>Ga0335077_10009592_pt1 | contig 12020 bp, 11 predicted proteins | sample Lox_Sample_31_FD_207151 | JGI IMG/M metagenome (GOLD analysis project Ga0335077, IMG submission 207151) | Soil microbial communities from Loxahatchee National Wildlife Refuge, Florida, United States - Lox_Sample_3.1 | ecosystem: Environmental > Terrestrial > Soil > Wetlands | place: USA...
GGCATTTCCTCAACCAGCGATCTCTCGAAGAACGCTATGCAGGCGACCGGGTTCGGCGGCAGATAGCCTCGTCTGGATCGGACACTTTCTGCCCGTCCCAAACGCCATCGTCACAAGAGTTAACGGGGGTTTTCCGCAAAAACGGATAGGATAAAGCGACCAGGGTTAATACGCGGCAGCCGCGGCTGGGCGGTGTTCGCTATTGCACAACACCGCCAGCGCATCATGAAAAGAAGAGATATCGAACACGCAATTGAGATGCGTGCGGGTCAACATCTCGCGAACAAACGGACGGGGATTTACCAGCTTGAGATGAGCACGATTGCTCTCAGTCCAACGATGCAAATACACCAGCAGATTTAATCCACCCGCATCGACAGATTCCACATCTGAGAGGTCGAGCACGACAACGCGCGCGAGCTTTTCCTGCAGCACTGCATTACGCAGTGCAACCTCATGCCCGCGCACAATTCTGCCGGCGCACTTCACCACGACTACGTCGCCGGCCCTTTCACTTTTTACGGTAAGCATAACCTGCTCCTGACCATTATTACGTATATAGACGCGTGGAGGTTCCCATTGTCATCAAAAGTTTCTTAAACGTCTGTTAATATCCGCAATCGGAAGTGCTTGTACTTCGCGGTAAATATGACATTTATACGACGTAAAGTTGACACAGAAAACGAGTTATATGACTACGCGGTTGGCGCTCTAGGGCGCCGCATGCGCTCCATTGCAGAGTTGAAACGACTATTGCGGCAGCGAGTGGATGTAGAAACCGAATTCGGCCAGACGCTGGTTGACTTGGTGATCAGGCGATTGAAGGACCAGGGCTATCTGAACGACGCAAAATATGCGGCTGCGTACTCTGCTTTTCGCCGCGACAACGAAAAATTCGGCCGCAGACGCATAATAACGGAATTGAAAACAAAAGGCGTGCACTCGGAGATCATCGACAAAACCATGGAATCAGCTTTTTCGGAAGTCGACGAAGAGAAGCAAGCGCGTGAGTATCTTCGCCGCAAGCGATTGGCGAAACCGAAAGACAGGAAACAAGCAGCGCGAATTTTCCGACAGTTAATGCGTGCGGGGTTCGGCTCGAAAACAATTTTTGCGATTTTGAAGAAGTGGGACGTGGAGGAAGAGATGCTCTCTGCTCTAGAGAACGAAAACGTGGAAGAACAATGATTGCTCTGCAATGATTCAATTCACTCCTGTCATTTAGAATTAAATTTTCACTATGCTGACTGGTTCTGAAATACGCCGCAAGTTCCTCGACTTCTTCGTCCAGAAGGGGCATCGCGAGGTGCATTCGTCTTCGCTTGTCCCGCACAACGATCCCACGCTGCTCTTCACCAATGCGGGGATGAACCAGTTCAAAGACGTCTTTCTCGGCCTCGAAAAGCGCGACTACAACCGGGCAACCACTTCGCAAAAATGCGTTCGCGCCGGCGGCAAACACAACGATCTCGAAAATGTCGGATTCACGAATCGCCATCACACGTTTTTCGAAATGCTGGGCAATTTCTCCTTCGGCGATTACTTCAAGAAGGATGCCATCGCTTACGCATGGGAACTGATCACTTCTCCCAGGTGGTTTGGCATATCAAAAGACAAGCTGTACGTGACCATTTTCAATGGTGAAGGCGGCGTACCGCGCGATGCCGAAGCATATGACCTGTGGGTCGCCCAAGGTGTCGAGAAAGCCCGCATTTTCGAGTCAGGGCTGAAGGACAACTTTTGGCAGATGGGCGACACCGGTCCCTGCGGCCCCTGCAGCGAAATCCACTATGACATGGGACCGGCGGCTTCCGATCAGGGACATGCGGATTGTGCGTTCCCCTGCGACTGCGGACGCTATGTCGAAATCTGGAATCTCGTATTCATGCAGTTTGACCGCGATTCCTCCGGCAAGCTGAACCCGCTGCCCAAGCCTTCCATCGATACTGGCATGGGCCTAGAGCGCGTAACAGCAGTGCTTCAGGGCGTGATCTCGAATTATGAGACAGATTTGTTCGTGCCGCTGATCGAGAAAGCGGCAAAGCTGACCGACCCTCGTGTAGGGGCGGGTCTCCAGAGCCGCCCGGCCGAGCAGAGCTCGGCACCTTCGAGCGGAGCCTCGCTCCGCAGGACGGGCGTGAACGCCCGTCCCCACACGGACAGTGCCGGCCACAAATCCGCCGCCTCTCTTCGCGTCATCGCCGACCACTCCCGCGCCGCCACATTTCTGATCTCCGACGGGGTGTTGCCTTCCAACGAAGGCCGCGGCTACGTGCTACGCAAAATCATTCGCCGCGCGATTACTCACGGCCGCCTGCTCGGACAAACCAAACCATTTCTGCACGGGATGGTCTCTGCTGTTTGCGACTTGATGCAAGACGCCTACCCCGAACTGAGGGAAACGGAAGCCCACGTTTCACGGGTCGTTCTCACGGAGGAAAACCGGTTCGCCAATACATTAAGGGTTGGCCTAGACGGGCTGAGAGAAGCATTGGCCGGGCAGAACATCATTCCAGCCAGCGAACTGCAGGCCCTGAGAGATCAGAACAAGAACTGGACTCCCTCACAATGGCAAGAACGAATAGGTCCGAACCGGAGCCTCGCGTTTGACGGCCATGTAGCCTTCCACTTCACGTCTACCTACGGGATGCCCAGAGATTTCATCGAAGATTTCTGCCGAGATAATGATGTTGAGTTTGATCGCGTTGGATACGATGAGGCACTAGCGGAGGAGCAAACCCGTGCTCGCGCCTCGTGGAAGGGTGCGGCCAAGCAGACTGCGAATCCTGCATATCAGCAGCTTCCGAAGTCGGTGTTCGAAGGCTACCTGCAGACCCGGTCAGAAGACTGCGAAGTTTTAGCTCTACTCCGGGGGCAAGCCCAGGGATTCGTCCGATCCGGAAACATCGGTACTCCCGAGGGTGTGGGCGAACTCAAGCCCGGAGATGTGGGCGAGGTTATTCTCGACCATACCCCCTTCTACGCTGAGGCGGGAGGCCAGGTCGGAGACCGTGGCTATCTTTACAGTGATGAGCAGAACGCTGTTGTAGCAGAGGTCACAGGAACCCACTACCCAATCCAGGGTGTGCGAGCGCACGTCGTTCTTGTCAAACTACCAATCAAAGTCGGCGACAAAGTCGACGCGGTCGTCGACACCTCGATTCGCGCCGCCACCATGCGCAATCACACGGCCACGCACCTGCTCCATGCGGGATTGCGCGAAGTCCTCGGCAAACACGTGAAGCAGGCAGGATCACAGGTGGCTCCGAACCATTTGCGCTTCGACTTTTCGCATTTCACCGCGGTCGAAGACGAAGAACTGCAGGACATCGAAGATCTGATTAACAAAGAAGTTCTGCGCAACGAAAAAGTCGAGATCATCGAAAACGTTCCTATCGACGTCGCTGTCAACGAGTATCACGCCATGGCTCTATTCGGAGAGAAATATGGCGACCGCGTGCGTGTGATCAAAATCGGCGATTTTTCGACCGAGCTCTGCGGCGGCACACACACTGGAGCGACCGGCGAAATCGGTCTCATAAAGATATTGAAAGAAGGCAGCGTCTCTTCCGGCGTGCGCCGCGTCGAAGCCATCACCGGCGAAGGCTCGTTACAGCATTTCCGCAAAGACCACGAATTGGAAGAGGTCGTGTCGAAATTCGTCGTTCCCACCTTTCGCCAACAGCAGGCGAAAGATGGGGCACCCCCTACGGAGGAGGCGCAGACATCGCCTGCTGAGGCCCTGAAACTCGAGCTCGAGAAAAAAGACTCGGAAATCAAACGTCTCACCCGCGAACTGGACCAAGCCCGTATGAAGCAAGCGTCCTCTTCAACCGCCAACATCGGTGAAAAAATCAAAGAAGTTCACGGCGTCAAGGTCCTTGCCCATCGCGTCGACAATCTCGAGCGCCCGCAGATGCGCACCCTTGTCGATCAGCTTCGCGACAAGCTCGGCTCCGGCGTTGTCGTGCTAGGTTCGGCGACAAACGGAAATGTCTCCCTGATTGTCGGAGTGACCAAAGACCTCACCTCGCGCATTCAGGCGGGCAAAGTCATTGGCCCAGTTGCGCAAAAAGTTGGCGGAAAAGGCGGTGGCAGGCCCGACCTCGCAGAAGCCGGCGGCAAAGACCCCTCTTCGCTGGATGCCGCGTTGGGCGAGGCTTACGGAATTGTGGAATCGCTTGTTAAGTGATCAGTAGAATTACAATGGTGGGCGGTTTTCTGCTACTTCTTCGCTGTCGCCAGCAGGCTCATCATCGCGTCCATATCCTTCTTTGCGTTCTGGTCGCGATCGCTTAGGTCAACTCCCCAGAAACTATCGACAGGTTGCACGGCCTCGATACCGGCATGAATTTCCTTGGGGCTGATCTGTCGAATCCAGACGACCTTGAAATTGGCTTTACGCCCGTTACGAGTCAAGCTGATCGTCTGCCCGAGTTCGAACGTCACCTGAACGCCGCCCAGGCGCGCGCCGTTAGAAGTGATGTCCATTGTGTAGGCTAGGCCAGCACCTTCGCCGACCGAAACTTTCACCGGCAGGACCATCTTCCTTCGGGGATTACCGCGGCGCTCCTGCATTGCAAATCCATTATGGTTGCTGGTGGCAGGACTGGAAAGTTACTACAGTCACCTCGGTGGTCCAGGAGTGGTGACGAGCGGTCAGAGCAACGCGGCCTCGGTTAAATCCTTTGTTTAGGGCCCGTCCGGGCTGATCGGATCGTCACCGTGATCCAACGTCCAGCCGAGTAACCCCCCAGCCACTGCCGCTCCCACACCTTCTGCCACGCGGGTACCAAGAATCGGACCACTGGCGGCGCTCGGCGCTCCGCCCTCTTTCTCAGCCAACCCGCAGTTTTGCGCATCCGCGCGCGTGAGGTGATGGCCTTCTCGTATTATGGTCGGCGCCTGCGCTCCGCATTTGATCTCCACGTCAAATTTCACCGCCGAGATGTGGATCAGACCGGCTGAACGTTCCACTTCAAATTGTGTCCAGTTGGTCGAGGTGGGAGTGATCTCAAAATCCCGCGCGAAAACTTTCAGCTGTTTTCCCGTCGCCACGGATATGGCGCCGCGATCCAGTGCAAACCCGCCGTCGCGGAAACGCACGATTGCGTTCGGCTGAACGATGGCAGTCGACCCCGGGATATCCACGTGAGCGGTGCTCGTGTCCTTGGTTTCTATGATGTCGCCGAGCATGGCGGGCATGGAACTGGAAAGTTGCGATCCATTCAGATACACCGCTCCTGTGCCATAAACCACTCCGGCTGGAGTATCAGCCGCGAAGATGGATAGCGGTACGAGCAATATCCAGGGCCAACATACGAGGCCACGCATTGATATTCCTCCTGGCGTAGGCGCTTACGCTAATCGTAACGATTGCGGGAATCGCAGCTCAAGCAAATTCACGTCGCGCAGTATCGAATTGATAATGCCTTTTATACGGCGCTCCGCTGAGTGATTACGCGTCGGCGATACTTGAGCCGGCTTCATTGCGCGCCCAAGCCTGTGCGGGGTCTTCTTCAGGTAATGGCCGAACCTCGGGATTCTGCATAATCACACGCGCGCAGGTATTCCAGCGGAGAATGGCGTCATCATTTCCGGGGGGAGCGTACTTCATCGCGTGCTCATAATGGTCCATGGCTTCGCGCAGCGCATGATAGGCTGAAGCACCGCCGCCGATGCTGCCCTGGCAAATGCGCGCATTACCGAGCCTCTCCCAGATGATGCCCGCGTAATAGGCCTGCTCGTAATCTCCCCCGATTTGCGCGAGGACCTCCTGCGCTGATTTCGTGTTCACGTTCGAATCAAATTGATCGGTACGCGCGAGCAGCAGCGAAATTAACGCCTGCTGGTGGTCGGGAACAACCGCGAGAATGTCGAGGCAAATGCTTTCCGCCAGCACCGGCTCGTTCAAAAGCCGGTAGCGCTCAACTTTGGCGAGCGCTTCGGGAATGCTCTGCACGGAAATGGATTTCAGTTCGAAGTGCATAAACAACTCCTACGTCTTCGCGTTGCTGAAGATTCGAAACAGTCTTGAGATCGGATCAAAGAAACGGTCTACCACGCGCTCCTTGAGCGGGATGATGGCGTTATCGGTGATCGTAATGCTCTCAGGACACACTTTCGTACAACACTTGGTGATATTGCACAACCCGATGCCGAACTTTTGCCTCAGCTCAGGCAGGCGGTCTCCTATATCTAATGGATGCATCTCGAGCGCAGCCGCGTAAACCAAAAAACGCGGCCCAATGAACTGATCATGCATGTGGTGCTCGCGCAAGACGTGGCACACATCCTGGCATAAATAGCATTCGATGCACTTACGAAATTCCTGTACACGTTCCACGTCCTGCTGCGCGATGCGCCAGGTGCCGTCGGGCGCATCCGGCGTACGGGGCGTGAATTGTGGAATGCGTTTCTTCACCTCGTAATTCCACGAAACATCCGTAACCAAGTCTTTCAGGTGTGGAAAGGATTTCATGGGTTCGACCGTGACCGGCTTGTCAAGTGGCAGCGTATTCAGCCGCGTCATGCACATCAATTTCGGCATGCCATTGATTTCTGCCGAGCATGATCCGCACTTCCCTGCTTTGCAGTTCCAGCGAAGCGCGAGATCCCCGGCTTGTTCCGCCTGGATTTGATGCACGGCATCGAGTACCACCATGCCGGACGAGACTTCCGTCGTGTAGTCGCGAAATTCGCCTCGGCCGTTTTCACCCCGCCAGACTCGAAACGTTGCCGTCGCCATTACTTCATCTCCTCGACGATGTGCCGCAATTCCTCAGGCATCGGTGGTATCGGTTCGCGTGTAAATTGCATTTCACCGTTCGCACCTTTCCGTACCACGATGTTGAATTTTCCGAGTTGCTCGTCTTTCGCCGGATAATCATCGCGAAAATGAGCCCCACGGCTTTCTTCTCGCTCCAACGCGGCACGCGTGACAATCTCAGACACCGTCAGCAGGTTGTGCAAGTCGAGCGCCGTGTGCCAACCCGCATTGTATTCGCGGTTTCCGTAGACGCTGACCTTTTCCGTTTTCGCCTCTAGTTCGCGAATGCGTTCGAGTGCCTGAAGCATCTCTGATTCCTGCCGGACGATTCCGACGAGGTCCTGCATAACATCCTGCAGCGCGTGCTGGACTGCATATGGATTCTCGCCTTGCTGGCGCTCGAACGGCTGCAGCGCCATCTTTTCAGCGGTTCCGAGATCATGAGGATTTACCGTGCCGAGCGAATGCACCCGCGCAAACTGGGCTGCATATTCTCCCGCGCGTTTTCCGAACACGAGCAGATCGGAGAGCGAATTCCCGCCGAGACGATTGGCGCCATGCAAACCCGCTGCACATTCGCCCGCAGCAAACAATCCCGGCACATCGGACATTTGCGAATCGGCATCGACTTTGACCCCTCCCATCATGTAGTGCGTTGTAGGCCCCACTTCCATCGGTTCCTGCGTGATGTCGATATCCGCAAGCTGCTTGAACTGGTGATACATGCTCGGCAGCTTCTTCTTTATATGTTCCGGCGCATTGGAAAGTTTTGCTTTGATCCAGGCGATATCCAGAAACACACCACCGTGCGGGCTGCCGCGTCCTTCGCGCACCTCGCGCCGAATACAGCGAGCAACGTGGTCGCGGGTCAGCAACTCGGGCGGGCGTTTCGCGTTTTTATCACCCTGCGTATAACGCCAGCCCTCTTCTTCTGAAGTAGCCGTCTGGTTCACATAGAGCGGCGGAATGTCTTTGAACATGAAGCGCTCGCCGTTTCGGTTGCGCAAGACTCCGCCTTCGCCGCGAACACCTTCCGTCACCAGAATTCCGCGAACGCTCGGCGGCCAGATCATTCCTGTGGGGTGGAACTGCACAAATTCCATATCCATCAGCGCGGCGCCAGCCTCATATGCGAGCGAATGGCCGTCACCGGTGTATTCCCAGCTGTTGCTGGTGACTTTGAACGCCCTGCCAATTCCTCCTGTCGCCAACACGACTCCCTTGGCCCGGAAAAGGTGGAATCGTCCGCGCTCGCGATCGTATCCAAACGCGCCGGCGATTCGCTCGCCGTCTTTGAGCAACGTGATGACCGTGTGCTCCATAAAAACGTCGATCCCGAGATGAATACCGTGGTCCTGCAGCGTGCGAATCATCTCCAGCCCGGTGCGATCACCCACATGGGCGAGCCGGGGATAACGATGTCCGCCAAAATTTCGCTGCAAAATTCGGCCGTCGTTGGTGCGATCGAACAGTGCACCCCAGGCTTCCAGTTCACGCACGCGCGCCGGAGCTTCCTTAGCGTGCAACTCCGCCATGCGCCAGTTGTTCAGGTATTGGCCGCCACGCATGGTGTCGGAGAAATGCACGCGCCAGTTGTCGCGGTCGTCAACGTTGCCCATTGCGGCGGCTATACCTCCCTCGGCCATCACGGTATGCGCCTTGCCAAGCAGCGATTTCGTAATCACCGCGACTCTCACGCCGGCTGCGGATGCCTCGACCGCAGCGCGCAGGCCCGCACCTCCGGCGCCGATGATCAGAACATCGTGCTCGTGCGTGACGTACTCGGTCACTAAAAGATCCTCCAGTCATGCCAGATCCCCATTGCGCACAGGCGCACGTAAAGATCAGAGAATGCCACCATGAACAAACTGCACCAGGCAAACAGCATGTGACGGCGATTCAGGCAGCTCACGCAGCCATACGCGCGCTTGCGCACCGGAGCGCCCGCCAGGCGGTCGCGAAAGCCTCCGACTAAATGGCGGAAAGAATGGCAACCGAATGTATAGGACGTGAGCAATGCGAGATTGATAAGCAGAACAAGTGTGCCGACGCCCATGCCAAAGTGGCCGTCGAACCGGAAGGCTCGCCAAACATCCATGCCCAAAATCACAAGAAAAACCAATGCAAGATAAAGAAAGTAGCGATGGATATTTTGCAGGATCAGCGGAAAGGATCGTTCTCCGAGGTATTTCTTTCGCGGCTCGCCCACAGTGCACGAAGGCGGATCGGCCCAAAATGCTTTGTAATACGCACCGCGGTAGTAATAGCAGGTGACGCGAAAACCACCCGGCGCCCACAAGATCAGCATTGCCGCCGTTACCCACGCGGGAATCCAGCTGGGCTGCTGCCCAAACCAACTCTGGTGCGTTGGACCGAATATTTCTGGCGAGTAGAAGGGCGAGAGGTAGGGTCCGAACCTGAAGTATTTGCCCTGCAGAGCTGCCCAAGTCGCGTAAACGATGAATGCAGATAATCCCAGAAAAACCGCCAGCGGTTGTACCCACCAGTTGTCCCGTCGGCGCGTTTCTCCAAATCCAGCACGCGTCAACGGAACATCAACATGAGCCATCGACCCTCCTTGCTACGTTGATCCTGCAATGAGTTCAAAGTGTTCTGCGAAATATGTCATCATACAGGCAAATTCATTGTCATTGGTTTGGAAAGTTGTCTCATCCAGATGGTGCATGTTGATTGAATTCGGCGCTGAATGCCGTGCGCCGAATAACAATTTCTTACGATCACTATGTTACAGTGGCGTGGCTGACCCACGAGAGCTCGCCATAGAACTACGCAGATGAGCAAAGACCCAGAGGTTCGCAGCTACGATTACGTGAACCATCCCTACGAGCGGGTACGCGATGTGCTGAAACAGAATGCTGTCGCCATTTTCCAATCTGCCACGAAGGCGGCCGCAACCCGCGCGAAATCCGTGGCCTCTGAACTACACGTCGATTTCGCTGGCATCTCGGTTTCCACCGACATCAAAATTCTGGTCAAGAATGTAGAGGAGAGGACCGGAGACGCTAACACATCTCCCATCACCCGGCTGCATCTGGAATGGGAGGCCGCGACCATGCCGCGCCTCTTCCCCCTGATGACCGGTGAGCTTTCCGTTTATCCGCTGACCTCAACCGAAACGCAATTGGATTTTTGCGGCATTTATCAGCCGCCGTTTGGCCCGGTTGGAAAGACCATGAACGCAATCGCAGGCCATCGTATTGCGGAAGCGTCCGTGCACCGCTTCATTGTCGATGTTGCAGGATACCTTCGCCAGACGCTCACATAAATCAAATTGTGGTTACTCGGTTCTCCGTGCTGGAAAGCATCGAGCCCGCCGGTCGATCAAACCGTGTAATTGGCAGAGTCTAGAAGGCGGCGGGCAATTGCCCGGCGGAGCGAAATGTTGTCGGGAGGATCGTAGGCTGCCAAGGTGCGCAGAGTGGCAATATTTTCGCGCAGTTCATCTCCAGTTGAACATGCGCCGATAACGCTCCGGGCCGAAATCTCAATTCGGTTCATTGCTTCGCACATAAAAACGGCACACATGTCCGCGGCGTTTGCGGCTTTGCCGGACGCCGCCAGTTTTCGCGCCCGAAGCAGGCTCGATTCCATCGCAAAGATCTCCATAATGATGTCAGACAGATTCATCATCGCTTCCTGTTGTTTCTCCAAGTTGCTCCCGAACTTCTGATATGCAATTCCGATCATCAACAGAGCGATTTGCTTGGCATTTTTGACCAGCCGTACTTGCTCGTCTGCACCTGGATGGGCTGGAGACTCTGCCTCTCTGCTCATCGCATCGTGTACAGCGGGAAGTAACGATAGTTGGCCGCGGGCCGCGCGTTTCAGCAGCATCCCTGTAATCAAAAGACGATTGATCTCGTTTGTGCCTTCAAAAATGCGATTAATTCGCGCATCCCGGTAAGCCCGTTCTACCGCATAGTCCTGGTGGTAGCCATAACCGCCGTGGATCTGCACGCCTTCGTCGACGATGTAGTCGAGCGCTTCCGAGGCGTACACCTTGATCATCGAGCATTCCGCAGCGTACTCCTCAACCGCTTTCAGTTCGGTTGCAGAATCGGAGCGGACGGTGGCTGACTGAAGTTGACTCTCGATGAGTCCCACGAGGCGCCACGTCATCGACTCGACAGCGTAGATACGAATCGCCATTTCCGCGAGCTTATGCTGAATAGCGCCAAACTCCGCGATTGATGAGCCGAAAGCCTTGCGCTCTTTGGCATATCTGAGGCACGTGGCCAGAACTTTCTTTGCTCCGCCAAGTGCGCCAGCGCCCAGTTTCAGCCGTCCTATATTCAGGATATTGAATGCGATGACATGCCCACGCCCGATTTCGCCGAGAACGTTTTCGACCGGCACCGGTACATTATCGAGATAGACAGCCGTGGTCGATGCGCCCTGCATTCCCATTTTGTGCTCTTCTGCGCCGCTTGAAACTCCGGGAAAATCGCGCTCCACGAGAAATGCGGTAAACTTTTCGGCGCCAACTTTGGCGAAAACCGTAAACAGATTCGCCTCTCCCCCGTTGCTGATCCACATCTTCTGCCCATTCAGCGTGTAATGTTTGCCATCAGGACTCAGTTCAGCGCGGGTGCGAATGGCCATGGCGTCGGAGCCGGCAAGTGGCTCGGTGAGAGCGTAAGCGGCGAGCATTTCAACTTTCGCCAAACGAGGGAGGTATTTTTGCTTCTGTTCCTCGCTGCCGAAGAACAGCACCGGCAGAGTGCCGATTCCGGTGTGCGCCGAGTGCCATGATCCGTAGGCGACGTCTTTGGCCAGGTGCTCGCTCGAGATCATCACCGATGCCAGGTCCATTTCGAGTCCGCCGAAACGTTCGGGAATGGCGATCGCCGTTAGGCCGAGTTCGGCGGACTTACGCAAGATGCTTACTGCCAGGCCTGGCTTGTACTGCCGGATTTCTTCGATGTGGGGCTGGACTTCATTTGCCCAGAACTGATCGACAGTACGAGCGATGGCGAGATGCTCTTCGGTTAAATCCTCGTAGGTGAAAATTTCTTCCGCAGCGCGGTCTTCAATCAAGAACGCGCCGCCTTTTGCCTGGAATGGAGTTATAGAAGCAACCGTCATAATTGTTCCAACTATCGTGCAACAAAATTGTGTTAGTCTATATCAGATATTAGTAACTAACGTCAAGCTAAACTAAGTCGAATGCTTCTGTATATTGATCGTTGAAACCCGGCAGCTACGCAGGAATTGTTGCGGCAATCATTCA
>Ga0335077_10009594_pt1 | contig 12020 bp, 12 predicted proteins | sample Lox_Sample_31_FD_207151 | JGI IMG/M metagenome (GOLD analysis project Ga0335077, IMG submission 207151) | Soil microbial communities from Loxahatchee National Wildlife Refuge, Florida, United States - Lox_Sample_3.1 | ecosystem: Environmental > Terrestrial > Soil > Wetlands | place: USA...
GTCCGGGAGGTTACATGCTCGACGACCGCAGGCCCATGACCGTGCTGCAAGGCCTTGCGCTGGCGCAGGGCCTGAATCGCACCGCCTGCCTCCATGGCAGCCTCACTCGTCAGACCGTGGATGGGCCGCAGCAGGAATTTCTCGACCTTAAGAAGATTCTGAACAACCAGACCTCCGATCCTGCGCTGCACGACGGCGACATCGTCTACGTACCGGTCAACAGTGCCAAGGACTGGGCCAGCCGCGGCGTCAACTCTATCTTGCAAATGGCGGTCGGCGTAGTGATCTACGGCCGATATTAGAACGGGTTTGATTCTCCTCAATATGTTCGACACTCCATTCTCGGAGGCAAGGCGCGGGCTGTGGATTGCCTTGTACGGTCCCGACGGAGCGGGGAAATCGGGTGTTGCCGAGCGACTGGAACGGGAACTTGCGCCGTGCTTTTCGGCGGTTCGGCGTCACCATCTGCGAGCTGAGTTTCTTGGCACTCGGACAGCTGCAACCATCGTGACGCAGCCGCATGTGCAAAAGCCACGAGGTATCTTTCTGAGCTGCGCAAAGCTGGCGTATCAACTGCTTCATGGCTGGTTCTCCCACTTGGTGATGGTGATGCCGAGGCTTGCCGCGGGCGAACTCGTTATCTTCGACCGATACTTTGCCGACTACGCTATCGACCCGCGGCGCTATCGCATTCCCAATAGGTTGTCGTTTTGGGCGGCCGTACTCAGCCGATTTGCGCCGCGGCCGCATAGGCAGTTTGTGTTGGATGTTCCGGGCATCGAACTGCAACGGCGAAAGCGCGAAGTCACGCCGGACGAATCTTCGCGGCAGCGTCGGGCGTACATCGAGAGCTTGGGCCGCGAGCCCAACACGAAAATCATCGATGCGAACCGGCCGATCAGCGAAGTTGCCTGCGACATCAGAAACGAAGTCCTGTGGCTATTGGAAGAGCGCGCTGCTAGCTCCGCGGAGGCTGATATTGCCCGTGCGTGACGAAGTCAATGAGCCCCCGGCTACCGAGCAATCGGGCGGTACAGAGGCGCGCAGATTTGTCCCGATCGGCAAGCCGGGCAATCCGCGCTGGCTGGTTCCCGCCGGCCAGCGTGTAAGCGGCGCAGATTTCGCGGGTTGGGGACCTTATCGCTTGTCCTCGCGCCTGGCATGGTCAGCTAGCAAAGCGGCACTGCGTTGGGGTTTCGCTTCGCGCGCATCAAAACGCCACGAGTTTCAGTTTCAGCAGGCCGCTTCACTCGACTGGCAGGCCCTAGGATGGCAGCGGTCCCACGAACCCTACATCTTCATCTATCTGGGAACGCCGGGAACGAATCGCAAGGCGGTGCTTCACCTGATCGACCCGATATCAGCCGCCTGCGAGCTGATCGTAAAACTTCCGCTAACTGAGCCCGCTCAAGTTGCGATCGCCCACGAGGCACAAACCCTGCGCGAACTGGAGCGCGAGGCCTTTATCGCCGCTCCACGCCTTGTGTGCTTCGATCCCGCGAGCAACGTTTGCTCACAAACGGTGGTCCGGGGAATGCGTTGCGGAAGGCAATTCACGCGCGAGATCGCAACTGTTCTGCAGTCTTTGATGCATCCGCAGGAAATTATCAACCTGTCGGACGCCGCAAGCTGGCTTCAGCAGCAGACCAACCTGCTAGAAATGTCGGCCGAAGATGTTTTGCTGGTTGCAGCCGCGCTCGACGCGATTAGCCATGATCGCGAGTTGCCCGGCGTTCGAATTCATGGAGACTTCGCACCGTGGAACATTAAGCTGCAAGCAGATGGCTCGGCGGCGCTGGTGGACTGGGAAGATTCGCGCCCACGCGGGTTGCCTTTGCACGATGCTTATCACTTTGTCCACCAGACGCGCTACTTATTTGGCAAACAGCCGCGACCTGGGTTTCGTGAATTGCGATTTCGCTACTCGTGTCCCTTGGATTTCGGCACGCGCCGCCAGTTGGAGATCGCTTACCTGCTCGACGCTCTGCGGCAACAACTTGCCGAGGGCGATCGCGCGCATGCGGCATTTCTCCGCGCCACCCTGCGACTGACATTGTCGGAGTACGCATGAGTCTCGCGTGTCTGCATCCAACGATGGCGTGGGAAGACTCCGCAAGGTCCGCGGAACCGCGAGTTTCTTCGCGGCGTGAGCTTTGGTGGTCAGTCGTTGAGGCTCTCAACAATTCGGGCATTCCTTATTGCCTGTTGGGAAGCGGCGAAGACTCGAGAGACCGGCCCGGTTGCGATACGGATTTCGCCGTGCGTCCTCAGGACGAGAACAAAGTGCCGCGCCTGCTTGCGGCGGCGGCAGCGAGCGTGGGAGCGCATCTGGTCCAAGCCATCCGGCACGAAATATCGGCAACGTACTTCGCCATCGCGCGCCAGCAGGGATCGCAGATTGCGTTCGTTAATCCCGACTGCACTACCGACTACCGGCGCAAGCGGAGACTGTGGATGCATGCCAACGAACTCCTTTCTGAGCGCAGCTTCGCACGTGGTTTATATCGGCCGCAAGGCGAGCGCGAATTCCAGTACTACCTGCTGAAGCACGTGCTGAAACAATCAGTCAGCGAGCAGCAGTGGCAAAAACTGCTGGAACTGCATGGCCGCGCCGGCGGTTTTCCGGCAATCGCGGCCTATTGGGAAGCGCGCACTGCTGCAGAGCTTGACTCCGCCGTGCGGCGACAGAACCCTCGCTGGTTTCGGGAGCAACTGCCTCGACTGCTGCGCGAATTGCAAGGATCAGCCAAAATCGAGCGCCTCAGCGACCGCGCCGCGAGGTGGCTTGCCGACGTGGCGCGAATCATTGAGCGCGTTGTACAACCGACGGGTCTGCTGGTTACCGTCAGCAGCGGAACAAGTGAGCAACGAAGGCAGTTGGCCCGTCTGCTCGCGAACCGCATGGCTCCGGCGTTCCGCCGATGTGTAGTGGCCGGCCGCTTCCCGCCCTTCGCGGTTGTGCCAGCGCTGGTTCGTTCGACGCTGGTCATTTACTGCGGTAATGGTCGAGGGCCACTGGGCTTCGCGGGCGCTCTGCGCATCGTTTACAACACAAGCCTCCCGATGGAAAAGAATACTGTGTCTGCTGTTGCTGCCGTTATTCAGCACTTGGAGCGCAGGACTCTGAGACGGCTACGACTCTGCTGACATGTCACGCATTCTGCTTTCTGCTTACGCTTGCGAGCCAGGCAAAGGTTCCGAACCGGCTGTCGGCTGGATGTGGGCGATGGAGTTGGGGTCACGCGGGCACGAGGTTTGGGTGCTGACGCGCAAAAGCAACCGACGCGCGATTGAAGATGCTGCCAGTTGGCCACCGCGCGCAGATGTTCATTTCGATTACATTGATCTGCCCACATGGATTCTGCCGTTGAAAACGCTTCCTGGCGGTATCTATCTTTATTATTTCGTCTGGCAATTGCTTGCCTTCTGCGCGGCGCGAAAGCTGCATCGGGAGCGGCCATTTGACTGCGCTCACCATGTCACATTCGTCAGCCTGCGCGCGCCCAGCTTCATGGGGCTGCTCGGCATCCCATTCCTCCTAGGCCCCGTTTCCGGTGGCGAACGGGTTCCGTGGGCCTTCCGTCGCGATATGTCGTCGCGGGCGCGGGCGGTCGAGTTGGCGCGCGATTGCGCCAACTTCTTCCTGGGTTTTGATCCGGCGATGCGTTCGTCATTCCGCAGTGCGACTCGCATATACGTGACTTCGCGAGAGTCGCTGGCGTTGATCCCCCGGCGCTTTCACCACAAATGCGAAGTGCAGTTGGCCATTGGCTTGACCCGAACACAGTTGGCTTTGTGTCGCCGGAAGATGCCGAGCAGCCGCGAGGTGCTTCGCTGTGTTTATGCGGGTCGCCTGCTTGAGTGGAAGGGATTGAGCACAGCTTTGCTGGCGATCCGTAACCTGAAGGCCAGAAACATACCTGTTCACCTGACGATGATTGGTAATGGCCCCGTGCGGAGGAGCTTGCAGTCTCTCGCTGTAAAGCTCGAAATTACGGATCGCATTGACTGGCTTCCGTGGGTACCGCAGGACGAATTGCAGAGCCGGCTGCACGAACATGACGTGCTTCTGTTTCCCAGCCTGCGCGACTCGGGCGGGATGGTGGTGCTCGAAGCTTTGGCGCAAGGGCTGCCCGTTGTCTGTTTAGACCTGGGTGGTCCGGGTGAGATCGTGAACAACCATTGCGGCCGCGTCGTTGCCACCGGTGCCAAGACAAGCGAGGCGATCGCACCCGCTATCGCCGCACATCTTGAGAGCCTCGTGCGAAACCCCGGGCTCCTCCAATCGTTGAGCTTGAACGCACGCCGCCGTGCGTGGGACTTTGAGTTCGGACGCGTCGTAGATCGTGTTTACGGGGCCGAGCGCATTGAACATGAGCGACTGCAGGAGGCTGCGACGCCATGAACGCGGTGTTCTGCTCTGCCTCGCTCGCACCTTGGGATGCCTTGCCACATCCGGCCTCTCAACCACGAGTCGCAACCCGCATCGCACGCGCACTGATGCTCTCCGTATTGCTTTGTATGGTGTTCATCCCGGAATACGTGCAGGGCAACAACGATCCCGCTGCCAAGAGTGTGCTGTATCAGACGGCGCTCGCCGGTCTGCGCCTGATTGATCTTCTCGTCCTGGTTCTCTTTGTTGTGCATGGATTCGCTGGCGGGTGCTTGCGTCAGCGGGGTCGGCCACTACCACGACGCCTCGCCCTTCTGATCGCGGGTTTTTTGATAGCCATCCTCGCTAGCCTGCTCTATGGCTTGGGACGCGTAGGCCACAACTTCTTCTTCGACTGGCGCGCACTGGCTTTGGGCTTGGGATTCTACGTGGCTTATCGTTTCTGGATCCACACACCTGGCGACGCGCGAACCGCAGTCCTTATTTTCGCAGTCATTGCCGGTATTCGCCTCGTCACAGCCTTCGCGACATACTTCAGAGGTGGCGGCGACATGCTGCTTGATGTTCGCATTCCATGTTTTGACGGGCCAACCCTCTCCGCTGTCGTTTTCGCGGGATTGCTGGCTGTCTCGCTTTCGACCAGCGGCTCCGGCTGGAACCACCGTTGTCTGTGGATACTCGTCGGTAGCTCCGCAATGCTGCTCGTCGTGTTGTGCTTCCGCCGGAGCTACTGGGCGGAGATTGTAATTGGCCTGATTGTACTGGCCGTAACCAGCAGAGGCCGATCATTACGGGCCTTATTATTGCTGGCGTTCGCCGGAGCTATCGCGTCCATGGCGCTCGGCCGGCCATTCATGGACCGTCTTTCCAGCCTCGACTTCACACAGGCGGATTCAGCCTATGCGGAGGACAACGTCGATCATGTGGGTGACGTGCTTGATGCATGGGACGAGGTGCGCGCTTCTCCGGTGATGGGCATCGGCCTCGGGCGAGCCTATCCGACGTGGCGCATTCGCGACTGGAAAGAAGAATCGGTAATGGTCCATAACGCACCGCTGCACGTTTGGCTGAAATACGGATTGCTCGGGCTGCTCTTCTACCTCGCATTTTATTTTTCACTCTTTGACTGCTTGCGCCAGGAAGCAGCACACGCGCCAGCCGGGCATGGGCCTGTCGTCAGGGCAATTCTGGCGTACCTGGCGGCGCAATTCATGGTCTCGCTGGGATTCACTCCGTGGCCCTACTCGGCGGTGCAATCCACCAATCTCATCGCATTTCTTCTGGCCGTCGCATTCGTTCGAGAGCCTTTATGGAAACGCCAACCATTTCCGTTGTCACGCCGAGCTTCAACGCCGCCGCTTACCTCGAAGATGCAATTCTCAGCGTAAGCCGGCAAGGCAGTGTGGCCGTCGAGCACATCGTCACCGACGCCGTCTCAACTGACGGCACTCTGGAAATTCTCCAGCGCTACCCGCATCTGCGCTGGATCTCGGAGCCCGACCGCGGACAGTCCCATGCCATCAACAAAGGATTTCTGCTCGCCAAAGGCGACCTGGTCGGCTGGCTGAACGCCGACGATTACTACCTGCCGGGTGCCCTGGAGGCGATCGCTGACGCCGCAGCGGCGCATCCCGAAGCCGACGTGATCTATGGCGACTGCATTTTCGTCAACGGCGACGGACGCGTGGTCCGCTCGAAGGTTGAGCACGAGTTTGACCCCTATGTGTTGCTCTACTTCGGCTGCTATATCCCGTCGACCTCGACGTTCTTCCGCCGCCGCCTGATCGATCGTGGCCTGCTGCTCGATTGCGACTACCGCGTCGCCATGGATTTCGAGTATTTCGCGCGGTTGGCGCGCTTGGGCTGCATCTTCCGCTACGTTCCGCAGTTCATCGCCGCGTTTCGCTGGCACGAGGACAACGTCAGCTTACGCAACGTACAACGCCGGGCGCAAGAACGCCGACAGGTGCAGGTTGCTTCTTTCGGAGAGCAATCGCGGTTGGCTTTGGAAACTCGCCGATACGCGGCCCGGGCGCGGCGGCTGGTGCGAAAAATCGTTAGCGGCAACATGGTGCGCGAAGCGCGAGTGCGCGCCCTGGCTGGCTTCGACACCCATTGGACGAGATCCCCCGACATAAGCAAATGGCAAAAGCTGGCGTCCTGGTAATTCACAACCTCTACCTGCAGCCTGGGGGAGAAGACGCAGTGGTCAGCGCCGAGACGGAGTTGCTTCGCCGTAACGGACACCGTGTTCTGTTGTATACGCGCCACAATTGCGAAATCGCACAATTCGGACCGGCGAGGCAGATGTTGTTGGCCCTGACTGCGTCATGGGACCACGAATCGTACTCGGAGTTGCGCCGCCTTATTCGGCAAGAACGGCCTGCGGTCGCGCATTGCCACAACCTGCTGCCGTTGCTCAGCCCGGCCGTTTACTACGCGTGCGCGGCGGAAGGCGTTCCCGTTGTACAGACCGTCCACAACTACCGGCTGGTTTGTCCGGGCGGAAATTTGTTTCGTGACGCATCCCTCTGCAGCGAATGCAACGATCATGGCCTGAGCAGGTCCGTGATGCACGGCTGCTATCGTCACTCTCGTTCGCAAACCGGAGCTGTAGCCTTCATGCTTGGCGCGCATCGCGCGATTGGAACCTGGGGCGAGAAGGTGCAAACCTACATTGCCCCGAGCGAGTTCTGCCGCAGCGCTCTGACGAACAGCGGTTTGCCGGCGGACAAAATCGTCGTCAAACCGCATTTCGTTTCCGATCGGCCGCGGCGTAAAGATGGCCTGGGATCTCACGCGATTTTCGTGGGCCGGCTCAGCGAGGAAAAGGGCATCTTCGAGCTTCTGCAGCTCTGGCGGGGACTGACCAGCATCCCGCTACTTGTCGTTGGCTCGGGTCGGTTGGAAGAGGCGGCCCGACGACTTGGATCCGACTTACAAGCAAATCAGATCACGTTTGCCGGTCAGCTCTCCTCCGCGGCAACGTTCGAGCGATTGCGCGATGCCAGGTTTCTAATTGCCCCCAGCCGCTGCTATGAAACGTTCGGAATGGCCGTCCTGGAAGCAGCTATCTGTGGTGTACCGGCCATCGTTCCACAGGTCGGCGCACTTGCCGAGTTGGTGTCGCACAGGCGCACCGGATATGTCGTCGACATGAACGATAAGGAGAAACTGAGCTCAACGATTATCCATGCATGGAGTCATCCGCTCGAGGCAAGGGAAATGGGTAGGGCCGCACGCGCGCAGTGCCTGGAGCGCTATTCTTCAGAGGCAAATTACAAAAAGCTGATCGCGATTTATGACGTGGCCATCAAGGCAACACGCCGTGCGTCCCATTCTGCGCCCATTCCAACTCTGCCGCCAATAATTGCGCCCACGCGTGCACTGACCACGTCTGCTTTCGATTCGGTGACGGCAGGTCTCAATAGCTGAGCCCGTCGTCGTGCGTTCCTCGTTAGAAATCATCTTCAGGGAGGCCATTGTCATGAAATCGACTCGCGTGTTAGTCACAGGGGCCGGAGGCTTCATCGGCCATCACCTGGTCCATCGCCTTAAAGCCGAGGGCTATTGGGTCCGAGGCGCTGACATCAAAGAGCCGGAGTTCGAGCCCACCACGGCCGACGAATTCGAACTCCTCGACCTGCGCCATTGGCCGAACTGTCTGCAGGCGACGCGCGGCATCGACCAGGTGTACACGCTCGCCGCCGATATGGGTGGCATCGGTTACATCACCTCCAGCCTGGCCGACATCGCGCGCAACAATATCCTGATCAACGCACACATGCTGGAGGCCAGCCGCCTCAACGGCGTGCGGCGGTTCCTGTTCTCCTCGTCGGCGTGCGTTTACGCGGGATTCAAGCAGGACGAGCCCGATGTCGCTCCGTTACGCGAAGAGGATGCACATCCTGCCGACCCTGAGGCGGGTTACGGCTGGGAGAAGCTCTTCACCGAGCAATTGTGCCGCTACTACTTCCACGATTACCGCATGGAAACTCGCATCGTGCGCTTCCACAATGTTTATGGACCACTGGGCACCTACGAAGGCGGAAAGGAGAAAGCCCCCGCAGCCATCAGCCGCAAGGTTGCGCTCACAGCGGATGGGGACGAAATCGAAGTATGGGGCGACGGCAAGCAGACGCGTTCGTTCATGTTCATCGACGACTGCATCGAAGGCCTGCTGCGCCTCATGGCCAGCGCTTATCGCGAACCGCTGAATCTGGGCACGGATGAGCTCATCAGCGTGGATGGACTGGTCGACCTAATCAGCGAGATCGCGGGCAAGCGATTGGTGAAGCGCCACAACCTTAACAGGCCGCAGGGCGTGCGCGGACGCAACAGCGACAACTCGCGGCTGCGCGTCGTGCTGGGCTGGGAGCCCAAGACCCGCCTGCGCCAGGGGCTTGATGTCACTTATCACTGGATCGCCGAAGAGCTTCGCCGAAGCGGAAGGTTCGTGCCGGAGCCAGTCTATGCGGCTGCCGACTAACGTCATCGGTTTGCCGCGAGCCAATGTTCTAGGCGTTGGCGTGCACGCAACCAACCTGGAGGAGGCAGTCACAGTCTCCGACCACCTCCTCCAGAGCGGGAACCGCGGATACGTCTGTCTCACCGGCGTGCATGGCGTGATGGAGGCCCGGCGCGATCCGCGGTTGCGGCACATCCTGAATGCCGCCACTCTGTGCCTGCCCGACGGAATGCCCACAGTGTGGGTAGGTCGCGCCCAGGGTCACGGTGCCATGGCGCGGGTGTATGGTCCTGATTACATGCTGGAACTGTGCCGGTTATCGGTGGACAGGAGGTATCGCCATTTTTTATATGGGGGGTGCCCGGGTGTTGCGGGCGTTCTTCGACAGCGACTCGAAGATCGGATACCGGGCATAAAGATCGTTGCTACGTACACGCCGCCGTTTGGGATGCTCTCCGAGAAGCAGGAGCGTGAGTTGCGAGAACAGGTCGCGGCTTCGAAGCCCGACATCTTCTGGGTCGGACTCAGCACGCCGAAGCAGGAGCGCTTCATGGCCGAGCACCTGGGAAAACTCGACGCAAAGCTCATGGCCGGTGTGGGTGCGGCCTTCGATATTCACGCCGGCCTCATCAGCGACTCGCCAGGTTGGATTAAAACGTGCGGTCTGCAATGGCTCGACCGGCTTCGAAAAGAGCCCCGCAGGCTATGGCGCCGATACCTGAGAAATAATCCGGCGTTTGTGTGGAACCTGGCGCTGCAGGCGGCAGGGGTAAAGAGATTTGTAGTGGAGTGAGTGGTAACGATGAAACGGCAAACGATCGTTAGCAAGTACGTGACTGTTGAGAGCAGTCCCTGATACAAAGTTCTTCGAAGTTGAATTCTCGCTAGAGAATCCCACCTCTTTCTTACCTACCCCACCACTGCGCCTTCGGCGTAGCTCGCCCCGAGTCAACTCCAGCAGGAAATCCTCACCTCGTTAGGAATGCGGCTAATCTACCGCAGTACACAAGCGTGCCTTCTCAGAGGCTTGGCAGGAGAAGGTGTGTCAAAAAGGTGTCCGCAATACGCCCACATGCGGCTGTCGTGCCGCGCCTCTTCGAATGCACTGGCTGGCGAGCGTGATTTTCTAAGCTTCAAGGGTCGGCGAGTTTGGAGGTCAAGCTGCTCGTTAGGTGCGGTACTAGTCTCCCCGGCAAGCGAGTTCGGATCTGCAGTGGTCTAGCTGGCAAGAGCAACAAGCGCACTTCGGAGATCAGATTGGCGGACTATACGGCCATATATTCGGTGGGCAACTCATTGGCGCAGTACCTGCAGAATAGCCTGCCTGCGACGACGACCGGCCCATTCAAAGACCTGAAGTTTCGCCTAGTCGCGAGTTCAGAAATTGCCCAAGAAGACTCGTCTAAGTCGCTTGACGGTCAGGTGAGCCTTTTTCTGCACCGCATCACAATCAACCAGAACTTCCGTGCCGCCACCCGCATACAAGATGAGCCCAACAAGAAATCCATCTTGTTTCTGGATCTGCACTATCTGATCACCTACTGGGGGACCGATGCCCAGGCAGAACACACTGTGCTTGGCTGGGTGATGCAGCAGCTCCAATCAACACCCATTCTGGACAACTCGATACTCACTCCTGCCAGCATCTGGGCTCCCACCGAAAGCATTCAGCTGGTGGAGGCCGATCTTAGTCTCGAAGACATTCTCAGGATCTGGGATGCCTTGGGTCCGAAGTACCGCTTGAGCTTGTCCTATATCGCTCGCGTGGTGCGAATCGATGTCGGACGCGATGCCAGCCTCGAACCTTTGGTCGTGGCCAACCGCTTTCAATACAGCGGGGTGGCGCCGTGATCGAGAACGTCGACCGCCATGTTCTGGCGGGGTTCTGCTGCATCGATGCCATCACCGGCACCTCCATTGTCGATCCCTTGTTCGTTAATGGAGCGCCGCTGAGTTTACGACGCAATTCCAGCGGGATTTTCGCGGTGATGGATGCCCCGGGCGTTGACCGCAATAAAGCGCAAGCGCTGATCCCCGACCCGGTCTCGTGGCCTAAACCCACAGCGTATGAGATCACAATCAACGATCCATCGCTTCGATACTTGGCGCGGAGGGCGAATATCCAAGTTCCACAGCCCCTGCCGCCGCCGGTGAACCGAGGTGTACTCGCTCCACCTCCGTCCACAAGCACAACTCCGGCGGCAGGACCGGCGCCCCTGCCGCCGCTGACGACACCGCAAACTGTGGTGCTTTATCCATCGCCGGCTGCGCCCGTTGCGATTAATTGGGCTGTAGTTCGTGCGTCCGTGGTCAGCAGCGACACGCCAGCCAAACCTCTGGCGGGAGCAGTGGTTCAGGTGGCTCCGTCCGAGGGGCCCCCACCCAAAACTGCTATCGGTGTTACAAACTTTAGTGGCGAAGCGTTGCTGGCGGTACCGGGGTTAGGGCTTCAGCTCAGCTCGAACGGTTCGGGATCCGTAATCGAGAAGACCACAGCAGTCAATGTAAATGCATGGTTTGATCCAGCATTGCTTAAGACCCCCCCCAATTGGATCACCAATCCTGACGACATCTTGAGCAAATTAACCACGATGAAGACTGCGACGCCGCAGACCTTGCAACTTGCGCCCGGCCAAAGCGTGTTCGTGACCATTGCGATTTCGCTTACATAAGGAGGCAGAATGCCCGAGTACTTAACGCCAGGAGTATATGTCGAGGAAGTCAGCTTTCGGGCGCCTTCCATCGAAGGAGTTGGCACCAGCACCACCGGCTTTGTCGGCGTAACCCGCACCGGTCCGAACAACTTGACATCCGATCCGAAGCTGCGCGCTCCGCAACTGCTGACCAGCTTCGGAGATTTTCAGAACGTCTATGGCGGCTATGAGGACCTCTCGCTATCGGGCGACGACTACACCAACTACATGGCCATGGCCGTGAAGGCCTTCTTCGACAATGGAGGGTCGCAGCTCTATGTTTCGCGAGTGTTTGCCAAGAACAGCCCCACGGATGACGGGATCGCCAGCAGCGGAACTGCTTCTGATTCAAACGTCGTGGTCAACGCTCGCTTCCCAGGCGCGAACTGGAATGGGCAGAACGTACAGGTGAGACTGAAGGCAGTACGCACCCAGAACCTCGCCAGTATGCCGGCTGGCTCGCTGG
>Ga0335077_10009595_pt1 | contig 12019 bp, 5 predicted proteins | sample Lox_Sample_31_FD_207151 | JGI IMG/M metagenome (GOLD analysis project Ga0335077, IMG submission 207151) | Soil microbial communities from Loxahatchee National Wildlife Refuge, Florida, United States - Lox_Sample_3.1 | ecosystem: Environmental > Terrestrial > Soil > Wetlands | place: USA: Florida...
TCACTCCGGGCGGGCGCTGGAGCCGGGCACGCCGTTCAGTGTCGCAGCAAAATGAGAATGTCCTATTTGGGCAAAGTAGAAATGTCCTATTGACAGGGTCCAGCCTGAGGGGTGGACGAAGGACAGCTACGGATGAACCAGGCCGAGCGAGACCGGCTGGATGCCCTGAAGCGGGCCAAGAAGAAGTTGATCACGCAGCAGCAGGCCGCCCAGGAGACCGGCGTCACCGAACGGCAGGTGCGGCGATTGCTGCGCAAGCTGCGGCAGAGAGGAGACCGGGCGGAGAACTGCGGCGCGTGGCGGGACGCTACCTGCGGGAGGAACGTCGCGAACATACGCTGCAACCGACGGCACTTGTGCACGAAGCGTACTTGCGTTTGGTTGCACAGACCGGAGTGGAGTGGCAAAATCGAGCTCATTTCCTGGGTATAGCGGCTCAGATGATGCGCCGGATCCTGGTCGACCACGCTCGGGGGCGCCGTCGCATGAAACGCGGGGCTGAACACGTCCGTGTACCGCTGAACGAAGCTATTGTCCTTCCAGACGATGCACAACTTGTGGCGCTGGACACAGCACTAAACCGGCTTTCGAAAATCGACCCGAGACAGAGTCGAATTTGTTGAACTCCGGTATTTCGGTGGTTTGAGTGTGGAGGAGACGGCAGAGGTGCTCGCAGCGCGTGGATAAAAGCAGAATTCAGCCTCTACGGGTGAAGGAAGAGGGCGATTGTCACAACAAGTGGCTGAGGACGAATTGGAACACGCCGAGCACGCGGCTGCCGAAATCTTCCGCCGCGCGGGCATTCAGGTACGTTGGGTTGCCTGCCCGGTGCCTTACGGATATGTCGAGACGCTCCGGGATTGCAACCGGGCTCTCGCGGGCGGCGCGCTCTATCTGAATATTCTGCCGAAGTCGATGGTTGCAAGGGCGGGACACCCGCCCAAGCTGATGGGAGTCGGCCTTGAAAACCATGCCAGTGTTTGCAGACCGTGCGCAGAAGCCCGCTGATGACAAGAGCATCTCACCGCGTGTGGTTTTAGGCTTGGCCATGGCTCACGAGCTCGGCCACCGGCTAATCGGCCCGGAGCATCAGGCTACCGGCATCATGGTCAAAGATCTCCAGCTCGAACAGTTCCGACGAGCCCAGCAAGGGATACGGCCAGCTTTTTCTACAGAGCAGGCTCGACGCATGCACACTTGGCTGCAAGGCGAAACGCTGGTAGAGAAAGGAGTGCCGCCACCGCCTTGAGATGAGATCGATGAGCTGGCGGCCTCTTTCGCAGATAGCTGGCGCGAACGGCCCATAGCATGACCAATCAGGCTGTCGGTCCCAAAACGGATGGGTGTAGGAAGCCTGTATCGAAAGGATCTTCGAACGCTCAGCCTCAACGTGCTGCGTGCATCCACTTTTCTCCGGTCGAAATCAGCCATGCCGAAACCACACGTTTTCGTTCCGGCCGAGCATTACCGTCTGTCCGTGAATTTGGTGCAGGGCGTTTAGAACTGCGCTCACTGGAAAGCGCGCATTCTAGCAACGGGCGCAGGGACCTGTTTCATGCTCGGCCCGCGCACTCATTTCCTTGGCTCTACTCATAGGTTTCACAATTGCACCACTTGCCCGTTTCATCGAAATGGGGCCACGGGCCGCCGGTGCGGAATCCCGAGACGATGACATCGTCGAATATAGGAGTTGGCTCGAAGTAGCCGGGTCGGCGCAGGTGCTCCTTTACAACGGCGTCGTTCAGCTCGAGACCCAGTCCTGGCCTGTCGTCCGGAACCTTCACATAGCCTTTTTCGATGATGGGCTTGGGAACGCCAGTCACCAGGTCTTGCCACCACGGCATATCCAGGGCGTGGTTCTCCATAGCCAGAAATTCGTGGCCGAAAGTGGCGGCGCAATGGTAGCCGGCGAAACCGCCGATAGGCGATCCGGCATGGTGCATGGCGACCTGGATGCCGCACATTGCGGCATAGTCGGCAATCCTTTTGGTTTCGAGCAGCCCGCCCGAAGTTTCGATGTCGGGATGAATGGCGTCCACGGCGCGGTGGTCGAGCAGCGGCTGGAAACCGCTTTGCAGTCCGAAGATATCCTCGCCGGTCAGCACGGGCGTGACGGTGGCGTCGGAGATCGTCTTGTATGCCTGCCAATTCAGGTAGGGATGCTGGTTGCGTTCCGACACCTGGAGGAGATCCTCGGCCCAGGCAAGGTGGTAGGGCTCGAAGGCGCGAGCGTAGCGGATCGAATCGTTGATATTGAGCGGTCCGAAATGATCCGCGGCGAGGGGGGCTCCTGGCGGGAGAACGTCACGGATCGCGGCAATGTATTCGCAAAGGTAACCCAGGCCCTTTTCGGTGCACACCCCGCGCTCGTCGAGCGCGCCCGGGCGCTCTTGCAGCATGCTGGATTGCAGGTCCATTTTGAAGAAGGTCAAGCCCATTTCCCGGCGCTTCCGCATGCGTTCGGCATAGACCTTGGGATCCGGGTGGCTGGTGGTGTCGGCGTAGATACGAACGCGATCGCGGTTCTTATTGCCGATCAGACGGTAGGCGGGAACACCATAGACCTTGCCCGCAATGTCATGGAGCGCCATGTCCACCGCGCTGTAGCCGCCGCCCATGCGGCCATGGTTGGCGAACTCGCGCAACGTTCTCAGGTTGCCCTCGATGTTCAGTGGGTTCTTGCCTAACAGGTGCGCTTTCAGGACCAGGGCAATGCCCTCTACTCCCGCATCGCGCACCTCGCCCAGACCATAGACATCTTGATTGGTATAGATCTTGATCAGCGGATAATCGTAATTCGCAGCGACCCGGCAGGCGCGCATATCGGTGATCTTCAGGTTGCTCGGCGCGGAGTTACGATTTACTGTTTCCTGGGCGCTAACGGATCCTTCGGTGCCTTTGAACAACGGACCGAACATGGCCGCAGCCGCGGCACTTCGAAACAGCGACCGGCGTGTCAGTCCGGCTCTCTGTCGTTTGTTCATCGCAATGACCTCCTTGCCTATCGTCTGAAGAGATATCGCCACTCGCAGCAAGCTGAGCCCGCCTGCCAGCTAGATGGTCACAATAACACGCTTCGCGGCTACAGGCACTGATGGCAATCGCGGAAAAATGACTGCGAGCGCGCGTGTGTCGCTGGTTGACTCCATCAAGTCGAGATTGTTGGTGAACGCCGCTGGCCTGAAGCGGCTCCGAAGATTCGGTGACGGAGCACTTTAACGTTCCTGTTCGTGGAAGTTGCGCCTGGCAGATCGGTCGTGTGGCATGATCATAGTGCCTTGCGACCTTTTGACGCGCACTTCCGCGTACTTGTCTGTGCTGCCGCGGTTGCAAGCAGCGGCTTTCTGCTGCATCCCGCAGACCAGGCGCCGTCTTCCATCAAACGGCCGCACTTCACCGATATTGCTCCACGATCGAAGTCCAGCTACGTCACGAACAACGACTTTCGCGGCCGAAAGTACTTCCAGCAGCCGATGTGCGGCGGTGTCGCGATTCTGGATTATGACCATGACGGTCTGATGGACATCTTCTTCACGAATGGCGCGAAACTGCCGGAGTTAAAGAAGACCAACCCTTCGTTCTACAACTGCTTGCTCCGGAACAAGGGTGACGGCACGTTCGAGGACGTTACGCAGAAGGCCGGCCTTTCCGGCGAGAATCTGGATTTCAGTTACGGGGTCGCTGCCGGCGATTATGACAACGACGGCTGGACGGACCTTTTCATCGCAAACACAGGCCAGAACACGCTGTACCACAACAACGGGGACGGGACATTCACCGACGTCACGGCACAGTCCGGGCTGGCCGCGAAGCCGCCGGACACCCTAAGCGTGCAGGCGGCGTGGTTCGACTATGACAATGACGGTCTGCTGGATTTGGTCCTGTCGAATTACACATTGTGGACGCCGGAGACCGATCGGCGCTGCAGCAGGGGCGACGTGGACATGTATTGCAGTCCCATGACATACGGGAGTGTGCCGCACCGGCTTTACCACAACTTGGGCAACGGCAAGTTCGAAGATGTGACGGAGAAATCGGGCTTCGGCAAAGCCCTCGGCAAAGGTATGGGCATTTGCATCGCCGATTTCAACGATGACGGCTGGATGGATGTGTTCATCGCCAACGACACAGAGCCGAATTTTCTGTTCTTGAACCAGGGCGATGGCACATTTAAAGAGGTTGGCCTGCGGTACGGTGTGGCCTACAACGAAACCGCGTCTACTGTTTCGGCGATGGGCTGTGACGCCAAGGACTACGACAACGACGGTTGGGTCGACATCTTTTATAACAACCTCATGGGCCAGACGTGGGGCCTGTTCCGGAACCAGAAAGGCAGATCATTCCGGTACGCCTCACCACCCACAAGCATCGTGCAGTTGAGCGAGGTCTACTCGGGCTGGAGCAACGGATTCATTGACTTTGATAATGACGGGTGGAAGGACCTGTTCTCGGCTAACGGCGACATCGACAACCTGGTTCCGAATTCGCAGCAGCACGATACCATGTTCCAGAACGTAGACGGTAAGGAGTTCGTCGATGTGTCGCGGGAAATGGGCAAGGATTTCTTGCGGCTCGGCTATCAGCGCGGATCGGCGATCGCAGACCTGAACAACGACGGATTCATGGATTTGGTGGTGACCTCGCTGAATCAGAAGCCACGAATCCTGCTGAACTCCGCAGATGGTGGCAACCACTGGCTGCTGATTGAGGCGACCGGCCATAAGAGCAACCGCGACGCGATCGGTGCGAAGATCAAGGTCACTACGCCCTCCGGGCGGACGCTTTACAATCACGTGACGGTTAGCGTCGGATTCATGTCGTCGAGCGATCGCCGGGTGCATTTCGGCCTGGGCAGCGAGAAATCGGCCGCATCTATCGAGATCCGTTGGCCGAGCGGCACGCTGCAAACCCTTACCAACGTAGGCGCAGACCAGATCCTCAGGGTGGAGGAGCCGCGCTAGCCGCCCTTTCCAGGGGTCTCGCGGAAACCGCCTCGTGTCTACTATTTTAATGCTAGATTGACGGGTCCTTTGATCCTTGACAACGGCGGGGAGCTGTGTTACAAGTGCCGCGTAAGTGTAACGAGGCGGTTGGTCTTCCGCTTCGAGAATCATTCGCATAGTCCGGGCGTGCCATTCCAAGGTTCGAATTGCAGGGAGGACCGTCATGGGAGTCGCGCAGATACCAAAAAGATGCATGTTGTTTCCGCTGGCAGCCATGCTTGCTGTCGGCTTGTACGCACAAGAGTACCGTGGCCGGGTCCAGGGAACTGTAGTCGATACCAGCCAAGCCGCCGTCGTCGGCGCAACGGTCACGCTTCTGAATGTGAAAACGGGTGTGCCGGCGGTCCGGCAGACCACTGAGACGGGCCACTACCTGTTCGACCTGGTAGATCCCGGCAGCTACACGGTGACGGTCGAGTTCCAGGGTTTCAGCAAGTTCGTGCAGGAGAATGTGACCCTGCCATTACGCGGCGACATCACCGTGGATGCCATGTTGAAGGCCGGTGATGTTCGGGAAACGGTCACCGTGACGGCCGAGGTCGCTACGGTGCAGTTCAACACCGCGAAACTCGAAACCACCGTCGACAGCAAACTGGCCGGCAACCTGCCCGAATATTTCCGCTCGCCCTTCCTGCTGGCGCAGTTAGACCCGTCGGTGGAGAAGGACGACTACTCCACCGAACAAATGCCCTATCACAGTTGGGGGCCGAATGATCAGCGAATCGGCGGCGGACAAGCCTACACCAATGACTTGCAAGTGGACGGCGCTCCGGTCGGTATCGGGTACAAGACCGGCTATGTCCCCTCACCAGACATGGTGCAGGAAGTGAACGTGCAGCAGAATGCAATCGATGCGGAGTATGGCCACAGCTCAGGTTCGGCGATCAACCTGACGCTGAAATCGGGCACTAACGAGTGGCACGGCACAGCCTTTTATCAGGGGCAGTACCCCTGGGCAAACGCACTGGAAGATCGCGTCATCCGCACCATCAACACAGACCGCAACCACATGTACGGCGGCACTGTGGGCCATCCGATCTTGAAGAACAAGTTATTCAATTTCGTGGCGTACGAGGGGTGGCATCAAGTCGTTTCCCAAAACCTGCTGCAAACGCTGCCCACCGATCTCGAGCGGAAGGGTGACTTTTCGCAGTCCCTGAATGGGTCTGGCGGGCTGCGCACAATTTACGATCCGTGGAGTACGCAGACTTCGGCAGACGGCAAAACCATCACCCGCACGCCGTTCACCAACAACGTCATTCCGGCTTCGAGACTGGATCCGGTCGCCGTGGGGTACGTCTCGCATCTCTGGGCGCCCAATTCGGCGGGCACCGGTCCCTACCATCTGAACAACTACTATGCGCCGCTGCCTATCACGTTCCCGTACAAGAATTTCTCCGACCGCGCCGACTACGACGTCAGCGAGAAACTTCGGATCTCGGGCCGGGTAAGCCTGTTCCGGACGCCGATCACGACCTCCAATCCCACCGGCTCCGCCTATTTCCAGTCGGATCGGGGCAGCGAGCGGGATGCCACCTCCGTCACGGGGGACGTCACTTACACCCTGAGCCCCCGCACCGTGATCAACGTGCGTGGGGACTATCACAGTTTCATTGACGCGTCGAAGTTCGCCACCAATTTCTCTTCGGGCGGCGGATGGGCCAAGATCTGGCCGAACTCAGACTTCTATAAGGCGACCTTCCAAGACCCGGCCGTGCCGGTATTGATCCCGCGCATGACGATCACCGGAACCGGAGACACGCGGTACTTCAACATGGGGCCGAGCGGCGGCTATTGGGATCAGCGGCCGACTGGCAACAGTTTTGACGCCAAGATCGCCCAACAGCGAGGCTCGCATTACTTGAAGGTGGGTTTTCAGACGCGAGGTACCCATTCTCCCCAGGGACTCATTTTGAGCAATCCCGGCTTCGGCTTCGACCCGAGCCCCACGAGCAATACCTATGTCAATCCGAACACGCTCGTGTCCGGTGATGCGTTCGGCACGTTCTTGCTGGGCGCCGTCGTGCCCACCAGCGGGAACGCGAGCGACTGGGATTCCAACACCACCTCGATGCCCTCGATCAGCTTCCTGAATGCGCAGGTGCGGTATTACTCCGGCTACATCAACGACGACTGGAAAGTAACCCGGAACTTGACCTTGAATCTGGGCTTGCGCTATGAATACGACCAGGCCTGGCGCGAGGAGAAGGACCGGGCCGCCCGGCCCCTTGACCTCACTAACCCGATCCCCGAATTCCAGGGCGCCGGCGCCCCGCAGATGCCCGACCTGGTCAAGCAGTTCTACAGCGGGCAGTGGATATTCAATGGCGCATTTCAGTTTGCCAGCAGCAGCAATCACGGGCAGTGGAACGCGGGAAGCGGTATCTTGTCGCCGCGCGTCGGCGCCGCCTACCGGCTGAACGATAAGACTTCACTGCGCGCGGCGTACGGGCGGTATGTTACGCCGTGGATCATGGGCACCGTGGACCTTAACAACCTCAGCACACCCGGGTTCACGAACTACACGGGCGCTCCTCCTGCGGTGCTTGGCGTGCCGCAGATGCAGTTGCAGAATCCGTTCCCGGCATCCTTTCCGGTCATCCCGGCCTATGGAAAGGCTCTGGGACGCTACACCCTGCTTGGCGACAGCATCACCTATTACAAGGCCGACCGCCCGAGACAGACCAGCGACCGGTTCAACTTCTCGGTGCAACGTCAACTTCCCCAAGGGGTGGTACTCGATGTTACCTACTTCCTGAACCTCTCGAACTTCATTTTCGACACGGTTCGCGACGTCAACATGGTGGATCCGCGGATCGCCTATCAATACAAAGACGCCGTGAACCAGACGGTGGCCAATCCCTTCTATAACATCCTGACCGTGGACAAGTTCCCCGGGCCGCTTCGCTATCAGCCGCAGGTGAGCATTTCCACCTTGATGCGGCCGTATCCGCAGTACGGCGACCTTTACGTGACTGACGGGACTCCTGGCGGCAACATGAAATACCATTCGCTGCAAATCAAGTTGCAGAAGACCTTCAGCAAAGGCTTCTCGTTCCTAGCCGGGTACAACTATCACTATGAGCAGGACCAGCGCTTCTATGACGACATCGCCACCTACCTCCAGCACTATACGTGGATCGATTCGCCCAATTCGCGCCATCGTCTTTCGGCCGCCGGCACCTGGGAGGTTCCGCTCGGCAAGGGCCGGGCGTACATGAGCAGCGCGCCACGCCTGCTAGACGCTGTGGTGGGCGGCTGGAATCTGACCCCCGTGCTCTTCTGGCGGTCCGGCCGCTACGCTCAATTCGGCGGGATGGTGGTCACCGGAGACCCGCACATCTCCAACCCCGGACCGCAAGGATGGTTCAACGCTTCTGCCTTTTCGCCCTTGCCTGCTTACACGCCGCGCACCAATCCGTGGCTGTATTCGGGGATCACGGGACCTGGTCAGTTCAATATGGACGGCTCGCTCGTGAAAGCCTTCCACGTGACCGAGAAGCTCAGGTTCGAGCTGCGAATGGACGTGTTCAACGTCCTGAATAATATGACCTGGGAGGATCCGGATACCAGCATCTACTCCAGCAATTTCGGCAAGTCTGCCAACAATGACCAGTTGGCTAACACTTTTGGCCGACGGACACAACTCGGCCTGCGACTCGAGTTCTAATCGCCGATCGTTCGTCTGATTACGCAGCGCCCCGTTCTCGCCACCAAGCGGCGGGGCGCTTTCTTGTAAGATTCTCTTATTCGGATGTCAGGGAAGCGCGTCTGCGGAGTCCTTTGTCTAGGGCCTATCCTCGCATCGTACGCTGGATCACAGGACCAGGCTCTTCGCGAAGCGGCCCGCCTGGACGGGGAACAGAAATGCGAGGAAGCAGATCGCTACTACCAGGAGGCTCTGAGGCAAGCTCCGCGAGCGCCGGCGGTTTTGAATAACGCCGGCAATCACTATCTGGTGTGCGGACAGCCGGACAAGGCTCGAACCTATTTCGAGCAGCTCATACGGATTAACCCGGCGCATGCCAACGCCAATCTGCAACTGGCGCGCATTGCAACGGATCGGAAGCAGGGCGCCAAAGCCCTCGGATACCTTGCGCGAGTGAAGGACGCGGATCCGGGAGTCCGGCTGCTGCGAGCCGAGGCATTGCATTGGGCTGGCAACAGCCCTGCAGCGCGGATTGCGCTGGATGGTGTCGAGAAAGATGCGCACGGCGATCCGCGCGTCCTGTTCCTCGTCGGTGTGACCGCGGCCCGTATCGGCTTTTACGATCGAGCTGAAGCGGCGTTCAACGCCCTTCTGGTGAATCATCCGGAGGATTTTGACGTTCTTTTCAACCTGGGCCGCGCTGCGGCCCGCGCACAGCACTACGACCGCGCCCAGCGGGCTTTGGAGGTCGCGCTGCGGTTGCGGCCCGCTGACGCGGACACACTCTTTGAGCTGGGACGGGTCTGTGCGGCCAGGCAGGACTACAGCCGGGCTTTCTATCTGTTAGCTCAGGCGAGCCAAAAAGCCCCCAAGCGTCCCGAGATTCTGCTCGCTCTCGCGCGAGCGGCGGAGGATGCCGGCTACTACGGGGATTCTGCCCTTGCCTGTGATGGGTATCTGCAACTCCGGCCCGCCGATGACACGGCACGGCGCGACTGTGCTCGCGTTTATGGTTACACCGGCACGCGCTTGGAAGAAGGCATGAAGGAATTGGCCTGGTACGTTCAGAAGTACCCCGGCGACCCGGTGGGGCACTACGATCTCGCGCAGTTCTCCTGGCGCACGAATCCTCAGGAAGCCCTCGATCAGTTGTCGGCGGCGCTGCGTCTCGATCCGAACTTCACGCCCGCTCGTTACGCCCGCGGCTGGCTGCTTCACAGGCTTGGGCGCACAGCGGAATCTTTGCCGGACCTCCAAGCCGCTGCCAGAATGAGTCCCAAAGAGTTCCACGTGCTCGATCAGCTTGGCCTCGCCTATCTTTCTCTCGACCAGCCGTCAGACGCTGAGAAGGTCTTGCGCCAGGCGCTGGCGATCTCGCCGGAAGATCCCGAGGTCCTGATGCACCTGGGACGCGCCTTGATAGCGTTGGACCGCGAAGAAGAGGCCCAACCATACCTGGACAAATTTCAGAAAGTGCGGCCGCGGCGAGTTCGCGACCCGCGGACGGAAGCCGGAATGATCGAATCGGCCATGTTGCCCGTTCCCGAGCGGACCGAGCGCGAGATAGAGCGGCTGCGACGGGATGCTCGAAGCCATCCGGGCGACCCGGAGTTGCAGCTTCACCTTGCTCTCTTGCTCCTGGCGGATGGCAGAGTGGACGAGGCCGCCGGCGAATTCCGTACGCTGCTGTCCATGCATGCCGACAATCGAATCTGGGCGGAAGCCGGTACGTCTCTCGTTCGCTCCGAACAGTATGAACTGGCGCGGCAATTCCTCGAGCGCGCTGCGGCCGACGACGCGGGCGCACGCCTGGACCTGGCAGTCGCGCTGTTCTTTACCGAAGGGCCCGCGCAGGCCCTGCGGGTCATCGAGAAAGTGCCGGATGGGGCGCAGGCCGGAGACTACTGGCTCATGAAGGCAAGAATCTTGGATGCCGCAGGGCAAGGGGAACAAGCACAGAGAGCTCTCGAAGAGGGACTGCGTCATTCCACATCCAGGCCTGACGTGGCTCAGCAAGGCGCGGTGTTATTGCTGCGCCACGACCGCAAAACCGAAGCTCTGGATATTCTCAACCGGGCGATCGAATTTGCACCGGACAATGCCGATTTGTTGCTTACACGTACGATCGTACTCGGCCTGATGGGCCGGAATGCCGCCTCGGAGTCTGCGCTCAAACAAATAGAATCCCGCTGGCCGGAATGGGACCGTCCGTATGTGGTTCACGGGCTGGTGCTGGAGGGTAGTAGTCGCATGAAAGAAGCCAGGCAGAAACTGGAGACCGCGGTTGCGCTGGGCGCGCACGATCTCGCCGCTCGCTGCGGACTGGCGCGTCTGACGGCGTCCGCTCGCCCCGATCCGCAGTGCGCCTGCCAGGCGAATCTGTATCAGTTACTCGTCCCCGCTTGCGATCAGCGTTGAATGCCGCGGTTCGTTTCGCTTGACCGCCGCCGGCGGTCGCATCCACTGTCAACTCCAGTTGAAAAGTTCCCATAGTTCCGGTTGAAAAGGTAGCCACCCGGAAACTCCGACGCCGACCAGCGGGAGGCGCCAGAGAAGCTGAAGTACATCACTTTCGTAAGCCCCTTTCCCTCATGACGGAATGGTGTTCGTAGAACGGGCCGGAGCGGTCAAGGGCGCGCTGGTTTTGCGCGGCGAAGCGGACCCTTGACGGCGAGGACCGTTCTGCAAAATCTTCGGTGAGGGAAAGGGGGCTGGCCGGTCCGCTTCTTCCTCCGGCCGCGGAAATAATCCCGCCTTGCGCCGATCCTTCAACCGATAGCTCTCTCCCCGGATGTTGATCGTTGTTGAGTGGCGCAGCAGCCGGTCCAGAATTGAAATCCGATATCTGAGTGGAAGACGCGACACTCGGAACCCGTGTTGTCCCGAAGTGCGCTTGGAGTAAGTGTGGTCACCCTGCTGGCCTGAATCGTGCCGAAAGGATTACGTTTCGGAACATGGATCCAAATCAAAGCGAGTGGAACCGCCTGCCGTGACAGTTGAGGTGCCGGCTTCCGTATACCTCTTTCCGTGGAGGGCGTTTCACGGGAGAAACCTGTCAGCGTCCCAGAATGCGGTCCCCGCCGGCGACAGTCCGGGCGGTCCCTTGGAACCCATACAAACCCATGTGAGTGCCAGCATCACATGATCATTCACGCACACGGTACCGGCCGTTGTCGTTCGATTCGATCTGGCCGGCGATTGAATTTCGGAGTCAGTTGCCCTATATTGTTTGCGGGCCGTAGATCCGTGCCGGGCAGAGAACAGGCTCCGGCGATGTTTGCCGAAGGACCGGATTTCCTGGGAGACATCACCAAAGTTGAATTGGCGATAACCATCCCGGCGATCTGTTTCGGGGTGCGGCCTACCG
>Ga0335077_10009596_pt1 | contig 12019 bp, 9 predicted proteins | sample Lox_Sample_31_FD_207151 | JGI IMG/M metagenome (GOLD analysis project Ga0335077, IMG submission 207151) | Soil microbial communities from Loxahatchee National Wildlife Refuge, Florida, United States - Lox_Sample_3.1 | ecosystem: Environmental > Terrestrial > Soil > Wetlands | place: USA: Florida...
GCCAGGGCCGTTGGTGGAGGTGTCCACGAACCGGAAGCCCACTGTGTAAAGACCGGGCTTGTCCACGCTGTAGACTCTGCCGTGGATATGGCCGTAGGGGTCTGCGGTTGGCGAGCCATCCGTTTCGCTGACAACGATGTGGTTTGTTCCGTTGGCCAAGCCGACCGGAACGGTCCAAGTCAGATTGGTGCTGTCCACGCCGTCCTGCTGGGTCTCCCAGAAGCCGAGGGTCGCTCCCGCGGGGCCGGCGACGGTTTCCAAGACGACTTCGATGTGCGAGCCAATCGCAGCGGCTTGGGCCTCTGGGCCGCCATACGCCGGGGTGGCGGCGAGGGCGACGAAGACAAGGTCGCCGGTGTAGTACCAGCCGTCGTAAGGCGAGCCCGGGTCACCGGCGTCGAGGCCAAAGACGTAGGCCGAGTTCGTGGCGTAGTCGCCGGCGTTGACGAAGATGAGCGGTGAGCCCGGCGTGGTTGAGTTTGCCCCGGCGGCGAGGTGCTCGTGGGCGTGTGTGTTTGCGGCGAGCGTTAGCAGCGCGCCGGTTAGGGCGGAAAGTGTGATGCTATTCGTGAATTTCATTTTCAAGCCTTCGGTAGTTTTCGTCTGCAAGTCTGTATTGTTGTTAAGTTTAATGTTTAGTTTTGGCCGTCGGGCCGCACAAAGCGTGTGACCGGCGGGCCGAGCAGGGCTTTGACCTGGGGCCATGACAATTTCTGCACGTGGGCGTCGGCGAAGAGGTAGTTTGCACCGCCGGTGTGCCTTTGGACCGCGACTTGCGCGGCGAAGGCGTTCGGGGTGAAGCCACCGCTGGAGGCGTCGGCAAAATGGAAATGGTCGGAGCCGATGTAGTTCGCGGGGGTCTCGGCCAGGTGCATCGTCTCTGACGGTGCGGGCAGGCGCGTGAGCCGGGAAAAATCCAGGCCAGGTGCCCCAAATGGATTGGGGGTCAAAAAGTCGTTGATGGCGTAGCTCGTGATGCGGAGAAGGTTCGTGTCGTCCGGGCAACGATAGATGTTGGTCAGGCCGTAGGCGGCGAGACTACCTATCCAGGACGCGGCTTGGTGCGAGGTTTCAGGGAGTGTGTCCTGATTGTCGCCCGCGTAGAATGCACAGCCGAAGCCGAGTTGCTTGAGCTCTGAGAGGCAAGCCGTTGCCCGTGCCCGTTCCTTGGCTTTCGCAAGGGCGGGCAGCAGCAGGCTGGCCAATATCGCGATGATGGCGATAACCACCAACAATTCGATCAGCGTAAAAGCACGCTGGTTTTTCATTTGATAGTCTGAGGCCGACACCGGACCGGTATTGCGGCCGTAAGGTTTAAGGTGATCCGTCCAGGAGTTTGCCTGGCGGAGTGGGGTCAGGAGGGAAGCCTGACGACGCGGGATTGCCTCAGACTAATCGGGGGGGCGGAGTCGGCGGCGCGTACGTGAGCGCCTCGTGGCGGGCTGGGATCTCAGCGACTTGCGGAAAGGTTGCGGGAGGTATGATCGCGATGGTCGGGGTTTGCGACAAGCCGTCGAACTTCTTGAGCGAGGGGATGGTGTCGGATTTCTTCTCTGATTTCTTGCCCTCGGCGATCGCCTTGCAGAGGGAGCAAGGATGTTTGCCGTCGAAGGTGCGGGTCACGGCCTCCGTAATGGAAAGGGATTGGAGGTTGCCTAAAAGCATGGTGGTCCAGGCAACGGACTGAAGCAGTGACCAATGCAGGCCCACGGAGCAGGCCAGCGCGACGGTCAGCAGCAGTCTTGGTAAGCGCCGGAACACGGGGGGAATTTAAGTCTGGTTTGCCTTTAGTCAAATCGCCTGTTGGTGTGCGCTGGACAATATAGGGTTGGTGGAGAATGTGGTGAAGTTCTGAACCACGCGGCCGAAAGCGACGCGGCAAACCGGCAAGGTTGGCAGAATCGTCCCGATGCCCGAGACGGCGGCGGCGTGAAGAAATCGCTTAGCCGGGCAGGTCTTTGCCGGTGGAGGTGACGGAAAGTTTGCCGTGTTTGACGCCTTTGGCTGAGATCAACTCGTCAGCGATCCTCTTTACTAACGGGGCCTTCCCGCGGACGACGAGGACTTCGAGGCAGTTGTGGTGGTCGAGATGGACGTGAAGGGTGGAGATAATGAGGTGGTGGTGATCGTGCTGGATGTCGGTGAGGGCGGCCTGGACGTGGGGCCTGTGGTGGTCGTAAAGGAGAGTGATGGTGCCGGCGATTTCGTGGTTGCCTAGGTTTTGGCGATGCTCGACCAGGCCGGCGCGGATAAGGTCAGCGACGGCTAGGGAACGGTTGTCGTAGCCCTTCTCTCGGGTCATTTGGTCGAGCTGTTTGGCTAGGTCGCGCGGGACCGAGACGGTGAAGCGCACGACGCCATCCGATGGAGCAGTTTTCACGGAGCAACGTTAGCAGACGAGAGGGGAGCGTCAATGCAGAGCAGCCGGGAACAGCCGTGGGAGTTCGGAGTTTGAACCGTGGTGCTTCCTCTTCCCCTCGGCTTCGGAGGAAAGGGGGGATGAGAATTTGCAGCGAATCACCCCGGGCGGCACGCAGGCCCCCGCTTGCCGTGGCTATTGTCTTTCATCCGGGACTCCTCCGCTCTTCGGGGGTGGCGGCTGGGCGTGGGGGGTGTTCATACGATTTTACGATTGCGTAATATTGGAGTGAGTATTACGATTCTATCCATTCGTAATTTCGCGAGACGGGTTTGGCCCCGGTGGCGCTCGTGACAGCGGACGCGCAATTGGCGGGAAGCGATGAACAGATCAAAGGCATCCGCGGAAGCCGCGCCGTCGTATGGATCAGATGATGGAATCGGACCGCTCAGGTCAGGTCAGAGGCGAGACGGCGCGCGTTGAAGCTGCGACGGCCGGGCGACTTGCTTTTACCTTGATCGAGTTGCTGGTGGTCATCGCCATCATCGCCATCCTGGCGGCGCTCTTGCTGCCGGCGCTGGCGCAGGCCAAGGAGCGCGGGAAGCGGGCGGGGTGTCTGAGCAACCTGCGGCAGATAGGGCTGGCGACGCAGATGTATGTGGACGAGACCAAGTCGTATCCGCCCGCGTACATCGACTCAACCACGCGCTGGATGGATTTGTTGAAGCCATTCGTCGGCCGGACTTCGGGCGTTTATCTGTGCCCTTCGGATTTGCAGAAGATCCCGGTGACGTGGGATACAAACATCTTCCTGAGCTACGGCATCAACACCTTCAACTTCGCCGGCAACGCCTATTGTTTCTGGTATGGGGTCCAGGCGAACAACGTCCGCCATCCGTCGGGCACGATTGTCTATGCCGATTGCACGCCGGGCAAATACTACTGCGGCGGCGGCAGCTCGTTTACCAATCCCGTTGTGGACGTGAATTATCGTCATCCGAAAAACGGTTTTGTGGCCGCGTATTGCGACGGCCACGTTGATTACAAACGGATTACCACCAAGGACGAATGGGATGCCTCGCAATGATTTTACTTAAGACAAAGCACTCGAATATGAAAACCATCAGATCAGTAAAGAATCTCAACAGGGAATTCTCCCGAGCGGCGCTCGTGTTGCTGGCATTAAGCGGCAGCATCGCTTCCGCTCAGTTCAGCGTGCTCCACTCCTTCAGCGGCGGAGCGGACGGAGCCAATCCTTACTATGGCGCGCCGGTTGTTTCCGGTTCGACCGTCTACGGAACGGCAAATCAGGGTGCGGGTGGTGGGGGGGTAGTGTTTTCTATCAACACGGACGGCACCGCTTTCACCGTCTTGCACACCTTCACCAACGCCGCGCCGGATGGATACCAACCGCTTGGCTCGGTGGTGTTGAGCGGTTCCACTCTTTACGGCACGACTTATTACGGTGGCAGCGGCAACGGCACGGCTGGCAACGGCGCCGTCTTTGCGATCAACACGGATGGTTCCGATTATCAGACCTTGCGCAGTTTCACCACCAGCACCGGCTACAAGCCCTACAGCACTGTAATTGTGGATGGTTCCACGCTTTACGGAATGACGTATTACGGTACCGGCGCTGGCGTCGGCTCGATGTATTCCCTTCCGACCGTCGGCGGCAGCTTTACCAACTTGCACACTTTTCTAGGTGGAACCAATGACGGCTCGCGGCCATTGGGCGGCGCGCTTTTGTTGAACAATGGCGTGCTCTATGGCGCGACCGTGCATGGCGGCACTGGCAGCGCGATTGGCACCTCCAACGACGGCGTCGTTTTCAGCGTCAATCCGGACGGCAGCGGCTATACCAATCTGGTCAATTTCACCGGCGGCACGACCAACGGCGCAAATCCCTATGGCGCTTTGACCCTGGTCGGTTCCACGCTTTACGGCACGACGCGAATTGGCGGCACCTCAAACTTGGGCGCCCTTTTTTCGGTAAACACGGATGGCACTGGTTACAGCGTTTTGTTTAATTTCACCGGCGGCGCCACCAACGGGGCCAATCCCAACGGCGCATTGACCTCGGTGGGGCCATTCCTGGTGGGGACGACCAAGGCTGGCGGCACCAGCAATCTCGGCACCCTGTTCAAGATCGGTCTTGACGGCAGCGGCTTTAGCATTCTCCACACTTTCACCGGCGGGGACGGAGCCAATCCCGTCGGCGATCTGGCTTACACGAATAACATGCTTTTCGGCTGGACCACCAGCGGCGGCGCGAATAACAACGGCACGGTGTTTTCCATGGCCGTGGGCGGCTACGCTTTTGGCGGATTGGGGATGACCAATGTGCTCTCCGGCAACATCGCCAACGGTGGCCTGTTTTGGACGAACATTCCCACCTGGCTTAACGTCGCGCCCAGCCTGCCCTACACTTACCAGGAAAGCATTACCTTGCCAGTCTGCAAACGCATCGTTGCCAGCCGGTTAGTCATGACGGTTTGGGGCGGAACGGCGAATTACACCTGTAAAATGACAGTGACGGTCAATGGTACCAATCTGCCGGCGGCGAATCCATTGGTGTTCGGCAACACTTCCAGTTTGACCGCCCTGTTCAGCAGCGACGCTCCGTGCGCTTACGGCGCCGGCTTTGGTGTGTGGCTGGTGACCATGCCTCTTCCGACGGGAATGCTTTACACTAACGGTTCGCCCAACACCATCAGCGTGACCGAAACGACACCGGACAGTTTTGACGGGCGTATCCATCACGTCTCACTCGCGGCCATTTATCAAAGCGGTGCGTTGACGAATAATTTCGCATACGCAGCCGCCGAAGGCAGCGGCGATATTTACAGTTCACCCACCACGGGTGAAGTCAGCCAGCGGACCGCCGTGTTTGCTCCGGTGAGTCCTGCCAACGCCACCAACGCCGCGCTCACCGCGCTCTACACCTATGCCGACGCCAACAACGACCGGCTCTACTTCAACAGCGTGCAATACGGTGGCGACAACGTCGCGCAGTGGGACACGGGCATCGCCAATTTCGGCCCCAGCGTTGTGACGTTTGATGTGCTGACCAATTTGCTCGCGACCAACACCGTCACCTTCTCCGTGGGAGCAGAAGTGCCATCGCCACGGGAAACCAGCCTGCGTCCGCAATTTGCTATCTTGGCCGTCACCGGTCCGGCGACGGCGGGACAGTTGACCCTCACCAGCGTCAACGCAACCGGCGCACATCTGCTTTGGGCCGGCCCGACGCTTGGAAATTATTCGATTGAATCAACCACCAATCTGTCATCCGCCGCGTGGAGCACGATCACCAATTTTGCGAGCACAAGTGGAACGATGAACTTCACGGACAGCGCGGCAACCAACGTGAGCAGCCGGTTTTACCGGGCGAAACTCCAATAATCAATCATGACTGCCGTTGACCAACTCCGGGAGTTGTTTCACCACATAGCCGCTTTTCTGGTCTGGCCGGTGTTGCTGGGCCTGCTCGGGTTGCTGGCGGCGATGTTGATTGCCCTTGGCGGGTTTCTGCGTGAGGCGTGGGATCGTCGGGCGGGGCGCCGTCGGGCTTTGGCGCAGGCACAGAAAGCGTTGGATGAACTCGCGGCGGCAGGACCGGGCGACGGACTGGATCTGCGGCTTGAGGAATGCCTGCAAAACAGTGAGCGGCAACAATGGCGGGCGCTGGGCCGTTTGCGGCTCGCGGTGCGGGTCGGCCCGTCGTTGGGATTGATGGGCACGCTCATTCCTATGGCGGACGCGTTGCAGGGTCTCGCGGAGGGCAACCTGCCCGCGCTGGCGAGCAACATGGTGACCGCGTTCGCGGCCACGGTCATCGGCCTGACCATCAGCGTGGCCGCCTACCTGATAGCCGGGGCGCGGGAAAGTTGGGTGCGGGCGGATGCGCAGTCGCTGGCGTTTCATGCTGAGCGGGTGTTGCGCAAAGCGACGGGAAAGGCTTAGCCATGCATTTTGTTCATCGTCATCGCATTTCGGCGCACGGCCCGGCACCGGGCCATGACGAAGATCCCCTGGCAGGTATCGCCAACCTGTTCGATGTGAGCGTGGCGTTCATTGTCGCGTTGCTGATTGCGCTTTTCGCGCTGTTCTCTTCCGGGAAGCTGCTCGACAAGAACGCCAAGGTTACGCTGGTCAAGCAGACTGAGAACGGCGAGATGGAGATTATCACGAAGCAAGGGGCGCAAATCAAAGTCCAAAAGGTGACCGACAGGACGCTGTCCGGGCAGGGCATCCGACTGGGCACGGCGTATCGGTTGGCCAACGGGCAGGTGGTCTATGTGCCGGATGAGGAAACGAAACCGAAGTGAGCGGGACGTGAGGTGGCTCACTCCATGGCTGGCGTGGATCATATGCTTCCTTGCCGCGGGTTCGTTGGCGGCCGAAGTAAAGGTGGCGTTGCTCATCGGCGATGCCCAATCGGCAGCAGCCATCGGGGCAGTCACCGAGCTTCGGCAGGAGGTGGCGCTAAGCAATATTACCGTGCGCGTTTATCCACGCGTTGAGCTGAGCGAGAGCGAGCGCCAGTTCGTGCGCGAAAGCGACATCATTGTCGGGTTCACGCGGTACGGCGCATTGCTGCGGGCGCTGGGGCCGGAGGTGCGGGCGGCGGCACAACACGGGGCTTTGCTGGCGGGCGTGGGGGGGACGCTGGACCCGGACTTTGCCGATATGGGGTTCAAGCGGGACTCGGAGCTTGCCGCCTACTTTGATGCGGGCGGCCAGGCCAACCTCGTTCAACTGGTGCGGGCCGCGCTCGCACGCCGTCATCGGCCGGGACTGAAGTTTCTGCCGCCTTCGCCGTTTCCTGATTACGGATTCTTTGAACCGGCGGGTCGGGGGGCTTTTGTGCGGTTTGAGAATTACGCCGCGGCATACATCGCGGCGAGAACCAATGCGTCGAGCCGTCCGTGGGTGGGAGTGTATTTCTCCCGGGACATGGCGACGTCCGGGCAGACGGAACTGCTGTCGGCGTTGGATAGCGCGCTGCAAGCGAGGGGGCTGAATGTGGTGTTCGGGTTCGGGTATCCGAGCGACGCGGCCTTGCCGGTGCTGTTTCTGGAAACGAACGGCACCAGCCGGGTGGAGGCGCTCGTGGGGCTGACGCTAAAGATCGGAAATGTGCCGGACAAGCTGGCACCGTTACTCAAGCAATTGGACGTGCCAGTGCTCAATGCGATTGCCCTGAACAGCCAAAGCCGCAGCGATTGGGAACGATCGGAGAGCGGGCTGGAGTTCATTGAGCGGTCGTGGCAAATCGGCAGTGCGGAACTTGCCGGAGCGGTTGCCCCGACAATCGTGGCTTCCAAGGAAAAGGTGGTGGACATGGCGACCGGGCAGACCTATGTGATGACGATGCCGATTGGCGAGCGGGTCGAACGCCTGGCGGACCGGGTGCGGGCCTTCGTCCACCTGCGCCGGGAGGCGCCGGCGGAGAAACGCGTGGCGGTCATCTACTACAATTACCCACCGGGCAAGGAGAGCATTGGGGCATCCTACTTGAATGTGCTGCCGCAATCGCTGATGCAAATCCTCAACCGGCTCCGCGCCGATGGGTATGTGATGACGGGCGCGCCGACGAATGCGGACGAGTTGTTCACGACCGTCCGCGCGTTTGGAAACAACCCGATGCCCGGCACGAACCTGCTCTCGGAGCTTAATTTGCTGGCCCGCTCGGGGCGAGTTCCGCTGGTTTCGGTTTCGGAATACCGGCAGTGGTTCGACCAGCTACCTGCCGCGTTGCGTATGCAAGTTCTCTTCAAATGGGGAGGGCCGGAATTGAGCCAGGTGATGGTCTGGCACGACGATGCCGGCCAGGCGTATTTCGTGCTGCCTATACTGCGCTGGGGCAACGTGGTCTTTGGCGCGCAGCCGACGCGCGGCTGGGACCAGGACATCGAGGCGGTGTACCATGACATCACGCTGCCGCCGCATCACCAGTACCTCGCGTTCTATTATTGGCTGCAGAAGAACTTCAAGGCCGACGCGATGGTTCACCTTGGCGCGCATGCGACCCACGAGTGGCTGCCGGGCAAGGAAGTCGGCTTTACCGCGGCGGACACGGGCGAAGTGATTGTCGGGGCTGTGCCGCAGTTCTATCCCTTCACTGTTGATGATGTGGGCGAGGGCTTGCAGGCGAAGCGCCGCGCGATGGCGGCCATGATCACGCACCTGCCGCCGCCTTTGGACCGGGCGAGCCTAAGCCCGGAGCTGCGTGAGATCGGCGGGCTGATCAACGATTACCACGTGGCCAAGGGAAAGGGTTCGCCCGCCGGCGAGGACGTGCTGCGAGACCTGGCACAACGCTGCGAGAAGCATGGTTTGCTGAAGGACCTGTCTATCTCACTGGCGGCGGGGGCGGTGTTGAATGACGAACAGATCGAGGAGATCGAGCATCAGCTCAAGAAAATTGGCGAGCGGACGACGCCGTTCGGCATGCATACGTTTGGGGTTGCGCCGGACGAGGCGAAACGCGCGGCGACGGCGGAGGCGATTCTGTCCTTGGAGCCAGGCCTGGCCCCGGAGGAACATGCTAAGCGGAAAGCGGATTTGATGGTCCGTATCGAGGCGTCTGGCCAGGCTGAACTGGAGGCGTTGTCCGCTGGGTTGGCGGGACGTTACATCCCGGCCGGACCGGGCAATGATCCCATCCGCAATCCTGAGGCATTGCCGACGGGAAAGAATTTCTACGGGTTTGATCCCGCACGGCTGCCATCGGCGGCAACGTTCGCGGCCGGGTCGCGGCTGGCGAGCGAACTGGTCGAGTCGTATCGGAAACGCCACGACGGCGAGATCCCCGACCGGCTGGTGTTTAACCTCTGGGGCACGGAGACGAGCCGGCACGAGGGGGTGATGGAAGCCCAGATCCTGGCGCTGCTGGGTGTGCAGCCGAAGTGGGACGCGCGGGGCCGCGTGCAAGGGGTGGAATTGATTTCACGAGCCGCGCTGGGCCGTCCGCGTGTGGACGTTACGATCATTCCTTCCGGGCTCTACCGCGATTTGTTCCCGGTTCTCATGCAACTGATGGACCAGGCGGTGAACCTGGTGAAGGCGGACGCCGGCGAGGACAACCCAGTGCTGCGTGACATTGTCGCCGCTCGTGCCGAGCTCGAAGCGCAGGGTGTCTCTCCCGCCGAAGCAGAACGGTTGGCCTCAGTCCGATTGTTCAGCGTGCCTTCCGGCACCTACGGCGCGGGTCTGGACCATGCCATCCAGCAGACCAGCACCTGGACAAACCAGGACGAGGTCGCTGGAGTGTTCTTCAACCGCATGAGCCATTTGTTTGGGCAGGGTTTTTGGGGCGCGCGGGCGCGGGGCGGCACGAACGAGGACCTTTCGCCGACGCTGTTGCGGCTTGCGCTCAAGGGAGCGAAGGGTGTAGTGCACAGCCGCTCCTCGAACATCTACGGCGCAATAGATAGCGACGACTTCTATCAATACCTCGGCGGCACCGCGATGGCTGTGCGCACAGTGAACGGCAAGCCGGCGGACACGCTGGTGGCGGATTTAAGCAATCCCCGGTCTGGCGAAACAATGACGCTGGAGCGCTACATGGGCCGCGAGATGCAGGCGCGGTATCTCAACCCGAAGTGGATTGAGGCCATGCTCAAGGAGGGTTACGCCGGGGCGCGGATGATCCGGCAAGTGACGGATAATCTGTGGGGCTGGCAGGTGACCGTGCCGGAAGCAGTGGGCGCCGCCAGGTGGCAGGAAATGTTCGAGGTGTATGTGCAGGACCGGAACAAGCTCGGCATCCGCGAGAACTTCAAAGCGGCCGAAAATCTGGCCGCTTACCAAGCCATTATGGACCGGATGCTGACGGTCGTGGAAAAGGGATATTGGCAGCCATCACCCGAGACGCTGGCACAGCTTCGGCAGGCGCGAGCTGATCTGGCTCCGCAGGTGGCCCTGGAGAATGCTACGATCTCGAAACGAGCCGAGCTGCAACCGGCCCCCGGGCCAGCGCCTGCGGCGGCAACAAGGGGAGCCTCGCCTCCAGCGGCCAAGGCACCGACTATCGTCGTCAAAGGCCGTGTTTTGGAAGAGAAGCCGCGAACCCCGTCGCGCTATGCGTTGGCAGCCAGGTGGTCTCCACAAATACTCTGGGTCGGACTTGTTGCCGGGGCGTTGCTGACGCTGGGTTGGTGGCGCGAGGGACGTGTGCCGTCAGCGCGTGATTCAACGCCGCGATCGGTTCGCCGAGGGGAGAAAACCGAGTCGTGAAGCGGGGCTGAGGAAGCGAAATATGCATATTCCGGACGGATTTCTTGACCCGAAGACGATGGCGGTGACGGGCGCGCTGTCGGTAGCGGGCGTGAGCCTGGCGGTGCGGCGACTCCGGCAGGAGCTGCCGGCGCGCCGGATGCCGCTGCTTGGGCTGAGCGCGGCTTTCCTGTTTACAGCGCAGATGGTGAATTTTCCGGTGGCAGGCGGGACATCCGGGCATCTGCTTGGGGGCGTGCTGGTGGCGGCGTTACTTGGGCCGGCGGCCGGCGTGGTAGTGCTGACGGCGGTGCTGCTGGTGCAGTGTTTCCTCTTTGGCGACGGCGGAGTGACGGCATTGGGAGCGAATGTGTTTAACATGGCGCTGGTGGGCGCGGTTGGAGGGTGGGCGATTTACCGGGCAGTGAGCCGGTGTGTGCCGGGTCTGCGCGGACGGGTGGCGGGGGTGGCATTTGGCGGGTGGTGCTCAGCCGTGCTGGCGTCAGTCGCCTGCGCGGGACAACTGGTCTGGTCCGGCGTGGCCCCGTGGTCGGTGACGCTGACAGCTATGGTGGGCGTCCACATGCTGATTGGGTTGGGGGAAGGATTGATCAGCGCCCTGGTGTTCCTGGTCATCGCACGAGCACGGCCGGAGTTGGCGGCGGAGAGCGGCGCGAGCGCGGGACAGCCGCGGATCGGCGGAGTTGTCGGCCTTGGGTTGGTGGTTAGCCTCGGGCTGGCGGTTTTTGTGGCGCCGTTCGCGTGTCCGTGGCCGGATGGATTGGAAAAGGTCGCGGCGAGGCTGGGCTTTGAGCACAGCGGCGGGGCGGTCTTATCGGCACCGCTTGCGAACTACGCGATACCGGGATGCAAGTCGCCGGTCGTAGCGACGGCGGTAGCTGGGGCCGTGGGCGCGCTGGTGGTGTTTGGGCTGGCACTGTTGTTGAGTCGGGTGTTAGTGCCTAAAGGGCGGGAGGGGCTGTGCGGACCGCATTGACGATTCTGCCGCAGGTTTGGGGCTGTTGTCACACGCTGCCGAAGCGACATGAGCAAAGTTCGCACTTCTTTGGTCAGAGTGAAAACCACGCCTTGGCCTGTTCGGCCGTCACCAGGTCCAAGTAATATTTGCGAATCATTTCGGGCGAATTCCCGCTCTCGCAGGCGACCACATTGATGTCCTTGGCCTCTGCCAACCGGTAACTTATGTAGCTGTTTCGGAAGGCGTTCTTCTTGTACGGCAGTCCAGCCATGATGGCCGTGCGTTTCCAAGCGTGATACAGCGAATTGGCGCTGCCCCACCGCTTGCTGACTCGGTCGCGTTTTTCCTCCAGAGGATATGCCGCCAGCCGGCGCTTGAGATTGTCGAGAATGGGCACAGTTCGTTGCTCCACCTTGGCAATGGCCTCCGTCACGTTGATGTAGCCGGCGTTTTCGTTG
>Ga0335077_10009597_pt1 | contig 12019 bp, 11 predicted proteins | sample Lox_Sample_31_FD_207151 | JGI IMG/M metagenome (GOLD analysis project Ga0335077, IMG submission 207151) | Soil microbial communities from Loxahatchee National Wildlife Refuge, Florida, United States - Lox_Sample_3.1 | ecosystem: Environmental > Terrestrial > Soil > Wetlands | place: USA...
CCGCCGGTGAGGCCGCTTTGCTGTGCCATCCCCACCCGCTTTTTGGCGGCACCATGCACAATAAGGTGGTTTACCGGGCGGCCCGCGCGCTTCGCCGTCGCGGCTCGGTCGTCCTGCGATTCAATTTTCGAGGAGTCAACCGCAGTGAGGGCCTGCATGCGTTGGGCGTCGGTGAGGTGGAAGATGCTCGCGCGGCGCTGGGCTGGCTGCGGGACCGTTATCCGAGCCTTCCGTACGCGCTGGCCGGATTCTCGTTCGGTGCCCGCGTCATCGCGAGTCTTGGGTGTGAAACGGCCGGCGCGTCACGCTTGATCGCACTCGGACTCCCCACGCGCGGCATTGACGTACGAGCCCTTAGATCTTGCCCCATCCCCAAGTATTTCATCAGCAGCACGCGCGATGAGTTCGCCCCCAGGAGTGAGATGGAAGCGCTGTACGCGGAAATAGCAGAGCCCAAGCACATGATCTGGATTGACGCTGAAGATCACTTCTTCCGTGGTGCTCTGGATGAGTTGGAGAAAAGCGTGCTGAATCTAGCTCTAGTTGTTCGCAGTTAGCCGGAGCGCCCGCTCCGACCGGCGCGTGGCGCGCAGGCTGATAAGTTCCGCAACTTTGCTCAACAACGTGGTGACGTCTTCGGTTTCGACCAGCATCCGCGGACTCGAATTCTTACGGTCTTCGCGCGCGCTGCCGTCACGATGCTTGCGGACCACAGCCGTAGCCGGTTTGTATTCTTTACGGCGCGCGTATGCCAGCACACCCCGTCCCGCTTCCGGTGATTCCATGTGCGAGTCGGTCAGAACCAACTCGTAGGCGCCCTCGTCCAGCTTACCGACGGCTTCCGCAGCCGAGCCAGCCACATCAACGACATACCCGCACGCTTGCAACAGCGTTTGGAGAGTCAACCTTGAGGCCACGTCCGACTCGACAAGGAGTACACGCGCCAGTTCCAGGCCGCGCACTGAAGCCGCCCTGGACTCGGCAGTTGGCATCATATGTTTCCTTTCCACATCCACTTTAACCGAAGATCCGCGTTTATTCACTACCAAAAGTTAGTGATGTTAGATCCCGTAAAATCTTGCCAGAAAAATCCGACCTGCATGCAACGCTTTGCATTCATGGGCGCAACTTACGGATTTCAGGATGGTTGAGTCTTATTCCTCAGGCGCGGACGGCCACCGAGAGCCCGTCGCGGAGAGGCAACAAAGTGGTGAAAAACTGGGTGGACTCGTACAGTTTCCGATTGAATTCAACGACGGCTCGGTCGCTGGCTTCGTTAGGGCTCAGAACTCTTTCATACCAAAGGGTGTTATCCGTCGCAAAGATGCCGCCGGGCTTGAGCCGCGAGGGAACGGCCTGGAGGACCGCCGGGTATCCTTCTTTGTCTACATCGTTGAAAATAAAGTCGAACTGGCCTGGGGTGCCGGACAACACGCTCAGAGCGTCTCCCACGTGAATGTGGACGGATGCCGAAAGGCCGGCACGTTCGATATAGCGGCGGGCCTCGCTGGCGTTTTCAGCGCTGCCGTCCGTGTAATGAACTTCGGCGCCCGGTCCTGCGGCTTGCGCGAGCCAGATGGTCGAATAACCGATGGCGGACCCCAACTCGAAGATGCGTTTCGCGCCGCTGATCATGACCAGTTGGGCGAGCACGCGCGCCACCGCCGGCCCGATGATGGGAATCTCGCGCCGCTCGGCGACCTGTTCCATCTCGGCCAGCACCGCGTCGCGAGGCGGCAACAGGCTGTACATGTAGCGTTCGATATCAGGATTGATGATCATGAAACACCCTGGCAAAAATCTTGTCGACGTTGCGGAGCTGCCGGTCGAGTGAAAAGCTCTCGGCAATCTGTTCACGGGTGAGCACGCGCGCGATCTCGGGATCGGACTCGATGGCGGCACGGAAATCCGATTCGTTCTCCCAGGCTTCCATGGCATGCCGTTGCACGATACGGTAGGCGGTCTCGCGCAACATACCCGCGGCGGCGAGATCGAGCAAAAGCTGTCCGGAAAACACAAGTCCCCGCGTCATGTCGAGGTTGCGGCGCATGCGCTGGGGATAAACCAGGAGCTGATCGACGAGTTGCGTGGTCTTCTCGATCAGGTAATCGGCCAGGATGGTGGAATCCGGCAGGATCACGCGCTCCACGGAGGAGTGAGATATATCACGCTCATGCCACAGTGCGACGTTTTCAAACGCCGCCTGCGCATTCGCCCGAACCACGCGTGCCAGACCGCAGATCTGCTCGCAAGTGACCGGATTGCGCTTGTGCGGCATGGCGGAACTGCCCTTCTGTCCTTTGGAAAAATACTCTTCGGCTTCGCGGACTTCGGTGCGCTGCAGATGACGCACCTCCAGGGCGATCTTTTCCAGGCTGGCCGTAAGCACAGCCAGAGTAGCAACGAAGTTCGCGTGCCGGTCGCGTTGTATGACCTGGGAGGAAACCGGCGCGGGGCGCAATCCCAGCTTTTGACAAATCGCCTCTTCGATCTCCGGGCTAATGTGAGCAAAGGTTCCGACGGCTCCTGAGATCTTGCCGACGCGCATGTCTTCCGCAGCGGCCTTGAGCCGCCGGATATTGCGGCCGGCTTCCTCGTACCAGATGGCCAGCTTGAGGCCGAAGGTGATGGGCTCGGCGTGCACTCCGTGCGTGCGGCCGATCTCCACCGCGTGCTGGAATTCGAGCGCGCGCCGTTTCAGGACAGGCCGCAACCGCTCGAGGCCGGCCAGCAGAATCTCATACGCCTGGCGGATTTGCAGGGCCTGCGCGGTATCCACCACGTCGTTCGAAGTCAAACCGTAGTGCAGCCAGCGAGAGGATTCGGCATGGCCGGCAGCAGCCAGTTTTTCAGCCACGGCGGTGGTGAACGCGATGACATCGTGCTTGACTTCGCGTTCGATTTCGAGAATGCGAGGGACGTCAAATGCGGCGTGCGCCCGCAGCAGGCGCGCCGCCTCGGCAGGCACCACGCCACGCTCGGCCAAGGCTTCGCTCGCGGCCAGTTCCACCTCGAGCCACTGCTGGAATTTGTTCTGGTCGCTCCAGATGCGGCCCATTTCGGGACGGGTGTATCGAGAGATCATATTTCAGGTGCTAGGTGTTAGGTCTTGGTTTGCGAGCACCTAACACCTAAAACCTAAACACCTCCGTCGGCACTCTCTGGCTCGCCACCACGAGGCGCGTTGCCAATCCGCGGCCATCCAAAGCCTGCTGTGCAACTATTCTCGCAAGTTCCGGATGATTGTTGTGCTCGCTCAGATGTCCCAAAATCAGTGTGGCAGTCGAGGAATCGAATTCATGACCCACAAAGTCGCCCACCAGATCATTCGACAGGTGGCCGTTGCGGCTCATCACGCGCTGTTTCACAGCCCAAGGATACGATCCACACCGCAGCGTTTCGAGGTCGTGATTGGATTCGAGCATCAAAACCTGCGAACCGCGCAGATGGAACTTAATGGAATCGGGAATATACCCCAGATCCGTGACAAACCCTATCTTGATCCCCTGCGCGCGAAAAGAGAATCCCACGGGATCGATCGCATCGTGCGGGATGGTGAAGCTATCGATTTCGATATCGCCGATCGACAGTCTGGTGCCCGCTTGAAAGCACTCCAGTCTGGCGGGAGTTTTCTCCCATTCGATCTGTGGAGCGGTCAAGTGCGTGAGGTAGACGGCTGCGGCGGCAACTTTTCTGGAAAACAGATCCAGACCGGCAATGTGGTCCGAATGTTCGTGCGTGATGATAACGGCGTCAATGCGGTCCGGCTGTTCGCCGATGGATGCCAGCCGCCTGGCGAGTTCGCGAAAACTGAGGCCCGCATCCACCAGCACACGGGTCCTTTCGGTGGCGATGAGCGCGGAGTTGGCGGAACTCCCGCTGGCTAGCACGCAGAACTTGAGGATATCCTTGTCCCCTGATTAACGTTAACTATTCCTTGTAACAAGAAACGCGGCAAACAACAAGATGTGATCGCCGGGGTTTGGGGAGACAGGACGGGGGCGCCCGAAAGCGCCCCAGTTGGGACAGGCGCGAGGCCTGTGCCGCGTCGAAAAGATTTGACCCTGTGTTGTTGACTTCTTGGTCCCCTTCTCATCGGGGCACTAATAACTTATCACAGCTTCAAATCCCCGTCCACAAAGCTTATAATTGTCCCAATCGTTTCGGGTTGACGGTGCAGTTCCAGACATTTGACGAGGACTATCTTCGGCGATTGCGGAATGGCGACTCCCAGGTGGAGCAGCATTTTGCCGGCTATTTCGGCGAGCTGATCCAACTGAAGTTGCGCCGCCGCGTGCGCAGCCCGCAGCTGGCGGAGGACATCCGTCAAGAAACCATTTACCGCGTGCTTCGTACCATTCGGGAAAAGGATGGTCTGGACGACGCCAGGAAGCTGGGCGCTTTTGTGAGCGGGGTCTGCCACTACGTCACGGTTGAGCTGAGCCGGTCAGAGGGCCGGTATGAGACGCCGGAACGGGATTTCGATGAGCAGATGGACGCGGCGCAGGGGAACCCCGACGCTCGCCTGATCAGCGATGAGCGCTGTCAACAGGTCCGGAAGATTCTCGCAAAACTCGACGATCGCGACCGTAAGCTGTTGCGCGCGATCTTTCTGGAAGAACTCGATTCGAGCGAAGTGTGCCGCCGGTTCCAGGTTGAGCCCGATTATCTGCGGGTGCTGGTGTTTCGCGCCAAGGCCAGGTTCAAACAAGCCTACGTGAAGGGCGTCTCCACAGGGGCATGAAACGGACGGGGCCCGTAACTCACTATATCTGTGGGGATTGAGGTTGATGAACCACGAAACTGCTGTAAAGATTCAAGCTGCGGAGCGATACGTCCTGGACGAGTTCTCGCCAGAGGAACGGACCGACTTCGAGGAGCACTATTTCGCGTGTGCGGAATGCGCCGACGACGTCCGGGCCGCTTCCATTCTGGCTGCCAACGCCAAGGTGGTAATCGCAGAGGAGGAGGCCGACACCCAAGCCGCGCTCCATTCCCCCGGGCGGCGCAGGTGGCGGCTTTCCTGGGGGCTGGTGGCCTCGGCGGCGCTGAACCTGGTTTTGCTAGCCGGGATCGGACTCCAAGGTTTGCGGCTGGAGTCGCGCAAGGCTTCCACCCCTTCCATGGAAGCGCAGTTTTATCAGTCCTTTGGCGTTCCCGCGACGGCGCGGGCCGAGCTGAAAATTCTGCCAGTTGCAGCGGGAAGCCGTTTCTTCGGGGCCCGGTTTGACTTGAGGGCAGGCCAGCATTTCGACAGTTACGAATATCAGATACGAGACGCGGCGGGTACGCTGAAGTCCGGGCAGTCCCTGAAGGCGCCGGAGATCAGCGGCTCCGAGTTGCAACTGGCCGTGCCGGTGGCTGCCTTGGCGCCTGGCGAGTATGTCTTTGTATTGCTTGGCAGGCAGCAAGACAAACCTGTTGAAATCTCCCGAGCGCGCCTTTTGATCCAGCGGTAAACTAGGGGGTTCTGCCCATCTCCATATGTCCAAATACACTTTCCACGCTACGGCGGTGGCCGCTCACTTTCAGTTCAGCAAGAATGAACACCCCGATTTTGGTCACGAGTACACGTCGATCTATCTTGGGGACTCAGAACACGCGCACAACGCTCGCACCGGCGAACAGAAAGGACCGGAGATTACCTTTAGCGACAGCTTCGTGTCGGTGGAGTGCAAGGAGGCGGAGAAGGGCGTATACGTCACAGCGGTGAAAGCGGGTCTTGAGAATTTCAACGTCAAGGATGTAGTGACGGCGGACTGGCTGGAGTGCGGAATCGACACGGTCTACCGCGACGAGTGGCGTGACGATCCGAAGCGGCCGAAACGCGCGCGCATTCTGCCGCGCCGTCCGGTGATCCGGAATCTAAAAGTTTGCGGCGAGCCATACGAGTTGGAAGAGCAGCTCAAGCTGCCGGCGCCGTTTCTGTTCGACCAGGCGCAGCGCGACGAATACTTCCGGGGAGAGGGCGAGTACATCGAGCCGGAGAGCATTTCGGCGGCCCCCGGGCGGCGTATGCGCACAAAGTGCGGCGAAATTCGGATCTCCGCCGACACGCGTAGGATAGCGATTCCGAAGTTTGGTATCGTTTATTTCGCGGATTGGACGTGGCAGGCACCCGACATTCATCTCCCGGCGAAGACCGCGCAGTGGGTGCAACTGATCTATCTGGATCTGAAGAACCCGGGCAGAGGCGGAGGCGGCGGGGTGGGAGGCAACGGCACTCCTTAGGCGCGGCGCGGCTTCTCCTCGCCATTATCCTTGCAACGGGCTGCGAGCTCGTTCGCAGGAATTCTCCGGAAGGCCTCTTTGGCGTGGCGGAAGGGGCGCAGCGCCGCGGCGACCTCGCCGTAGCTCTGGAGCAGGCTGACAAAGGTATCCGGTTCTGCGGCAATCTCCACCGTTCCGATTGGCTCCTCAAGTTTCAACTCCTGAAGGCCGAAATCCTGCTGAGCCAAAGCCGGGCGGCGGAGGCAAAGCCGCTGCTGGAGACGGCCGGCACCACCATTTCACAATCCCCTTCGTCCAAAGCACGGTGGCTCTCGGATCTGGCTGAGTTGAAAAGGCAGGCCGGAGCGGTAGACGAGTTTCGGAACCTTCTGTCGCAATCCCAGGACCTGGCGTCAAAGGAAGGCGATTCCGCCTTGCTGTCCTGGATCGAACAGCGCCGCGGCGTCTACCTAAACGACTTCACGGAATCCGACTCAGCCCTTCATCACGCCCTGGATCTGGCGCGCCATCTGGGCGATGAGTATCTCATCTCCGGTGCGCTCAACGGGCTCGGCTACATCCGCCTGACGCATTCCCGGTACGACGACGCCATATCGTACTTCGAGGCAGCAGATAAGGCTGCACAAAAGATTCCTTCGAAAGTGCGCCATGAAAAATGCCTGGGCAATCTCGGGTGGTGCTATTTTCGCCTGGGACAGCAGCAACGGGCGCTGGAGTTATTTTCTACGGCCGAACCGCTGGCCGCCGAAGCCCAAATGCTGGATGACCACCATCGATGGCTCGCTAATATGGGCTCGGTCTACTATGTACGGGAAAATTACGACAAAGCCATTGCGTACTACCTGCGTGCCAGCGACATCGCCCTGCGGATCCCCAACCGCGTCTATGCCGCCACCTACCTGAACAACATTGCGCGTGTTTATATCGACCAATCGAAGTGGGATGCAGCAGAGAAATACAGCCGGCTAGCGGTTGAGACGTTGCAGGGCGTGACCGAAGGCGGGAGAGTGGAGGCATATTCAAGGCTCAATGCAGGTTTCATTGCCGCCGCCCGCGGGCAGCCGGCCAGCGCCGAAGCGGAGTTTCGCCGGGCGCTCGAAATCGCGGCCCGAGAGGAGGTGCCGAACGTACTGTGGGAAGCGCACTCGGGGCTAGCCGCGCTGTACCGGTCGCAGAACAGCCTGGCAGGGGCGGGCGGAGAATACGCCGCGGCGATGAGCGTGCAGGACCACGAATGGCAGGCGCTCAGCCGTGATGAATCCAAAATCACCTTCCGGGAATATCAGGCTGGGGTGTACCAGGAGTACGTGGGCTTTCTTTCCGAGCGGGACCAGAGGGAGAAGGCACTCGAAGTAGCCGAGTCGTCACGCGCGCGCCTCATGCGCCAGAAGCTGGAGAGCGGATCGTTCGTGCTTCCCCGCTTCCGCGCTGAGCAGGCGGTTCGGCTGGCGCGTGGAACGGGTACGGTGCTCCTTTCGTACTGGCTGGCGCCGGAACGATCCTACGTCTGGGCAGTGACGGCGAAGGGCGTCTCGCAATTCGTCCTGCCCGGTGAAAAGGAGATCGACGCGCTGGTGGAGCGGCACCAGCGAGCTATCCAGGACCTGCAAGACCCGCTGGCGGACGGCCAGACGGCGGCAAGCGAGCTTTACCGAATGCTGATTGGCCCAGTGGAGTCTCTGGCACATTCGGGAGCAACCGTCATCATCGTCCCAGACGGGCGGCTGCACGAGTTGAATTTCGAAACGCTGGTGGTGGGCGGCCCGAAGCCGCACTATTGGATTGAAGACGTTACCGTTGCCCTGACGCCGTCCTTCACCGTCCTGCAACTGAGGAAGAGCGCCCCGGCGAGCGAGCCGAAGCTGCTGATTTTCGGCGATCCCCTGCCCGCTGCTGCCGAGTTCCCGCCGCTTCCGCATCTCAAGACCGAGGTTCGCGAGATCGCCGCCGGCTTTCCTGAGGCCCGGCGCGCGTTGTATACCGGCGAACTGGCGTATGCGGAACACTTCCGCGAAACGGATCCGCGGGCCTTCACGGCGATCCACTTCGCGGCGCATGCGGCGGCCAACGAGGAGAGCCCGCTCAATTCGGCGATCATTCTTTCGCCTCACGACGGCAGATACAAGTTGTACGCCCGCGAAGTGGCCGATTTGCGGCTGGAGCCGGAGCTGGTCACCATATCCGCCTGCCGCAGCGCCGGCTCCAAAGCATATTCGGGGGAAGGCCTGGTGGGCTTCGCCTGGGCGTTTCTGGAGGCGGGGGCGCACAACGTGGTGGCAGGCATCTGGAACGTGGATGATGCGGCTGCGCCGCTCATCATGGAGGAGTTGTACAAGCGATGGCGGGACGGCGACAGTCCCGCGGCCGCCTTACGCGGCGCGAAGCTCAAACTGATGCGGTCGGGCGGCGCTTTTCGCAAACCCTATTACTGGGGCCCGTTCGAGGTTTTTACCCGTTAGGACGCGTCTGACGGGGGGATTGACCGCCGCCTGACACGGTCGTGGCTTCCATGAGCGTCTGCGCTCGTCGGGTATGCAGTTGCCGGCGGCGATCTCCGAAACCGTGGCGGAATCCCACAGAGATCAGCGCATCGCACTCAGATACAGCTTCAGATAGACCACCGGCAATGCAAATAAGCTGCTGTCCACGCGATCGAGCAGGCCGCCGTGGCCGGGTAGAAGCGAACTGCTGTCCTTAACGCCGGCGCCGCGCTTCAATGCGGATTCGGCCAGGTCGCCGGCTTGCCCCGCGATGTTGACCACCACCGACAGCAGGAGCGCTTCCAGCAGCGACACCGTGGGCAAAGCCCGGTTCAAATAAACCACTCCGAAGATTACGGATCCGGCAAGCGACGCCACCGACCCTTCCCAAGTCTTCTTCGGACTGATGTTGGGAGCGAGGTTACGGCGGCCCAGGCTCTTGCCCACATAGTAGGCGCAGATATCGCCGACCCAGCTCAAGACCAGCCCGTAAGCCAGCCAGTGCGCACTCTCGGCCCGCAGCAGAATCGCGAACTTCCACGCTCCGAAAATATACACGATGCCGAACAACAGAAAAGCCGCGTTGGGCAGCGTCTTGACCAGATCGCGGCGCAAAGCGAGCGTGAGCGAAATCAGCGCCAGCATGGTGAAGACCAGCGGCGCGTCCGGTGGCCTCATGGCCAGCACCAGCAGGCCGGCAGCGTAACCTACGGGACCGGGTCTCGCAATGCCATAGCCGGCGGCAATGCCCGCATATTCGGCGTAACAGATCACGGCCACCAGCGCGGTTACGCCAAAGAGCAGCCAGGGAGGGCCGAAATAAACGACGTAAAGGACCGTGGGGATGAGGAGTAGAGCGGTCAGCAGGCGCTTCATTGCGGCGAAGCGATCGCCTCGATCAGTTGTTCCTCTTTATCGGCGGCGAACTCGGCCTGCCATGGTCCGCTGCTCAGCCCGCCGTAGCGCCGGTCGCGCTTTTGATAGTCCAGGATGGCCTTCAGCAGCTCGGCGCGGTTGAAATCCGGCCACAGGGTATCGGTCACATACAGTTCGGAGTACGCAATCTGCCACAACAGAAAGTTGCTGATGCGCATCTCGCCAGATGTGCGAATCAACAGATCGGGGTCGGGCGACGCGGCCGTGTAGAGATGCGAAGCCAGAAGCTCTTCGTTGACCCGCAGCGTATCCAGGCGTCCCTGGAGCCGCGCACTCTCAATGATCGCGTTGACGGCATCCAGAATTTCCGAACGCCCGCTGTAATTGATGGCCAGGTTCACCAGCAGGCGGCGATTTCCGGCCGTCGCCTCCACCACCGAATCCAGCTCCCGCCGGACCGGCTCCGGCAGCGCGTCCAGCTTTCCTATAGCCTGCAGCCGGATTCCGTTGTTTTGCAGGTCCGGAAGTTCTCGCTTGAGGTAGTAACGCAGCAGCCGCCACAGCGTTTCCACTTCCGCGCGAGGACGCTTCCAGTTTTCCACCGAAAACGCGTAAAGAGTCAGAACCTTGATACCCAGGCGCGCGCAGGTTTCGACGGTGCTGCGCACGGGTCCCACGCCCGCCCGGTGGCCGGCCACACGCGGAAGGCTGCGGCGGTTCGCCCAGCGACCATTGCCATCCATGATGATGGCGATGTGTTCGGGCAGTCGTGTGGGATCGATGGCGTTGGCCAGCTCCAGATCCGGATCACCGGGCCGGAGCGTTTCCAGCAGATCTCTCATGCAGTAATCTCATATGGTACAACGCGGTTGCGAAGGGTTGCTACAGTAGATTTATCGTATCCCGATCCGTGACTGATCCTCTCAAAGTATTCTGGCACATTAAGCACTTTGTCTCAACAAACGGAATAATTTGTTGCTCGAATCGAAGGAAGTTACGGTTGTCTGACAGTCTGCTGTGTGGAGAGATTCTGCTGGCTGGGGGCTCGCGCCGTGAAGCCTGGAATCACCGCGGCCGGATTGCCGAACCCGGCCTCGAAAGCTTACCGAATTGTCACGTCGAGCAATGCCAGCCAATACTGGACGGATTGCAGTGCGAACCCGATAAGGATCAAGCCCACTCCGAAAACACCCATGCGCTTCTGGGGCACGTGATCTGCACTCCACTCGATGAACGGCATGAATGGGCTCGCGACCGCCGTGACCACTCCAATCACCAGTCCGGCTGTCACCCCGACGCTCAGCGCATTCACGCGCTGGCCCGCGGCTAAGGCGCTGATATATCCGGCGACCGCATAGCCAAAGGTGCGATTCACCGCTGCAAGAAGGTGACTCTTAGTCAAACGCGGGCGCGTGGCGGGTTGATAGTCGATGGTCGGCCGAATGCCAACGCGGTACGCAAGAACCTGCCCCACCGTGCTCAGCGCGCCAAACGTGGCCCCAAATGTCCCTCCATATAAGTAAGCAGCGCCCAGCGCGAAGCCGCCTCCACGAATGGCACTCATCGCCGTGTCGTACCAGAATCCCGGTTTCGGTAGATGCCTGGAAGCGCGGGAAAACTCCCAGGCGAGTGTGATGCCGTGCGCCAGGCCGCTTGCGAGACCAAATGTCGGCCCGAGCGCGAGGCCGTACCCGGCGCCGAACAGGGCGCCGTAGGTGACTCCTCTGGTCAGAGTCCGTAGAGGTCCATGTTCGCCGCCCAGAAGATCATAGGCGAGATACAAGGCTCCTAGCACGTCGAGCCCACTGCCGACAATACTGATCAAGGCGAGTGTGTGCCTGTCCAAGGTCATCATGCAATTGTCACGGATTGGCCATTGTCCAGCACCAGAAACGAATTGCCCGGCGCGCACTCGCGGAGCTGTTTCGTCGGAGTATCGATGCCCTCATCCGCTAATTGGAAAGTTCCATGGTGGATCGCTATGCTGGTTTTGGCGGCCAGGATCTCATGGGCGCGAACCGCCTCATCGGGACCCATATGCACCGGCGACATGAACCAGCGTGGCTCGTACGCTCCGATCGGCAATAACGCCAGGTCCGGCGATCCGAACTTTTCCCGAATCTGACCAAAATGACGTCCGAACCCGGTGTCTCCCGCGAAATATACGAGCCGTCCCTGACATTCGATCACATACCCGCACCATAGGGTCTTGTTGCGGTCGTGAATTCCCCGACTGGAGAAATGCAGAGCCGGGACGCAGTGGATCGTGAAACCCGGCAGTGACAGAGCCTCGCCCCAATCCAGCTCGCAAACGGGCCCTATATTCTCCGAGCGAAGCAGCCCAGCCCCTCCGGCCGGAACAATGAGCGTCGATTCTCCACGACCCGCCAGCCGGCGCAGTGTCGGTAAATCCAGGTGGTCATAATGATTGT
>Ga0335077_10009598_pt1 | contig 12018 bp, 10 predicted proteins | sample Lox_Sample_31_FD_207151 | JGI IMG/M metagenome (GOLD analysis project Ga0335077, IMG submission 207151) | Soil microbial communities from Loxahatchee National Wildlife Refuge, Florida, United States - Lox_Sample_3.1 | ecosystem: Environmental > Terrestrial > Soil > Wetlands | place: USA...
TGGGCCAAGGAGAGCGCGAGCGCGCACCTCGCGACCTACCTGGCGGGCATCGTCTATCACGCCGGCATCTTCGCGATGCTCGCGGCGCTCGTCCTCACCGTGACGCCGTTCGCGCTGCCGCGGGTGGTCGGCGTCGCCCTCGCGGTGGTCCTGGCCCTCGCCCTGGCGTGCGGGCTCGGCCTGCTGGCCAAGCGTCACGCCCGGAACGACCTCCGGGCCGTCTCGGTGCCCGACGACACGATCGCGAACCTGCTGGTGGATGCGGCGCTCGCGACCGCGCTCGCGGCCGCGCTCGCCCCGGGCGCGGTCGTGCCGTTCCAGCTCGCCGGCGCGGCGCTGCTGCTCTACGCGCCGCTCGGCAAGCTGCGGCACATGCTGTTCCTCGTCACCAGCCGCGCACTGTGGGGCCGGTTCTACGGGCGGCGCGGCGTGCGCGGATGACGCCCGCCGCGGCCGGCTGCGGGAGCGCGCGCCGGTGACAGCCGCGGGCGAAGCGCCCGCAGGCGCGCCGATGACCGCGCCGGCCCTCGACCTGCTGCGCACGGGCCTCGACGCCCGCACCGCGGCGTTCCTCGAGTCCTGCGTGCGCTGCAACCTGTGCGCCGACACCTGCCACGTGTACCTGGCCGACCGCGACCCGGCCTCCACGCCGGCGGCCAAGGTGCAGCGGGTCGCCCGGCTCTACCGCCGCTACCATACATGGTCAGGCCGCGTGTTCCCGTGGCTCACCGGCGCGCGTGAGTTGGACGACGCGGCCCTCGACGACCTCAAGGACGCGGCCTTCGGCCGCTGCACCATGTGCGGCCGCTGCGCGCTCCACTGCGCCGTCGGGCTCGACCCGGCCAACGTGATCGGGCTCGCCCGCGCGATGCTGGTCGCCGCGGGCCGGGTGCCGGCCGGCATCCAGGCCAACGTCGCCGCCGCGCTCGAGACGGGGAACAGCATGCGCATCCCCGCCGACGAGGTGCGGGAGACGATCGCCTGGCTCGAGGACGACCTGCGCCAGACGACCGGCGATCCCACCGTCACCCTGCCGCTCGACGCGCCCGGCAAGCGGGTGCTGTATGCCCTGAACCCACGCGAGATCAAGTTCTTCCCCCTCTCGATCTCGGCGGCCGGCCTCATCTTCCACGCCGCGGACGAGAGCTGGACGCTCACCAGCAGCGACTTCGACATCACCAACTACGCGTACTTCGCCTGCGACCGCGGATCGGCGGGCGCGATCAGCCGCCGCCTTCTGGAGCGCGCCGAGGCGCTCGGCGTCGAGACGCTGGTGGTCGCCGAATGCGGTCACGGGTACCGCAGCCTCCGCTGGGAGGCGCCCGAGTACCTGCGGCGCACCTTCCCGTTCGAGATCGTGAGCTTCGTCGAGCTGGTGGACCGCTACGTGGCCGAGGGGCGCATCGCGCTCGATGCGTCGCGCAACCCGGACCGCGTGACGCTCCACGATCCCTGCAACCTGGTGCGGAGCGGCGGCGTGATCGAGCCGCAGCGCCGCGTCCTGGCGCGCGCGGCGAGCGACTTCGTGGAAATGACGCCCAACCGCGAGCACAACTACTGCTGCGGCGGGGGCGGGGGGATGCTGGCGGCCTCCGAGTACGCCGCGCGCCGCGTCGCGGCCGGCCGGCTCAAGGCGGAGCAGATCCGGCGCACCGGCGCGAAGGTGGTCGTCACGCCCTGCCACAACTGTATCGACCAGCTGCTGGAGCTGAACAAGCACTACGCGCTCGGCGTCGAGATCCGCACCTTGGCCGAAGTCGTCGCCGACGCGTTGATCCCCGCCACCCCCGCCGTCTGACCGCCTGACGTCGATCCTCCGCCTCCGGCCGCTCGCGATTTGACGTTGTGCCCGGCCGGCGGAATCCCCGGAACCGGTCCGGCATTTCGCGCTTCTCCGTAGTCCGGATTATCCGCCGACCGCTGATCGAACGCCCGTTCGGCGCCGCCGGCGTGAGGCACGTTATTTGCGAAAGTGCGCAAGTACGGAAGTGCGACACCAACCCGGGAGGTCGCCGTGCACAAGGTGGACATCTTCGAGCTGCATGCTGCAGCCTGCCGGACGATCGCGCACCCCACGCGCCTCAAGATCCTCGCCCTGCTGGGCCGGCGGGAACTGAGCGTGGGCGAGCTGGCGGAGATCGTCGGCGTGTCCATGCCGAACCTCAGCCAGCACCTGACGGTGCTCAAGACGGGACATCTTGTCGCGTCCCGCAAGGAAGGCCAGACCGTGCGCTACCACCTGGTGGACCGGCGCACGATCCAGGCGTGCACGCTGATCCGCTCGGTGCTCCTGGACCGGATGAAGGAGCGCGGGGTGATCGCGCAGAAGGTGGATCCGCGGTACGTGGTCTTCGCCGCGTAGGCGCGGGTCACAACCCAGACAGCGGAGGATCGGGCATCATGGCACTGGATATCGCAACGCTGACGGTGGCGAAGACGGTGGACGCGCGCGGCACTTCCTGCCCCGGGCCGATCCTGGCGGCGAAGAAGGGCATCCCGGGAGTCAAGGTCGGCGAGATCATGGAGGTCCAGGCGACCGACTCCGGCACCGTGAAGGACCTGCCGGCCTGGGCCAAGAAGATGGGCCACGAGTTCCTGGGCGTCGTCGAGGAGCCGGGCTTCATGCGGCTGTTCGTCAGGAAGATGAAGTAATGACGGCGCCGGCGCGGTCAGCCGAGGACCGGACGTTCGCCCCGCGCATCCTGGTCTTCAGCACCAACAACATCTCGGACCCGGGCATCGACCTCGCGGGCAGCGCCCACATGCACTACCCGCCGACGGTGACGGTGATCAGCCTGCCATGCACCAGCGGCATCAGGCCGGGCTGGGTGCTGTACGCGGTGCAGCAGGGCTTCGACGGGGTGTTCATCGCCGCCGACGGCGAAGAGTGCGCGTATCTCCCGGACTGCGCCAAGCGCACGGCCGGCATCATGACCGACGCGCAGAAGCTGCTCGAGGCGAACGGCTTCGAGCCCCAGCGCGTGCGCATGGCTGCCATCTGCTCCGTGTGCGCCGAGCCGTTCACGAACTACATGCGCGAGTACTCGAGCTCCCTGGCGGCATTGGGCCCGAGCCGGAAGGCCGCCGCATGAAGTACGACGCGCTCGTGGTCGGCAGCGGCATCGGGGGAATGGAGTCGGCCCTCAAGCTCGGCGACATGGGCTACCAGGTCCTGGTCGTCGAGAAAGAGCCGAGCGTGGGCGGCAAGATGATTCTGCTCAGCAAGGTCTTTCCCACGCTCGACTGTGCGAGCTGCATCTCCACGCCCAAGATGGCGGCCACCATCCACCATCCGAACGTCACGGTCCTCACCTACGCCGAGGTGCTGGGCATTCGTCGCGACGGCAACGGTGGCTACCACGCCCGGGTTCGCCAGAAGCCCAAGTACGTGGACGAGGCCGCCTGCACCGGCTGCCGCCAGTGCGAGATGGCCTGCACCGTGGCCGTGCCCGACGAGTTCAACGCCGACCTGGTCTCGCGGCGCGCCGCCTTCATCGCCTTCCCCCAGGCGGTGCCGAAGAAGGCGGTGATCGAGCGCACCGGCGTGTCGCCCTGCACCAGCGAGTGCCCCGCGGGCATCAAGGCGCACGGCTACGTCGCACGGGTGCGCAGCGGCCAGTACGAGGAGGCCTTCGACCTGGTACTCGAGACCACGCCGCTGGTCGGCAGTCTGGGTCGCGCGTGCTACGCGCCCTGCGAGGAGCAATGCACACGCGGCGAGCTCGAGGGCACGCTGCCGATCCGCCGCCTGAAGCGCTTCATCGCCGACCGCCACTATGGTCAGGCGGGGCGCACGGCCGCCGAGCGGCCCGCGCCCAACGGCCGGCGGGTGGCCGTGGTCGGCTCGGGTCCGGCCGGCCTCACCGCCGCCTGGCAGCTCGCCCGCAAGGGCTATGGCGTGAAGATCTTCGAAGCGGCCGCCCAGCCGGGCGGCATGCTGCGCCTCGGCATTCCGGCCTACCGGCTGCCGGGCGACGTCGTGGACGCCGACATCGCGAACGTGACCGCGATCGGCGTCGAGATCGCCACCGGCATCCGCGTCGCCAACGTCCGCGCCCTCAAGGACGAGGGGTTCGATGCGGTGCTGCTGGCGACGGGCACGCACAAGGCCGTGCGGCTGCGCGTGCCCGGCGAGGACCTGAGCGGCATCCAGAGCGCCCTCGCTTTCCTGGCGGACGTGAAGCTCGGCCACCAGGTCGACCTGGCCGGCAAGCGCGTGCTCGTCATCGGGGGCGGCAACGTGGCGATCGACGCGGCGCGCTCGGCCCGCCGGCTGGGCGCCGCGTCGGTCGAACAGGCCAGTCTGGAGTCCCGCGGGCAGATGCCGGCCCACGACTGGGAGGTCCGGGAGGCGCAAGCCGAGGGTGTCACCCTGCACACCGGCTGGGGCGTGCACCGCTTCGTCGGCAACGGCCGCGTGCAGTCCGCCGAGCTGAAGGCCTGCACCTCCGTCTTCGATTCCACCGGGCGCTTCGCCCCCCGCTACGACGAGCGCAAGCGAGAGACGGTCGCCTGCGACGTCGTCATCGTCGCCGCCGGCATGAGCGCCGACACCGAGGCCTTCGGCCTCGAGACCAACGGCAACCGCACCCTGAAGGTGGACGGCGGCACGCTGCAGACCGCCGAGGCGTACATCTTCGCCGCCGGCGACGTGGTCACCGGGCCGACCATGATCACGACGGCCGTGGGACAGGGCCGCCGGGCGGCGTTCATGATCGATCGCTACCTGCGGGGACTGGAGCTCGATCCCTCGCTGTTCCAGGCGCCGCTGCCGGCGGTCGACAAGGTCGAGGTTCTCAAACGGCAACAGGTCTACGAGCGTCGCGACCCACTCGCGCCCGTCGCCGTGACGGGCGGCGTGCCCACCGACTTCGCCGAGACCGAGGCGGCCCTGACGGAGGAAGAGGCACTCCTCGCCACCGCCCGGTGCCTGGACTGCGGCGTATGCTCCGAGTGCCATGCCTGCCTGGACACCTGTCCCGCCGATGCGATCAACCTCGACATGCGCGGCGCGGACATCGAGGTGGACGTCGAAACCGTCGTGCTCGCCACGGGCTTCACCCTGTTTCCCGCCGACGCCAAGCCCGAGTACGGCTACGGTCGCTTCAAGAACGTCATCACCGGCATGCAGATGGACCGGCTGCTGGCCCCCACCCGGCCGTTCAACTCGGTGGTGCGCCCGGGCGACGGCAAGGTGCCGAGCCGCATCGCCTACGTCATGTGCACCGGCTCGCGCGACGCGCAGGTCGGCAACCCACTGTGCTCGCGCATCTGCTGCATGTACTCGATCAAGCACAACCAGCTCGTCATGGGCGCCCTGCCGCTGGCCGACGTCACGGTCCACTACATGGACATCCGCGCCGTCGGCAAGGGCTACGACGAGTTCTACCAGCAGGCGAAGGACATGGGCGCCAACTTCGTCAAGGGCCGCGTCGCCAGGATCACGGAAAAGGAGAACGGCGACCTCGTCCTGCGCTACGAGGACGTCGAGGGCGGCGGGGGCGTGGTCGAGGCCGAGTACGACATGGTGGTGCTCGCCGTCGGCGTGCGGCCGAACACCCAGGTGGCCCGCCTCTTCGAGGACGGCGCCCTGGCGCTCGACGAGTACCAGTTCGTGGGCGAGGCCGACGAGGACCTGGACCCCGGGCGCACCAACCTGCCGGGCGTGTTCGTGGCCGGCACGGCCAGCGGCGCGCGGGACATCCCCGACTCGATCCTGCACGCCGGAGCGGCCGTGGCGCAGGCCGCGGCGCACATCGAGAGGTCGCGAGCCGCCGTCGCGCCGGTGGGTGCCGTCGAGGATGCGGAAGTGACGGTGCCGGCATGAGCGCCCGCAAGATCGGCGTGTACGTGTGCCAGTGCGGCGGCAACATCGGCGACCACGTCGACGTGAACGCCGTCGTAGCCGCCGTGGAGCACGAGCCCGGCGTGGTCGTGGCCAAGACGGCCATGTTCACGTGTTCCGACGCCACGCAGCAGGAGATCGTGCAGGACGCGCGGGAGCACGGCCTCGACGGGCTCGTCGTCGCCTCGTGCTCGCCGAAGCTGCACACCTACACCTTCCGCGACGTGGCCCGGCGCGCAGGCATGAACCCCTTCCAGTACACCCAGGTGAACATCCGCGAGCAATGCTCGTGGACGCACACCGACGACCACGCCGGGGCCACCGCCAAGGCCGTCCGCCTGGTGCGCGCGGGAATCAACCGCACGCGCCTCACCGAGCCGCTCGAGCCGATCGTCGTCGAGACGACGCCGAAGAGCCTCGTCGTCGGCGGCGGCATCGCCGGCCTGCGGGCCGCGCTGGGCCTCGCCGAGATCGGGCTGTCGGTGTTCCTGGTCGAGAAGGAGGCGACGCTGGGAGGTTGGGTGGCCGGCTTCGGCGAGATGTTCCCGCACGGTCGGAGCGGCGCTGAGCTCATCGCGACCCTCGAGCGGAAGGTCCGTGCCCACCCGGCCATCACCGTCCTCACGAACGCCGAGCTCGTCGCCAAGAGCGGCAGCTTCGGCAACTACAAGGTGACGGTGTCCGTCCGCGGCGAGCGGCTCGAGTCCATCCAGCTCGTCGTCGGCTCCATCGTCGTGGCCACCGGCTTCGACACGTACCAGCCGGCCGAGGGCGAGTTCGGCTACGGGCTCGAGGGCGTCGTCACGCTGCCCGAGTTCAAGCGGATGCTCGACCAGTCGAGCGGCCCGTTGCGGTACCACGGCCGTCCGGTGGAGACCGTCGCCTACATCTACTGCGTCGGCAGCCGCCAGGCCGGGGACGTGGAGGACGGCCACACCACCTGCTCGCGCTACTGCTGCACCGCGGCGGTGCACGCCGCCGTCAAGGCGTCGGAGCGACCGGCGACGCTGCGCCAGTACCACTTCTACCGTGACATGCGCACGTACGGGAAGTACGAGCTGCTCTACGCCGAGGCGTCGGCGAAAGGCTCGGCGTTTGTCAAGTACCCGGACGACGAGCCGCCCGCGGTGGCGCGGGACGCCCGGAGCGGCCGGCTCACCGTCACGGCGCGCGACCGGCTCTGCGAAGGGGACGAGGTCGCGCTGGAGGCCGATCTGGTCGTGCTGGTGACCGGCATGGTCGCGCGTGCCAACGACGACCTCACCAAGGTGCTCAAGCTCCCGGTGGGGCAGAGCGGGTTCTACAACGAGATCCACCCCAAGCTGCGGCCGGTGGAAACGGTCGTCGACGGCGCGTACATCTGCGGCGCCTGCCAGGGGCCGCGGACCTCGGCCGAGAGCGTCGCCAGCGGGCTGGCGGCGGTGACGCAGAGCGCTGCCGTCCTGAAGCGCGGCACGGCCGAGCTGGATCCCTTGGTGGCCACCGTCGATCCCGTCGTCTGCACCTGGTGCGACGCGTGCGCGACGACCTGCCCCTACGACGCGATCTCCAAGGTCGCCGAGGGTGGCAAGGAGATCGCCTCTATCGCCAGGACGTCCTGCAAGGGCTGCGGCGGCTGCGTGCCGGTCTGTCCCTCCGGCGCCATAGACCTCCAGGGCTACACGGACGCACAGGTGCGCGCGATGATCGACGGCATGCTGGAGGTGAGCGCCGCATGAGCGCCGTGATCCGGGACACCCGGGAAGTCATCCGGGACGAGCACTTCATGCGCGCGCCGATTCTCGAGGTGCTCGAAGCGGGGCCTCGCACCATTCCGGAGATCGCGCAGGCCCTCGGCAAGCCCGCGCACGAGGTCGTCTTCTGGGTGATGGGCCTGCGCAAGTACGGGTGGGTGAGCGAGATCAAGGAAGTCAACGATGACGGCTACTTCCGCTATCAGGCGGTGCCGCGGGAGCCGTTGTGACGACCGGTGTGAGAGGAGACCGATTGTGAGTACCACCAAGAAGACGATCATCCTGTTCAGCGGCGACTTCGACCGGGTCATGGCGGCCCTCATCATCGCCAACGGCGCCGCCGCCATGGGCGACGAGGTCACCATCTTCTGCACGTTCTGGGGCCTGAACATCCTCCGCAAGGAGAGGGCGGCCGCGGCCGTCGCGGCCGCGGGCGCCGGCAACGGGAGCGGCAGGAAGAGCTTCCTCCAGAACGCGTTCGGCATGCTGATGCCGAAGGGCACGAAGCACCTGGGACTTTCCAAGATGAACTTCGCCGGTGCCGGCGCGCCCCTGATGCGCCGGGTCATGAAGGACCAGCACGCCATGTCGCTCGAAGAGCTGTTCGACAGCGCCCGCGAGCAAGGCGTGAAGTTCGTCGCCTGCACGCTGTCGATGGACATCCTCGGCTTCAAGAAGGAGGAGCTCATCGACGGCCTCGAGTTCGCGGGGGTCGCCGCGTACCTCGGCGAAGCCGATGAAGCGAATGTCAACCTGTTCATCTAGGGCGGTGCGTCGTACCGACCCCGTGCGGCTGGGAGAGCCATGGCCACCGCGCTGAGACCCGGACTCGCCGACGAGCTGCGGGCGTACGGCGCCGAGGACGTCGACAAGTGCTTCAACTGCGGCACCTGCTCGGCGGTGTGCGTGCACTCCGAGGCGCCGTACGTCCTGCCTCGACGGCCGATCCACTACCTGCAGCTCGGCCTCGAGAGCAGGCTCCAGGGCTCGCTGGAGCCCTGGCTGTGCTACTACTGCGGCGAGTGCTCCGAGCAATGCCCCAAGGAGGCGGAGCCCGGCGAGACCATGATGAGCCTGCGCCGCTGGCTCACCGCCGAGTACGACTTCACTGGCCTCTCGCGGCTGTTCTATCGCTCGTGGAAGGCGGAGCTCGCGACCATCGTGCTCCTCGCCCTCGTCACCGGCGCCGGCTTCCTCGGCGTGGGCTTTTCGCACGGCGACATCCACCACTACGACGGCCCGACGGCGTTCCTGCCCGCGGGGGGCTGGACCGGCGGCGTGCACCTCTTCGACTGGGGCATGGCGGGCGTGCTGCTCGTCCTGTTGCTCACCAACGCCGCCCGCATGTGGTGGTTCGTGCTGGGCCGCGATCGCGACCACCGCGTGCCCCTCTCCTCGTACCTCGCCGGCCTGTACATGCTGCCGCTGCACTTCCTGACGCAGCGCAAGTACGCGCAGTGCGAGCGCGAGCAGCCGTGGGTCGTGCACCTGGTGCTCATGGCGAGCTACCTGACGATGATGGTGCTCATCATGTTCTTCCTGGCCGACATGGCGTCGGGCCCCGCCATCGACTGGCGCGTGCACGCCCTGGGGTTGCTGGCCGCGGCCGGGCTGCTGACCACCGTGATCATCAACCTTCGCGGCCGCCTCAAGCGATCGTCGCCCCACCATGCGCACTCACACGAATCGGACTGGATCTTCCTGATCCTCCTCTTCTACGTGACGCTCACCGGCGTGCTGCAGTTCATCCTGCACCGCGCGAATCTCGACATGGCGGCCAACATCGCCTACGTGTCGCACCTCATGGGCGTGGTCCCGATGCTCGTGCTCGAGGTGCCATTCGGCAAGTGGTCGCACATGGCGTACCGGCCGCTCGCCCTTTACCTCGCGCGCGTCCGACAGCACGCCACCGCGGCGGCACCCTCCGCCGCTCGGGAGGCACGTGCGGCGTGAGCCGACGGCCCCGACCAGTGGACCCGGGCACCTCACCCGGCGGGGCACAAACCCGAAGCGTGTTCCAGCAGGAACGACCGGACTCGACCAATGAAAGGTGAAGGACCCATGAACCAGAGACTCGTGCCGGGGCTCGTCGCGGCGCTCTGCCTCGCGGGCGCGGCGGCCGCGCAGGCCCAGACCACCGGCTATCTCCTCCCGTGCTCGGCCGCCTCGCAGCTTGGCGCCGGGTGCACCCTTCTCGCGGGCCGCGGTGATCCGTCGGTGATCCTCGGCGACCCGGCTGCGCTGGCCAGCCTCGGCGCGCGCGGCCTCTCGATCAGCGGCGCGGCGTTCATGCCCAGCCTGCACTACGCCAACGCGATGAACCCGGGGCAGGACGGGAGGAGCAACGTCTTCCCGATGCCGGCGGTGTTCTTCGCCGACCACCCGCGCGGGCGCTTCACGCTCGGGCTCGGGGCACAGGCGATCGGCGGGATGGGCGCGGACTACAGCCTCGCCAACGCCGTGCTCGGGGCGAATCAGACCTATCACTCGAAGGTCGCCCTGATGAAGGGCGGTCTCGCGGCGGCGTACCAGGTGACCCCCGAGCTCGCGGTCGGCGCCATGGTGGGCGCGGTCTACGGCCAGCTCGAGTTCTCGACGCCTTACAGCCTCAACCCGATGACGCTGGCAGGGATGGCGGGGCTGGCGCAGGATCCGTCGTACGCCACGATGATGGCCGGATTCACGGAAGCGACGGCGTACACCCGGCTCACGGGTCTCACCGGCTTCGGGCTCACGGGCGCCGTGAGCGTGCACTACCAGCCGTCGCGCGCGTTCACGATCGCGCTGGCCTACACGCCGGCCACGACGCTGACCCTGGGTGGCGGCACGGCCACGATGGACATGAACGCCCAGTTCGGGCTGCTCTACCAGGGCATGGTGGCGGCCAAGGGCGGCGGCGCCGCCGGCCAGACCGCCGTGAACGCCCAGCTCGCGAGCTTCGGCATCAACATGGCCGACGGGATGGCCACGAGCTTCAAGGCCGAGACCGACTTCGGCATCCCGCAGACGTTGACCCTGGCCTTGGGCGCGCGCCCGTCCGACCGGCTGAGTCTGGGTGTGGACCTGGGCTGGATCGGCTACAAGAGCGCATTCAAGACGATGCCGATGCGGATGACCGGCGGTACCAACGCCAACATCAACATCCTGATGAACGCGAGCCCCACCAACGGCAGCTTCAGCACCGCGTGGCCGCTGCAGTGGAAGGACAGCTGGGTCGCCCGCGGCGGCGCCGAGTATGGCGTGTCGCCGGCGCTGAAGCTGCGCGCGGGAGCCATGTACGGCACGAATCCCGTGCCGGCCAACACCCTGTTCACGATCTTCCCGGCCGTGACCGAGGCCGCGGTGACCGCGGGCCTGGGATTCCGGCTCGGCAACACGATGCTGGACCTCTCGTATGCGCACACCTTCGCCCATTCGCAGACCGGCGCGACGCCGAGCCTGGTGGCGCAGGAGTACGCGGGGGCCCAGAGCCGCCTCGGCGAGGACCAGTTGTCGGCGGGACTGTCCTGGCGGTTCTAACGTCTGATCTCGGACTGAAAAGCACAGGGGCGGCCGATGTGGCCGCCCCTGGTGCGTCGTGCGGCGGCGTCACGCCGCCACGTGCGCGTCCGCCGCGATCTCCTCGACAGCCCGAATCGCGGCCTCCATGTCCTTGGCCTCGTTCAGCGGCCCGACGCTGAGCCGCACCGTGCCGCGCTCGCCCGTCCCCATCTGCTGGTGGATCAGCGGCGCGCACTGGAGGCCGGTGCGGCACGCGATGTCGTAGTCCACGTCGAGCAGCGAGCCCACGTCGGCCGGATCGCGGCCGACCAGGGTGAAGGAGAGCACCGGCAGCCGCTGCTCCAGGCTCGTCGTGCCGTGGAGCGTGACGCCCTCGATCGCCTCCAGTCCCGCCTGCAGGCGGCCGAACAGCTCCATCTCGTGCCGGTAGATCGCACCGATCCCGCGTCGGGCGAGGTACTGCTGCGCGAAGTACAGGCCCGCGATGCCGAGCAGGTTGCCCGTGCCGGCCTCGAGCCGGTACGGGTACTCGTCCAGGTGGTACGGGTACGCGGAGTGCACGCCGGTGCCGCCGAAGCGCGTGTGGCGGATCTCCACGCCTTCGCGGACGTACAGCCCGCCGGTGCCCGTGGGACCGAGCAGCGACTTGTGGCCGGTGAAGGCCAGCACGTCGATCGCCATCGCCTCGACGTCGATCGGAATCACGCCGGCCGTCTGGGCCGCATCCACCACGAAGGCGATGCCCCGCTCGCGGCATCGGCGCCCGATCTCCGCCACCGGCTGGATGGTGCCGATCACGTTGGAGCCGTGGTTCACGACCACCAGCTTCGTCTCCGGCCGGAACCGCCGCGCGATCTCGTCGGGGTCCACCCGGCCACCCTGCTCGAACGGCACGAACTCCACGCGGACGCCGCGGTCGCGCTGCAGGTGGTCGAGCGG
>Ga0335077_10009599_pt1 | contig 12018 bp, 11 predicted proteins | sample Lox_Sample_31_FD_207151 | JGI IMG/M metagenome (GOLD analysis project Ga0335077, IMG submission 207151) | Soil microbial communities from Loxahatchee National Wildlife Refuge, Florida, United States - Lox_Sample_3.1 | ecosystem: Environmental > Terrestrial > Soil > Wetlands | place: USA...
ACGTTACCCCAAAGTCCCGACGCCCTTTCTGGCGGAGTGCGTTTTGGTTGGTATCGCAAGCATGTCCCTTTCTGGGCCCTGGCCTGGCTCCCCTTCGCTTGACCGGCCGAGGCCCGCAGCCCCGAAGCACAGCGTTTCCCGCCCTGCCGTGGTATCCTCTTCGCCCGGAGAACAGCATGCGCGGCCGTGCCCGAACGGAAGAATCCGTAATCGAAAGCGATAGTCTGTTCCGCCTCGTTGCCAATACCGCCCCGGTGATGATTTGGATGTCGGGTGTCGACAAGCTTTGCACCTACTTCAATCAGCCTTGGCTCGATTTCACCGGGCGCTCCGTCGAAGCGGAAATGGGAAACGGCTGGGCCGATGGCGTCCACCCCGATGACTTGGCGAGCTGCCTGCAAAGCTACACCCGCGCCTTTGACCTTCGCGAGCCGTTCCGCATGACCTACCGCCTCCGCCGGCACGACGGGGAGTACCGCTGGATTCTGGATCAAGGCGTGCCGAGGTTCGACGTCGACGGCTCCTTCGCCGGCTATATCGGTTCCTGCGTCGACGTGACCGAACAGAAGCTGGCCGAGGAAGCCCTGTCCACCATGAGTCAGAAGCTGATCGAAGCCCAGGAGGAAGAGCGCTGCTGCCTTGCCCGCGAGCTCCATGACGACATCAATCAGCGCGTTGGTCTCTTAGCCGTGAGCCTCGAGTGCCTGAAGAAAGATCTGCCTGCCGGAAAAGCGGCCCTCCGCCGCCGCGTCGCGCGTGAGTACGAACGCGCTTCCAAACTCGCCAGTGATATCCAGATGCTGTCTCATCGCCTCCACTCCTCCCATTTGGAGTACATGGGGCTTGCCGGGGCGGCCAAGGGTTTCTGCCAGGAGCTGATTGATCTTGAAAAGATCAGCGTCGACTTTCACGCCGACGAGCTTCCCAAACAACTCCCCCGAACCACCGCTCTCTGTCTGTTCCGCGTCTTGCAGGAAGCGCTTCGCAATGCGGTGAAGCACAGCGGCTCAAAGCGTTTTCAGGTCACCATTAGTGTTTTGTGGAATCAAATCGAGCTGACCTTACGCGATTGGGGCAAAGGCTTTGAACCCGGCGAAGCCGTCGGCGGCCGTGGGCTCGGTCTGATCAGCATGCAGGAACGGATGAAACTGGTCGGCGGCCAACTCTCGGTCCAGTCGAAATTGGGGGCCGGCACCACCGTTCGCGCCACGGTGCCGATCGATCCCGCGGCCGAACCCTCGCCGCAATAGGCCCTCCGCCTGGCGGCGGCCTACCGCTGCCGCCCCCGTGCGCCGGACTGAAAATCGCTCCACATCCCGAGCGCCTGCAGCTCTTTGTCGAGCCCCGTTTCCTTCATCAGCGCTTCAAGTTCCGCCCGCGTCTGCCGCTTGCCGATCGGTTCGGCCCGGTCCGCGATGCCCCACACCGTCACCGCCGCCAGCGCCGTATTCAGCTTGAGCTCGCGGATGTCCACTTTGTCGAACGTGTCGGAAGCGGCGTGATAGTTCTGCAGGTAATTGGCGACTTCCTGATTCGCCACCAGCGTCGGCACGCCTTCCAGAAGGAAATCCAGGTGGTCCGTGCCGGTATCGGCGTCCAGCGTGTGCGCATCCATCCTCCAGCCCGCGAACGGCTTCAGGATTTCGCGCACTGCGGCCTCGATGTCGTGCCGCCCTCCGAGCGAGTACCCCGTCACCCGCCCGACGCCCGCATCAAAAACCACTACGCCCCGGTATTTGTCCATTTCTTCTCGATGCGCGCGCACGTAGCCCCACGAACCAAGCAGTCCCTGTTCCTCGCCTGAAAACAGCACGAACCGGATCGAGCGCCGTGGCAAAAGCCCGCTCGCCTTGATCGCCCTCGCCGCCTCGATCACCAGCGCCGCGTTGCAGCCGTTGTCCAGCGCGCCCGTGCCCAGCTCCCACGAATCCAGGTGCGCCCCGAGCACCACAATCTCGTCCGGCTTCTCGTATCCCCGCATTTCTCCCACCACGTTGAACTGTTCCACCGGGCCGCTCATCTTGTTCGGCATCGTCAGTCGCACCCGCACTTTGCCGGGACTCGCCGCCACCGTGCGCTCCAGCCGCAGCCCATCTTCGCGCGCCACCACCGCCTGCGGCAGGGCTTCCAGTCTTCCATCCGATGAATTCGTGTGCCGGTACAGCAGCTTCCGTTCCCGCTCGCCGGTCCACAGAATCGCCGCCACCCCAGTCTTTACCGCGCGCTCGATGATCGGCGGCGGCAGGTCGTATTCCTTGGACAAATCCTGCCACGTTGTACTCACATCGGTGTGCACCAGCAGGATCGCGCCCTTCAGCCCCGCGCCGGCTCGCGCAAAGTCCGCCTCGCTCCCCTCGCCCACAAAAACCACCGGCGCCTCGATCCCCCCCACCCGTGTTGCCGGCGACAGCCCCACGGACACGAGCGACACCGGAAAATTCTCAACGCCCACCACTTCCAGCCGTGTTTCGCCCTCGCTCCACGCGAACGGAAGCATGTATTTCTCCGTGTGCACCTCCACGCCCGCGGCCCGGAACGCCGCCACCCCCCAATCGACCGCCTTCGCCATTTCCGGCGAGCCGCTCACCCGCCCGCCAATCCCATCCGTGAGCTTGCGCAGGTTCTCCGCCAATGGCGAATCGCCCATCACGATTGGCAGGATCTTCGCTGCCGCTTGCGCGCACGAAGAAGCGTCCGTCGCCGAACACCCCGCCGCTCCCTGGATCCCCTGGCTGCCTTGCAGCGGGCCGGTCGGTGCGGGAGGAATCTGGCTGCTACTGGAAGAAACGACGAAGCCGAGAACCAACGAGGCAAAGAAGAATTTGCGCGCGAACATAACCTTCCTCAGTGAATTGAAACAATCCCGCGCGAATTATAGCGCAGGCTTGACAAGGCAGATTGCTTTTCGTTCGTCCGCGCGTCTGCTCGCTTCAGCCTGGCCTCGTGGTTGCACGCGATGATGGGCTTCGCGCCCCGCTGCCGGATCAGACCTTGGATTTCATCGCGACCAGCGCCCGGACAACATCCCCGGAGGCAGCTACGAACTCACCCTTCGCGTTCGAGATTTCGTCTTCGGAAACCGCCTCGCCCAGGTTGACCCGACGCGGCCGCGACCTTGTGAAAGCGCATGTGATCTGTTTTGCGCTTGACGAATTCCGGGCGATCCGCGAATTTCTTGCCTTCGCCGTCCAGCCATTGCCCGAGATCGCATTTATTCGCCTGTGCGGTGTCCAGGTGCTTGAGAGATTTGTCGGGATTCTTCAAATACGTAGTGAGCTTGGGCTTCCATCCAGAGTGCGCGGCAATTGCCTGATCGAAGTCCATAGTCCATCTCCATACAGGATTTGCCCAGCCAGAAAGGGGGACTCGGCGCCCTGGGTATGCCGTGTTGTCCCTATCGGCGAAAGCGGAGGGAGCTTTAGATATAGAGCGAGGGAATGAGAGCTTACTTATTCGAAGTAAGGGCGTCAGAGACGCGTGCCACCTGCGCCATTTCCTCTACGTCGTGAACCCGCACGATATGCGCGCCCTGCAGGATGCTGGCGGCCACCGTGGCCGCCGTGCCCCAGATTCGCTCTCCCGGCGCCGCAGGCTTTCCGTTCTTTGCCAGGGTCGCCCCGAGAAACCCCTTCCGCGATGTCCCCACGAGCAGCGGATAGCCCAGCCTGGCAAGCGCGGGCAATTTGGCCAGTAGTTCGTAGTTTTGTTCGAACGATTTCCCGAACCCGATACCCGGATCAAGGACGATCTTTGCTCTCGCCACTCCAGCCCGCCGCGCCACCGCAATCGAGCGTCGCAGCCCGGACAGCACATCATGCAATACATCTTTCGCGAATGGCAGCTTCTGCATCGCCCGCGGATTGCCGCGCATGTGCATCAGGATCAGCGGCGTCCGCCGCCGCGCGGCCACCTCGGCGAGCCGCGCATCGTTCCGCAGCCCCGAAATGTCGTTCAGGATTTCGGCACCCGCCCCCAGGGCAATCTCCGCTACGCTGGCCTTCCGCGTGTCGACAGAAATCGGCATCTTCAGCCGCCCGCGCAGCGCCTCCAGGACCGGCAACAGCCGCCCCAGTTCCTCTACGGCGGAGATGCCCGCCGAGCCCGGCCGCGTCGATTCCGCCCCGATGTCCAAAATGTCCGCGCCGGCGCGCTGCATCCGGAGCGCCGCTTCCAACGCGCGCTGAGGCGAAAGGAATTTCCCGCCGTCCGAAAAGCTGTCCGGCGTCACATTCAGCACGCCCATGATGAGCGTGCGCTTCCCGAGTACCAGCGTGCGCGAGCGCAGCTTCAGGCGAAACACTTTGCGAGTAGTCATGCGAAGAGCAGTTTACCGCGAGACACGCAAAACTTAGACAGCACATTGGAGCGGCAGACGGCAGAAGGACAGGAAGAGGTGTCTGGACGGGGTGAGCCGCCCGATCACAACCACACGGGCAGAATTATCGTCCTAAGCGAAGGGAAGGATCTCTACTTAGTCCAAATCGAAGTCGCGGATCGGCTTTTCGGCAGGAGCGTCCTTGGCCTTCTTCATCGCCTCTTCGAACTTCTTGGCCAGAATATCTTCCTTGTGCGTTTCCTGGAAGAAAGAGTCCGCGAACTTGTCCTCGCGTTGCTTTTGCTGTTCTTGCAAGATGTTGGACGCCTTGGTCAAGTCCACGTCCGGCCCCGGCTTCACCGGCGCTTCATGCGAGAGCACCGCGCCGAAGATCGGGTCGATCACCAGTTTCGCCTGGCAGCACGGGCATGTCACATTCAGATTTTTGCCATCTTTGCGTCCCATGCCCACATTCTACGCCAATTCGCACAAAAGCGGTTTCCCCTGGAAGTGTGATTCCATTCAGTTGTTCCGGTTCTCCCTCTTTAGTCTGTGCATTGGCCGGCCGGGAAAGCGGCTCGCCACAAAATCAAAAGGGGCACCGTCACGATGCCCCTTAACTTATAACTTAGAACTTAGAACTTACCACATACCCCTTAGTCTTCTCACGCCTTGGCCGGAGAATCTCCTCGCGTGAACCCGGGTGCTGGCCGCAACTCCGGCCGCACCACCTTCGGGTCCGTGCTCGGCGCGCCCTGCGGAGGCGGAGCCGGCGGCGTCCGCGGCTTTTCCGGCAGCGTCTTGCCTTCCATCAGCATCTTCACTTCGTTGGCGTCGAGCACCTCGCGTTCGAGCAGCGCCAGGGCGACGTGGTCCAGCGTCTCGCGGTGGGTCTCGAGGATGCTGTGAGCCTTTTCGTAGGCCTCATTCACGATCCGCTTCACTTCCTTGTCGATCTGCAGCGCGGTGTCTTCGCTGAAATCGCGGTGCTGCGCGATCTCGCGTCCCAGGAAGATGGCTTCTTCCTTCTTCCCGAAGGCCAGCGGCCCCAGTTGGCTCATGCCCCATTCGCACACCATGTTCCGCGCAATGTCCGTGGCCCGCTCGATGTCGTTGCCGGCCCCGGTCGTGATGTGCCCAAGGAAAATCTCTTCCGCCGTGCGTCCGCCCATCAGGACGGCGAGCGTCCCTTCAAGGTATTCCTTCGTGTATGTGTGCTTATCCGCTTCTGGCAATTGCATGGTAAGGCCCAGCGCCATGCCGCGTGGAATGATGGTGACCTTGTGAACCGGGTCCGCCCCCGGGGTCATCGCCGCCACCAGCGCGTGGCCCGCTTCGTGGTAAGCCGTGTTCTTCTTCTCTTCGTCGGAAAGGATCATGGACTTGCGCTCCACGCCCATGAGCACCTTGTCCTTAGCCATTTCGAAATCGGCCATCGTCACGAACTTGCGGTTTTGCCGCGCGGCCCACAGTGCCGCTTCGTTCACCAGATTGGCAAGGTCGGCGCCAGAGAAGCCCGGACTGCCGCGGGCGATGATCGAGAGTTCCACGTCATCGGAGAGAGGGACCTTGCGTGTGTGCACGCGGAGGATTTCTTCGCGGCCTTTGACGTCCGGGCGCGCCACAACCACGCGCCGGTCGAAGCGTCCAGGACGCAGCAGCGCCGGATCCAGCACGTCCGGCCGGTTGGTCGCGGCGATCAGGATCACCCCCTCGTTCGATTCGAATCCGTCCATCTCCACCAGCAGGGCGTTCAGCGTCTGCTCGCGCTCGTCGTGTCCCCCGCCCAACCCCGCGCCGCGGTGCCGTCCCACGGCGTCAATCTCGTCGATGAAGATGATGCACGGCGCGTTCTTCTTCCCCTGCTCGAACAGGTCGCGCACCCGGCTCGCACCCACGCCCACGAACATTTCCACGAAGTCCGAACCCGAAATCGAGAAGAACGGCACGTTCGCTTCGCCCGCAATCGCCCGCGCCAGCAGCGTCTTGCCCGTTCCCGGAGGTCCGACGAGCAGCACGCCCTTCGGAATGCGCCCGCCCAGCTTCTGGAATTTCTGCGGGTCCTTCAGGAACTCGATGATCTCCTGCAACTCTTCCTTCGCTTCATCGCTGCCCGCAACATCCTTGAACGTGGCCTTTTTTTGCTGTGCGGAAAGCAGCCGCGCCCGCGACTTCCCGAAGCTCAATGCCTTGTTTCCACCCGCCTGCATCTGCCGCATCAGGAAAAACACAAACCCGGCGAGCAGCAACAGCGGCAAGGCATTCAAGAGAATCAAGACCCAATCCCCGCTCCGTACCTCCTTCACGCTCAATTGCACGGCCTTGTCGTGTAGCAACTGTGTGAATTTGGGTGTCTCTTCCTTCGGGATGGTCACGCGGAACTTCCGGTTGGCCGGGCGCATGTACTCGCCCTGCGCTTCGTAGCTGTTGGGTGAGAGGTAGAGGGTCACTTCCTTGACGTCGCCCGCATCGACCTTGGCTAGAAACTCGCTGTACGTCGGGTTATCCTCGCGAGCCGCCTGGCCGTTATTGGATACCAACTTCCAGAGCATCACGCCCAGGAAGACGATCGATATCCAAAACAGAATCGTTTTTGCCGTGGAACTGGAATTCACTTTAGCCTCTCAATTCACCCATCAAGCTACCAGAAACCTAGCTTTTCTTCCGGGCCTTCCGCGCCCCCGCGCGGCTCCCGGCAGCGCCGGCAATCAGGTTCCGCGCATTCCCCCCTGTGCCATTTGCCGCAGCCAGGCCGTAGCCACACCACACTTGCTTAGATGCAGTCCGGAAGGCAAAGTAATCGGGCTCCAGCGCCACACGCCGTTTCGACGTTTTGTCCAAAAGCACCGCCAGCCGCAGCGAACGCGGCTTACTCTCGCCTATCCGCCGCAACAGAAAATCCTGCGTAATTCCGCTCTCGAGCACGGCATCCACCACCAGCACGTCCCGTCCCCTGAATTCCGCCTCATCCTTCGATGCGTTGACTGCCGCGCGGTTCGCGAAAAAGACTTCCCGCCGCGACTGACCGCCGTGTTCCACGTCCCGCACGTCTTCCCGCACAAAATGCAGCACCACCGGTGAGTCGATCGCTCGGATCAGGTCGGCCGTGAACATGAACGAGCGGTCCATCGTCACAACAATGTCCAGCCTGCGCCCACGCGCGTCGCGCGCAATCTGCCGTCCCAGCGCTTTCACCCGGTTGGCGATCAGGGCCGCGGAGTATATGCTCACCTTTGTCATGGCTGCGTTAGCGGAACCTCGGTGATCACGACTCCTGCCCGAGTGGCTTCCCCTGCCGCAAACTCGCTCGCGACAGGCAATCCTCGGGTCCAGGCGATCTTTCCGCCAGAGGTCAGCACCGGCCAGGATTCCTTCTCCCACCGGCTGACTCCCACCTCGTTCAGGAGACGCGACAATTTGTGGCCCTTCTGATAGCCAAAAGGCTGCACCGCATCCCCCGGCCGCCAGTTCCGAACCACGAGGGGTACACACAATCTGTCTCGGTCCAGGACCGCCCCTATTTCTCTAGTTTCTCGCCCTTCTGGGGGCCAGTCAATCACCGTGAACCGCAGCGCATACGAATGTTCCACCACCTGCAATTCCGCCTGCTGGCCGGTTAGTTCCAGCGCGTAAGAGTACGGACGGGGCGCGCTCGATCGCGTAGCATGAGCTTCAGCGAGTGAAGCCCGAAATAACAGTGTGTCACGCTCACGCCGCACCTCCACTCCCCCGGGAAGTTGCAGAGACTTTCCGCTGTCCGCCTGCTCCGCAAGGTGCAGCACCGCCTCCACGTGCACCGCGCTCAACTGACCGGACCGCGGCTTCACCTTCTTTACTATCTGCCGGATCATCCGGCTCGCCAGGGCGTGATGACCTTGTTGGAGTTTTCCCCCAGGCTGTTCAAATTCCGACCATGTCATTCCGAGGGCGGTGCCTGCCCGAGGAATCTGCTTCTTCCCCGCTTCCGATTCGCCCAACGGCTGTCCATGTCCCAGCAAATGCTCGATCTTGATCCGCACGCCGCAGGATTCCTCCTTGGCCGTCTCTTCCACGCGCATTTTCGCGGCAAAATTCAGCTGCCCGTCGTCCTCCCGCGCCAACTCCGCGAGCTGGCAGAGATGTTCCACCACCACGGGCTGAAACTGCTTCTCCAGTAGTGGCAAAAGCTTGTGCCGGATGCGCGCTCGCATGCGCTTCGTGTCTCGATTGCTCGCATCTTCGCGCCACTTCTGCCCGCGGGCCCGCAAATACGAGCGCAGCTCCGCGCGCCGGATTTTCAGCAGTGGCCGGAACACCACCCCTGCCTCTGGATGAATCCCGGCAAGTCCCGCCAGCCCCGCTCCGCGCAGGATGTGCGCCAGCACCGTTTCCGCCTGGTCGTCCGCCGTGTGCGCCACCGCAATCCGGTTCATCCGGCCCTCGGCCACCAGGCCGTCAAAAAACGCGTAGCGCGCGCGCCGCGCGGCTTCTTCCAGATTCCTCCGCTCGCGGCGGGATCTCGCCGCGACGTCCTCGCGCCCCACGAAGAACTCCAGATTGTGCTGCGCCGCAAGCCGCGCCACGAACTTCTCGTCCGCGTCCGAAGCTTTCCCGCGCAGCTTGTGATTGAAATGAACAACCGAGAGAACGATGCCGAGCCTCTCACGCACTTCCAGAAACAACAAAAGCAGCGCCACCGAGTCCGCCCCGCCCGATACCGCCACGCCCACGCGCTGCCCCGCCGAAACAAATGGGTGCGCGCGCTGAAGTTGCAACAACCTCTGTGCCGGTTCGCTGCGCCCGGGTGGAATGGCCTTTTTCCGGCTCTTTTTGGAGGGCATAGCCGTCTGCGGGTATCCTAACAACCCGCTTCCGGCACGTCGAGCGCGCGACAGGGGAGGATCGACAGCCCGCTACTCTACGGTCATTTTTTCTGGTCCAATTCGAGAGTCTTGACCGTTAACAGCACGGGTGTGTGATGGTGCGCCGTGTGCTCTCCAAATAGTGTGCCTCTGGCGACAACTCGCTGGCCCACAAGCGACTTACTGTTTTCATACATTCCGCGAGTCACGACAAGCTGCACTTCCCGAATGTTCTCGTTCTTCGGATTGAGTTCGGGATCAGATTTGCTTTCATCCAGGCAAATCGGCCAGTCCAAAATCAAAAGCCAATAAGTTTCAGGATGATCTCCTTTACCGCTGTCTTCATAGTTGGGCGACCCAGGGTAAGTTCTTCGCGCGAGAGAACCGTGTAGCGTGACTTCGACTGGCTCATACGAAAGGCAGCCAGATGGGCCGCTCTGCCCAAGGCAGTCGGACCCAAACAGCGGAAAAATCAATGTGGCACAGAGTCGCGGAAACATGAATACGTTTCTCGCAATATTTTTCCGAAATGGTGCAAGGTCGTGTAGCGGCCGCCGTCTGCGGCGGGCATCTTCTCTCCTGCCGTGCACTCGGTTAGTAAAAGGAATCAATTCCGTCGCTCGTGTGAGACTCGGGGTAGCTCCCGATCGATTACAATTCCCGCGCTACGTGGAAGAGGAACAACACGGATAGTTGTACGTCGCGCAGCAGATTCAACGGTACCTTGTGCACCGGAATCCGGAACCAGTGCCGGTCGTCCCAACGCTGCCGCACGTGGCTCCAGAACGCCTGAAGATCCGCGCGCGTGTAGACCTTGTTTTGCACCAGCAGCGGGCTCCACTTTGCCCAGAACAGGTGCAGTTTCGACGGCACATGCAGCGTCGGGAAGTGCTCCTTCGCGCGCAGGAAAGCCGTCTGCAGGTCCGCGAGCCTCAGTTGATCGTACCTGCCGCGCAGCCTCGCGAGTTCATCGACCACGCGCTGCTCCGCCGCCGAGGGATACCGCGTCTGGAGCCACAATTCCTCCATCTCGGCGAGCACCCGCAGCATGCTGCGCAGGTCCGAGTAAAACTCCTTTATTCGCGTGCGGTAGTACGCCCAGGGCGAAACAATCGGGAAGCCCGGCCGGCGCCTCGTGCGCCCCTTCAACCGGAAGTAGCCGCACATCATCGGGTGCCGCCCCTCCGTCTGGATGGAATTCTTGTACCAGATGAAGCGCATGAAATTGTTCCAGTAATTTGCTCGCGAGCCGCGCTGCAGAATCGCCCGCATGTTCGGCAGGCTGTAAAAGCTCTTCCAGGCCTCCAGATAAGTCTCTTTCCACGAGCCGTCCTTCAAGTAAGGATGCCGCGTGACCTCGTGCTGCGAATCATAAAGGTTGAAGTCCGGGTTCATCCACTCCCCGCGCTGCAGCATGTGGATATGGTCCATCGAGCCTGGCAAAGGCATCAGGATGAAGAACGACGCGTGATCCGGCCGCACTTCTTCCATCAGGAACTTCAGGTCGCGCCGGATAGAATCGACCGTATCGAAAGGGAAGCCCAGGATGTAGCCGACGTGCGCGGAAATATCCGCGTCGCGATAAGATTGGATCAGCTGGCGATACTCGCTCACCTGGTTCTGCTTCTTCCCCGCCGCCGCGAGATTCCCTGGGTCCACGCTCTCCATTCCGATAAACACATTGATGCAACCCGCTTGCCGCGCTTTCGTGACGAAGTTCTTGATCTTCCACGACAGTACGTCCACCTGCATCATGAACTCGACAGGAATCTTGTCTTCGGTGCGAATACGGATGAGCGCGTCGAAAATCGCTTCCCAATTCTTGTTGCGCGCAAAATTGTCGTCGGTGAAAAAGTAGAACGTGATGCCGTTCTCGTGGTAGTTGCGCCGGATGGCCTCGGCGATGTGCTCCGCGGAGCGGAAGCGCATCTTCCGCCCCTGTACGTTAATAATCGTGCAGAAGGTGCACTCGAACGGGCAGCCCCGCCCGCAGTCCAGCGTCCCGAAATTCGATGCCGCGAACTTCCGCAGATATTTCTTGCGGATCGCGGGAATCGGCTTGGTGTAAAGGTCCGGCTTGTTATCCAGGAAGTCGTACATGGGCTTGAGTTGCCCATTCACCGCGTCGAGCAGGAGATCGCCCCAACTTTCCTCCACCTCGCCCTTTACAACGGTAACCCCGTTGTCCATGAGCTGCTGGATGTCTTGCGGAATGTTCTTGAGCAGTGCGAGATACCCGCTCACATGAAACCCGCCGATCAGCACGGTCAGCCCGGCCTGGCGGAAGCGGTGCGCCAGGTCGCACGCGCGCGGAAACTGGTTCGTCTGCACGCCCACGAGACAGACGATGCTTTTCGCCAATCCCCAGTACTGCGACCGGCAGATCCGGTTAACCGGGATCTTGTCTACGGTCTCGTCGAACAGGTGGACCTTCACTTTCCACTTGTCGCCCAGGCGCTTCTGCGCGATCACGTCCTCGGTCAACCCCGCCAGGCATGCCAGCGTGTTGCTCGGCAGCACGCCGCGCCAGTGGCGGACCACGTAGCCCTCGTCGTCATACTGAGAAGGTTTGATGAGATAGAGGTTAAGAGTTTTCCGCATTTCACCGGCCCGGAACAGAACTGGACTCGCCGGCGGGAGCGAAGCCAGGGAGAAGTAGACATGTTGGCATATCCCCTCTGATGCGGCAACCCAAATCGAGGATTCCTTGTGCGGGGAGAGTTATCGCCCGTGGATGACTTTCCAGTCGGTTGCCTGAGTTTCGGAGGTTGGCGCTGAACCTTTCGCTCCAGTTTCCCCTATGGGTTTTGTTCGCCGGAGGGAGGGCTGCGCCCCTACGCAGAAGTACTTCGGGGGGCAGGA
>Ga0335077_10009601_pt1 | contig 12017 bp, 6 predicted proteins | sample Lox_Sample_31_FD_207151 | JGI IMG/M metagenome (GOLD analysis project Ga0335077, IMG submission 207151) | Soil microbial communities from Loxahatchee National Wildlife Refuge, Florida, United States - Lox_Sample_3.1 | ecosystem: Environmental > Terrestrial > Soil > Wetlands | place: USA: Florida...
CACGGCGAACGTGGCCAAGGGCACGGCGCAAGGGGTGGTGGTGATCACCGCCACGCCTACGTCCGGTCCGGCGGGCACTACGCAGATGACCATCACCGCTCCGGTCCTCGCCTCCATCACCGTGACTCCTGCAACTGCTAAGAGTTACCAGGGCGCCACACAACAGTACACAGCTACCGGGACGCTGTCGGACGGCAGCACTCAAAACCTTACCGCGACCGTTACTTGGAGCAGCAACAACACGAGCGTGGCGACAGTCAGTCCCTCCGGCGCGACAGCAGGTCTTGCGACGAGTGTCACCGGTGGAACTGCCAACATTAGCGCGACGGCAACCACATCTACCGGCTCGATCATAAGCACTACAACAGGCGGCGACGGCGTTTTGACGGTGGTAGGTATCAGTGCGCTTGCCATATCCCCAGCCAACCCCTCCGTGCCGCTGGGATACGCCAACAGCGGGGTTCCCTATGGCCCGACGAACAACACCCTGCAATTCAAGGCAGCTGTTACGTTCACCGACAACACCAATTTGGATGTGTCTAGCAAAGCGGTGTGGAGTTCTTCGAATACCGCCGTGGCGACGGTCGCTGCCACCGGTGTCGCCACGCTGCTCACGGCCGGGACGAGTACGATCACAGCGACGTACGCGTCTGTGTCGGGCACAACCCTGCTCACTGTTACCCCCGCCCTGCTGGAATCCATTACTGTTTCCCCGCTGAGTGTATCCCTTGGTCTCTTCGGTACCCAACAGTTCAAGGCCACGGGAGGTTACAGCGACGGCACGTCAGCGGACATCACCACCACGGCGACGTGGACCTCCGCGGATACGCAAGTAGTTACCGTGGGTACCGCAGGAAGCACACCCCCCGGCACGCCGGGATTGGCCACGGTCGTTGCAGCCGCCAATGTGGCAGTAGCTGTCACAGCCACATCGGGAAGTATCGTTGCGGGGACCAGTAATACCGCATGGGTAAGCGCGCTCTCCAGCCTCCCCGTTAATTGCCCAGTCAAAACCATTGATATGCAATTGCTCGTCGTAAACAATCCGGCTTCCAATTACGCGGACTTTCCCGCCATCCAGCAGATCCTTGACTACGTCGGTACACCTTATACGGTCGTGGATGTCACAGGCGCTGTGCCAACGCTCTCTGACGGACAATGCCACGGCTACTTCCAGGGCGTGATTTACGCCTCAGGCAACGACATCTACAACAACAGCAGTTTGGCTGACGCCCTCAAGTCCTACGAACAGACGTTCGGCGTGCGTCAGTTGAACTGGTACACGAATCCGACGCTGGACTTCGGCTTGAATTCCCCCACCGGCTCGATCGGGGCCACTGGATCAGATACAGGCACGTTTACTTCAGCTGCGGCAGCGGTCTTCTACTATGCGAACACTGCGAATCCGATCACCATCTCCAACGCAAACATCTATCTCACGACACCTGGAACCCCTACCGGCGGCGGCACCGTGACTCCACTTCTGGTCGACCCAGCGGGGCATACGCTGTCGGCGATCACGCAGTTCTCGGACGGCCGCGTCTATCTCACGCAAATGTTCGACAGTAACCCGTCCTTGACCCACAATATAGTGCTTGCTTATGGTTTGCTGTATTGGGTTACCAACGGAGTTTTCCTGGGCGACTATCACGTGTATGTAACCCCGCACGTCGACGACCTGTTCATCGATGATTCCGAGTGGGTGCCCGGGACACCCTGTGGCACACCGGTGGACTCACCTACACTCCCCGTTTTTCGGGTTGACGCGACCCACGACATGTCTGCGCTCGTTGCCTGGCAGAACAGCAAACGGAGCGACCCGTTATTCTCGAACTTTAAGCTGACCTTTGCGTTTAACGGTGTGGGGACAACGGGAAACCGCGACTGGACTGGTTTGCCCCTTTCTGGGGTGACCAACGATGATCTTGTGCTTCATCTGAAGAACTACGAGCAGAACTTTCACTGGATCAGTCACACATACAACCACCCCGACTCACTGAACGGAATGACCAAATCTTCGGGTCACACTGCGCTTCCGCCTGTTGACGATATCGACCTCGAGGTGCTGACCAACCTATATGTCGCCAATGGCAGCGGAGCCAACCTGGATACTGACCGAGCGGACACTGTCACGCCCCTGAATCTGACCGATTTCAATCCGCAGAACATGGTTACGCCAGGGGTCACGGGGCTGGATGATCCAAACGTTCCCGGCTATTTGTATCAAGACGGAATCCATTACGTGGTGACAGATACCTCAGTGACTAACCAAATCAACAATGGACCAAATCCATCCCCGAACGTTGGGATTGTGAACAGTTTTGAGTCAGGGCTATACGAAGTGCCCAGACATGCCAATGACATTTACTACAATGCGGCCAACTGGGCCGATGACCAAGCCGAATTCTCTTGCGTTTATAACAATCCAGTAGTCCCGCCGTATAACGCGTACAACGCGGCACAGATTCTCGACTACGTAAGCTCAGGCTTGGTGGCAAACATGCTGATAGGAGACATGGATCCACAGATGTTCCACCAGGCCAACTTGCATTTCTTTGATAACTCCGCAGCGCTGGGTCTAGGCGCCCCGCACGTATCCGCGCTTCTGACCGACGTGTACGACCAGACCTTCCAGAAGTATAAGGCACTCTACCAGTTGCCGGTCCTCAGCCCGACCCTCGATGAGACCGGGGTGCTGATGGAGAATCGGAACTCTCTCAACCTGTCGGGAGTGACCGCGAGCCTGGTCGGACTCGGCTCGGCGAGTCCAACGATTTCTCTCACTATGTCACTGTCCGTCCCCATTTCGTCAGCCGTCATCCCGGTCACCGGCTTGAGCAGCAGTGGGTCGGAAGCCTACGGGGGAAAGAACATCTCGCACATCAATCTCACCCAAGGCATTCCGGTTACCCTCCCGTTGAAGTAATCAACGATGTGGGCGGTGGAATCCCATGCACAGAGGGCGGCTGACGGGGGCCGTCCTCTTGGCGGATTCTTCGAACCAATCGACCGGACACTACCCGGTCCGTAGACAGTGAGGAATTTTGTGAGCCAGATCTATGAAGCGCTAACGATTGCGCACGACCGGGCGGTGGAACAGCTAGTAGATCGGCGACTGGGAAGCCCGGAACCGGTCATAGCAATTCCAGTACAAGTCAGACTGTCGCACCGGAAGATCAGGAACTGGTTGATCCTCATGTTTGTAGCTGTGGGACTTATGCTGGTGGCTACGAGTTACACATCACGCCCGAAGGTCACCTTCCTAGAAACGCGGCCCATTTCTGGAGTCACGTTCGAAGGCACGCTTCGCCCCGGCAACGAAGTCCGCATCACCGCCGACGCTGGTGGCACCATTTCCACGATTTCAGTCCAAGTCGGCGACACAGTTAACAAAGATCAACAACTACTCCAGATGGACCCTCGCGACGCAGAGTCGGCGTTGCGGCAGGCGGGAGTGGAATTGCAGGTGGCGGAATTCAACCTGGCGCAATTCCGGGGGCAGCTCGCCGAGGTGAACGCCCGCATGGCGGTCATGCAACGCGAAGAACAGCAGATCCCCACACGGCAGTGGCGGGATTCTCCCGAAAGGGCAACCGCAGTGTACGAGCTGGCCCGGAACAATTACAACCGCGCCAAGACGTTATATGAGGCGGGCATCAATTCACAACAGGACCTGGATGCACGGGCCACCGAACTTCGCATCGCTCAGGATGATCTGGAAAACGCCAAGAAACTCGCAGGTGTGTCCGCCCAACTGGAGCACGGTCAGTCGAGCCAGGCGGATCTTCAGGCGAAGGTCACCCGTGCGGAATTGCAGGAGCTGCTGCGCCAGGCGCAGGTGAAATACCGCCGAGCCAAGGAGCAATTGGAGGCGACAGTGGTCCGGGCAACGGAGTCGGGTGTCGTGTCCGAAATCCCCATTCATCTGGGCGACCGTATTCCGTCCGGCAGCATGCTCGTCTGCCTGGCGAAGCTCGACCACATGATCGTGGAAGTCCCTGTTGCGGCGCGAATGATTGGTGAACTAAAGGTTGGCCAGCCGGCGCAAGTGGCGCTGCCTTCCTCCCCACCACGCCAGGTTGAAGGGAGGGTTCGAGTCATCAATCCGCTCCCGTCCGCGAACATGACCCATGTAGTAGAAGTCGAATTCGATAATCCGAACCTCTTGCTTTTGGCAGGACAGGCGGCGGAGGTGCGATTCTCAAAACCATGATGCGGTCAAGGCCATTACGCGTCTTGTTGACGACGGAAGGCACGTTCCCCTTCTACACCGGTGGCGTAAGCAAATGGTGCGACCGGCTGACGCACGGTTTGCCAGACATTGATTTCCGCGTGTTAGCGATTGTGACCAATCCCTACCCCGAATTGAAGTACGAGATTGCGCCCAACGTTCAGGAAGTGATTAAGGTGCCACAGTGGGGCTTGTTGCAGCCAGCTGAGTTTTCATCACACCAACCGACTTCGGCGGTCCTTCGCAACTTTTGGGGCACCACACCGCAAATCCTCTCAAAGCACTTCAAGCCACTCTTCGAGCGATTCTTCGCGCTTCTGTTTTCTATCAATTCAGACAAGGAGGAACTTGGACTGGTCCTGTTGGGCCTGCAGGACTATTTTCAGCACTACGACTATGCCCGAACGATGAACTCGGTCGAGGCGTGGAGGGTTTTCCAGCATGCCGTGCACGCTTCATGGGATTGCCGTCCGCATTCGGCGGGGGACCCGACACTCGCGGAGGTGAAGCAGGCCTATCGCCTGCTGTATCACCTGCTGATGGTGCTGCATTTTCCAGTTCCACGAGCGGACATAACGCATTCCTCTGCGGCGGGCTTCTGCGGACTACCTTGCGTGCTATCAAAGCTTGTTGGCGAAACACCATACCTCCTGACCGAGCATGGAGTTTATATACGGGAACAGTACTTGAATCTGCGCCGGCAGATGAAATCCCTGTTTGTCCGGTGGTTTCTGTACCGACTGGTCGAGAACATCGTCGAGCTGAATTACTTCTTCGCCGACCAGGTATCGCCTGTATGTGGATTCAATTCCCGCTGGGAAATGCAGCTCGGAGTCCCCGAGGAGCGGATCAAGGTCATCTTCAACGGCGTGGATCCAGATCGATTCTACCCTTGCATACGGGAACAGAACGATAGGCCACAAATTGCCACCGTGGGCCTTATCTATCCGCTGAAAGGGCAACTCCATCTCATTCGTGCGGCCGCCCATCTCAAGGAGAGGTTCGAGAATCTGGAGGTGCGCTTTTACGGGGCGGCCACCGACACCGAATATTTCGACGAGTGCAAGCGGACAATGAGCGAATTGCATCTGGGGAACAACGTGACATTCGCCGGCACGACCAAAGAACCATGGAAAGCGTACAGCAATGCCGACGTCGTGGCATTTCCAAGTATTTCCGAAGCGTTTCCGTTTGCGGTGCTGGAAGCGATGTTCTGTGGCGCAGCCATCGTTGCCACCGACGTAGGAGGAGTAGCCGAAGCATTGGGAGACTGCGGCTTACTTGTTCCTGCGAAAGCGCCGCAGGCGATGGCTGAAGCGATTTCCTACCTTCTTGGCGACACGGCCGCGCGCGCGAGATTGGGCTGCATGGCCCGGTTGCGAGCCTTAGAACATTTCACTGAACAGGAATTTCTGAATTTGTATAGCAACACGTACCGTGAATTGCTGGCTGGCCAGCCACAAAAGCTCATGAGGTTGTAACTCACGAAGCGGAGATTCCGTTGTGCGAATGCCATCCGTGGCGCTGCTGCTGAGCATGGCGATTGCAGGGTCAAATCTTCTCCAAGCGCAGAGCAAACCTCCGAACGGAGTGACACCTTCGCGATTGGCGATCTACTATGGCTACCCCAGTCTGATCAATGGGGCCAATGGAGACGCGGAGAAGGCGGCGCTCACGTTCAGCGGATACGATGTCATTGTCCTCGGGGACGGGCTGGAATTCCCTGAGCGGAAGGGTGGCCGCTACCCGGAAGGCGACGCAATCGAGCACCAGCGGGCCCGGCAAATTATTGCAGAGGTACGCAAGCGTCGGCCGGAAACACGGTTTTTTGGCTATGTGTGCCTCGGTGAGATTCCAGGGCGTCAAACTTTGGATTCAGCGCTCACAACCAGCGAACTGGAAGAGCGGATTCGCCTTTGGAAACAACTGGCAATCACAGGGATTTTCCTGGATGAGGCGGGCTACGACTATAAGGCAGTCACACGGAAGCGGCAGAACTTCGCCGTCCAAACAGCTCATGATTTGGGTCTGAGCGCGTTCATGAACGCCTACTTCCTGGATCACCTGTTCCGATTAGAAAACGACCTCGCTTTCGCAACCGGAGGAGACAAAAATCCGGAACGATTAGCTCCTCGCCTGGACCGGCGCGACCTTTTCCTATTGGAGTCGTTCCAGGTGAAGCATGGGGTCTATGAAAAGGCCGAGGAGTGGCAGGCTCGGCTGAAGCAAGCACTCGAGTACCGGCGACGTTTCGGCACTCAGATTTTTGTCACGACAACGACGACGGAGCAGGATCAGTTCAGCACAGAAAAGTTCAACTTTGTTTGGTGGACCGCCAGCATTTACGGCCTTGACGGAGTCAGTTGGGGTGAACCGGACTTTTCCGCTTCGACGAATTGGTTGCCCGATCGCCGGTGTGGACTGAACCACACGCTGACCACCATCTTTCAGCCTTCTTCCCGCGTCGTCTCCGACGGTAGAAGATTCTGGCGGAAGTCAGGAGCCTTCTATTATGTTGTGGATACCAACACTCATACCGTTCATCGGGTAGCTTCTTCTGCTCCGATTCCTCCCGCAAGCATTGATGCGCTGCTCGGCTCTTCTTCCCCTTCATCTACAGTCAGCTGTGAAGGAGCAATGGAATGAATCTGGACAGCCGGGAATTGGAGGCGCAACTACTGGAGAGTGGGACGGGAACGAGACAGTTCATCCATTCGCGCGAAGTGGCCGCGCTGCTCGAGTCTTTCGGTTACGGCGATCGTTCGGTGAAGGAAGCCGGTTTCCCGAACATATTTTCCTTCGCAGAGAACCTGCTTGGTCGGCTGCAGCCAGGCTCCGAAATGGAGAGCGATCAGGAGATCGCACGAAAGAGGACTACCAGCAGGGAGGAACTCAGGTGCGCGGTGCGAAAATTTTCACTCAGCTTGTCGTATGTGGTTCCCTGGATGGCGCTCCTGGTGTTGGAGTACTTCCGCCCGAACGCTCTTGATGTTCCACCCGAGTTGGGAGGAGCACTGGGTCTTGCACTCATTGCCAGCCTGATCACGGCGGGCGGTTTCATCCAGATGATCTCTCGCAGCGGCAGCTTTTACTATGGTTTGGAAGAGCCGGGCTTGGCGCGTCGCATCTGCATGTCTCTCGTGAATGTGGGTCTGACAAGCGGCCTGCTGTTGGGTGTGCTGGGGATGGTCCTCGGCGCCTATTTCCAAGTGTTTGCAGGGAGTTACCTCTTACTGGCAGCCATGACCTACGTGGCTTTGAGTCTGTTATGGATGTTCTGCGCGGTGCTGTCCGTGCAAGAGATTGGATGGTGCGTGCCGGTGGTTTTTTTGGTCAGCGCCCTCATGAGCGCTCTCATCAAAACGATTGCAGGCGCGAGCAACGCGATCGTCTTGACACTCTGGCCCGTAACCGCCGGCGTTTGTGCGCTGGGCTGGGTGCTGTGGGGTTTTCGCCATGCCCAGAAGAAATTCAAGAGGTCGCAGACGAAAGCACGGCCTCGGGTCGGGGTTTTCTCCATTTCCCTGGCTCCATTTTACTTGTACGGAACCCTTTACTTCAGTTTTCTGTTTGCCGACCGGCTGGTCGCTGGGAGTGTCGTTCCCTGGACTTCGGGATTGAGTTTCGGCATTGATCCAGCCTACAAGCGAGGAATGGATCTGGTCCTGCTGGGTTTTCTCATGACGGCAGCGCTCGTGGAATACCTTGGCGATTCATTCGTGCGGTTTTGGCAACGGCGCGCATTGGAAACGCCGCAGGCTCGCGCCGATCAGCTTGCGACCGGTTTGAGCCGGCTGCACACAAAAATGACGCTGCTGATTTCCATCGCCTTCATTCTTCTGTCGCTTAGTGCCTGGTCGTTGCTGGCATTCGTGAATGGTGCCGCTCCCCCGGCGCGCATGTTATACACGGCAATTTTGGGTGGGACGGGGTATTTACTTCTGAGCCTTGCCCTACTGGAGATCGTCATCCTCTCGAGTTGCAATGCGACCTCCTTGGCGCTGGCGTCAATCGGCCCTGGACTGGCAGTGAATCTCTTGGTTGGCTATGGCCTGAGTCATCTCTGGGGAGTGCAGTATGCTGCTGCCGGACTGCTCGCCGGGTCCACAGTTGTGCTGTGGAGATGTCACGCAGCCGTACGCCACGTGCTGCGTTATCCCGATTACTACTATTCGATTTCCTGAAACCGTCCCTATGTACGCTCTGGACGTGCTCAAGGCCCTGTGGATCCTTTTGATCTTCGCGGTGACTTTTTTTTGGTTCCCCGCATACCTTTTTTTCGGCAGGCAGAGTGCAGACGCAACGCTGAAGGTCGCGGGGAATTTTGCCAGGGGCGTACTCCTTGTGACCGGCACTAGTTTTTTGTTTGCCGCGCTCAAGGTGCTTAACGTGACGACCGTCCTGCTGCTATTTGGGAGTGCCATTCTGCTTGCGTGGGTCCGAAAAAATGCCGGAGGGTCGCGGGATTGGCTGGCTGCGTTTCAAGCGACCACGGTCGGGATGATTCGTATGCTGGAAAGCCCGCCAATTTTGCGAAGAATCGGCTCGTACTTTCCCGTCAGTGCAGCATGGAAGAACCACCTGCATGCAAAACTGCGTGGCCGCCAACCCATTGTCGCGAGCTTCGCCATCGTCATGATGCTCGCCAGTACGCAACATTTCTGGCCTTCCTTGCGGCAACTTCGTTTGGAGCTTCCGGAGGACTACAGCGTCCTGCTCCGCGGGCGAGAGCTGATGCTAAACACTCACCCAGCCGGACAACCGTTGATATTTCCTTCAGTGATCGGTTTGACTGCTTTGCTGAGCAGTACCGATCCGATGCAAGTCACGCGCTTTCTCACCCCCATCGTCGGGCTTTTCCTGGTCCTCGCCGTCGGCTTGGTCATCCACGTGTGCGCCGGAGGCCGGGTTGCCAGCCTGGCGGCCATGTACTGCCTGGGCGCTGCTGCCTTTCCGCCGGCGGGGAGCAGTTCAACGATACCAACTTCCACTTGGCAAAAATTGGCAAGCGTTCTTTGGATCGGGCCGGCAAACACACGTGCCAGCCCAGAGAAGGAAATTGGCTTGCTTCTTCTGCTTCTGGCTCTGGCCATACTGGCGGATTGGTATAAGAAAGAGCGAGGGTGGGATTCTCTGGTCGACGTCGCATGTTGCGTAGTCTTGGTGGGGCTTATCTCGGGATATTTGCTGCTGATTCTCGTGCTGGCTTCCGCGGTTTTGCTGCTTAGGCCGGTAATGGGTTTATGGACTGTTGTCGTGATCTGCTATGCGTTGGCCGGTCTCTCCAGCCTGTTTCCCAACGTGAGTTTTCCAAATGAAGTGCGCCTGGTGTTGCCCCTGGCGGCGCCCATGACAGCCGGGTGTCTGCTGGCTCTCGTAGAGAACAGCCTTACCTCAAGATCTGCCAGAACGAATGAGGGTATGCTGCTATTTGCTTGCTTCTTAATCGGGTTGTTCTGGTTCCGTCCTCAGCCTGTGAAGACTGAGTACCTGGAGTTCGACGAAGCAGCACGCATGACTCAACAAATTGCGCATCAGCATGCCCGTCAAAGCTGGGTCGTGGTGGCACCAGTGGAACAACTATCAGAGACCCTTGGTCTGGGAGGGCATGTGGACCTGGCTGAATTCGTGGAAAATTACCATGGGCAGACGGCAAGGCCGGATTTCCGCTTTCCCGAGGCCAGGGAAAACCTCTTTATCTATGTTGAAAAACGTCCGTTTCAGATTTTCCGAAGCGAGCCGAAATCCGTTCCCATGAGCGTGCTTGCGGACACGACGTATCGGAGTTACCGCTCGCCCGCGGGCCGGGCAAGCGTTGAGGCAGCGGCGTTGGAATTGTGTGAACAGTACCGGCAATGTCACTCGGACATGGATGTGTATTTCGAAGACGACAATCTGCGCATCTACCGCGTGCACCGATAGCATGTTACACAAACCCGATCACCACACGAATCCGCAGTGAAGTTGGACTGTGCGGGGCTTAGTGATTCCCAAGTAGATCCGGCGCTTATGTACACAGAATTTTACAAACTTCGCCGAAGCCCGTTCGACATCACTCCCGATCCCAGTTTTCTGTTCCCGACGGGAAAACACAAAGAGGCGCTCGCGGCGCTTTACTACTGCATCCGCCAGCGTAAGGGGTTCGCGCTTCTGACCGGAGAGGTGGGCACGGGAAAGACCCTGCTGATCCGTTGCTTGCTCGAACTGTTCAAAAACACCGATGTTGCCTGCGCCTATGTCTTCAACAGCCGGTTGACCACGCTGGAATTTCTGCGCTACGTCGTCACGGACTTTGGGTTGGTCACCTCCGGCAAAAATAAAAGCGAGCTTCTTCACGATCTCAATCATTTTTTGCTTTCGCGGCACCAGAACAAGCTCACAACCGTCCTGGTGATCGACGAGGCCCACCACCTTTCCACCGACACTCTCGAAGAAATTCGTCTTCTCACGAATCTGGAAACCGCCGAAGAAAAATTGCTCCAAATTCTGCTGGTAGGGCAATCGGAGCTGAGCGACAAGCTTGACTCCTTCGAGCTGAGGCAACTGAAGCAGCGAATTGCGCTGCGCGCCCATTTGGCACCGCTGGATCTGGAGGACACACGAGGATATATCCGTTGCCGGTTGGAAATAGCGGGAGCGAATTCGGAGGCGGCGGAAATGTTTCCTGACGAGACCATTGCGCGCATCCACCACTGGTCGCGCGGGATCCCTCGAATAATTAACATCATCAGTGACAACGCACTGATCACTGCATTTGCGCGACAAGTTACCGTCGTCTCCCCCGCAATCATCGATGAGGTCGGCTCTGAGTTGCACCTGAACCCAGCCGAGCCTTCAGCCAAGCCGCATACTAGGTCCAATGAGGACAAGGTGCTCAGGGTGAAAACCCGGCTTGAGTTGGAGGATCAGTTGAAAAACATATTGAAAAGCATTTAGAGCCAGCAGGAATCATCGTTCCCTCGCACGGCATCCCCACGATTCCATGTTCAGGTCCACCCTGTTAGCCTATAGAACAACGGATGTCACCTGTACTTTTTTTGTACTTTAGTCCGAATCCCCCCTTTCCCTGCTGAGTGTTAACCTTCCCTTCACAGCCCTCCGGCCAATAGAGGTCCCAGGTTCCGACCCACGGTGCAATTCCTGTTCATGCGAGAAAGAGTATGTTTACATTACATGTTCGTCACGCACCCCGCTTCACGGCCGGCCTCTTTCGGATTGCGCTTATCATTACCTTCGCCTTGTCGCTACACGGGTGCGCGAAGGTCAACGGTGAAGGGGGAAGCCAAACCCTGCCCCCAACGCCGCTTACAATCACTGTTTCGTCGCTACCGGACGGGCAGGTGGGCGCTGTTTACAGCGCCACGCTCACTGCGACTGGTGGAACGCTTCCTTATAGCTGGAGCGTAAGTGGCGGAACGCTGCCGGCGGGACTGACCCTGAATTCGTCGACGGGCGCCATCACCGGTACCCCCACGCAAGCTGTGACAAGTAGGTCGGTCACCTTCAAGGTGACGGATTCGAGCAGTCCGCCGCTCACGCAGACCGCCGCATTGCCCCTAACGATCACGGCTACAGTCACACCTGTGAGCATCACCACGACTTCCCTCCCGGCCGCTACGGTGAACGCCCCCTATTCTCAGCAGCTCACGGCTGCCGGCGGCAGCGGCAAGTATGTTTGGACGCTAAGTACACCAGTCACCGGCTTCTCTTTGAGTTCCTCCGGTCTGCTTACCGGCACGCCCGGCAGCACAGCTACTCTCTCCTTCTCTGTCAAAGCAGCCGATGC
>Ga0335077_10009602_pt1 | contig 12016 bp, 7 predicted proteins | sample Lox_Sample_31_FD_207151 | JGI IMG/M metagenome (GOLD analysis project Ga0335077, IMG submission 207151) | Soil microbial communities from Loxahatchee National Wildlife Refuge, Florida, United States - Lox_Sample_3.1 | ecosystem: Environmental > Terrestrial > Soil > Wetlands | place: USA: Florida...
CCAGCTTTCCATCCCGATCGACGTCAGCAAAATCGGCCGCCATGTTTCCGTAGAACTGTCCAAACGGGCCAAGCCCCGCGCCCGAGGAAATGCCTACGTCCTCAAACGTGCCGTTCTGCCGGTTGTGATAGAGGAAGTTCCAGCCGGAATCGTTGGTGACGTACAAGTCCGGCCAGCCGTCATTGTCGTAATCCCCCCAGGTGATCCCCATGCCGTGAAGCCTGTGAGGGTCGTTCACGCCGGCTTTTTCGGAGACTTCTTCAAATGTGCCGTCGCCGCGGTTACGATAAAGAAGGTCGGTTTCTCCTTCCATCCCATCCGGCAACTGCACGAGGACACCTTTGTAGCCTTTGGACTTCGAAGGATCGGGAAGGTTACGCGGGTCTGTTTTCACGTAGCGGGCGACAAAGAGATCCAGATTTCCGTCGCGGTCGTAATCAGCCCAGGCGGCCCCCGTGCTGAATCCGCCACCTTCGAGTCCTGCTTTTTTGGTTGCGTCTTCGAATTTGCAGCTGCCGAGATTGTGATACAGGACGTTGTGGCCGTAACCGGATACAAACAAGTCCGGCAAACCGTCGTTGTCGTAGTCGCCGACGGCGATGGCCATGCCCCAGCCCAAGGTCGTCAGCCCCGCCGATTTCGTGATGTCCGTGAAACGCAGCGTTCCGGGAGCGCCATCCTGGTGATAGAGCGTGAGCATGGTGTCCTGCGAATTCAGGAATCGATCAATTGTGGAGTCATTGATGACGCCGATGTCCAGACGGCCGTCATTATCACAATCAAAGAGGGCCACGCCTCCCCCGGCCATGGTTTCAATCACGTAGCGCCTTATGGGAGAGGAGTGCGACAGCGTTGTTAGGCCAGACTGTCCAGCCACTTCCCGAAAGTGAATTCTTGGAGTTCCCTCACTTCGTGCCAGAGAAGAGGCCGGTGCGGTATTGCCGGGCCGGGGAACAAAGAAAACAATGGAGTTCAGAGTCAGCAAACACCAGAACAGGACTAGGAGCAGATTAGGATTTCGGCGCATGGATTTCCGGGATTTTAGCAAACGAAACCGGCGGAGGTAAGGATTGCTAGCGACCCGGAGCGACCCGGACCGTGTGCGTTCACGGGAAACCGTCAGCAGGCTGTTTTAATGGTGAGAAAACTACTTGAGCGTGATTCATATCAATGATTTCCCTCTGCAAAATCGATATTCAGTATCAGAAATTTGAAGAAATTTCTTGACAGGAGCAATGCTGGTCGGTAAAAATTACTGCAATAGTAGAAAACGATTACAGCCGGGTCTCTCTCCAGCCGTCTGCTCAACGGCCATTAACCTTCCTAAGCAGGGACCCGCAGGTGCTGTAACAACTAAGGTTGAGGACTATTCGGGGGTGACTCGTGGTAGACTGCAAGTCCCTTTCTGTGGTTGGTTCCAACTCATCTAACAATCCAAGCAGATCACAAAAACAATTGGTCTTGAAATTTCTAGTCGTTTGCGCAGCAACGCTGGCGCTATGCCTGTTGCTGCAATCAGCCGCTTCGGCACAATTGCTGTACGCCACGCTCAGTGGCACGGTGCACGATACTTCTGGCGCGGTGGTGAGAGGCGCCAAAGTTACCGTGACCAATGCCCAATCGGGCGAGCCGCGTATCACGCAAACTAACGATGATGGTTTCTTTGCCGTCCCTTCGCTGCCTGTCGGAACCTACAATGTGACCGTCGAATTGACCGGCTTTGAGAAGTGGGTGGGCAAGGGAATCATGCTGAACAGCGGTGACAGCCGCACTCTGGGTGTCAGTATGAAAGTCGGCGCGGTGAGCGAGACGGTGGTTGTCGAGAGCACCACTTCGGAAATCGCCACGACCGACTCCGGCGAAAAGGCCGGGCTCATTTCCTCGAAAGAATTGCAGGATCTCGCTTTGGTCAGCCGGAACGCCAGCGAATTCGTCAAGTTCCTGCCGGGCGCTTTGCTGACACCGACGACCGGGCAGAACCGCTCGAATTACAGCGGGCAGGTGGTCGGCATCAACGGTTTCGTGCCGAATGGAACCAGCGCCGGCGGCCTAGGAGCTGTGAACATCAACGGACAGAGCGCCAACATCACGCAGGACGGGCAGAACGTGTTTGACCCCGGCGCTGCGGGAAACGCGACGCCGGTCAACCCTAACCCGGATATGATTTCCGAGGTAAAAGTGTCCACTTCGAATTTCTCCGCGGAAAACGCGCAAGGTCCGGTTGTGGTCAATACCACGACACGAAGCGGCGGCAATCAATTCCACGGAGAAGTGCGTTTTTCCATGCGCAACTCCGATTTGAATGCCACAGACAAATTTAACAAGGAGCAGCAGATCTGTTCCGGCGGCTCATGCAGTTATCCCTCAGGTTACAATCCCAAGCCGGACAGCTCCTACTACTACCCCGGGGCGAACATCGGCGGTCCCATCATTATCCCAGGTACCAACTTCAACAAGAGCCGCACCAAGCTCTTTTTCTTTGAGTCTTATGAGAACTACCACCAGACTCCAGATGCCGGTGTGGAACGCGCCTTTGTCCCGGACGCCAAGATGTTGGGTGGTGACTTCAGCGAGTTGGCGGCCTACGGAAGTTCCGTGGGACGTTTCGCCATGGGAACGGTACCGACGCAGCCCGATGCAACAACTTGGGCAAACGCGATGGCGACCCGTCCAGGATGCACCATTACGGGAGGCGTGCTCTCCTCGTCCTGCATCGACCCTAATGCGGTAACTCTGATGAAGGCGTTTATGCCCACGCCTAATATCCCCATGAACGAAATAAGCTCTACCCATGGGTTCAACTACGTACAGAGCTTCAATGCCCCGCAGAACTCCTGGCAGAACGTTTTGAAAGTGGACTGGGCCATCAACGACAACACAAAAGCCTATGTCTCCTGGAGCCGCCAGCGCGAGAGCGCCACGATGCCGTTTGGATTGTGGAACAGCGCGGGAGATTGGGCCGTGCCGTCGCCCAGCGCGGTGATTGGCAATAACGGCTCGGACTTCCTTGTTGCGAGCTTCATCCGTGTGTTTTCGCCGACGATGACCAGCGAGACGCGGTTTGGCTACACAAAGGTCACCTTCCCTACAACCCCAAGTGATCCTTCAAAGCTTCTGCGCGCGGACGCGGGGTTCCCTCTGACCGGCGTCTTTAATAACCCCGAAATGCCGGCTCTGCTCACTTGGAGCCAATCCTTCCCCAATTTCGGGGATATTGGTCACGACTACCATCCGACGATGATCGCGGATAAAGGTATCCCCAGCGTCTCCGAGAACCTTACAAAGGTGTTCGGAACGCACACGACCAAGTACGGGTTCTTCTTTCAGCATGTCTACAACACCCAGGACAACTGGGGCCAGTACATGGGCGTGTTGACCTACAGCCCGTGGAGCACTCCCACGGGCAACAACTATGCGGATGCACTGATGGGAATCGGGCAAACCTACTTCGAGCAGGCCCTTCCCCCGCCGAGCAGCATCGCTAACAACATCTATGCGCTATACGCAATGGACAGCTGGAAGGTTTCCCGGCGTTTTACGTTAACTTACGGTTTGCGCTTTGAGCACTATGGCAAGCCCTACGCACCCGTGGAAGACGTTGGCCTGGCGATTTTCGATCCGAGCCGGTATGTCCCCAGTTCGGGTCCCGATGCCAACACTGGCGTCTACTGGCACAAGATTGATCCATCCGTGCCGCTATCCGGCGCCGACAGCCGTTTCCTTTTCTTCTCTCCGCGCATTGATGGCGCCTATGACCTTTTTGGTAACGGCAAAACGGTCCTACGCGGTGGCTGGGGCAAGTATCGCGCCTACGACTCCGTGCAGAGCAACAACTATACCGGCCCGTCGGGCACAGCGTTCGGTTCTGTGGGGGTGTCGTGCGGTCAATTTGACGCGGCGTGCGCCAATTGGGAGACCATCGATAGCCTCGCCCGGACGCCTCCTTCAGGTTATGGAACCGCCGGTCTGGGTCCAGGCTTGAAGAGTATCGTGACGTACGACCCCAAGAATGACGAGCAGCCGCTTGTTTCTACATGGAGCTTCTCCATTGACCAACGGCTTCCCTGGAAACTGCAAGCTGAGATCTCCTATGTGGGCAATAAGGGAGAGTTCTTCCAAAACACCGCGAACATTAATGCGCTCCCGCAGGGCACTTTGTTTGGCGTGACCAGTTGTGATATCACCTCGCCCGCTTGCCAGGCGAACTTCCGGCCGTATTCTAATTATGAAAATATCACCGGGAGCGAAACTGCTGGCAGGTCCCGCTTCGATTCGCTGCAGGCAACCGTCCGGCGCAACTATAGCTGGGTGATGTTGCAGGCGAATTACACCTGGTCCAAGACCCTGGCGGCTAACCAGGCGAGCGGCAACAACTACTTCACCGGCGCTCTTCCCAACTACGGGACGGACTGGATCTACGGCATCTCGAATCTGGACCGTCCGCAGGCATTCAGTGCGCTGTACGTGTTCTACATACCGGGTGTCAAAAATGGCAACGCCTTCGTACGCGGTGCGACAAACGGCTGGCAAATCTCCGGCACCACTATTATTCAGAGCGGCCAGCAGTTGCTGAACAGCACCAGCAGTCAAGCCAGGAATTTCAACCTGACCCAGGGAGGCACCAACCAGGACAACGTGCACTTGCTGGGCACCCCGGACATAACCATTTTCCCGGTGGTCACGTGCAACCCGACCTCAAACCTGGGGCACAACCAATTCGCCAATCCGAATTGTTTCGCGCCCCAGCCCTACAACAAGCTCGGAAATGCGGCTATGCCGTACATGGGTGGACCGCTGTTCTGGAACAACGACCTTAGCGTGAGAAAACTTTTCAAGGTCAAGGAGCACCAGACTCTCGAGTTCAGTGCTTCGGCCTTCAACTTCACCAACACGGGATTGTTGTCCTTTGTTTCGGGCGACAACAACCTCACTCTTGGATTTAACGATTTTGGTCAGGTCATCACCGGTGCAAACATGGTGTACCCCGGCAATGGAACGACCACTACAGACGCAACAATGGCTTGCCAAGCCACGACCATCGGCCAGACGATCAATGGTGTCCTCTATCCGAATGGCATCAAGTGCGCCGGCACCACAACGTTCGGTGTGGCCACGCATCACGTCGGAAACCGCATTATGGAATTCGGCATAAAGTACACGTTCTAAGAAAAATCGAATGAAAATCGCGGGGTGGCCCACTCGGGTCACCCCGTGTATATTTTAGGTATGCTTGCGGTTCCGGCCTTTGCACTGTTCCTGACTCTGTCACCACAAGGCTCTGCCAGCGCATCTCCTTCCAAATCCTTCTCAGTGATTGAAAAGCAAGCGGAAGAGGCAAGAGCGGCTGATCGCCTCAGCGAGGCGATAGAGCTTTATTCGAAGGGCGTGCACATACGACCCGCCTGGAGCGAAGGCTGGTGGTCCCTGGGCAGCCTGTTGTACGAGCAGGACCGGTTTAGGGAGGCTCAGGCGGCATTCCTAAGATTCAGTGAGCTTTCCCCAAAGCCCGGGCCCGCGTTCGCTTTTCTCGCGCTGTGTGAGTTTGAAACCAAACGCTATGATGACGCGCTCCTCCACTTCCAAGCATGGGCCAAGAGCGGCTCTCCGGCATCCGATGCTCTCCTTGACGTCGCGGGATACCACTGGGCACTGCTGATGACGAAAAAGGGGCAGTTTCAGGAGGCGCTCTACCTTCTGGCCGCTAAAGCAAAAAAGCTCGGCCCTTCGCCGGTCCTGACGGAAGCAATGGGCCTGGCGTCCCTGCGCATGGCGGCCCTTCCCGCGGAGTATCCACAGGAGAAACGGGAACTGGTTTGGCTCGCCGGGAAGGCCGCAACTTATTCCGCGCGGGACGAGAGGGAGAAAAGCAACGAGTACGCGCGCCGCTTGGAATCCCGCTATCCTCGCGAACCGAATGTCCACTATTTCCTGGGCACTTTGCTTGGGTTCCAGGACAAATTTCCGGAGGCGGCCGAGCAGTACAAGGAGGAGCTACAACAATCGCCGGAGCACGTTCCGGCGCTTACGGAGCTGGCGATGGCGGACATTCGGGCTTTTGACGCGGCGTCCGCGATTCCGATAGCCAGGAAGGCTGTGCAGCTGGATCCAAAGAGTGGGCGGGCGCGCTATGCGCTGGGCAAGAGTCTGTTGGACGCCGGGCATTATCGCGAGTGCATGCCGGAACTGGAAGCGGCCAAACAACTCGCGCCAAACAGCGCCCTGGTTCGCTCGGCTCTTGCCAGTGCGTATCGCCATGCCGGCAGGGTTGAGGAGGCAAAGCGGGAGGCGGCAGCCTTTTTGTCCCTTCAAGGTAAGGAGGAGCAGTTGGCTCCGCTCGAAGAAAAGCCGGTGACCAGCGGAAAGCCGGAGCACCGGCCGTGATAGCGACGAGAAGATCTTTGTTGGCGACATTTCTGGGCTTGGCGGTTCTCGCTTCGCCTTGTGGAGCCCGGGGCCAGACGCACAACCAGGTAGCCAAAGGCAACGCCTCCGGTTTTCAGCAATTGCAGACAGAAGCCGACCGCGCGCGGAACGAAGGCCGGGATGACGACGCGATCCGCCTATACGGGTATGCGCTGGCCTTGCGGCCGGGCTGGCAGGAGGGGCGCTGGTACCGCAGTACCTTGCTGTACGAAAAAGAGCGATTTTCGGAAGCGCGCGATGATCTGCGGCAGTTTGTTGCCGTCGAGCCACAGGCCGGGCCCGGCTGGGCCGTTCTGGGCCTGAGTGAATACCAGACTCGGGACTACGATCGTGCCCTCGACCATCTGAGAAAAGCGATAAGTCTGGGGCTGGGCGACCGCAAAGACCTGTCGCAGTCGGTTTTCTATTTCGTTGCGGTGTTGCTGACGCGCGACGAACTGTACGACAACGCGATGAATGTTCTGATACCCATGGTCAAATCCTCCACCCAGACGGACATTCTGGTTGAGCCGTTGGGATTGGCAGCGCTGCGCTTGCCGTTGCTGCCCAAGGAAATTCCGGCGGACCGCCGCGAACTGGTCCAAATGGCGGGGCGCGCAACACTCGCCGTGGAGGCGCAACAGCTGGCGGAGGCAGAGGCGTTATTTCAGCGCATGATCGCGGAATACCCGAATGAGCCCGGCATTCACTTTCTGTATGGCGCGTTTTTGACGGATCTCCGGCCGGAAGAGGGCATTCGCGAGTTGCAGCGCGAGATCGCAATCAATCCCGCAGGCATTTCGGCGCGCTTGCGGCTCGCCGAAGAGTTGATGAAGGAAGGGAAACTCGCTGAAGCCCTGGCGCTAGCGGAACAGGCGGTCAAGCTGGAACCTGACAATTCGGGGACGCGGCTGATCCTGGGCGAAGTTTTAGTAGCCAAAGGGGACCTGGCCAAGGGCATCCAGGAACTCGAAAAGGCCCGGGACCAAATGCCCGAGCGGGTCCGCACGCATTGGGCCCTTTTGCGTGCCTACACGGAGGCGGGCCGAACGGAAGATGCAAAGCGGGAAAAGGAGACCATTGAGTCACTCATCTCAACGGCCGGGCGGCAGTAAGCGGTTTCTCTCAACGTTTCGGGCGGAACGCATCGGATTGGTGTCCGTCCTCGGCGCAATCGCGTTGCTCTCGCTGGACCTGGGCCGCGTTCATTCTCAGGGCAGCAAAGGCGCGATTCACTTCTCCTACCGGCCCATCGACTTTTCTCTGGACAGCTGCGAGACGCCGCAGCGCCATGCGCCGGAAACCATGGCCGGGGGGGTGGCTGTCTTCGACTACGATAACGACGGATCCCTGGACATCTTCTTCACGAACGGCGCGGACATCAACACGTTAAAGAAAAGCTCACCGAAATACTACAACCGTCTCTTTCATAACAACGGAGACGGTACATTTGCGGATGTCACGGAAAAAGCAGGGTTGGCTGGAACGGGCTACGACACGGGCGTTGCCATCGGGGATTACGACAATGACGGTTACGAAGATATTTTCGTCGGCGGGGTTTACCGGAATACTCTCTATCACAACAACGGAAACGGCACGTTTACGGATGTGACCGAAAAGGCCGGGCTCGCGCAACCGGATAAGGAATACGGCCCGCTTTGGTCCGTTGGCGGCGCCTGGGTGGACGTCAATAATGACGGCCTGCTCGATCTGTTTGTGGCGAACTACCTGAAGTGGGATGGAACCAAGGAACCACCGTGTAATTTCGATGGCAAGCCCGAGTATTGTCATCCGAAATATTACAAGGAGACACCGAACCAGCTTTTCCTGAACAAAGGGAATGGCACGTTCGCGGATATCTCCGCACAGTCGGGAATTCGCGCGCATCCCGGAAAGGCCATGGGAGTGGGCGTGGCGGACTACGATGGCGACGGTCTGCCGGATTTGTTTGTCACAAACGACAAGCTTTTCAATTCTCTGTTCCATAACAAAGGCAATCTGAAGTTCGAGGAGGTTGCCTTCGAAGCGGGTGTCGCACTGCCGGAGCACGGAAATCTGATCTCCGGCATGGGAGTGGATTTTCGCGATTTGAACAACGATGGCTATCCGGATATTGCGCTGGTGGCGCTGGACACGGAAACCTTTCCGGTTTATCTGAATGACAAGAAAGGCGCGTTTCTCGAGATCACGGCCAAATCGGGAATGGCGCTGTTAAGCAATCCGATGTCTGGATACAGCCCGAACATCGCGGACTTCGACAATGACGGCTGGAAGGATCTCTTCGTCAGCCGTGGGGATGTCCAGTCCATGAGAATGGCCGACCGCCGCCACATTGAGCAACCGAACACCGTGTTCCGGAACGCGCCCGGTGGGAAATGGGTCGCTCTGACGGAAGAGGCCGGGTTCACGACCCAGCCCCCCAAGCGACATCGGGGCTCGGGCTATGGAGACTTCAATCACGACGGCAAGCTGGACCTGGTGGTTTCCGCCCTCTCCACGCAGGCAGAGATTTGGATCAATGACAGTCCGAACGAGAATCACTGGCTGGAGATTTCCCTCCAGGGAACCAAGAGCAACCGGGATGGTATTGGAGCCAGGATTCGCCTGAGCGCCGGCGGCCAGCTCCAGTACAACCATGTGTCCACCGCTGCGGGGTATGGATCGAGCAGCGCAGGGCCCATGCATTTTGGTCTTGGGAGCGCGAAAACCGTGGACGAAATGGAGATTCGCTGGCCGTCGGGCATCGTTCAGACGCTGAAGAATGTTGCCGCCGATCAGCTCCTGCACGTGAAGGAAACCAACTGATTCAGGGTTTTTGCGGGGGCCGGCCCTGGGCCGCCTTTTCATTCAATTGACGGACAATCTCGCGTTGCCGTTCGCTGTCCACTTTTCTGTTGAGCTTTGCGTAGAGCGTTGCCAGTTGCAGGTGAACCTCCAGGAAATCCGGCCAGTCCTGTTCGAGTTGCTCAAACTCCTTGCACGCTTCCTGCACCTGGCCGGCGGAGGCTTTCCAGGCGGCCACCTGGAAACGCGCCTCCGGTGAGCTGAGACGCAGGTTCAGCGCGTGCTCCAGAAGCGGGCCAGCCTCGGAGCCGCGGTCCGTTCGCCGAAGCAGGCTGCCCAGAAAGAGATTGGCCGTGAAATCGTTCGGGTCCAGTTGCAGCGCGCGGCGAAACGCTGCTTCGGCTTCCTCTGCCTTTTCGTTGGAGAGTAACACGCGGCCGTAGAGGGACCACGCATCCGCGAGGTTCGGGTTCGCCTTGACGGCTTTCCGAAGCGCGGTTTCTGCGGCTTTGTAGTCCTGCGCCGCAAACTGAGCCTCGCCGAGAAGGAGATTTGCTTCGGCTGAGTCGCCTTTTCTCAAAATCGGGTCAATGACCACAGCGCCTTCTTGCGCGTGACCCTGCCGGATGAGCGCGAGGCCGAGGGCGTAGTCGACGGCGAGATCGTCCGGGCGGCTTGTGTGGTAGGGCCGTAACAAGGCAATCGCACTGTCGTTTTTGCCCGTCCGCAAATAGCAATCCGCGAGGAGGTAGACCGATTGCAGATTGCCGGGATCCAGTGCGCGCAGTTGTTCCAGTTGGCTGGCCGCTTTGGCAAATTGTCCCTGCTTGTAGAAGGCGAGGGCCAGGTTCAATTGGATCGCGGTGTTCCTGGGATCGCGCTGGAGGGCTTGTTGATATTGGTCGATGGCCTCGCCGTAGCGGCCGGACTTTGCGAGGTCCACGCCGAGATTGCCGCGAACGTGCACCGAGTTCGGCTGAAGAGCCAGCGCCTGTTGATAGAGTTCAATCGCCTTTGCGGTTTCGCCTCGATCATCTGCGGCAATTGCCTGGCGGAAGAGTTCGTCGGCGGAACGAGTCTGTCCCCGAAGGATCGCGACGAACAAGAAAAAGGCAAGTCCCGAGGCGAAAAGCGTCTGGATTTGGCGCAGGCTCATTCTGATAAAGAATACATCAGGGAATCGAAAGGCGGGCAAGTAGGCGGTCACAGCCATCCAGCCCGAAATCGTCACGTACATCCACGGTGATGTTGAGAAAAGAGGAGGACCCCGCTAAGATTAATATTGAGTAGTTGGCAAGTCCTCTTTCTTCCATCCGGGCCGAGGTAGCTCAGTGGTAGAGCAGCCGATTCGTAATCGGCAGGTCGCGAGTTCAAGTCTCGCCCTCGGCTCCACTTTCTTCTTTTCAAATCAATAACATACAGATTCCATCTGGGTGGTTCCGCAGATTCCGTTGCAAGGTCGTTGCAAGTTAGCTCAAATTCGCGTGGGTTTTCGTCACAGATTTGGTACGGCCACCATCGGCCTCGGGGAACCTTTCCCGGCCTATATTTGGAGCCAGTGCTTATTGGCGAATTCTTCGCCGAGCACCTCTCTGACAGTCAATCTGGAGAGAAGTTCAACGTCACGGCCAATCCAATGCGCATCACGGCGGTACTTACCAATTTCGAGATAGGGCATCTCTAAATGCTTCCGCGTGAGAAGAATTGGCTTCTGACCAGAATCTACCAGGCGTTCAAAAAATAGTTTGTCGTCTGAAGTAAACGCATCTGAAAGTGTGCAGAAAGAGACGTACGCACCTGTTTTCTCGCCAAGTCTCTTGATGGCTTCCCTCTGATTCTCTTTCATCTCCTTCAGGGACTTGCACTCTCCGATTATAACGTCTGTCCTGCCTCAGCTGGAAATGGAGAAAGCGTTCATCCGTTAAGATAACGGAGGGAACACATGAAGAAACAACGGAAGCACTACACGCCGGAAGAGAAAGTCGCCATTCTCAGGAGGCATTTGGTAGAAGGAGTGCCGATCTCGGATCTGTGTGACGAACGGGGACTCCAGCCAACCGTGTTCTACCGCTGGCAGAAGGAGTTTTTCGAGAACGGAGCCGCCGCTTTCCAACAGAGAGGACGGACCAACCATCAGCCAGAGCAGGAACGAATCGCGTATCTGGGGAAGAAGATTCAGACGAAAGATGAAGTTTTGGCCGAACTGATGGCGGAGCATGTGGCCCTAAAAAAAAGAGTTGGGGAACTCTGACCGGGGTCTGGGTTCCGCACGATACGCGGGACAAGATCGTGGATTTTGTCCGGCGCTGGTCGGAGAACACCGAGATCGGCGCCGGACGGTTCATCGGATGGCTGGACATCACGGCCAGCAAGTTCTACGGCTGGCGGGAGCGGTACGGGCGTGTCAACGAGCACAACGGCTGGGTTCCCCGGGATTTTTGGCTGGAGGATTGGGAGAAGCAGGCGATCATTGCGTTCCATCTGAAGAATCCGCTGGAAGGCTATCGGCGGCTGGCGTTCATGATGCCGGACGCCGACATCGTGGCGGTGAGCCCGGCCAGCGTGTGGCGGGTACTGAGTCGAGAGGGACTGCTGCGGAAGTGGAACGGGAAGCCATCGAAGAAAGGGACCGGCTTTGAACAACCGCCCGAGCCGCACCAGCATTGGCATATCGATGTTTCCTACCTGAACGTTTGTGCGACGTTCTACTACCTGTGCAGCATCCTGGACGGCTACCGTCGTTTCCTAGTTCATTGGGATCTGCGCGAGCAAATGACGGAAGCCGACATTGAGATCATTTTGGAACGGGCCAAAGAGCGGTACCCGGGCG
>Ga0335077_10009603_pt1 | contig 12015 bp, 13 predicted proteins | sample Lox_Sample_31_FD_207151 | JGI IMG/M metagenome (GOLD analysis project Ga0335077, IMG submission 207151) | Soil microbial communities from Loxahatchee National Wildlife Refuge, Florida, United States - Lox_Sample_3.1 | ecosystem: Environmental > Terrestrial > Soil > Wetlands | place: USA...
AACAACGAGAAGTTGTAGTCGGCGGCTGTGAGCGGGACGTGATCAGTCCAGGTGATGTTCTTGGCGAAGTTCAGGGTGATGACGTCGCCGTTGACAATGTTGTTGGCCACTCCCTGCTTGCCCTGCATCTGGAACCAGCCTTGGCCAGTCCCCGTCTTTCCGTTGAAGGCCGCGACATTGTAGCTGGTCGTCATCCAGTTGATCAGAGCCAGGGCTACGTTGGTCTGGGCGGGAGGCGTTGCCAGGGGCGTGTCGTATATCTCGCCCCAGATGTCAGCCTGCCACTGCCAGTTGGTGTTGTAGAGCGGGTTCATGCCTCCCGCGTCTGCCGCCTGGTGGATGGCGTAGTTGAAAGTCCCTCCGTTGGCGGGCTTGCCGTTTACAACGGGCTGGACGTTCAGCAGGGTGTAATACGTCCCGACTATGGCGTTCGGCCCGTACGCGGGGACGTTGACATACCCTGTCCACCCGTTGACGTAGTCAGCCCACAGGGTGTTCTGGTAGAACGACATCAGATAGGGCAGGTTGACTGCGTTGTCCTCGTCGACCTTCTGGGCGGCCGCGTTGGCTGCCTGGATGGTGCTCGCGTATTGGACTGCGTTGGTGTCAAAGTCCATCGTCTGGTTGTAGTAGTTGAGGAAGTTCAGCGACGTGGCGACGTTCTGGGAGTTCAGGAAAGAGAACGCCCAGTTGTAGTCAGCGGACGTGATCCAGCCGAACGTGTACATGTCCCAGGTGTCGGTCGACCCGGCCGCGGAGTAGTTGAACTGGGGCGGCGTGTTGTAGCCCGTCGCGGCGTTGTATACTCCCGGCTTTAGGGCCGCGGCGGCAGAGGGCGAGTAGACGAGCGGGGTGGCCTTGGAGGTCCCGACCGCGTTGAACTGGAGGCCGATCGCCTTTGCGTTGTTGATCAGCGAGGTAGCGACACCGGTCCTGAGCGGGTCGTCGCTCCTGTAGATGAACTTCGGGGTGAAAGGCTGTCCGTTGTAGAGCCAGGTTATCGACGAGAGCGGTCCTGAAGTGGTGTTGCCCTCGGTGAGCCCTGCGAGCTTTAGCTCCTTGACCGCATTGGTCATGGAGAGCGGGTAGGTCGCGATGTTGGTGTTGCAGGCGGATGGGTACGCGAGGCACGGGAAGAGGTCAGGCTGGGCTGCGCCCGCGACTCCCGAGAGCACTGTGCTCTCGATGAAGCTATAGTCCGTCAGGTACGCCATCGCGCGCCTAAAGTGAGTGCTGTTGGTGACCGGCCTGAGCATGTTGAAGCCTATCCCGTCGAAAGTGTAACCTAGCGAGGTATTCGCGACCAGGTTGTTGTCCGTCTTGGCCGACGTGAAGCTTCCGGTCGTGAACGTCCACTCGGGCCCTTGTATCGTCCCCGCGGAGAGGGAGTTGTAGAGGGTCGAATCCGATGTTATCACTGTGAAAAGCACCTTGTTTACGCGCGGGCCGTGGAGGTCGGCCTGCGCCGGAGAGATCACCCCGTTGGTCGCCGCGTCCACGACCGGGATAGAGGAGAAGACCATTATCAGGGCTATCGATAGAGCAACATAGTTCCTAAGAGCCATTGCGTTTACGGGCCCCAAGGACGGTGATTCCGTATATAACCATGTCGCGGATTCTCAATACAGGTTCCAGCGCCGTCATCCCTAGGCAGAGGCCTTGTTCCGGCTCTTGAGCGCCGACCATGCGTAGACGAGGTCGACGGCCACCAAGAGGACGACCAGCACCTGCTGCCAGTCAACCGAGAGGAGGCCCCCGATTGAGGAAGAGCCATTGGTGGCCGACGTGATCATGAAGAAAGGGTACCTCGTGAGGGTCGGGGTGAACCCCTCCGGCTTCCAGTATGCCGCGCGATAGGAGCAGTCTCCGGTGACCCACACCAGGAAGGCGAGGAGGACGCCGTTGACGACGATCAGCTCCACGAGAGGCAGGAGCTTCATCGGGCGCTCCGGCCGTCGCACCCTTCAAAAGACTTGCGCCATGCCTCGATAAGGCTTAACAGCCGTCAGGGCAGCCCCGGGAACCGCCGTGGAGCTCTCGAAGAACGTCAGCCGGGGGCTGACGTACGTACTCATCGTCGTGTTCATCGTCGCCGGCGCGCAGCTGATCGTGGGGAGCGCCCTAGGGAGGTCCCCCATCTACGTCGTCGTGAGCAAGAGCATGGTCCCGACCCTAGAGATAGGGGACCTGGTGATAACGCAGTCGACCCCGTACAAGGACATCCACGTGGGGCAGGTGATAATATTCGTCCAGCCCACAACGTTCGGGACTTGCCAGGGACTGACCGTCGTCCACAGGGTGGTCGCGATTACCAGCCAGGGTTTGATCACGCAGGGCGACGACAGGCTGACCAACCCGCACCCCGACGAACCCTCCGAGTGGCCCCCCGTCCCCGCCCAGTGCGTGAGGGGCGTGGTCTTCCTCGCAGTTCCGTACCTGGGGCTCGTCTCGATGCTCATTCCCTATCCGTGGAACTACGCCCTCGTCGGGCTGATACTCCTGTTCGTGTTCCTTGCGGAGCTCCGCCCTTCCCAGGAGGAGCCTAGTGGGAGTGCGCCTGGGGCGGCGCGTTCTCAGAGTCCCGGTACTTCTCAGCTGTGAGCATCCTCTTCGTGAACCAGAAGCTGACTGCCACCGTAGCTATCGTCAGCGTGAGCCACGCGGGGATGAAGATCAGTGTGTAGTTGGTGCCGGTGCTGTCAATCCCCGTCTTGCCCCTGAGGAAGAGGGCGACGCCCCACGTAAGGACCGCGAACCCCACCATCACGACCGCCAGCATCAGCAGCCTCAGGGGGGAGGACTTTTGAATCGCTTCGTGGCCTTGTCCACCGTCGCCGTGAGAATCTGACAACCTATTGCTCCGCGGACTAGTCCGTTGGTGCGGATATAACTTCGGCGCTCGGGACCGGTCCCGCCTTAAATATCCCTTATATAGTCGGGCAGGTCGGGACGGGCAATGCCTCAGACCAAGGCCATCGTGAGCATCGAGAACGTCGTTGCGTCGGCCTCTATCAACCAGACTGTCGACCTGAACCAGATTACCAAGAACTTCGTCGACGTGGAGTACCACCCCGACCAGTTCCCCGGGCTCGTTTTCAGGCTCAAGACGCCGAAGACGGCGACCCTGATCTTCAGCTCGGGGAAGATGGTGTGCACCGGAGCAAAGTCCGAGGACCAGGCGCGCAAGGCGGTCCAGGAGGTCGTGAGGCGTCTCAAGAAGGGGAGCATACCGATCAAGAACGAAGCGGAGATAGAGATCCAGAACATCGTCGCTTCGGCCAACCTCGGAGGGAAGGTCCACCTCGAGGAAGCGGCGAGGCAGCTGCCAAAGTCGATGTACGAGCCGGAGCAGTTCCCGGGTCTCATCCACAGGATGGCAGACCCCAAGACCGTGATACTCCTGTTCGCGTCGGGGAAGCTCGTCTGCACGGGCGCCAAGCGCGAGAGCGAGGTCTACAGGGCGGTCAACAACCTGCACGTCCTCCTCGAAGAGAAGAACTTGATGGTCTACTGAGCCTTCTTGCTCACCTGGGAGGAGACCGCGTTCGCCTCCTCGGCGGAGAGAAGGGCCTTGCCTCTCAGGATCTTGACGAGCTCCAGTATGTCGGTCATCGCGTGGAGCTTCACGCCCTCCTTCTTGAGCGCGGCCGAGCCACCCTCGAGCCTGTCGATCACTACCGAGGCGCGTTCGACGTCGCAGCCCTCCGCCCGGATCGCCTCTATGGCGGAGAGGATCGAGCCTCCGGTCGTCACCACGTCGTCGATTACTAGTACCTTCCAGCCGGGCCTTGTCACCCCCTCGACGAGCTTACCTCGCCCGTGGTCCTTCTCGTCCTTGCGGACGTAGATCATGGGCTTCTCCAGGGCGAGGGCGAGGGGCGAGGAGAGGGTCAGCCCCGCGGTGGGGATGCCTGCGATGGCGTCGTAGGTCGTGTCCTTGAACTCGTGCTTCAAGTACTCCCCGTAGACGCTGGTCAGGGTCTTGTACGCCCCGGGGTAGCTGGGGATTGTTCGGAGGTCAATGTAGTAGGAGCTTATCCTTCCGCTCGAGAGAGTGAAGGTGCCGAACTGTATGGCCTTGACCTTGACCAGGACCATCGCGAGCTCCTCGAGAAGCTCCTTCCTACCCTTCCACGCCATCGACCGAGGTCCCGGACGGCGCTAGAAAAAGGCTCGCAGCGCCCTAGCAAGCTAATTAGTCGCTGCGGCGGTAGGTGGAGCGACAGAATCACCCCATGGAAATCTGGGTCCCCTACGGTGACGTCGAATCCCTCGTGACGCTCATGCAGGAGAACCTCGCGGAGACGATCGACCCCAAGCCGGAGTCCCACCTCGAGGAGATGGTCGCGCCCCTCGCCGAGAAGATGGCCGGCGCGGAGAGGGTGTTCATCTGTGACCAAAAACCCGCCACGCTCAGGGTGGTAAAGGCCCTGGTGGCGAAGGTCCCGAAGGAGGGCAAGCGTTTCTTCGCCCCCAACCCGCGCAGGGTGGAGGCCGCCGTCTCGGAGCTGAAGGAGTCGGTGGAGAGGCTCCGCCCTCCGGGGGGGCCGGCGCCCGTCGCCGAGGGGAAGGAGGGCAGGGTATCGGCCGACGCCGCGGGGCCAGAGCGCAAGTTCGTGGTCTCGACCGGGGAGCCTGACCCCCTGCTTGGGTTCGTCGACGCCCCCGCCGCGCTGGCGCTCTGCTGCATCGAGGGGGCGAGGAGGCGAGCGTACCGGAAGAGGGACGGGGACTCGCTGCAGTATCTGAGGGAGGACTCGCCCAGCTACGCCGCCGTTGCGCACGACGTGGCCTCCGTCCAGGACGCCGCATACGCAACGATAATCACTCGTGGGGGCGAGCCCTACTCCGCGGTGGAGGGGGAGGCGGTCAAGGTCGCCCGGACCCACTACCTGAGCGCCGAGGTCCCGCAGGCCAAGGGGCTCGTGGTGGGGGCGGGCGGGAGGGGGTACGACGACACCCTGTCCCACGCGCTGAGGCTGGCGCTGGGATCGCTCAACGGGGTGAGGAAGGGCGGCGAGATCGTCCTGGTCGCGGAGTGTAGGGAGGGGGTGGGCTCCCAGGCGTTGGAGATGTACCTCTCGGGGCGGATGAGCGAGAGCTTGGTCAAGAGGGGAGCGTACGTCGACGGCATGGAGGAGATCTCGTACGTCACCGACCTAAACGACAGGTACTCCGTCACGCTGCTGTCGTCGCTCCCGGAGCTGTACGCCGGAGGGAGGCTGAAGTTCAGGACCGCCCGCGGCTCGGGGGAGGCCCTCGCGAAGGTCTTCGCATCGGCGGGCAGGGGGGCGAAGCTGAACGTTGTCACCAGAGCCTGCGAGACCGTCGTCCCCCCGGCTAGAGGCTGAAGGTGGCGAAGGTCTGGGGAATCGGGACGCAGAGGAGCCCGAGGACCACCAGGCCCGCGAAGGCGAACTTCCTCGACCTGGATAGCCTGGTGATCGAGTCGAGGGTGTCGCCCTGGACGGGGAAGGCGGCCATGAGGAAGACGAGGAGGAAGATCACCCAATAGTTCGGGATGTCGGCGACCAGGAGGTAGACTCCGCACGCGGCGGTCGTCACCCTCGAGGCCCGCTCCCCCAGCACGAGCCGGGCCATCCTGCCGCCGTCGAAGAGCGCCGCCGGCATCAGGTTGAAGAAAGCCAGGAGGAGAGCAAGCCAGGCCGCTATCTCTACGGGCGAGAATATGAGCGTCCCGCCAGGGGGGACCTGACCCAGGGCGCCGACGGCCTGCGCGACCGAGATGACCCCGCTCTGGAGGAGGCTCGGGTTGGTCTGGACTGTGGCCGTCTGGTTCCCGGAGGAGAGGGCGGAGTACTGCGCGTGGCTCAGGACTAGGGAGCTCCCGGCTCCCAGCGCAGAGGCCATGATGGCGACCACCACCATCGCGAGCGAACCGACCACATAGAAGTCGAAGAGCCTGTCCTTGTTGGCGGGCGGGGAGCCAGGGAAGCTTATCGAGCCGAACGTCGGGAGGAAGTACATCGTCGGGATCGCGATGAAGAGGGGGACGTTGGGCAGGTAGTACGAGATGCCGTTGAAGCCCCCGCGCCTGGCGGCGAACCTCTGGGCGAACCAGCGGGCCCCGAAGACCGCGATCAGGGTGCCCGCGAACCCAACGCCCGCGAGAGGGACGTTCGCCCCCGGGGAGACCTGGGGGAAGATCACCGCCACGATGTATGCGGTGATGAGGACCGAGAGGAGGGTGAGGAGGAAGAGGAAGGCAGGGGCGCTGAGCCTCGCCGCCTTGGGTGGCTGGGGTTCGGGCTGGTTCTTGAGGACCACGAGCGTCGCCTGGCCGGGCTCGCCGAAGAGCTGGGCCGAGTAGTCTGGCGCCTTGAGGAGTGCGAGGAGCCTGAGGAAGTTCTCGCCTGACTCCGTGGAGTATTCAACGCTGTACTCCGCGGCGCCGTCCTCGGTCACGAAGTAGTCCTTGACCTTGAAGAGAGAACGGACCCCCCTGTCGACGTCCTCGTTTATCGCTGACAAGAGCCCACTGCTGGGAATCGGCCGGGCGAGCGCATTAAACCGTTGCGACCTGGGAGGAGGCCAACTTATTTATCCCGTCGGCCCCGCGGGATGACGGCGGATGCAAAAGGCCATACTTGGCAAGGAAGGCGACTACACGATTCGCTGCGCCGAGGCCGCCGACGTCCCCAGCGTGATACGTGTGAACGCCGCGACCCTCCCCGAGCACTACTCGGACTACTTCTACTACGAGATACTCAACGAGTTCCCGAACACCTTCATCGTGGCCGACCTCAAGGGAGAGATAGTCAGCTACGTGATGTGCAGGACGGAGTACGGCCTGTCGGTGATGAGGAGGTTCGGGCTGGCGAGGAAGGGGCACATCATCTCGGTCGCGACCATGGAGGGGCACAGGGGCAAGGGGATAGGCACCTCTCTGATCAAGCGGGCGATGGAGGAGCTGAGCAAGGAGGGGTGCAAGGAGGTCTTCCTGGAGGTAAGGGTGACCAACGACGACGCTGTCAGGCTCTACAGGAAGCTGAACTTCCAGGTCACCGGGACTATGCAGGGGTACTACAAGGACGGCGAGTCCGCGTACCTCATGGCGCAGCAGCTCTGAGCTCCTTCAGGCCCTTTCCTTCTTCGCGTCGGCGGCTATCTTCTTCTTGGCGAGCTCGGGGTCCTTGATGTAGAGGATGATGGCGTTTGCGTGGCCGTGGCCCAGGCCGCACTCCGTCTTGAGCCACTCTAGCAGGTCTCCATGCTTGACGAGGCCCTTCGCCTTCGCCATCTTCCGGTAGTCCTCGGGCGTCTTGCCAGTCTTGGCCTTGATGTTGTCGATGTAGGCCTTGTAGGTCATCCTCGAGCGCCCGGTGCCTCCAGCTATTCATCGTTCTCAGCCCTCTCCGCTGGAAGGCATATAGGCGCAGGGAGCCGCCGGCGCATCGTGCCGGGGACGCCCTTCCTGGATCTGGCCGAGGCCCTTGAGAAGGTCAGGCTCACTACCAAGAAGAACGAGAAGGTGGCGATCCTGGCCGGGTTCCTCTCTCGCCTCGAAGGGGAGGACGAGGTCGAGTACGCGGCGAGGTTCGCCGCCGGGAGGTCGACCAGGAAGGGGAGCGCCGAGGAGACCCAGGTGGGCTACGCGTCGCTCATCGACGTCCTCAAGGAGGTGACCGAGGTGACAGAGCAGGAGCTTGGCAGGAGCTACCTGAAGCACGGGGACCTGGGCGAGACGGTCGCGGAGTTCATCGGGAGGAGGAGGGTGGCGACCCTCTTCGAGGGAGAGGGGGGAGGGATGACCATCCTCGAGGTCGCATCGACCTTCGAGAGGATGGCCTCTACCCAGGGGAAGGGGTCCGCCGCCGCCAAGAGGGACCTGGTGAGGTCGCTCCTGCTGAGGAGCGGGGGGAGGCTGGAGGCGAAGTACGTCGTCAAGATACTCGGCAGGGAGATGAGGATAGGTCTGGTTGAGGGCCTCGTCGAGGAGGCGGTGGCCGCCGCCTTCGGCGGAGAGGCGGGGAGGGACAAGGTCAAGGAGGCGTTCCTCATCCTTGGGGACGTCGGGCTCCTCGCGCGAGAGGCGAAGGGAGGCCGGCTCGCAGAGGTGAGGATAGAGCCGATGCGCCCGACAAACTTCATGCTCGCGGAGCCTATGGCCACCCCGGAGGAGATAGCGGAGTACTTCGAGGGGAGGGAGCTCTACGCCGAGTTCAAGTACGACGGCGTGAGGATCCAGCTCCACAAGCTCGGCAAGGAGGTGAAGCTCTTCTCGAGGAGGCTCGAGGAGCTGACGGGGAGCTTCCCAGAGGTGGTCGCGACAGCCGGGGGGATCCCCCACGACGTCGTGCTCGATGGGGAGGTCGTCGCCTTCAAGGAAGGGGAGGGGCCGCTCTCCTTCCAGCTCATCCAGAGGAGGCTGAGGAGGCTGGACGTCGAGGAGTCCAAGAGAATCGCGCCCATCAAGTACTTCTGCTTCGACATGCTCTACCTGGACGGCACCCCCACGTACAGGGAGCCGTTCCGGGAGAGGAGGAAGGCCCTCTGGGAGGTCATCGCGGGGACTGAGATCAGGAGGGCTGACTCTGCGCCTGTGAGGACGGCCGCGGAGATACGGAGGTACTTCAAGGAGAGCAGGGGGCTCGGCTACGAGGGGCTCGTGCTCAAGGACCCGGAGAGCCCTTACACTCCGGGAAGGAGGGGAAGGTACTGGGCGAAGCTCAAGGAGGAGCTGGACACCCTCGACGTGGTGATGGTCGCCGCGGAGTTCGGGCACGGCAAGAGGGCCGGGAAGATCAGCGACTACACCTTCGCGGTCAGGGACGGGGAGGGGCTCAAGGTGATCGGCAAGGCGTATTCCGGGCTGACCGACAAGGAGATAGAAGAGATGATGGTCAGGATCAAGAAGATCACCGTGGGGGAGGTGGGATACCGGATGGCGGTCAAGCCGGAGATAGTGCTGGAGGTCGCCTTCGACAGCATACAGAGGAGCGAGAGGCACGACAGCGGCTACGCCCTGAGGTTCCCCAGGATCAAGAGGGTGAGGGACGACAAGCGCCCGTCGGACATCGACACACTCGCCAGAGTCAAGAAGATCTACGAGTCTCAGAAGGTCAGAGCCGATCCAGCTATGTCGTAGCCCGTCAGTGCGTGAAAGGCCCGGTGAATCTACAGAGTCGGCGAAGAATAGAACGACCTTAGCTCCCTCGCCAGGCCCTCGTAGTCCGCCACGCCCTTCCCAACCAAGGACTCGAGGAAGGCCGTCCTCCTCTCCAGCTCCGCGGTCACCTTCTTGGCGGAGTAGCCGAATCCCTGCGCCCTCTTCCCCAGGCAGGCCCAGCCGTCGCGCTGGACCGTCTCGCCTTCGCGCCCGAACACGGTCGCCCATCCCCTGCCACCGGCCTCTTCCCTCGGCTCGACGACCGTCTGGACAAACCGCGTCCCTCCCTGAGCCCTGACCATGAACACGACCGCGTCCACCAGCCCGAGTGAGCTCTGAGCTACGGACAGCGGGGGCTGGGTCAGCCTCGTGGTCAGCCCTTCAGCGTTCGATGCGTGGAAGGTGGTGATGCACCCTGTCCCGGTGGCGGCAGCCTGGAAGAGGGCCTGGACCTCCTCCCCCCTCGCCTCCCCGAGGACGACGAAATCGGGTCTCTCTCGGAGGCTGAGCTTGACGAGGTCGAAGAGGGTGACGTCGGCGCCGTTCCCCCCGTGGGCGTACCTCGTGTGCAGGGGCTTCCAGCCGCCCTGGGGGAGCGTGATCTCCCTAGTGTCCTCGATGGAGAGGACCTTCCAGTTCGGGTTCAGGACGGTCGCTATTGCGTTGAGGAGGGTGGTCTTACCGGAGGCGGTGACCCCAGCGATGATCACAAAGCCCTTCATCTCCAAGAGCAGCCAGAGGTGCGCTGCCAAGCTCGCGTCGAGGGTCCCGGAGCGGATGAGCTCGGTGACGGTATAGGGGGTCGCCCTTAGCTTCCTGATGCTGAACGAGCTTCCGAGCGACGTGACCTCCTTCCCCCAGGTCGCAGCCAGGCGGTAGCCCTCTGGGAGAACGCAGTCGACCACCGGTGACGACACCGAGAGCGACCGGTTGGATCTTTGGACGAGCCTCGCGACGACCGAGTTGAGCTCTTCCTGGTCGCCGAAGACGACGTTGCTCTCCAGCCAGCCCTGGGAGTTGTACCGCTTGTGCCAAACCTTGACCGGCCTTCCGGGGCCTTCGCAGGAGATGTCCTCCAGCTCCGGGTCCCTGATCAACGGGTCGACGAGAGAGTAGCCCAGTATCTCCCGCAGAAGATAATGGGAGACGGCCTTCGCCTCCTCCTGAAGGTCCGCTCCCTTGCCGTCGAGGTAGCCGGCCCGCTTCAGCTCTGCGAATAGGTAGCCCAACGGGTCGACGCCGATCACGGGCGAGGGCGCGAGCCACGTCGAGAGCGAGTCTATCGCCTCTGCGACGCTCCCCGCGACCTCTGGCCTCAGGTAGGGCTCCTTGACCAGATAGAGTCCTCTGCCGCGGTCGTCGTAGACGTAGACGGCGAAGCTGGACCTGTAGGGCGCCCCCCCTGCAGACCTGAGCTCATAGTCGACCACGTAGTTCTCGACGAGCCGCCCACCCCTTGGCGGGTCGAATGGTATTGAGGAAAGTCCGGGGGGCGGGGCAAGCCTCTGTGAAGCCCCTGCACCCGCGAGGCGGGTGAGGCCGCTAAACCGCGAAGCCCAGGCTCTTCGCTCCAAAGACCATGCTCACCTGACCGTGCTCTCCGGACGGGACCGAGAAGGCGCAGACTGCGCCCGGCCTGATTACGCCCCCGCAGCTTGAGGACCACTTCACCAGCCCCCCGTTTAGGTATGCAGCCGAGAGGGTCCCCTGGGCCCAGCCGTAGTCGTACACCCAGGCGTAGGTCGCGCTCGAGTTCGACTGGACGGAGACGAGGGAAAGGAGAAGCCCGTCCTGGGCGGCCGCGCCCTGGGAGCTCAGCGAGAGGAGGCTGCCGGAGCTCCTGATCGAGCCGAGTGCCACCACTCCTATGCCGCCCAGGACCGCGATCGTTATCAGAAGCATGGCGAGGGACGAGACGATCTCGCTCACCGCGCGTCTTCTCCTAAAGCGCGACAGAGTCCAACCCTCCTGCCGAGGTCAGAAGCAGGCTGTGGGCCCCTCCTCCTTCTGGGACGAAAATCGCAAAGTGGGTGCCCGTCCTGGAGCCGTCTAGGGGCAGCGAGGACAACACCGCAATTGTGGCGGTCCAGGGTCCGCTCACGGTTTGGCCGCCGGGCATCGTGATGGTGCAGGTCGAGCCGTTCGATATCATCACCTCGTGCCAGCCGGGCTGCACTGCGAAGGAGGTGCCGACGGAGCCGGACGCCCAGGCAACGCCGTTGGTGGAGACGGCCAGAGTGCCGCGCTGGCTGACGTCCACGGAGAAGAGGGTTGTCTTCCCTGGGGAGCAGAGCGAGGTCGAGTCAGTGAAAGCGTTCCCGTCGAACGCGAGGACACCGGCCACCGAGCTGGCCTCGTCGAGGGACAGGGAGGTGACCGTGGTGGAAGCAGAGGCGTTGACCGTGACGGCCAGGATGGGCGGGTTCCCCCCTACGAGCGTCTCCACATTGACGAAGACAGGCTGCTGCTGTATGTTGGATTCACGCTTGATTCCCGAGTAGACTACCGAGGCGAGCGAAAGGGAGAGGACGACCAAGATGACGGTCGCCTCGTATTGCGCAATGGCCGACCTGCTGGTCATCGAACGGTCAGGCCTGGATATTGAACGCCCTTGCCACCTGGTCCCCGACCACAGTCACAGTGAAGGTGGCGAAGGTGGGCACCTGGAAGTTGGTCTTGACGGTCGCTGTGAGGGTGTCTCCCGGCTGCATCGTCATGCTCCCCGAGGATGAGGAGACCAGGGTGATGTTGCCCCCCAGGAACTGGTTCGTGGACGCCCCGTAGCTCACGTCAAAGGCCTTGACCAATAGGGGCACGTTGCCGTCGTTCTTGATGTCGAGGGTCATCGTCTCTCCGTCCGGAGAGACGTTGCTGGTGACCAGGGT
>Ga0335077_10009607_pt1 | contig 12012 bp, 9 predicted proteins | sample Lox_Sample_31_FD_207151 | JGI IMG/M metagenome (GOLD analysis project Ga0335077, IMG submission 207151) | Soil microbial communities from Loxahatchee National Wildlife Refuge, Florida, United States - Lox_Sample_3.1 | ecosystem: Environmental > Terrestrial > Soil > Wetlands | place: USA: Florida...
TCGCGGGCTCGATAAACCTCACCCATGCCGCCGGCGCCGATCGCCGACAGGATCTCGTACGGGCCAAGACGGGTTGCAGGCGCGAGCGGCATCTTCTGGGTTCTTCCGAGTATAATGCACGGATGCTTCGATTCCCTTTGACTCTGCTGCTAGCCGGCGCCTGTGGATTGGCGTTCGGCGCGGATGCTCCTTCAGTGAGCAAGATTTTTGACGGCGAATTATCCATGGTTGAACGCGAGCTGGTGCCACTCGCCGAAGCCATGCCCGCCGACAAATATGATTTCGCTCCGGCCCACGGCGAATTCAAGGGCGTCCGCACCTTCGGCCGCCAGGTCAGTCATATCGCGGCGGTGATGTACATGGTGTCTGCCAGCGTGCTTGGTGAGAAAATGCCGGCCGAAGCCGGAACTGACGAAAACGGCCCGGCCACGCTCAAAGTGAAGGACGACTACGTGAAGTACCTGAAGGGCGCCATCGCCTACAGCCACAAAGCCATGAAGAGCTTGACCGCCGCCAATCTTACGGAAATGGTGAAATCGCCTTTCGGCGACGGTCAGGTTCCTCGCGTCTCCATGGCCACTGTGCCCGTCTGGCACAGCTTCGATCATTACGGCCAGATGGTGGTCTACGCCCGCATGAACGGGGTGATCCCGCCTGCTAGCCGCCGGCAGTAGATTCGAGCTTCGCCGCGCGCGGGAACAGGATGTTGTTCTCCAGATGAATGTGCCGGTGAAGATCGCTTTCTAATTCCACCAGCGCGGCGAATAGCGCGCGATACGCATTGCTGGCTCCCGCTGGAATCGTGTAGTCGCGCGTGAGCTGCCTCATTTCGGCGATCGCCCGGCCTGTGACTTCGTGCTCATGCTGCATGCGCGCAACAGGGTGCTCAATCGAACACATGGGAGCGCGCACTCCGGCAAGAGAAGCCGCTTCCAGTTTCCCAATCGCCGGAAACAGGATGAGCTCTTCCTTCATCATGTGCGATTCCAGTTCTTCACGGAGCGCCCTGAAAATCTCGCGGACCTGGAATAGCATGGGCTCACTTTCGCCTTGCACGCTGATGACTTTGGCGAACAAATCCGCGACACGCGGCAGTTCCGATCTCAGAAACGCATGGTGACGCAAAAGGATATGGCCGATCAGATCGCGCAGTGAAGCCGTGTTCCAGTCAAGTTCATTTTTCGCGGCTTTCGGAGTAACGGCATGCTCGAGTTCGTCGGCCAGGGTCTGCAGCGCGATTCCACGCTCCCTGCACGCGCTTCCGACTGGGTGTTTTCCCCCACAGCAATAGTCTATGTGGTATTTCTCAAACACTCCCGCCGCGCCCGGAACCTGTGCCGCTACTTCGCCAACGGTCTTCTCCTCTGTAATGACCATGTTAGCCCCCTCTTTTTGGACTGAACCTGAAGTACAACTTATGCACGCCACGGGCCGGGAACCGTGGTCACACGATTGCAAAATATGTCGGCCGTACAGGAGGAGGAGGAGCGATGGACTTTAACCAGTCCCCACTTTTGGTCATTTGGGAAGCTACCCAGGCTTGCGATCTATCTTGCGTGCACTGCCGCGCATCGGCCATGCCCGGTCGTAACCCAGACGAACTCAGTACCGATGAGGGGTACCGGCTGCTGGATGAAATCCGCTCCTTTGGCGATCCGCTCATGGTATTTACCGGCGGCGATCCGCTGAAGCGCCCCGACCTGTTCGACCTCATCCGCCACAGCGTGGGCCTGGGCCTGCGCACCAACGTTACTCCCAGCGCAACGCCGCTGCTCACGGCCAGTGCCATCGACAAATTTAAAAGGTGTGGCGTGACCAGAATGGCCATCAGCGTCGATGGCCCCGACGCCGAGACACACGATAGTTTTCGTGGCGTTCCCGGAACGTTCGACCGCGCCATGTTCGCGCTCGGTCACGCCCGCGATATCGCATTAGATACCCAGTTTCAGACCACCGTCACACGCCGCAACATGAACAAGCTCGCGCAAATCGCCGAGCGCGTTTACGAGGCGCGTTCACGCATGTGGAGTTTATTTTTCCTGGTGGTGACTGGCCGCGCGCTGGCCGATGACGACTTGACCGCCGAGGAATACGAAAAAGTCTTCGAGTTCATGTACGACATCGCGAAAATCGCGCCCTTCGATATCAAGACCACCGAGGCCATGCACTACCGGCGCTATGTGGCTCAGCGCCAGAAGCAGGAGCACGGAGCCGCTCCTGAAACCGCTAACGCGCGGGGCATGGTCTGGCGCACAGCCGGTGTAAGCGACGGCAAGGGCTTCGTTTTCGTTTCCCACACCGGTGAGATCTTCCCCAGCGGCTTCCTCCCCGTTTCGGCGGGTAACGTCAAGACCGATTCGCTGGTGCGCGTCTACCGCGACTCGAGCCTGTTCCGGATTTTGCGTGACACCGGCGCCCGGGAAGGGAAGTGCGGTGTCTGCGAATACCAAAAAATCTGCGGCGGTTCCCGCTCCCGCGCCTACGCGCTCAGCGGCAACTACCTCGCCGAAGATCCGCGCTGCGTCTTCCAGCCGACGATGCAAGTCGCGCACGCCTAGACGCGAGTTTATTCCTGGCGCAAACTTTGATACGCACCGGCACGAGCCGTGCGAAGCGCCGGCCCGAGCATGGCCCCCACCACGACGAAGAGCAAGAGTAGTCCGACCGCGCTGTAAATCACCGGGTCCAGTTCGAGCGCCAGCGTCAGGACGACGGCGAGAGCCAGGAACTTACGGGTGACCGAATTCCTGCGCGCGGGGTACCAGTTCCATGTACACCTGATCGGGCAGATTTGTGTGCCAGTGGCCGGTGGCTAGGGCGAATCCGTAAACTCCAAAAAAGGTGACTGCGATGGCGGCGGCGATCGCCCAGGCGGGGACTGCGCGCCGCTTGCCCGCGGACATGACGAGCGCCTCCGATACCGGGCAGGAAGCCACACATTGCAGGCAGCCGGTGCATTCAGCCGATTTGATGCTGACCAATTGATCGACCGGCAGCACGGACGGGCACTCCCGAGCGCATTTGCCGCAATCGATGCACAGCGTAGAGCTGCGGCGAATGCGCAACGGACTGGCCAGCGCGAACAGGCCGACCAGCGCACCGTACGGGCAGAGATAGCGGCACCAGAAATTCTGAATGAAGACGGAAAGGACCACGATCACAGCCACGGTGACGGCGCCGCCGAAGCTCAGATACCGGAAAAAATTAAGTAACTTCACGTCGGCTATCAACCCATACGGCCCTTCAAGAAACGCTCGAATAGCCGTGACGGACATCCCCCCGATGGCGTAGACGAACAGCCCCAGCAGCACATACTTCAAGCTGCGCAGGAAGATATCGAGCGCTTGAGGCAGCTTCCAGTTTTTCTTGAAGGTGTTGCGCCCAATCCGCCACAAATACTCAGAAATCGTGCCCACCGGGCAGAGCCATCCACAGAATGCCTTGCGCAGCAGCCATGAAATAGCCACGAAGGCGATCAACAAAAACAAGCCGGCGGGGTGCACCCGCGGAAGTGAGCCCGTTTTCAAGAGAACCTTCAAGTTCATGAGCGATGCGATGGGCAGCCAACCCTCGATTCCCGGCGGACGCAACACGCGCAGCGAGCTCCCGCCGGATTCGTAATAGTGAACAAAGCGGACGAATTGAATTCCGATCCATACGTTGAGCGCCAGAAACGCGAGCTGGATGGATCGCCGGAGCCGTTGTGAATAATCGCGTGGCGCGCGGATGATGCGCTTTTTTATGGTTGCCGTGGCAAGCATGAACTCGGCTGGGGAGCACGGTCCATGCCAGAAGCCAAGTCTAATAAATGCAACGGGTTCAGTCTTCGATACGATATCAATGGGTGATATCACCCACGACGGTCTTCACGCTGTAATTCGTTTGGTCGCCGCGTCCCAGTACACCGGCTTCTTCTGGAAGTAGGACTCATTGGCCATGTGACAGGCAATGGCGGCGTGGTTTCCGAACACGGCATCTTCCGTGACGGGCTTGCGCGACTTGACCGCCTGGAAGAAATTCCAGAGATGCGGCTTCATGTCATCCCAGTCATGACCTCGATAAAACGTGTCGTCGGTGAGCGGCTCCTTGCCGAGTTGCGGATCGTTTTCGGCATGCCATTGAGCCAGATACTCGTCGCGCATTTTTTGCGGGAATCCGGTGGTGTAATAGCTGGGCGCCAGATCGATCCCTCTTTGCGGCGAATAGCGCAAGTCGAATTCGCCGGCGTCGAGAATTCCCTTCGGGCCCATGAAGCGGGCTAATTCAGGGCTCTCGGTGCCGAGGCCCAGCCGTACATAGACCGGAATGCCGTGATAGTCGAACAGCACGACGTGCAGGTCCGGCATGTTCCGTCCGTCTTTCCATCGAAAGATGCCGCCCAACGCTTGCGCCGAACGCGGCGGCTCATTCCACCCCAACGTGTACTGCATGCCGCTGATGAGGTGCACCATCAGATCGCCGCCGACGCCGGTGCCGTATTCTTTCCAGCACCGCCATCGGGCAAAGTGGTACTTGTTGAAGGGAATCTTGGGCGCATCGTTCAGCCACGTGTCCCAGTCCAGATTCTCAGGCGAGAGATCGAACGGCGGCGGATATTCCCAGGCGCCGGTGGGGTCGTTGCGCCCCAAGCTGAGCTCGACCATGGAGACGTCTCCGATGGCGCCGCCCTGGTAAAGTTCGCGCGCCTTGGCGCACAGATTCGAGCTGACGCGCTGCGAGCCGATCTGCACGATGCGATTGTTCCGGTGCGCGGCTTCCACCATCTCGAACCCTTGTTCAGCGGTGTGCGACATCGGCTTCTCGCAATAGATGTCTTTCCCGGCATTGCACGCATCCACGACAACTCGCTTATGCCAGTGATCGGGCACCGCCGCGACGATGCAATCGATGTCCTTGCGGTCGAGCAGCTCCTTATAGTGGCGTGTCACCGGCAGCCTGGGGTTGTTGGTAATTTCTTTGGCGAGGGTGTGGCGCCCATCGTAAAGATCCGCGGCGCCCACGCACTCCACGCCCGGCAAAGTGATTGCCTCGGGCAACAGGCCGGAGCCCTGCATGCCGATGCCGATCTGGCCGAAACGCACGCGATCGCTGGGGGACACTGCCTTGGAGCTCTGGCCGAGCGCCAGCGGCTCGAGCAGGATGCCTCTGCCCGCGGCGAGACTACCGGCGGCCATGGCGCCAGTCTGGAGGAATTGACGGCGGGGAAAGCTGTTCTTCATGAGGATCGTCTCCTTTATGAAATGCTGGTCGGGTGATGGCTGATGCAGATCACCCGCCTGCGATTGTATGTCATCCCGAGGCGCGATGGGTGGACCCAGCCTCCGCGTGATAGAATCGCGGCAAATGCCAACTGCGCACGCGCAGCATCCGGCACCTCCGGTTTCGGCGGACGCGCCATCCAAAGCCACAGTCCCCGAGCGCTACCTGGCGCTGGATGCGTATCGCGGGTTCATCATGGTGATCCTGGTCTCCGGCGGTTTCGGCCTGTACGAACTTGGCCAGCGCCGGCCGGAGTTCGCTTGGATCGGCAACCAGTTTGAGCACAAGCCGTGGGAATGGATCGCATTCTGGGATCTCATTCAACCCGCATTCATGTTCATGGTGGGTGTGGCCATGCCGTTCGCGTTTGCCCAGCGCATCGCCAAAGGCGCCAGCAGCCGTGATCTGTTCTGGCATGTGGTGGCGCGGAGTTTCCGGCTGATCCTGGTAAGCAACATTCTGATGTCGATCGGCGACGGCCACATGGTTTTTCAGCTCATCAACGTGCTGGCGCAGGTAGGCATCACTTATTTTCTCGCCTACCTGATCATGCAGCTCAAGTTTCGCTGGCAGGCCGTGATTGTTGGCTTGATTCTCATCGGCCATTGGGCGCTGTTCGTTGCGTTTCCAGGAACCGAAGGACCGTTTCTTTCGAAGGACACCAACATTGGACAGTTGATTGACATTCGCGTCTTCGGCCACCCGAACTCCGACCACTGGGCGACCATCAACTTCATCACCAGCACCGCGACCACGCTGTTTGGGATTTGGACGGGCCAACTCCTGCAAAGCAAGAAATCGCACGGGGAGAAAATGCGGTCGCTCGCGATCTGGGCCGTCGTGTGTCTCGCCGCCGGGCTGATCATCCACCCTTGGAACCCGATCATCAAGCGCATCTGCACTACGTCGTTCACGCTCTACAGCACGGGATGGATTCTGCTGATGCTGCTGGCGTTCTACTGGCTGATCGAAGTGAAAGGCTACCGGAAGTGGACCTTTCCGCTGGTCGTGGTGGGCGCCAATTCGATTTTCATTTACTCGTTGGAACAGGTGCTGCGCGGATGGCTGAATCGAGCGATCGGCGTATTTACGTTGAAGTTTGAGTGGCTGGGAGATTTCGCGCCCGTTGCGCAGTCGTGCGCGGTGCTGCTGGCGATGTGGTACTTATGCTACTGGCTCTACCAAAGAAGGATATTTTTGAAACTGTGAAAACGGCACGTCCGCTAATGACGTTAGTGATCGGGCTCTGCGGAATTGCTGCGGCCCAACCACCCTCGCGGCCGCCCATCCCCGGCGTGGCGCACATCGGTCTGCGCACCGACGATCTCGCCGCTGCCCGGAATTTCTACGGGCACATGCTCGGCTTCGAGGAACCGTTCACGCTCGACAAGCCCTCCGGCGGCCTGTTGCTCACGTATTTCAAGGTCAACGATCATCAATACATCGAAGTTTTCCCCGAGTTGAAGTTCGCCGATCAGGACCGGCTCTATCACATCGCTTTTGAAACCACGAACGCGCAACAACTGCGCGACTACCTGGCCAGCCGCGGAGTGAAAGTGCCGGATGCGCTGCGCACGGGGCGCGATGGCAATGTCAGCTTCATGATCCAGGATCCGGACGGCCACAACGTCGAGTTTGTGCAGTATATGCCGGGGTCGCTCCACACCACCAATTTCGGGAAATTCCTCGGCAGCTCCCGCATGTCGGATCACATCATCCACGTGGGCGTCACCGTGCAGGACCGCGCCGCCGCCGATCACCTCTATCGGGACATTCTCGGATTCCACGAAACATGGCACGGCGGCATGAAGGACAACCGCACCGACTGGGTGGATATGCGTGTCCCCGACGGCACGGACTGGCTGGAATACATGCTGAACGTGCACAACCCTTCGCCGCGCACGCTCGGCGTGATGCACCATCTGGCGCTTGGCGTTCCCAGCGTGGCGGACGGCTATAAGATGATTGTGGAGCGCGGTATGAAGCCCGAAAGACCGGAGATCGGCCGCGACGGCAAGTGGCAACTCAATCTCTACGACCCGAACTTCACGCGCGCCGAGCTTATGGAACCCAAGCCCGTGCGCGAGCCGTGCTGCTCGAAGTTTGTGGAGTGAGGGGCAACTGGGATCCGGGTTACTCGTAGCGCAGTGCCACTAGCGGATCGATCCGCATGGCCTTGCGCGCGGGCACGTAACTCGCCACCACCGACACCGTCATCAGGAACAGCGGCACGGCGGCGAACACAACCGGATCGGTCGCAGTGATGCCGTAGAGCATGCCCGAAAGGACGCGCGTCATTTGGAAGGCGGCGGCCACTCCGATGGCGGCGCCGATCAGCGAAATCACCAGCCCGCGGCCAACCACCAGCCGGAGAATCTGCAATTGGCTCGCGCCCAGCGCCGTCCGCAATCCGATTTCGTGCGTGCGGCGGCTTACCGAATATGCCGTCAGCCCGTAGATCCCCACCGTGGCCAGCGTGAGCGCCAGGACTGCAAACACGGTCAGCATCAGCATCGACACGCGGCGCAGCATCAGCGAAGCCGAGAGCACGTTCTGCATCGTGCGCACGTTCGAGATGGGCTGCTCGGCATCCAGCTTCAGAATCTCGCGTCGCACAGCGGCGGTGAGCGCGGCCGGATCTCCCTCGGTCCGCACCACCAGCCCCATTTCCGCGTTGGCCACCTGCGTGTGCACGCCGTAGATGGCCGGCTCCACGGGCGCATCCAAGCCGTAGAGTTTCGCGTCCGCCACCACTCCCACAATCTCCTGCGCTGCGCCGAAGAAATGAATTCGCTGGCCGAGCGGATTCTCATTTGGGAAATGGCGCCGCACCATGGCTTCATTCACAATGGCCACGCGTGGGGAGTCCAGGTTATCTCGCTGGTCGAACAGGCGGCCCTGCCGCAGAGCGATGTCCATCGTATTGAAATACCCGGCGGTGACCGAGCGATAATCCGCCATGGGCTGCTGGTCTTCGGGCACTGCGGCGCGTCCCTGAATTTGAAATCGCGCGACTCCGATGCGGAACGAGAGAATGGAAACGCGCAGCGGCAGAAACTGGACGGCCCCCGCCGAACGAACGCCCGGCAACGCCTCCAGTTTTTCGACCAGCGTCTTATAGAACGTCAGGCGCTCGAGGGGCGTCTTGTACTTCACCTCCGGCAGACTCAGGTTCATGGTCAGGATATTCTCGGTGCGCAGGCCGGGGTGGACTTGCATCACGCGCGCAAAACTGCGCATCAGCAGACCGGCGCTTCCAGTGGGACCTGGCCAAAAACGTCCATCCGATTTCGATTTCGCTCTTTTCTGCATCGTATCCGTGGAATCGCGACGACCCGATGACGCGGCCATCTTTGCAATCGATCGTGATCAAGGCGCCACCGGATTCCAGGGACTCACGGAAAAATCCCTTGAAAACTTCTTCCTTGCAGCGGTCCTTCGCCGGATGTTGCTCCCAGATGAACGGATCGGAAGCCACGGCATAAAGGTCGTGAAAATCCTCTGGTCCAAGCGGCCTGAGCCGGAGGAGCGCGCCTTGCAGAGTGGGTTGGAGATCAAAGGACATTCTGGACTTCAAGATCGATCGCGATCAAGGGCTCGCATGCGCGCGATGAACCTTGCCGGTCTGTTTCGCCGCGCTTCCGCAATCTCAGCCCTCTCCGCAACTGAGGATCTCTTGACCCCCAGCCGCCAGGAACGCCGCGTGCACTTCGCGGCGCCGTTGTTCAGTCTTTTGGCGGAGCTCCGGAAAACAAGGCGATGAACGAAGCGACTCAAGCCACGGATCACGCAGCAGCGCCGATCCGCAAAGATACCCACCGTCGATGGCGCTGGAAAGAGCCGTAATCGCCCGCTCCGGCTTGTTAATTCGCGACAAGTGACGTGCCATGTAATATAGGGCCTCGGGATCTCTGTGGGCCAGAGACTCTCCCACCTCGATCGCCCGGACACACTCCTCGAAGTTACGCTCGAGGTAAGCCCGGAGAGATTGCATGATCGCCCCTACGGTGCCGGTCGCGCCCCCGGCTCGCTCGCGTTCGCGGAGCTTGACCAGAGCCGTCTCATTGTCACCCAAGGCCGCCAGCGCGGCGCAGTCCAGGTAGTAACCGGCCTTGTTGCCGTACCAATCGAGCGTCTTGCGATAATCTCCGAGCAGGAAGTAGGTGTGCGCGACGCTGGTTAAAACGTGAGGATCGAGATGCCACGCGCGATCGTGAGCCGCAGCCGAGGCGGTCAACTCGCCGCAATAGCGGCACGCCTGCACCAGCCCTGCGAACAGGTCCGCATCGTTCCGCCGGAAGCGCGCGCGCTCCAGCAGCCTCAGCATGGCCGGCAGCGCGCGAGCCTGGTCGCACTCAATCTGGGTGTACAAGTTGTGTGCTGTGGGCAAATCGGGGTTGAGGGCAAACGCCCTGCGGAATGCCTCACCCGCCCGCTCCAGGTTCTCTTCGGCATCCTGGCCGAACTTCTCGATGAACCGGTAAACCCGCGCTAGCCGCGACCACGCCGGCGCATACTCCGGGTCCTCTTGGAGACACTGGAGATAGAGATCGCGGGCGAGGCTCATGTTATCCAACGTGCGGACAGTGGCGATCTGGTTGGCGCGAAGGTAATACTCGTACGCTTTCGCGCTGGTTGGTACGTCGTGCCGGAGAATGCGGTGTTCCCGTTCGCTGAGCGGCAACATGAGTGACTGCACGATACGCTTCGACAACTCGTCCTGAAGATGGAAGAGATCCTGCATCGACACGTTCATCGTGTCGGACCAGGTCACCGTCCCGCTGGGCGCTTCGACCAGCTGATAGGAGAGCCGAAGCTGATCCCCCGCGCGCATCAGGGAGCCTGTCAGAATAGCGTCCACATCCGCCTCCGCTGCGACTCGCTTCGGATCCGGCGGGCCATCGAAGCGGGCGGCCACCAGGCTCGAACGAACGATGATGCCGTCTGCTCCCGATAGCGAACTGCCGATCGCGTCCGGCAGGCTGTAGGCGAGAAAATCTGTCTCCTCGTCTTTCCGGAGCACACGAAGGGGGAGTGCAATAAGGCGCGTGATGGTTCGTGTTGGCGCCGCCATGGCCGTGCTGGCGGACACCGATACCGCGCTTACAGCTTCGAGCATCTCGCGAGCCGACGCGTACCGATCCTGGGGGCGTTTGGCTAACGCGCGCCGGATCACCTGATCGAGCGCTTCGATTTCCCTGGATCCGCCGAGCAGCGGCGGGTTGTGATGCGCCACCGCATACAACACATCGACAGAGGAGGCGCCATTGAAGGCCCGCCTTCCCGCCAGCATCTCGTAAAGGATGCAGCCGGCTGCGAAAATGTCGGCTGCCGGTCCTGCCGCCAGCCCGCCCGCCTGTTCGGGTGCCATGTAGTGCGGCGTGCCGACAATGCTTCCGGGAGCCGTGAAGGTCGCCGCGGTTCGCGTGCGCTCTGCATCGCCCAGAGGCGCGGTACCCGCCGAGCGCGCAATGCCGAAATCCAGCAGTTTGACGCCATGCGGCGTCAGGAAAACATTCGACGGCTTCAGATCGCGGTGAACGATATCGAGGCTGTGCAGCGCGTGGAGCGCCTCCAGGATCTGGCCCGCAATCTGCGCGGCTTCGCAGATGGGCACCGGCCCACCCTCCAGCCGGCCGGCGAGTGATTGGCCTTCGAGCAGCTCCAGCACCAGGAACAGCGTGTCGCCGTCCTCACCCACGTCGAACAACTGGCAGACGCGAGGATGATTCACCCGGGCCAGTGACCGGGCTTCGCGCCAGAGCCGCTTGTGCGCATCGTCGCCCTCCTGCGCCCCGCGAATAGTTTTGATGGCGACGGCCCGTCCCAGGTGTTCGTCTCTGGCCTCGTACACCACCCCCATGCCGCCTTCGCCGATCTTGCGCAGGATCCGGTAGTGGCCGATAGTCTCCAGCATCGGGAGACCCCGTGTTTATGCTAGACCCCCGCATCTCGTTGCGCAACGATCGTCACCTAATGAGGCAGACGGCTCGATAAATGGCATGCGGCTGCAGAATAATTTCTGTTAGAAGCCCGCCCGGCAATCGACTACCTTAAGTGAGGGACAAGTTGGCCGACCCGGTGCGCAATGCCAACCCGGATGAGTTGTATGAGGAAGCGGCCGCCACCTACGGCGCGGCCCTGGAACGGCTCACTCGAGCCTATGAAGCCAGCCCGGACCGGCGCCAGGACCTTCTCCAAGAGATCCACCTAGCGCTTTGGCGGAGCTTCGAACACTTCGCCCAACGCTGTTCGCTGCGAACCTGGGTCTATCAGGTGGCGCACAATGTTGCGGCTTCCCACGTCGTCCGTCAGCGGCGGACGTATACCGCGCTCGTCAGCCTAGAGGAAATCGAGAGTGTAGCCATCCATGAGGAGTGCGAGCTTGCGGTAGACCGGAGCACAGCTCTGGAACGGCTCCTGCGGCTGATCCAGCGCTTGAAGCCCGTTGACCGGCAGTTAATTCTTTTGTACCTCGAAGGCATGGATGCCGCATCGATCGGTGAAATCACCGGGATTTCTCCGGCAAATGTCGCCATGAAAATTCATCGGATCAAGAGCATTCTGGCGCGCCGGTTTCAGAAAGGAGGACAGCATGCCGGATGAACTTCGCCCCGACGAAGTACAGGAGCTTTGGCGCAATCAGCCACCGGAGCCGGTCAGGATGTCCGCCGATGACGTGCGGCGCAAGGCACAGCAGTTCGAGGCGAAGACCCGGCGCGCCTTTCGCATCACGGCCGTAACCATGATTTG
>Ga0335077_10009608_pt1 | contig 12012 bp, 11 predicted proteins | sample Lox_Sample_31_FD_207151 | JGI IMG/M metagenome (GOLD analysis project Ga0335077, IMG submission 207151) | Soil microbial communities from Loxahatchee National Wildlife Refuge, Florida, United States - Lox_Sample_3.1 | ecosystem: Environmental > Terrestrial > Soil > Wetlands | place: USA...
AGCTTCTTGCGGGCGGCAGGCCCTATACCGCGATCTTCTTCTTGCTTCACGAACTCGGCTATGCGGCCAGTCCGTAATGCCTCGCTGAGAGTAAGCATCGGTGGAATCTAGACGGAATCGATCATATATGCTAGCCAAACGGCGGCGGCGCGCCGTCGGGATGGTAAATTCCCGACGGTCGCCTGACCCGCTATCGTTTTAACGCGCGGTTATTTCGCACTGAGCATCACCTGCCTTTCGGTAGGAGCCTTCGAGGCTCGGTTAGCGGTTACCAGCCGCCGTTAAGGGCCGCAGGGGAATGCAGCTCCCCTGCGGCCAATTCATTCAGGACTTCTTCTCCTTCAAGCCTGCGCTATCCATGAGACGCCCGAAACCTGCAAACCACTTTTCCTGAATCTCTTTGTCCCACTTCGGGTCGAAGTTCGGAAATTTTTCAAGAAGCTGGTTCACCATTGTTTCTTCGGTCGGTTCATCTTCTTTCACTCTGCCGGGGTTTTTGGGCTTAACCCGCTTTGTATAAGTTCTCTTGGCACCTGAGGATGAAACCGCTCCGTTTGCTGTTGTTTTTGCCGTTGTTTTTCGTTTTGTGAGATGAGGAGAAAGCTTGGCTCCAGCAGCACTGGCCGCAGCAATAAAGAACGAAATTGCCTTTTCGATTGTGCTGCCTTTGAAGCCCTGCTTCCTGATCGTTTCGGTGAATTGATCCGCAGTCGCACGCTCAAGGTCAAAACCACTCCAAAAATATGGATAGGCCTCCTTGATCGCGGTGAGCATGAGGATGCCGCGCTGGTTTTCCTTCGCTTGGACAAGTTTCTTAAGGCGGTCAGTTGGCGAGTTCTCATCATCGATGAGGCCAAGTGATCGCAGCGAGCCAATAAGCGCCTGCTGCGTCCCATAATTCAAATGGGACATCACGCTCTTATCAATGCGCGGCGGCAACGGCGGGTGATCCCGCAAATGGGCGAGGAAATTGTCAAAGCTTGTATAGGACGCATAAGGCGGCGTCCGCGCCGTGGATTCGTTGGTCATGCAGCGACCCTCGATTCGATATGCGCGATAGATCAACATGTCACATAATTCTGCGGGGAACGCAACAAGAATCTCTGCGGAGTACATTCTGCGGCAGCAGAGAAATTCGCAGAACAAGCGAATGGCATTCAATGGTAATGGCAATTGCAGAACGGATTATTTTCCGTTCCTAAAACTCCTTATATATCAATATATTATAGGTGTTTTTTGTGAAAAAATTTGTTCTTCGATTGCCATTACCATTGAATGCCATTCGCTTGTTCTGCGAAATACTTGAATTTTATACCTGCTTCAATGGGATAATCACCTAAGAAAGTGCTGATTTCCGGGGTTTATGCGCCACGATAAACCCGGTGATAGCGCCGGCCCAGGCCGGTGAGCACCTCGTAGGAGATGGTGCCGGCAGCGGCGGCAACCGTATCGACCGTCAGCTCGCCGCCGATCAGCGTCACCAGATCGCCGCGCCGCGCGGCGCTGTCGGGCAGCTCGGTGACGTCGATGGCCATCAGATCCATGGAGACCCGTCCGGCGATCGGGCAGCGCCGGCCGGCCACCAGCGCGTTGCCGCCGGGCCTCAGGTCGGAGGCGCTGGCCGCGCGCAGATAACCGTCGGCGTAGCCGACCCCGACCACCGCGACGCGCGTCGCGCGCTTGGCGGTCCAGGCGGCGTTGTAGCCGACCGTTTCGCCGCGCGGCACGTTGCGCACCTGCACGATGTGCGCCTGCAGTTCGATCACCGGCTGCATCGGATTGCTCTGTCCCGGTGTCGGGTTGACGCCGTACAGCGCGACGCCCGGGCGCACGACGTCGCAGTGCGCCGTCGAGCCGAGGAAGATGCCGGAGGAATTGGCAAGCGAGGCGGGGATGCCGCGGTAGAGGATGCGCACCTGACGGAAGGCCTCGATCTGCCGCGCGTTGAGCGCATGGTCCGGCTGTTCGGCACTGACCAGGTGGCTCATCAATAACGTGATGCCGTGGTTTTCTGCACGGATGCGCGGCGCTAGTGCCGCCGCATCGGTCGCCGAGATGCCGAGCCGGTTCATGCCGGTGTCGACGTGCAGCGCCGCGCCGCCGTGCCATTGATGCGTGGCGCAGAAGGCGTCCCATTCCGCGAGTTCCAGCATGCTGCCGATCACCGGGCGCGCGCGGATATCGGCATAGGCCGCGGCGGTATTCGCCAGCAGGCCGTTGAGCACATAGATCGCCGGCTCCGGCGCCACCGCGCGCAGGCGGCGCGCCTCGCCGAGATCGGCGACGAAGAAGGTCTTGCAGCCGGCCTTGCCGAGCGCGCTCGCCACCGGCTCGATGCCGCAGCCGTAGCCGTCGGCCTTGATGACGGCGGCGCATTCCGCCGGCATGGCGCGCCGGCCGAGCGCGCGCCAATTGGCGGCAATGGCGGTCAAGTCGACGGTCAGGATGCCGCCCGCCTGCGCCGCCGGCGGGCCGCTGGTGACGATGCGTTCCGACCGCGCCTCGTCCGGCGCGCCAACGTCCTGGGGAAGAGCGGGTTCTGCCTCGGCCATGGGCTTGGGTTTAGCCGCCCCGAGCGGGTGCGTCCATGCGGGGCTAAAGGGCTTAGCCGATCCGTTCCGGCAGGTGATCGGTCTTGGCGAGGCTGGAGAATTTCGTGATCGCGCCTTCGAACTGCAATTCGACCGTGCCGGTCGGCCCATGGCGCTGCTTGCCGATGATGACCTCGGCGCGGCCGTGCACCTTTTCGCCTTCCGCCAGCCATTCCGCGAATTTCTCGCGGTTGGTCTCCAGCGGCTTGCGCATCTGGTGGTAGTACTCGTCGCGGAACACGAACAGCACCACGTCGGCATCCTGCTCGATCGAGCCGGATTCGCGTAGGTCCGAAAGCTGCGGCCGCTTGTCGTCGCGGCTTTCGACTTGGCGCGAGAGCTGCGACAACGCCAGGATCGGAACGTTGAGTTCCTTCGCCAGCGCCTTGAGCTTGGTGGTGATCTCGGTGATTTCCTGCACGCGGTTGTCCTGCGAGCGGCGGGTCGAGCCCTGCAGCAGTTGCAGGTAGTCGATGATCAGGAGGTCGAGGCCTTTCTGCCGCTTGAGCCGCCGCGCGCGGGCGGCGAGTTGCGCCACCGACAGGCCGCCAGTCTGGTCGACGAAAAAGGGCAGGTTCTGCAATTCGATCGAGTGGTCCTTGATGCGCTCGAACTCGGCCTCGCTGATGCCGCCGCGCCGGATCTGGTTCGACGGGATGCCGGTCTGCTCGGCGATGATGCGGGTGGCGAGCTGCTCGGCCGACATTTCCAGCGAGAAGAAGCCGACGATGCCGCCGTTGGCGGTCACCGTGTGGCCGTCGGCGCGCACTTCGCCGCGCCAGGCGCGGGCGATGTTGTAGCCGATGTTGGTGGCGAGCGCGCTTTTGCCCATGCCGGGACGGCCGGCGAGGATGATCAGGTCGGAGGGCTGCAGACCGCCCATCATGCGATCGAGATCGTCGAGCCCGGTGGCGACGCCGGACAGCTTGCCGTCGCGCTGGAAAGCGTGCGCCGCCATGTCGATCGCGGTGGTCAGCGACTGGGCGAAGCGCTGGAAGCCGCCGTCGTAGCGGCCGGTCTCCGCCAGCTCGTAGAGCCGGCGCTCGGCGTCCTCGATCTGGTTGCGCGGGGAAAAGTCGACCGGCGCGTCATAGGCGACGTTGACCATGTCCTCGCCGACGATGATCAGCGCGCGGCGGATCGCCAGGTCGTAGATGGTGTGGCCGTAATCCTCGGCGTTGATGATGGTGGTCGCCTCGGCGGCGACCCGGGCCAGGTACTGGCTCACGGTCATGCCGCCGATATCGACGTCGGTGCCGATGAAGGTCTTCAGTGTGACCGGCGTCGCCACCTTGCCGGCACGGATCAAATCGCGCACAAGCTGATAGATTTTCTGATGAATCGGCTCGAAAAAGTGCTCCGGATTGAGGAAATCGGAGACGCGGTAGAAGGCCTCATTGTTGACCAGGATCGCGCCCAATAGCGCTTGCTCCGCTTCGATATTGTGCGGAGCGGAACGGAAATTCTGGGCAGGTTCTTCAACCTGCTTGCGCAAAGCCGAATCGAGCGGTGCCATGAATGTCAGTGCTTACCCGGAAATTGTGGCATAGCACCAGCTTTGTGGCGGCAGCGCGTAACGTAGCGTTTCCTCACGCAATCCACAAAGCGCACACGACAGGGAAAAAGATTCGATTTGGCTTGACCAAACGCAAGATCGCGCGATGCGTCGCGCCTACTCGCCGGCGAGCCGCAGCGGCGGGTGACGCTCGCCTTCGGCGCCGCGCAAGCGGCGCTCCTCGCGGCCGATATAGTCCCGCGTCATCGGCGTGACGCCCTGCTTCTTGGTGATCTGGATCTGGAAGTTCATCATGTTCTGCTCGCGGAACGACATTTCCGACGCCGCCAGATAGAACTCCCACATGCGCACGAAGCGCTGGTCATAGATGCGCTCCACCTCCTCGCGATGGGCGAGGAAGCGCTCGCGCCAGGCTTTCAGCGTTTCGGCGTAGTGCAGGCGCAGGATCTCGATATCGGTGACCAGGAGCCCCGCCTTCTCGACATAGGGCAGCACCTCGGAGAGGGCAGGGATATAGCCGCCCGGGAAGATGTATTTGGCGATCCAGGGATTGGTGATGCCGGGCCCTTCCGAGCGGCCGATTGAGTGCAGCACCATGACGCCGTCGTCGGCGAGCAGGTCCGCGCATTTGCCGAAGAACGCGTCGTAGTGGTTGACGCCGACATGCTCGAACATGCCCACCGAGACGATGCGGTCGAACGGCCCGGCAACGTCGCGGTAGTCCTGCAGCTTGAAGCGCGCCCGCTCGGCCAGGCCCTTTTCCGCGGCGCGCTCGTTGGCGATGGCGTGCTGCTCCTGCGACAGCGTGACGCCGGTCACGTCGGCGCCGGCGACCTCGGCAAGATAGAGCCCGAGCCCGCCCCAGCCGCAGCCGATATCGAGCACGCGCAGGTCGCGGTCATCGCTCAGCATGAGCTTGACGGCGAGGTGGCGCTTCTTGGCGAGCTGCGCGTCGTCGAGCGTCGTGTCGGGCGTCTCGAAATAGCCGCAGCTGTATTGGCGGTCGGCGTCGAGGAATAGCGAATAAAGCCGGCCGTCGAGATCGTAATGGTGCGCGACATTGGCGCGCGCGCGCCGGCGCGGGTTGAATTGCTGCAGGCGGCGGTAGAGGTAGCGCAGCAGCCATTGCGGCCGCGCCCAATGCGGCACGTCGGAATTCTGGCCGAGCATCAGCGCGAGCACATCGGCGATCGAGCCTTGCTCGACCACGAAGGTGCCGTTCATGTAGGCTTCGCCGAACTTGAGCTCGGGATCGAGCAGGATCCCCCATTCGGCCGCGCGCGAGGTAAAACGAACCGCGACCGGGCTTCCGGTCCCGTCGCCAAACGTCAATACCGTGCCGCGGGAGGTGGTAACTTTGAATGTGCCCCGCCGCACAAACGTCTTGAGCAGAAATCGAAGCAACCGGTCCATCGGCCGCCTCCGCACGCTGAAATCCCAGCGCCGTTTCTTGACCCTGACCGCCAAGATGCGCCGGAAGAACTAACGTTTTAACGGAGGTATTCAATCAAAGTTCCGATTTCCCAGCAATGCCACAAATCAAATGCAAAGCTGCAAAGAAAGGCCGGTCACAACGCTGTAATAATAGGCTATCAACACGCCGCTGACGGCCGAAGCGGGCTGGGCATGGCGAGTTAAACTATTGAAAGGTCTGAGATAATGACGGTTGTGGGTCGCGGCATCGGGGCGGCGATGGCGGTTGCGGCGCTTGTTTTGGCGGCGTCGGCAGGGGCGCAGGAGAATCTCGATCAGGGCAAATCCGGCGCGCAGCTTTACGCCGCCGATTGCGCCATTTGTCACAAGAGTCCGCAGACGCTGAACAAGTCAGCCGGCATCTTCGGCCTGTCGAGCTTTCTGCGCGAGCATTACACCGCGAGCAAGGAATCTGCCGCCGCCATAGCGGCCTACATTCAGTCGGTCGGCAGCGCGCCGGCGCCGGGCAAGCGCACCGGCGCCGTCAAGCGCACCGCCAAGGGCGACGACAAGGCCAAGCTCGACGAGGACAAGAAGGGCAAAGAAAAATCTGGCGAAGCCAAGGGCGAGGACAAAGCCAAGGCCGACGCCGAAAAGAAGGCCAAGACGAAGCCCGGCGAGGACAAGGCGGAAAAATCAGAAAAGACCGGCAAGGAAGAGGTCAAGCGCTCGGAAGGCGACAGCAAAGTCGAGCACAAGCCCGGACAGACGCCGGAAAAGAAAACCGAGAAGAAGACTGAAAAAAAGACCGAGAAGAAATCGTCCGAGGCCAAGTCCAACATCAAATCCGATTCAAATTCGGGCGAGGTCAAGCCCAAGGACGCCAAGGGCAAGGGCGCCAAAGACAAAGACGCCAAGGCCGACGACGCCAAGGCGTCACCGCCCAAGGAGGCCAAGGCCAAGAAGACGCCGGGCTCGGCCGCGGCGGCCAAGCCCGACAAGCCGGATAAATCTGACTAGCTGACGTTTAATGCGCGCGGAGCGGCAGCCCTCTCGTGCCGCTCGAGCCACGTCCGCGCCGTTAGGATGGATTGAGAAGGAGCGAGTCTTCGCTTTGGTGGGTTGACATCGACGGTTTCGCTGCGCTGAACCCACATCCGACGCGCTACGCGCAATGCTCGCCTCTAGCAGAGGCAAGGCAACATCGGCCCAAAGCTGGCGCTAGACGGGACGCTTGCCAATCGATGTCGTCCAACAGTGAAAATAGCATCCGCGGCAAACTTGCAACACCACACTTCAACCAATGGCTGAGCGCAGCGTCCATTCACCGTTTCTCCTTACGCCTGGGAATTTTTTGCAGCGACCGTGCCCGCCTCATACCAAACGCGCGTACTGTTCACGATCTTCACCACGGACAACATCACGGGGACCTCGATCAGGACGCCGACCACCGTCGCTAACGCGGCGCCAGAGTTGAAGCCGAACAGACTGATGGCGGCGGCGACCGCTAATTCGAAGAAATTGCTGGCGCCGATCAGCGCGGACGGCGCCGCGACGCAATGGGCCTCGCCGGCCGCGCGGTTGAGCAGGTAGGCGAGACCCGCGTTGAAATAGACCTGGATCAGTATCGGCACGGCCAGCATGGCGATAATCATTGGCTGGCTCAGGATTTGCTCGCCTTGGAAGCCGAATAACAGGACCAAGGTCGCCAGCAAGGCCACAAGAGACACGGGTTGCAGCGTGGAGAGGAGCCGTGCCAAAGCCGCCGAGCCGCCGCCGGCCAATGTGGTCCGCCTGACAATTTGAGCGATGATGACAGGCACGACGATGTAAAGGACAACCGACAACAGCAGCGTTTCCCACGGCACGGTGATGGCGGAGAGGCCGAGCAGCAGGCCGACAATTGGCGCGAACGCAAACACCATGATGACGTCGTTGAGCGCGACCTGGGTGAGCGTGAAGTGCGGCTCGCCGTCCGACAGATTGCTCCAGACGAAAACCATTGCCGTGCACGGCGCCGCGGCGAGCAAAATCAGGCCGGCGATGTAACTGTTGATCTGGTCCGCCGGCAGATAGGGTTTGAACAGCCAGCCGATGAACAGCCAACCCAGCAGCGCCATCGAGAACGGCTTGACCGCCCAGTTGATGAACAGCGTCACGCCGATGCCGCGCCAGTGCTCCTTCACCCGCGACAGCGCGGCGAAATCGATCTTCGCCAGCATCGGGATAATCATCAGCCAGATCAGCACTGCCACAGGCAGGTTGACCTTGGCGATCTCCGCCGCGCCGATAGCGTGAAAGACGCCGGGGAAGAAGTGCCCGAGCGCGATGCCGGCGACGATGCACAGCGCAACCCAGACGGTGAGATAACGTTCGAATGTCGACATAATCACCCCGGCTCTTTGACATGGCCGGTGGCGCCTTCCATGCGGCCGATCTCTTTCAACTTGGTCTGCAGCGATAGCTTGTCGAGGCTGCGGATCGGCAGCGCCGTGAAGATGCCGATGCGCTGGAACAGCATGCGATAAGCATCCTTGAAGGCGAGGGCGACTTCCGCCTCGCTGCCCGTCGCTTCGGCCGGATCGGGAATGCCCCAATGCGCGGTCATCGGCTGGCCCGGCCAGACCGGGCAGGCTTCGCCGGCCGCGTTGTCGCAGACGGTGAAGACGAAATCGAGCGGCGGCGCGCCCGGCTTGGCGAATTCACTCCACGACTTCGAGCGGACAGCGGATATGTCGTAGCCGAGTTCGCCGAGGAGCTGGATGGTGTGCGGATTGACCCGGCCTTTGGGCTGGCTGCCGGCGCTGTAGGCGTGGAATTTACCGTGGCCCAATTTATTGAGGATGGCTTCGGCGATGATCGAGCGCGCCGAATTGCCGGTACAGAGAAAGAGGACGTTGAAGGGCCGCTCGCTCATCGCTTGCTCCTGTCAGATCGCGGGAAGTGGCTGATAGCCGGCACGGGCCATCATGGTTTCGAAATAGGCGCGCACTTTGTCGGGGAAACGCAATCCGCTGACCACGGCGGCGGAGCGCAACAGCGGCAGCACGCGCACATCGTCGAGCGACAGCGCGCCGTTGACCGCGCTCGGGCTTTCGATCAGCGAGTCGAGCGCTTCCAGATGCGGCGTCAGATTGCGCAGCAAGTCGCGCGTCCTGGCGCGCAATTCGACGAGATCGCCGAGCCCCTTGCGTTTGCGCACGATGTAATGATCCAGCGCGGCGGCGGTGGCGAATTCCGGCAGGCCGAGCAGCGGATAGCGCGGCCAGCTTAAAGGCGCGGTTTTGCCCGCGGCCGCGTCGGCCCAGGCGGCGATCTCCGGCCGCTGCGGTCCGGTGAGCACCGGCGCGCCGATGGCATCGACGTGCTTCACCATGTCCATGCTTTCCAGCATGGCCGTGCCGTCGTCTTTCACCAGGATCGGGATCTGCCGCTTGCCGACGAGGCCGATCATGGTCTCGCTGTCGTCGTCGAGAACCACGGTTTCCTGAAGATGCAGGCGCTTCAAGCCCGCGGTCATGCGCACGCGAAAACACAGCGAGCAATGCTCGAACATGTAAAGACGCATCAGCGCACCTTGTCCCGGCTCCGCGCGGGCTTTGCCGCCGGCGCGCAAAGCTCAGGGCGGCCCTGGCAGCAATGGTCGGTGAGGTAGGACACCAGAGCGTCCATCGCCTCGTAGCGCGCCGCATAGATCATCGAGCGTCCGTCGCGGCGCACCGTCACCAGGTCGGCCTGGCGCAGCCGGTCGAGATGGAACGTCAGCGCGTTCGGCTGCAGCTTCAGACTATGGGCGATGTGGCCGGCCGGCATGCCCTCCGGCCCGGCCTCGACCAGAAGCCGGAAGACATCGAGCCGGTTATCCTGCGCCAGCGCCGCCAGGATGGCGACCGCGTCCTGCTTTTTCATATTTCAACGATTGCTGAAATATGAGGCCGCGTCAAGTAATATTTCAATGACAGTTGAAATATCAAGGGGCCGCATTGCGGCAGATCAAGAACAAAGCCCCGGAGCATCGCTCCGGGGCTTCGGTATTCGGCCGCGATCACCGCAGCAAAAAGCCGCTCAGGCCTGTTCCTCTTTCTTTTTGGCCTTTTTGGCGGTCTTGGCGGGCGCTTCCTCGGTGGCCGTGGGCTTGTCGGATTGCGCCTCAGCTCCTGCCTTCGGCTCGCTTTCCTCGCGCAGGGCCTTGGCCGCTTCCGGCTCGAAGAAGGCTTCCGCCGCCTCGAGCGCGGCCGCCGCGTCCTCCTCCGCCTGCTCGCGCCGCACGGTGACGTCCTCGCCGCGCGCGACCCGCTCGGCTTCGCCGGCGCTGCGCGCGACGATGACGGTGATGTTGGTCTCGACCTCGGGATGCAGCGCCAGAGGCACCGTGTACTTGCCGATGGTCTTGATCGGGGCGTTGAGCGAAACCTGCGAGCGGTTCACCTCCTCGCCCAGCAAACCGGCGATGTCGCGGGTCGATACCGAGCCGAACAGTTGGCCGGCTTCGCTTGCCTGGCGCAGCACGATGACTGTCTTGCCGTCGAGCGTGCCGGCGAGTTTCTCGGCGCCGCTCTTGGCCTCCAAATTTTTCGCCTGCAACTCGGCCTTCATCGATTCGAAGCGCTGTTTGTTGTCGGCGGTGGCGCGCAGCGCCTTGCCGCGCGGCAGCAGGAAATTACGCGCAAAGCCATCCTTCACGCGCACGACGTCGCCCATTTGGCCGAGCTTGCCGATGCGCTCGAGCAGGATCACTTCCATTGTCGTCACTCCTTGATTTGAACGTGGCTGAACCGAAGGTGAATCGTTGTCTGTTCCGTTGTCAGGTGATGGCCGGCGGCCCGCGCGTCGCGGCGATGCGCGCGCGCAAATCGACCGCCGCGTCGATGAGGCCGAGCAGGCAGAGCGCCAGCACCGGCCAGCCCAGCACCAGCACGCGATATAGACGCCGGCGAGCAGGAAGATGCGGCTCGCCATGCCGCGGGTGATGGCGTGCAGCACCGCAAAGCCGAGCACGCCGTAGGCCATCAGCAAACCGGCGGAGAGCACACCGGCGACGATGCCGACCAGGCTGCCGACGAAGCTCAAGACGATGGCGCCTGCGAGCACGGCGATCACCGGCCGCGGGAAGGTCATGGCGGCGAGCGGCGGCCATGGCCGGTTGAGCCTGCCGGAGAATTTCACCACCGTGGCCGCGAGCCACAGGTTGAAGACGTTCGTGAGCGTCGCCACCACGGCGGCCGACGGCGGAACGGCCGACACGAGGAAATCGATCAGCCGATCGGCATTCGACACGCCCGGCACTGACAGCGGGGTGTCCGCCGGCGTCGCGGTTTCCACGCGCAGGATAGAGGCGAGGGTATGCCGCAGGCCGGCGCGGAAACTGTCCGCGTCGAGGCCGAAATTCGGGATCGCGGCAACGACGAGCAGCGTGGCGAGGATCGCCGCCCACACGACCAGCCGCCCGGGCGGATACCATTCGAGCGTCGTCGCGCCATTTGCGGCGGGGCGCGCCAGCATGGCGAGATAGCCAAGCCACCAGGCCGGCAGCCCGGCGACCGCGATGAAGGCGACGAAAAACACCGGGCCGAAGGCGATGCCGAGCGCGAGCGCGGCGGTGATCGCCGCGGTCAAGGCCGACCAATGGCTCCAGCCCAGGCCGGCGATCATGATCGGCAGCGGGGCGAGATAGAACAGCGGGATCGACAGCAATACGCCGGAGGTCACCGAGGCGAACAGCAAAGCCGCCGCAGCGCCGGCACCGATACCGATCAATCCGAACTGCATCATCACGAGCTGTCCCGCTCCGTTCGAGCGGTTAGAGACGGAACCATTCCGTCCCAACCATCGGCCGGCAGGTGTCCCTGCAAGCCTCGTTCTCTACGTCATTCCGGGACATCGCGAAGCGATGGACCCCGAATCCATATCCCCGGTCTGTGTTTATCGATTCCAGGTTCGCTCGCGCCCCGGAATGACAAACACAGCTACTTGATCACGTAGGGCAGCAGACCGAGGAAGCGCGAGCGTTTGATCGCCTGCGCCAGTTCGCGCTGCTTCTTCGCCGAAACCGCGGTGATGCGGCTCGGCACGATCTTGCCGCGCTCCGACACGTAGCGCTGCAACAGCTTGACGTCCTTGTAGTCGATCTTCGGCGCGTTGGCGCCGGAAAACGGACAGGTCTTGCGCCGGCGGAAGAAGGGACGACGGGCGCCGCCGCCTTGGGCTGATCCAAATGCCATGGTTTATTCCTCCACCGCCGCTGCCGCCGCGACATCGTCGTCGTCGCGCCGCGGACGGCGTTCGCCGCGGCCGCGATCGCCACGGTCACCGCGCTCGCCACGCTCGCGATCGTCGCGGTCGGACTTGCGCATCATGGCGGAGGGACCTTCCTCGAGCGCTTCGACGCGGATGGTGAGATAGCGCAGGATGTCTTCGTTGATCCGCTCCTGGCGTTCGACCTCGTTGATCGCGGCCGGCGGCGCATCGACGTTGAGCAGCGTCAAGTGCGCC
>Ga0335077_10009609_pt1 | contig 12012 bp, 7 predicted proteins | sample Lox_Sample_31_FD_207151 | JGI IMG/M metagenome (GOLD analysis project Ga0335077, IMG submission 207151) | Soil microbial communities from Loxahatchee National Wildlife Refuge, Florida, United States - Lox_Sample_3.1 | ecosystem: Environmental > Terrestrial > Soil > Wetlands | place: USA: Florida...
TCATGATCCGATTGTTCGAGGAACAGTTCAACGATCTCTACACCCGCGCCCTCATGCCTGGCCTCGCCCATCTATATATAGGTGAGGAAGCGGTCGCAGACGGAATCTTTGAAGCCCTCCGGCACGACGATTACATCACCAGCACTCATCGCGGCCATGGACAGTGCCTCGCCAAAGGAGCATCCATTGATAGAATGTTCGCCGAGCTTCTCGGCAAGGAAGCCGGATACTGCAAAGGCAAGGGCGGATCGATGCACATCGCCGATCCCGACACCGGCAACCTGGGTGCGAACGCTATCGTCGGCGGCAGCACTGGCATCGCTACCGGCGCGGCGTTCTCGGCTAAGCGTTTGAGCACCGGCCAAGTCGCTGTCTGTTTTTTCGGCGAAGGCGCGCTCGGCCAAGGCCTGCTCTACGAAGTCATGAATCTCGCCGCGCTGTGGAAATTGCCGGTGATCTACGTTTGCGAAAACAACATGTACAACGAGTACACACACTACCTGGAAACCACGGCCGGCGACATCCTGGCGCGCGGTCCGGCTTTCGGCGTGCCCTCGGAAAGCGTCGATGGTCAGGACGTTCGAGCCGTCCACGCCGCTGCCTCCAGGCTCGTCGATCGCGCTCGCAGAGGCGCAGGCCCAGCGCTGCTCGTCGTCAACACCTATCGCTACATGGGGCATCACGTCGGCGACGTCAGTCGTGATTACTACCGATCGAAACAGGAAGAGCAGCAGTGGAAAACCGATCGCGATCCGATTAAGCTGCTGGCCGATCATCTCACGTCCCAAAATCTCGCCGATCGCGCCGCCCTCGATCAAATCCACACCGAGGTGAAGGCCGAGATCGAAAAGGGCTTGCAATTCGCGCTCGCCGCGCCTTACCCGAACGTCGACAAAGTTACGCAGGACGTCTATGCCTGAAGTCGCCGTTGCCGTTCGCGAACTAACTTTAGCCGAAGCCATCCGCGAGGCGCTGGCCGAAGAACTGCGCCGCGACTCCCGCGTCTTCATCCTCGGCGAAGACATCGCCGAAGCCGGCCACCCCTTCAAGGTGCTCACCGGTCTGGTGAACGAGTTCGGCGCCGAACGCGTCCTCGATACGCCGATCTCCGAAGCCGGCTTCACCGCAGTCGCGGTCGGCGCAGCCATGACTGGAATGCGCCCCGTGGTCGACATCATGTTCGGCGACTTCGTCACTTTGGCAATGGACCAAATGGTCAACCAAGCCGCCAAGATTCACTACATGTCGGGTGGCAAGTGGAAAGTGCCGATGGTCATGCGCACCACGCTGGGCGCCACCCGCCGCTCGGCCGCGCAACACTCGCAGTCGCTGCACGCCTGGTTCTGCCATATCCCCGGACTGAAGGTCGTTATGCCGTCCACGCCTTACGACGCCAAGGGGCTTCTCAAGACCGCCATTCGCGATGAGAACCCAGTCGTCTTCTTCGAAGACAAAATGATGTATCGGCTGAAGGGCCCGGTCCCGACTGAGGAGTACACCATCCCATTCGGCGTTGCCGACATCAAGCGCGCCGGGGACGACATCACCATTGTCGCCACCAGCAGCATGGTCCAAGTAGCGCTCGGCGCGGCCAGCCTGCTTGAAGAAGCGGGCATCTCTACTGAGGTCATCGATCCACGCACCCTCTGGCCGCTCGACGAAAAGACCATCCTCGATTCGGTCAAGAAGACCTCCCGCGCCATGGTGCTCGATGAAGGCTACGAACGATACGGAGTGACCGCGGAGATCGCGTCGGTAATCTCCCAAGGCGCTTTCTTCGATCTGGAGGCGCCCGTGAAGCGCATGGGAGCGATGCATGTGCCAATTCCTTTCTCACCGCCTCTCGAAGACGTCACCGTCGCCACCGAGAAGTCGGTGTTCGACGCAGCCCGCGCGCTCTGCGGCGCGAAATAATCCATAACTGGAGAACGAATCGTGGCACTGAAGACTTTCGGAACCATGGCGGTGGATTGGGAGCAGCGCGTCGACATGGATCGCCTGCGCCGTGAGCGGCTCGTGCGCGCCAAAGCACTGCTGGCCGCCTCAGACATGGGCGCTCTGCTCTGCTTCGACATGAACAACGTGCGCTACATCACCTCCACGCACATCGGAACCTGGGCGCAGGACAAGATCAGCCGCTTTACTCTGCTCCCCCAGAACGACGAGCCCATCCTCTGGGACTTCGGTTCCGCCGCGCGCCACCATCAGATCTATTGCCCCTGGCTGGGCGAGCGTTCGCGCCCCGGCATCGCCCTGATGCGCGGCGCGATGTCTCCCGAAATGGGCCGTGCCGAGGATGTCGCCCGCAAGATCAAAATCGAACTCGAGAAGCGTGGCCTGCACAAGCAGCCCGTCGGTATCGACGTGGTCGAGCCGCCGATTTTATTTGCCCTGCAGCGCGAAGGCATCACCGTCGTCGACGGCCAGCAGCTCATGTCCGACGCCCGCGTCATTAAAACTCAGGATGAGATTTCACTGCTCAACACCTCCGCGATGATGGTGGACGCTGCTTATGACGAACTCTACCGCGCCATGAAGCCGGGCCTTCGCGAGAACGAAGCGGTCGGCCTGGTGAACAAGATTCTCTATGACATGGGCTCGGAGTATGTCGAGGGCGTCAACGCCATCTCGGGCGAGCGGTGCAATCCGCACCCACACGTTTTCTCCGATCGCGTCCTTCGCCCCGGTGACCCGGTTTATTACGACATCCTGCATTCCTTCATGGGCTACCGCACCTGCTATTACCGATGCTTCACCATCGGCTACGGTTCGCACGCGCTGGTCGATGCTTATAAACGCTGCCGCGATTATCTGGACGCCTCCATCTCGCTCATCCGCCCTGGGCGCACGACCGCCGAAATCGCTTCCGTCTGGCCCAAGGCGCAGGAGTTCGGCTTCGCCAACGAAGAAGCCGCCTTTGCACTGCAATTCGGCCACGGCATCGGACTCGCCATCTGGGAAAAGCCCGTCATCAGCCGCCTCGTTTCGCTCGATCATTCGCACGAGATCAAACCCGGCATGGTCTTCGCGCTCGAAACCTTCTGGCCCTCGAAAGACGGCTGGAGCGCCGCGCGTATCGAGGAGGAGATCGTGGTCACCGAAACCGGCCACGAGGTCATTACGCGTTTCCCAGCGGAAAAGCTGATGGTCGCTGGTGCGCACTACCACACCGTCGAAGGCCCGCTCCCTACCGAGCGCGAACACGACCCTCCGCCCAGCCGGCGCGTCGTCGAAATGGTCGAGGCCAGCGCGCAATTGGAGAAGGCCGGAGTCTCGAGCTGAGATGGCCATCAGCGTCGTCATGCCTGCGCTCGAAATGGCGCAGGAGACCGGCAAGCTCCTCGCCTGGCGCAAGAAGGAAGGCGACGCCGTCACCAAAGGCGAGCCGCTGCTCGAAATCGAAACCGACAAAGTGGTGCTCGAAGTGGAAGCTCCAGCCGACGGCATTCTCGCTGCCGTAACATCTTTTGAAGGCGCCGAGGTCCCCGTCGGACAAACCATCGCCTGGATCGTCGCGCCCGGCGAGCAACCGCCAGCCTCAGCACCCATCGCTGCTCCCGCCGCGCGAGCGATCACCGAAGCGCCAAGAATCTCCCCGAAAGCCAAGCGCCTTGCGAAAGAACTCGGCGTCGATTTTACCAGCGTCCGCGGCACCGGACCCGACGGCGTCATCACCGGCGAAGACGTGCAGCGCGCCGCCGAATCAGCGCAGCCGGAATCCGCACCAGCGCTCAGCACCATCGCGCGCCTCATGGCCGAGCGCACTACGCAAAGCTGGACCACCACGCCCCACTTCTTTCTGGTCCGCGAGATCAACGCAACTGGTTTGGTTGCTGCTCGCCAGCAGCATGGCCCCGGAGTCACTTACACCGATCTCTTAATCGCCTTAGTCGCCCGCGGCCTCGCGAAACATCCCAAGATGAACGCAAGCTGGACCGGCGATGCGATCCGCGTCAATCCCGACGTCAACATCAGTATCGCGATCGCAGTGGAGGACGGAGTCGTCGGCGCCGTGATCCCCAACGTCGACGCCAGCAGTCTCAGCGATATCGCCGCCAGGCGGCGTGACCTCACCGACCGTGCGCGCGCCGGCCGCCTGCATCCTCCCGATATCACCGGCGCCACCTTCACCATCAGCAACCTCGGGATGTTCGGCATCGATGCTTTCAGTGCCATCATCACGCCCCCGCAAGCCGCGGTGCTTGCGGTAGGCCGCATCGCCGATCGCGTCGTGCCCGTCGATGGCCAGCCCGGCATCCGCCCGATGATGACCATCACGCTCTCTAGCGATCATCGGGTCGTCGATGGCGCGCAAGCCGCCGCGTTCCTGAATGATCTGGCCGGCGCGCTCGAAGCCCCGCAAATTTGACTCGGCTAAACCGTGGGCTCGATCATCAGCGCAGCCCAGTAAGGCCGCCTGATATACTTCAGAACGGATTAAGCGAGGCCGAATACATGAACTCCCGGGCGAAGAGGAAGCCGTTCTACACGGGTCTCTCGTTTCAAGTGCTGGTTGGAGTCGCGATCGCCATCGTCTTCGGCTACCTCAACCCGGCCAAAGCCGAAGCCATGAAGCCGCTCGGCGATGGATTCATCCGCCTGATCACGATGATCATCGCCCTTGTCATTTTCTGTACCGTAGTCTCTGGCATCGCCGGCATGCAGGACATGAAAAAGGTCGGCCGCGTCGGTGGCAAGGCGCTCCTGTACTTCGAGCTGGTCTCCACTCTCGCGCTCATCATCGGCCTGATCGTCGCCAACGCGACTCATCCCGGTCGCGGTCTCAATATTAATCCGGCCACCCTCGATGCCAAAGCCGTAGCCGGATATGCCGGTCAGGCCAAAGCGCAAACCATCGGCGATTTCATCCTGCACATCATCCCCAACACCATCGTGGATGCTTTTGCCAGAGGCGATATTCTTCAGGTTCTGCTGGTCGCGATTCTGTTCGGCTTCGCTCTTTCGGCCGCCGGTCCCCGCTGCCTGCCCCTGGTTACTTTTTTTGGAACGCTCACCCAAGCCATATTCGGCGTGGTGAACATCGTCATGCGCCTGGCGCCCATCGGCGCTTTTGGAGCGATGGCATTCACGATCGGCCGTTACGGAATCGCTTCGCTCGGGCCGCTGGCGAAGCTGATCGTCATTTTCTATCTCACTTGCATTCTGTTCATCGTAGTCGTTCTGGGTTCGATCGCATACTTCGCCGGTTTCAACATCTTCAAATTCCTGCTGTATATAAAGGAAGAGATCATTCTCGTGCTGGCGGTCAGTTCGTCCGAGCCGGCGCTGCCCACGCTGATGGAAAAACTCGAGCGGCTGGGCTGCTCGCAGGCGCTGGTAGGGCTGGTCGTGCCGACTGGTTATACCTTCAACACCGACGGCAGCAGCATGTACATGACGCTCGCCGCCCTGTTCGTCGCCCAGGCCACCAACATTCAGTTGACCCTGTCGCAGCAGCTCACCATCCTCGCGGTCGCTGTTCTGACATCGAAAGGCGCGAGTGGAGTTCAAGGCGCTGCGTTCATCGCGCTGGTCGGAACGTTGATGGTGATTCCCACCATTCCAGTGGCGGGCATGGCCATAATCCTGGGTATCGATCGCTTCATGAGTATGTTCCGCGCCATGGTAAATATGTTGGGCAACGGAGTGGCCACGCTGGTCGTGGCGCGCTGGGAGCACGAGATTGATCCGGAGTCGCTACGCTTGGCCCTCTCCCGCCCGAGCGAGGTGCAGGTGGCGGTCGGGGCCTGAAAGGCTAGGTCCTTCGAGGCGTCACCATGAGATTGGCGCCCTCTTCCTTGCGAACCAGCTTGTAAAACTCGCAGGTCGAACAGCTCGTGAGTTTTTGGGCGAAGGTGCCTTGGACTTTTCCGCCGCACAGCGTACCGCTGAGAGTCCAGCAGAACCGGCCACCGTTTTTCCCGCCATTTATTCCATTCGATGACGTGTCCGCCGCAGCCGGACACACACCGAGTTCAGCGGCTTTCGGACCGCCGGGCTGTCGCCCACAGTTCTTGGACTCCCAACAGTTCGTTCTCATACCAACCTTTATTTCCGCCGCGCAGCTTGGGCCGCCCGACTGCCATCGATCAAGACACCCAATCGAACCACTATTTCCTTCATGGTCTCGGCCTGAGCGCTCAGTTCCTCACCGGCGGACGCCGATTCCTCCGCGCCCGCGGCTGACTGCTGGGTCACGCGCTGCATCTCCGATACTGTTTTCGCAATCTGCTCGATGCCATGCGCCTGTTCCTGACCGCCCTGGTTTACTTCTTCGACCAGTGCCCGGACCTTAGTGGTGCTGTCGGTAATCGAACGAATGGCTGTGACGACTCCGTCCACTGTGACGCCGCCGCCTTTTGACATCGTGACCGATTCCTGGATGAGTTCCTCGGTCTCTTTGGCGGCTTGCGCGCTGCGCTGCGCCAAGTTTCGAACTTCATCAGCGACGACTGCGAATCCTTGTCCGGCCGCACCCGCCCTGGCCGCCTCGACCGCCGCGTTCAGTGCAAGTACGTTGGTCTGAAAGGCGATCTCATCGATCACTTTAATGATCTTTGCGATCTTTCCGCTGGAGGACGTGATGCCGTCCATGGCTTTCAACATTTGTTCCAGTGATTGGTTGGCCTCGGATACGTGGTTATCTACCAGCACGATTAGTCCGGTCGATGTCTTGGAGTTCTCTGCATTCCGGCGCGTCAGCGAGGCCATTTCCTCGGTAGCCGCCGAGGTTTCCTCGAGCGATGCGGCCTGTTCCGATGTCCCCTGCGCGAGAGCGGCCCCGGTGGTGGAAAGTTGAGCGGAAGCGCTGGCCACTTGCTCGGCGCTTTCGTTCAGCTCGGAAACCGCCCGCCGAAGGACGGCATTTATGCTTCGGACAACCAATACAGACACGCCGATCACTAGCCCAAACCCAATGCATAACGCGAACCCGAAAATTGAAAGGCTGTTGGTGATGGCCGCGCGCTTGGTAGCCGATTGTGCAGCGAGCGAGGTCACGATCTGGTCGATCAGATCGGTGGGAGCCCGGTCCTGGCCCTTCACCATCGCATCGGCGACCGCTTGCTCAGCGCCGCGGGAACGCTCAAAGCCCTCCAGCGCGCCCTCATATTTGTCCAGCATTGCTTGGTGCGCCTGCATGAACTGATCCAAAAGCTGGCGGGCATGATCGTCATCGATGCTGCTCTTCAAACGCTGGCCGATCTCACGGACTGCTTGAGCGTCTTGATGAAAGCCAGCGCTGTACTTTTTGAGAGCTTCCGGATCGCGCCCGCGCAAGAGGATGTCCTTCCATTCCTGAACCTGCTTCTTGAACGTCAACTGCATCGAGCGTGAAAGATCCTGATCTCGCACGTTTTGATCGAATAGTCTCTCGTAAGCCGAGACGATCGTATTCAAGCGCAGGAAGAGGAATCCCCCAGCGAATAGCCCAACAGCCAGCGCAAGGGTCAGTGTTCCCCAAATTCTCGATGTGATTTTCCAAGTCGACACTCTACTTATATCGGCACGAAACACGCTTGTTATAGTCCAGAACGCCTGATCCGCCCACTACAGCTTCTTGAACTTGAACGGGCCCTGCCTACGTACCATTTCGCCGTTTGAGTCCCTAAGGCCTTTCTCGCAACTTTGATGGTCTATGGTTTCGCCGCGTTGCCTTCGCTCAGGAGGAGTTGAACCGGCGTGTTCTTCCCTCCATCATGTGGGCTAAGCTGGAAGCTACGGTGGAAGGTGCCGAGATCGCGAGCCGCGAACTTCGGGGAAGCCTGGCGGCGAGTCGTTCATAATCGAAAAACATGGTATTCATTTTTCACGAGGACGAATTACGGCTGCGAGCCACGGAATCGCCGCTGTTCTATTTCGAATTCCAGGCGCCGAACCGATTCAAGACTACCATCCTTGATGGGACTCCGGACGATGTAGTGTGGCCCCCGCGTGGACGGCAAAGTGTGGGTACAAAGTTAGGAAGTCGTGGATTTGTATGGCACTAGTATTTATCGATACCAATCGACTTGCGAAAAAGAAAACCCCGAGGGCGAGGTGACCGAGGTTATGAACCAGGATCTGTGTGGGCCGAGAACGTGGTTGGCTCGATGTATCGAAAGGCGCCGGTGTGTATTTGGGTCTGTCGGAGAGCGCGACTATTCAGACGACGGACGGAGCATCGGTGCAACTGTTTCACTTAGTGGTTCCACGAATTCCGGCGTAGTGCGCGGAATTCCAAGGAGGTACTCATGAAGTATGATGTTTCGCGGCGAAGTTTCCTCGCGTCAGCCAGCGCGGCAACGCTGATATCGCGTCTGGCCGGGGCGACGATCGAAGACAAACAGAAGCTGCCCGTCGTTGCCAAGCGCGTGGAAAAGGCATTCAAGGCGCCCGGCAAACAACCCAACGATCTGCAGTCCGATTCGGACGGGCTTTGGATACTCGACCAGGTGGACCCCAACAAGGTCTTCAAAGTGCGCTGGGAGGACGGCTCGGTAATTTCCGAGATCCAGACCGAGTCGATTCACGGCAGCGGAATTACCTACGGCAACGGCGCGCTGTGGATCGCATCGACGTGGGGGCTCAAGACCCTCAAGGTCGATCCGAAGACGGGGAAGACGCTGGCATCTTTCGATGAGCCGGGCGCGGGCATGCCGAAGTTCGGAAAGCCGACGAGGCCTTCGGGGGCGCACGGCCTCAAATGGGTGGACGGCAAAATCTGGATGGTGATGCCGCCCGCGGAAGTGATTCACCTGATCGAACCTGAGACGGGCGCGGTGATCCGGAGCATTCCGGGGCCGGGTATTCGAACGCATGGGATCGCGTGGGCCAACGGCTATCTGTGGGTGGCGGAGACGATCGATCGCGCGATCTACAAGCTGGATCCCAAAGACGGCCGGCCGCTGGCGAAGATCCAGCTAACCAAGGAAGACCCCGAGATCCACGGGCTGGATCTGTGGAAGGGAGTCTTCTGGTATTCGGACGCCTCGAGCGGGTGGGTTTGCAGGTTGGTTTAGAGTTTGAGACAAAATAGGTACTTCGGGGAGGACAGTTTGTCCTCCGTGTCGAATTTCCGACGTTTTATTTCGGGCTGATGTTGCGCCGATAAGCTCCTGCCCTACAAAGAATTAGCAGCACTTCGCTACAGTCTGCTCTGCATTGGACGATGAGATGCCTTAAACGGTTGGATCTCAGACCCGATGAAAGAGCTTCGGAGCAACGCGCGGATCTACGTTTTAGGAATCACCCTGGTAGGGGCCACGGTGTTTTTCCTGAACGCCGCGCAGTTCCGGCCACAGAACATTCCGCTCTTCCTGCTCTACCTGGCGGCGGCAGTATCCACGTCCTGGCTGAACTTGAGGATTCCGATCAACCTGGGAGGTTTTCCGACCGGGTTTCTATTAGTGCTGCTCGGAATCGTGGAGCTCAGTCTGCCGGAGGTGCTATTCATCGGATGCACGGCCACGCTGCTGAGCGAATTGCGGCAGGCGAAGTTCAAGATAAAATTTGGCGAGCTTATCTTCACGATGGGCAGCGTCGCCACCAGCATCGCGGCTGCCTATAATGCCTACCATCTGGCGCCGGGGCACCGGCTGAATCCGATCTTCCCGGCTATTCTGCTGGCCAGTTCACTGGTTTTCTTCTTCCATTACGCCATTGCGTCCGCCATCCTGCGAGACCCGACGACCTCGTTGAAATCGTTCTATCGCAAGCGGCTGTATTCGATGCTTCCCTGGTTCGTGGCGGCCGGATACATGGCCTGCATGATCAACAGCACCAGCCGCGAGACCGGAGTTCCGGCGGCAGTGGTGGCGCTGCCGATTCTGTTCGTGATCGAACGGGGCTACCGGATGTATAACGACGCGCGGAGACAGGAACAGCAGCACGTTGAGGAGATGGCGGCGGTCCACCTGCGCACCATTGAAGCGCTGGCCGTCGCGATCGAGGCCAAGGACCAGACGACCGAAATGCATCTGCGGCGAGTGCAGGTGTACGCCCTGGAGATCGGGAAGGGTTTGGGTCTGGACAAATTGGAACTGGAAGGGCTTTGCACAGCGGCCTTGTTGCATGACGTGGGGAAGCTGGCGATCCCCGAACATATCATCTCCAAGCCCGGCAAACTGACGCCGGAAGAGTTCGAGAAGATGAAGATCCATCCGATCGTCGGCTCGGAGATTGTCGGGAGAATGAAGCTGCCATATCCAGCGGTGCCGGTCATCCGATCGCACCACGAGAAATGGGATGGAAGCGGCTACCCGGACGGCTTGGCTGGGGAAGCGATACCGATTGGAGCGCGAATTCTTTCAGCGGTGGACTACCTGGACGCGCTGGCTTCGGATCGTCCTTATCGACGAGCGCTCAGCCTGGACGAGGCGATGGAGAAGGTGAGGGAGGAATCGGGGAAGAGCTTCGATCCGAAAATAGTGGAAGCGTTGGCACAGCGCTATAGCGCGCTCGACCAGATTGCTCGCGCGGCCTTGAGCGGGCAGGCGCCGCTTTCGACCGTTCAGAGAGTGGACCGCTGTATTGCGCCCGCCACCGGTCTGCAAAATCTTGCAGCAGCGACACGCCATGGCATGGATGCAAAGGTCGAGGGTTTTCTGGAGCCGATCGCGTCGGCTCGATTGGAGGAGCAAGTACTGCGCGAGCTGACGACCGACCTGGGGAGCTCGCTGACGCTCAACGAGACCCTGGCGCTGGTAACGGACCGGCTGCGGCTGATCATCCCCTTTGACGCGATCATCTTCTATATGCGGCGCGGCGACACGCTGGCTCCGATTCACGCCAGCGGAGAGGGCAGCGGGATGTTCTTGCCCACAGAAGTGCCGGTGGGCGGCGGCTTGTCGGGCTGGGTGGCACAGAATCACAAGCCGATCGTGAATGGAAATCCGTCGGTGGAGCTATCCTATCGCTGCGACTCCAAACTGCAGTATGAGCTGAAATCAGCGCTGGCCGTCCCCCTGGATGGGCAAGCCAGCGGGATCGGCGTGCTGACGGTCTATCACAGCGATCTGGATGTTTACAGCAGCGAGGACCTGCGGGTGCTCCAGGCGGTCAGCCAAAAAGTGGGGATCGCCATAGAACAGGCTTTGCGCTACCGGCGCGCCGAGAGCTCGGCCACGACCGACTACCTGACTGGGCTTCCCAATGCCCGCTCGTTGTTTATCGAGCTGCAACGCGAGCTTTCGCGGGCGGCTCGCGACAATTCGGAGGTTGCGGTTGTGGTTTGTGACCTGGACGGCTTCAAACAAATCAACGACCGATTCGGGCATGCCAAGGGCAACGAGGTGCTGCGCGCGGTGGCGAGCGGGCTGCGATCGGTTTGCCGAGGCGGCGATTACGTAGCGCGATTGGGCGGAGACGAATTTGTGATGATCATGCCCGGGCTCCGGCCAGAAGTATTCGCGCAGCATGCTGATCGATTTCCGCGAGTGGTCCAAAGAGCTGGCCACAACGTGTGCGGAGAGAATCTGATGTCCATGAGTTTCGGCCTGGCTGCCTTTCCGGATGATGGGAGGGACGCGGACGCGTTGCTGTCGGAGGCCGACCGGCGAATGTACGACGCCAAGAACCGGAAGAAGGCGCTGCAGAGCGGGAGCACGTCGCAGTCGGCCGATACGGTAACACCCGACACGGCCTCGCTGGCCGGCAAGTAGGGCGGCGATCAGGAGGCATAGCAAGGGGCCTCGGCGCTTCTGGCTGGAGGGGCGGCATAAAAGCGGATGTGCTCGATGTGACGGGACTCGTTCTGACGGATCAAACGTTGGCTGAAGGTTTCGATTTGGTCACTTGAAAAAACGAAGCCATCCTGGGCGGGGTCGTAGGGAATCCCTTTTATTTTGTGCATTTCGAGGAGTGCCGCGGCGCGTTTGAGATCGCGGGATTCCTGGTCGCGGCGTTCGGCCTGGATCTGGCGGAGCTGGTCGAGGCTCTTGTGAAATTGACGGGAGAGACGGTGGGAATAAAGAGCAAGTTTGTCGATGGCGAGGTGGGCGTCGACGATGTCGAACTCGATGGCGGCTTCAGGTG
>Ga0335077_10009610_pt1 | contig 12011 bp, 7 predicted proteins | sample Lox_Sample_31_FD_207151 | JGI IMG/M metagenome (GOLD analysis project Ga0335077, IMG submission 207151) | Soil microbial communities from Loxahatchee National Wildlife Refuge, Florida, United States - Lox_Sample_3.1 | ecosystem: Environmental > Terrestrial > Soil > Wetlands | place: USA: Florida...
TGCAGGGCGTACAGGCGCGCGGGTTGAAGCTGCTTGCGAGGGACGCGCGGGAGATGGCGGAGCGGGCGGGGATCGCGGCGGCGGATTACTTCTGCGGGATCGCGCAGACCGGAGTGATGACGCGGGAGGGGATGGAGCGGCTGCTGGAAATGCTGCCGGAGGGGACGACGGAGTTCATGTGCCACCCGGGATATGTGGATGAAGAACTGCGGCGGAGCGCGACGCGGCTGAAGGAATCGCGGCAGGAGGAACTGGAGATCTTAACGGACCCGGGAATCAGAAAACTTGTCGCCACGAAGGGGATTCGCCTGATAAACTATGGTTTCGTGGCGCAGGCGGCGTAGCCGCGCCAGCACAGATTCGACGACCCAGGGGAAGAGGCGGAACCGCAGTCCGCGCCGTGCAGAGAGAGGCAATGAAACGCCGTATGCGAAGCGACGCGTCCATCCGATATTCCGTAGTCGTTCCCTTCTATAACGAGCAAGAGAACATCCCGACGCTGTACATGAAGATCACGGAAGTGATGGATTCGGTCGGCGAACCCTACGAGATGGTGTTTGTGGACGACGGGAGCAAGGACAATTCGTACCGGGTGCTTTCGGATATTTACGAGCACGACCGGCGGGTGAACGTGGTGCGGCTGCGGCGCAATTTCGGGCAGACCCCGGCACTGAAGGCGGGTTTCGATTTTGCGCGGGGCGAGATCGTGATTTCCATGGACGGCGACCTGCAGCACGATCCGGAAGAGATTCCGCGGTTCCTGGAAAAGATCGAAGAGGGCTACGACCTGGTGAGCGGGTGGCGGCACCAGCGGAGAGATCACTGGCTGATGCGGCGGCTGCCGAGCCGCGCGGCGAACTGGCTGATGGCCAAACTGTCGGGGATTGACCTGCATGATTTCGGGACGACGTTCAAGGCGTACCGCCGCGAGATTTTGCAGGAGATTCAGTTATACGGCGAACTGCACCGGTTCATTCCGGCGCTGGCGAGTTCGACGGGCGCGCGGATCGCGGAAGTGCCGATTTCGAATCCGGACCGGAAGAGCGGAAAGTCCAATTACGGGATCGGGCGTACGATCCGCGTGTTTTTCGATCTGATCATGGTGAAGTTCCTGCTGGATTATTCCACGCGGCCGCTGCAGTTTTTCGGACTGCTGGGACTGGCGGGAAGCGGAAGCGGGTTTCTGCTGGGGATGCTGCTGGTGCTGGACAAGATCGTCTATCACCAGAACATCATGACGGAGCACGGACCGCTGCTGTTGCTGGCAATTGCGCTGTTTGTGAGCGGGATTCAATTTGTTTCGATGGGGCTGCTGGGCGAGATCAGCTCGCGGACGTATTATGAATCGCAGAACAAGGCGATTTACGCGCTGCGGGAAGTGAAGACACACCGGAAGGAATTGGGAGACTCGGCGGAGCCGGCGCGGCCGAGCGGGAGTTCGGAGCGGTAGATTTGGAGTAAGGCGGATTTTGAAAACCCCGGTCTTGGACCGGGGTTTTTTGTTTTTGGGATGGAGGTAATACGGGATTTCGGGCGGGCCGGGAAGGCGGGCGATTGACGAGGTTGCGGGAAAGAGCCGACCTAAAGGTCGGCCAGTACACAAACCGGTAGCGGGGAGAAGATAAGAAGGCGGCGTAAAGCCGCCCCTACAAAAGCAAGAGACGGCCGGCGACCGTCACAGAGGCAAGAGACAGCGGGCGGGCGTTACAGAGGCGAGAGGCGGCGGTATTGGCCGCGATGGAAGAGGAGGGGCTCGCCGTCGTAACAGGCCATGCTTTCGACTTCGCCGAGGAAGATGGTGTGATCGCCGGCGGGATATTCCGCGACGAGATTGCAAGCGAGATGCGCGAGGGCGCCTTCCAGAAGCGGGACGCCCGTTTCCGTCCATTGAAAACGGATGCCCAATTGATCTTCGATTTCGGGGGATTGCTCGCCCTTCGCGAAATGCTCGGAGAGAGCCTGCTGATGCTGGCGAAGGATGCTGACGCCAAAGCGCCGCTGCGTTTTGAGGAAGGAGAGCAGGCGGGCGTCGTGGGAAACACACACCAGGACGAGGAGAGGCTCCAGCGAGACGGACGTGAAGGAATTGGCGGTCATGCCATGGACGCGGCCGGGTTCGCGCTCGACGGTGACGATGGTGACACCCGTGGCGAAGGCGCCCGCGACGCGACGGAAGAGTGCGGAGTTCCGAGTGGAAGTGGACATTACGCCGATGAATTCAAGATAGCACAGGCGTTCGGGTAGATAAAAAGCGGCGGGCGCAACAGGGCCGATTGCCAGAGGGCGTTTCCGAAATGAGAAGAAAGACATCCTTCCGGCGCTAAAGCCCAATGGCGAAGAGCCATTCGAGCGGGGGCTGAAGCCCCACCTGCCGAAGAGGCTCAGGAGGCCGCTTCCGGCGAAAAAAGGAAGAGCGTTCTTTTGGGGGAACGCTCATTGTCCAGAGGGCGGAGATTAGTGGTGCGGCTGCTTGTCGTCGTTGTTCTTTTCGTTCTTTTCGTTTTTGGGCGGCTTTGATTCGTTTTGGGATTTCACGTGCTCCTGCTGCTGCTTTTGCTGGAGCTGGTCGCGCTGTTGGGTGTGCTTGTCTTCGAGTTGCTGGAGTTTTTGCTGTTGTTGCTCCTGAATCTGCCGCTGCTTTTCCTCGTTGGCGTTTTGCTGCTCCAGCTTTTGCTGTTGCTGATACTGCTTCTGCTGCACTTTCTGGTATTCCTGATCCTGCTTTTGCTGCAGCTGCTGGATTTGGTCCTGGTGCTTCTGCTCGAGCTGCGGATTCCCGGTTTGCGTGGAATGCGAAGTGGGCGGACGGTCGTTGTAACCGCTCGGCTTGTTGTTGGCATTTGGATTTACGGTTGCGTTGGTGTTCGTGCTGGTGTTGGCGCTCGGCGGGCGGTTGTAGTTTGCCGGAGCGTTGGCGTTGGGATTCGCATTCGGATTGACGTTGGCCGCGGCGGGTCGATTCATGTTGGGCTGGACATTATTGTGGAACGCCGGAGGCGGAGTGGCGGAAACCTTGGCCGGCGGCGCGACGCGCACGGGGGCGAGGGTGGAGCGCGGCTGCTGTTCGGCAAGCTGCCGGGATTGGGCGATGGAAAGAGGCTGGCCCTGGTTGGCCCGGATGGCTTCCTGGCGCTGCGCAAAGGGAATGGGAGCGGGAGGCGGCGCGATTTTCGCGACAACGGAGCGCGATTGCAACGCGGCGGGCGGCTGGAAACGCGTGGGGGCACCGGCGCCAAGAACGGCTTGCTTCGGAGGAACGGCCGAGGGCACGCGGACGGCGACGGGCGCGGAAGCCACTTCCCTTTCGTCAACCCGCACCATGTTGCGGCCGATGGGCCGCGCGGAAGTGAAATTCTCCGCGGTGGTGGCGGTGACGGCGCCGTGGACGTTCTGGTTCATGTAGTGGACGTTGTTGACGGAGACGTTTTTGTTGACGACGGTGGTGTTGTAGTAGTTGTTGATCACCGTCTGATTCACGGTGGTGTTGGAAATGTTCACGTTGTTGATGTAGGTGCGGCTGACGTGATAGGAGGGCACGAAAACTTCACGCGGCCCGAGCGGGAACCAGCCTACGTTGACGCCGACACCAACCGGCCCGCCGACACCGATGCCAACGGCGAAGTGGGGTCCTCCGACCCAGGCGACCAGCGCAGGTGCGTAGACAGGCCGCACATAAGCGACCGCGACAACGGGCGGCGGGCAAGGCACCCAACCCCAAGCGCCGCCGTAGGAAACCCAGCGGCCGTAGTGGAACGGAGCAAAGCCCCAGGGCGCGTCGTCCACCCATGTCCAGCCCCACGGCGAGATCCAGACCCAGTGGCCGAAGCGATAGGGCGCCCATCCCACGACGGAAACATGAGGAAACCAGACGGAGCCGTAATCGGGCACGGGACGCCAGCCGCCGTAATCGTCGAGGTCCTGGTAGCCGATGACCTCATCGGAAACATAGCGGCGCGCAGCGGAATGCTGTTCGCGGAGGTCGCGCTCGTTGCACCAGCCGTCAAAGTCGTCGTCGGGAGCGACGGGCTCGATATCGGGATTCAGAGTGTCGGTGCCGGAGAAGATGCCCTGCTCGCCCGGATGAATGGTGAATGCGGAGCCGCCGCCGGTGACTTCGCCTTCGCCATCGGGAACGTTGATCATGGTGGCGTCGCCGGCTTCGTTGACATTGATGTGGTAGCGGCCGGGACGCAGGACGGAGAGAGCCAGATTGGGCGTGTCCACCTCGATGGTTTCGTTATCGCCGAGGCGGAAAACCCGGAGATTGATGGTGCCTTCGGTGAGGCGGATCTGCATGGAGTGGTCGTCGAGATTGAGAAACGAAAAACCGGTGGTGCCGGAGAGGCGAATGGCGGCGGTGCCAACATGAAGTTCGGCGCGGGCATTTTGGTCCGTCCAGAGTTTGTCGCCGGTGGTGATCGGTCGATTCACGACGGCGGCGACCCAATCGTCGGTACCGGAGGGGCTGAAGGAGACTTGTCCGTTGGCGTAACTGAGGCGAGCGACGCGCGTGGGCGGATCATCGTCATCCGCAAGCGCGGGCTTCGCGGCAAGCGACGCCAGGGCAAAAAGAATAGCGGTGAGGGTCAGCCACTTTTGAGTTCGCGTGTTCATCTTCGTTTTCTCTCCTGACGCATGCACGGGTCCGGCTTACGAGCGAGCGGCGAAGCCCAAGCAGGATGTCCACACTTTGTATGGTAAGAATCCGCCTGGGAGACCTGGTGCATGGTTTGCGCTGGAACCTGGAACCAAAACTTCCCGCGTCATTTATGTTTAACACGCGGGGCGGGAAAGAGTTTTGACGAGCGGGAGAGAGGTTCTTAAGAGGTAAGAGAGGGAGAGGGGAGCCGACCTGAAGGTCGGCCAGTACACAAGGCGGGAGAGCGGAAAAAGCTAGGAACGGAAAAGGAGAAGAGCGGAAGGCGGCGTAAAGCCGCCCCTACATGGCGGAGGAGAGGCGAGATGGAGGTTGGCCGGGAGACAGCGTTAGGAGAAAGAGCCGACCTGAAGGTCGGCCAGTACACAAGGCGGGAAAGCGGAGAAACCTAGGAGCGGAAAAGAAGGAGAGCGGAAGGTGGGATAAAGGCGCCCGTATAAATGCAGGCGGCACGCAGAACAGAAGGCGGCGTAAAGCCGCCGGTACGCCAGAGGCCGGCGCGAAAAAAAGCCCGCCTCGGGGGCGAGGCGGGCTTTCGGGTGGAACTGGGAATTGCGTGTTAGCGACGGCCGCCACCGTGCGAGCCACCGCCGCCACCGTGCGAGCCACCACCACTACTATGCGAGCCACCTCCCCCGCTGCTGTGAGAGCCGCCGCCGCCGGAGAAGTGAGGAGCGGGAGCGCTGCGAGGCGCAGAGTAGCTACGCGGAGCGGAGTAGCTTCGCGGAACGGAATAGGAGCGAGGCGCCGAAGTGTAGCTGCGATTTGAAGGCGCGTTATAGGTGCGCGGCGCCGAATAGCTGCGATTGGGCGCGGAGTAGTTGCCCGGCGAACGGCCACTATAAGACGGCGGAGTATAAGAGCGGCTGCCGCCGTTGTAGGTGGATGTTGGCCGGCTCACGGAATTGTTGCGCCCGGACATTGCGGAATAGTTTCCCGTGGAGCTGCCGCGGGCGCCGGCCCAGGGCGGGCGATCCGTGGGAGTCATGCGGGCGGATTGCGTGCTGGACGGCCGATTACTGCCGAAACCCTGCGGGGCGCGTCCGGAATCGGTGGAGTTGCCCTGGGCGCTCCAGGTGCGCGTAGTGGGGCGGGCCGCGTTGCTATTCAGAGAGGACTGCGGCCGAACATTGTTGTAAGCGTTGTTCGAGTTGAACGAGCCGGTGTTTCGCGCGCCGAATTGCGAACTGGCAGAAGGCGGACGATTGGCGGAAAGTTGCGACTCGCGATTGCCGTTTGTTGCGGGCAACCGTGTGCTGGTGGGGCCGCGGCCGAGATTGCCCGTGTTGAAATTGCCCGCGCGATTCGAGGCGAGGCCCGAAGAGTTCATGGTGCGCGCCGGGAGATGCGATGCGGCCGCCGCCGGAGCGGAACGCGCGACCACGCTGCGATTCTGGACGCTCTGCGACGGAGTGGCCACGCGGCCGTGCATGCTCGACGCGCTCATATAACTGGCGCGAGTGGGCTGCGCATTGGGACCGCCGGCGACCCTGGCATTGCGCAGAGTGGAAGCCGAGAGGCGCGTGGAGCTGCGGTTAATTCCCTGCCCGCCGACGAACGCGTTGTGCGAAGCCGCGGTTACGGCGTGCGGATCGTGCGCGTAGCGGTAGTTGAAGTTGCGCGCGGAGTTGACGTTGTAGTTGTTGATGTGCGTGTTGTAGACGTTGACGCGATTCCAGTAGCCGGGGCCGCAGTGATACCACGGGTGATAGGGTTCACCCCAGCCGAGCGGGAACCAGGCATGGCCGAAGCCAAAGCCGAACCCGACTCCAAAACCAAATCCGAAACCGCCGAGGAAACCGACGAACGCCGGGCCGTAGACAGGCGGCGCCCAGATCGGACCGGGGCACCAGCCCCAATAACCGCCGGCATAGGTCCAGCGGCCATAGTGGTAAGGCGCAAAACCCCAGGGCGCGTAGTCCACCCAGGTCCAACCCCAAGGGGCGACGTAGGACCAGTTGCCGTCACTGTATGGAGCCCAATCCGGAGGAACATTGTTGGGAACCCAGATGTTGCCGGCTTGCGGGTCCTGTTTCCAGGTGCCGTAATCGTCGAGGTCACCGTAGCCGACGGTGTCACGGTTGACGTAGCGCGCGGAGGGAGAATTGTCTTCCTTGAGGTTGCGTTCCTGGGCCCAACGATCCAGAGCATCGGGCTCCGAGGCGGTGCCGGGAATATACTTCACATTTTGATCGGTCCCGCTGACGTCGCCGCGCGAACCGGCCTCCACGGGATAGGATTGGCCCGCGGCGGCAATTTCGCCCCTGCCGCGAATGACGGTGACGGAGGTGTAGTCGCCATTTTCGTTGACGTCGACGCGGAAGGCGCCCGCTTCGGTGACGGTAAAGGCGAGGTTCGGGGTGTCCACTTCATAGGTTTCGCCCTGGCGCAGTTCGCGGACTCGGAAATTCAGATGGCCTTCGGCCATGCGCATTTGAATGATGTTCTGGTTGAGGTTCAGAAACGAGAGAGCGGTCATGCTGCCGAGATGGATGGAGGCCTGCCCGGCTTCAAGTTCGGCGCGGGAGTCCTGATCGGTCCAAATTTTGTCGCCGATGGTGACCGGGCGATTGCGGGTGGCGGTGCCCCAGTCGCCAACGCCACCGGGCTGCATGGAAACTGAGCCATCGAGGAAACTGATGCGAGCGACGCGAGTGGGGGGATCCTGGGAATCATCGGGAGCAGGCGCCATGCCGGTATTGTCGGGAACGGAGGAAGTACCGGAACCGTCAGGAACCGGGGCCATAGCGGTATTGTCCTGAGCGGAAGTCTGGGCGTTACCCGGAGTGTTGATGTTGGCGATGTTTTCCTGAGCCTGGGCCCAACTCGCCGGCGCGAGCAGAATGAGCAAACCGGCGAAGACCGAGAGCAAGACGAAGAAGCGAAGGCCGGTCCGATTGGAGTTCATAAGGGTCTCCCCTGAAAAGCGATCCAAGGCGTGGTTTGGATCCGAAAGCCGTCGATACTAGGACGCTAAACGGCGTTCTGGAGGGTATAACCCGGAGATGGAAAAATAGTTGCAGGGGGCGGGCGGGGATGTCTCACGCTGAGACAGTACCAGTACGGATAGAGGCTTGTCCGAATTCTGGCCTTTCGTACAGCACCGCCCCGAGTTGGCTTTCTCTAGACTAGCTTGGAATTCGCGACTTGTAGGCGCGTAAGCGCTCTGGGAGAATGGCATGCAAATGAAGAAATTGATTCTGGCTCTGGCAATCTCTGCCTCAGTGTTTGCGCTTTCATCGAACGCGCAGAACTGGCGGCAGGTGGGTCCTCCAGGAGGCACGGTCATCTCCCTGGCGGCAGACCCGAATGACATCAGCAAGCTGTATTTGGGGACGGCGGACGGGCACGTGTTCGTGTCCGGAGACGAAGGCGGGCACTGGCAACTGCTGAGCCGAATCGGGACAGGGCAAGACGATGTGGTTACGCACATCATCGTGGACCGGCGCGACGCGAAGCGGCTGTATGCAAGCACGTGGTCGCTGTACACGGGCGGCGGCGGCGTTTACCGCAGCGACGACGGCGGGCGGTCGTGGAATATCATCGGGCTGGCGCATGAAACGGTGCGCGCGCTGGCGCAATCGCCGAACAATCCGAATTTGTGGCTGGCGGGATCGCTGACCGGCGTGTACCGCTCGGCCGACAACGGCGCGAGCTGGGAGCGGATTACCCCGGCGGGACATGAGGACCTGCGGAACTTCGACTCCGTGGCGTTCGATCCGCACGACGACAATACGATTTATGCAGGCACGTATCACCTGCCCTGGAAGACGAGCGACGGCGGGAAGAACTGGTTCCCGATCGTGAAGGGCATGATTGACGACTCCGACGTGATGAACATCATTGTGGATCCGCTGAACACCACGAACGTGCACGCGGTAGCTTGCTCCGGTATCTACCACAGCACAAACGGCGGCACGCAATGGGTGAAATATCAGGGCATTCCGAACGTTTTCCGCCGGACGCAACTGATCCGCATGGATCCCACGAACGAGAACATTCTCTATGCCGGCACGACGAGCGGCTTGTGGAAGACGGTCAACGACAAGGATTTCAAGCGTCTGACCCCGACCGAATGGATCATCAACGCGCTGGTCATTGACCCGAAGGACCCGAAGAAACTGATCATCGGAACGGAACGCCAGGGCGTGCAGATCAGCCGCGATGGCGGCGAGACGTTTGCCTCGGCCAACGCGGGCTTCCAGCACCAGCACATTTCGGATGTGGCGATGGACCGCGAGCATCCGGAGCGCGCGCTGGTGGAACTGACGTTTGACAACGATGCGTTCCTGGCGACCAAGGACGGCGGAATCAACTGGACGACGCTGGGCGGCGGGCTGCGGCGCACGGAAACGCGCCACATTTATGCTTCGCCGAACGGCTGGTGGGCTTCGCTGACGACGGGTGGGTGGATGAAGTATGAGGAATCCGCTCACAAGTGGGTGCGCGCGGGACTTTACGTTCCCGATGCACCGGAAGCGGCGGCGGCAACCATGACCAAGAGCAAGAAGGGCGCGCCGGTGAAGAAGGCGCCGGTGGCACAGAAAACTACACCGGTGATGAGCGCGTATCTTGTGAACGACATGACGTTCGGGCACGATGCGTGGTTTGCGGCGACCTCCAACGGCGTGCTGGTTTCGAAAGATTCCGGCGCATCGTGGAAGTCCGTGAGCAAGGACGCGACGCTGCGGAAGCCGGCGCAGTCCGTGGAACTTTCGACGGATGGCAGCCAGGTTTGGGCGGTATCCGATCGCAACCTGCTTCACTCCGCCGACAAGGGCGCGACGTGGGAAGGCAAGGAACTCTCCTTTGCATCGGCCGGCAACCTGAGACTGCACCGGCTGGATGACACGACGATCTTCATCACCACGAACATGGGTCTCTACGCTTCGCGCGATGCCGGGCGGAACTGGAATCGCCAGGAAGTGCGCGACCTGTCGTTCCAGTCGGTGACGGGAACGGGCAACGCGCTGGTGGTTTCGCTGCAGAAGCGCGGGCTGATTGCTTCCTACGACGGAGGCAAGACCTGGCAGCGGATGGACGATCAGCTATCGCAGGGTTACTTCCCGGTCGTGGGCACGGGCCGCGACGGATCGGTTGTGGCGGTATCGGCGACCGAAGGGATCCTGAGCATGGAGCCGAATGCGAAGTCCGCGAGCACGAGCAGCGGATCGGGCATGAAGTAAACTTTCAACCAACTTGTTCCCAAGGCGCCCGGAGAAATCCGGGCGTCTTTTTTTTCATGGCTCGTGGCCAGTGCCCCGTGAGCCGAAGAGAAAGAATTCCGGGGATGCAGCTGGCCATTCGATCCCAGTGCAGTGGAGATTCTCGGATCTGGCTCGGGTACACAGGCCCTTCCAGGGTAAACAGGAATGCCTGTGCTACGGGCTTAGGCGGAGCGGTGGTTGCCGCCGATCTGGTAGCCGACGCCGCGGACGGTGCGGATTAGGGGGCGATCGGCGCCGGCGTCGATTTTGCGACGGAGATAGTTGATGTAGACATCCACGACATTGGTGATGGAGTCGCCGTGAATGCGCCAGACTTCTTCGATGATGGCGGCGCGAGTGACGGGGCGGCCGGGATTGCGCAAGAGAAATTCGAGCAGTGCGTATTCCTTGGGGCTGAGTTCGATGGCCTGACCGGCGCGGCGGACCTGGTGGGAGACGCGATTCACCTCGAGGTCTTCGAACTGGAGCACTTCACGCGCGGGACGATTGCGACGGCGGAGCACGGCGCGGATGCGGGCGGCAAGTTCAAGCCAGGCGAAGGGCTTGGTAACAATGTCGTCGGCGCCGGCGTCGAGACCTTTGACACGGTCCTCGACTGAGGCTGCCGGAGAGAGGAGCACGACGGGAGCCTCCGGCCAGCGGCCCTGGAGGGTGCGGAGATAGTCCACCCCGGCGATGCCCTGGAGATTGAGATCGAGCAGGATCAGGTCAAAGGGGACTTTGTCCGTCACCTTTGAGAGATGGTCCGCCGTGGAAACGAGTTGAACCGCAAAGTGATCCTGCTGGAGCCGGGTCTGGAGGAACTCCGCCAAAGACGCGTCGGCTTCAGCGACAAGAAGGCGCATCGTCGCACACTCAAGACACATTTCTGGAAGGGGATAGTGAGAGTGTGGCCGCTGCTGACGAGGATGTCAACTGACGTTGCCGGACATGCAACGGATTGATTACGGTGCCGCGGGGCCGGCCGATGGGCTGCGGATCGCGGCGGGCGAGGGAGATTGGGAGGCAGCCGAGGGAGGCTGCGGAGCAGCGGCGGGCGTGGCAAAAGGCGATTTCTCCTGCAAGGCCGGATTGAGGATGACGATGTCCACGCGGCGATTGCGCGCGCGGCCTTCGGGAGTGGCGTTGTCGTCCACGGGATGGAATTCGGCGTAGCCGGAGGCCGAAAGACGATTGGGCTCGACGTGATAGCGGACGATGAAGAGGCGGACGAGCTCGGTGGCGCGGGCGGTGGAGAGTTCCCAGTTCGAGGAGAAATGGGAATTGTGGATCGGGACGTCGTCGGTGTGGCCCTCGATGCGGAGGTTTTCAGTGCGAGGAACGATGACGGAGGCCAGGCGATCGATGGATTGCAACGAGGAAGTCCGCATGGTGGCGACGCCGCTGTCGTAAAAACCCATCTCGCGAAGACTGACGACCAAGCCTTCCTTACGGGGTTTCACATCCACGACATGTTTTTTGATTTCGGGGGCCAGGGCTTTCTCGAGCTCGGCCTGAATGTCCTTCAGCGGGACGGGAGTGGCGGCGGGCGCGAGCATGCCCTTCATGGGCTCGACGATGCGATCCATCTCGCCGGTGCGGCTGACATTTTCGACGGCCTGGACTTTGGAGAAGGGAATGGCTTCGGTGTCGCTGAGAGGGATGTGGGTGTTGGAGGTTTCGAAGACGCCGAGTTCCTGGAAGGCGACTTGAATGGCGAGGGCCAAGCGGCCGACGCGGCGCTTATCCACCTGAGAGGAAGCGTAAAGGACGACGAAGAAAGCAAAAAGCAGGGTGATGAAATCGGCGTAGCTGACCAGCCAGCGTTCGTGGGAAACGTGCGTTTCGTCTTTTTTGCGGCGACTCATGCAGATCAGCCTTTCATGGCTTCCTGATTGGCTTCGGCGAAGAAGCTTTGCAGCTTGGTTTCCAGCATTCGGGGGTTCATGCCCTCGAGGATGGAGATGACGCCCTCGAGCATCATTTCGCGGCGAATCTGCTCCTGGCGGATGCGGATTTTGATTTTGCCGGATACGGGCAGAAAGAAGAGGTTGGCGGAGCCGACGCCATAGATGGTGGCGACGAAGGCAACGGCGATGCCGCGGCCGACTTCGCTGATGTCGTCGAGATGCTGCATGACCTGGATG
>Ga0335077_10009611_pt1 | contig 12010 bp, 12 predicted proteins | sample Lox_Sample_31_FD_207151 | JGI IMG/M metagenome (GOLD analysis project Ga0335077, IMG submission 207151) | Soil microbial communities from Loxahatchee National Wildlife Refuge, Florida, United States - Lox_Sample_3.1 | ecosystem: Environmental > Terrestrial > Soil > Wetlands | place: USA...
ACCGCGAAACTGCGACGCGACAGACCACCGACATCTCACGCCGCGAGGAACGACAGAAGCAGTTTACCTCGGCGATTCACTCACTTGAGGTGGCGGAAACAGGTGAATAGACATCGCACAACCAAGAGTCCGCATTCGCTCAGATACCATTGCATGTATTCACTTGACAGTTAACACATTTCGTGCTAAAATGGTTTATGAATCGAGCCCCTCAGCTCCTCCAGCCCTTCACTGCTGATCTTTCACCCCGCCTACGCGCCCAACTCCTTCCGTTTCAATCGTTTGAATCCCAGCGGCATTCAACCCTTTTAGAATCACACAATTACGCACTGTTTGTCCTGACGGCGGCGCCACAACCCCTTTCTTTCCAATCTTTTGCGCACTCTTTCCGTCACGACGGCAGGGGGAGGGGGTACGGCCGACCGTTCTTTACAGGAAATCCAGCGCGCAGTGGTAATCGAAAAACGCGTCCTTGTTGTGTGCCGCCTCGTTCGGAAACTTGGCCATCAGTTGCCCGTACGCCGCGCGCAGCGCCGCCGAAGCCCGCTGCACCGCCGGATGCGAAGCCACGTTCTGCGGATATGCGAAGCTGCTTCCCTGCGCCTTCCACTCCGCGAAGAACTGCTGCTGTCCCGTCAGCCCCGCAATCACATCCTGGTGATACGCCGCCAGCTCTTTTGGCGCCTGCATCCCCTTCACGAAGGCGATCAGTTGCCCGTATTCCGCCGCGGGATCGGAAGAATCGAAATTTCCCGCCGCATAGTTCTGCATTCCCGCCACGCGAATGGCTACGCCTTCATCCAGCACCTGAAATATCTTATCGAGATACGCCCGCTCGTCCGCGGGAACCGTGGTGTCCGCATCGTCCCATATGGTTCTCCGGTGCGGAATCGCCTCGTACGCCTGCTCCACGCTCATTCCGACGTCAATCTGCGGTGGCTCGGCGTCCGGAATCGAGTCTGCTTGCACTTGGGACGGGCTCGGCGGTCCTTCCGCCTTTTTCTTGCATCCCCCGAGGAAGATCATCGCCAGCAAAAAGATCGTCGCGCGCTTTGTCATTGGTTGGCTCCGGCAGCGGTTTCTTCCAGCTTACCGCGCCGCTTCCCAGAGCAGCGGAGCGCGCGGAACGAAGCGCCGAATCAGCCAATGCGCAACCTACTTCGTCTTCGGAATGAGTGTGTAGCTCACGAACGCCACTTTCGTCCCGTCCGGCGCCCACGACGGCACGTTGATCGTCCCTTGTCCGCCAAACAATTTCGCCATTACCGTAATCTTCCCGTCCTCCAGCGACATCAGCCGCAGCATCACGTCCTGGTTCGCCGGATGCCCTTTCACTCCCGGCTCGTACGTCAGGATCACCATCTGCTTTCCATCGGGCGAAAGATGCGGAAACCAGTCGTTGTAAATATCGTGCGTGATTTGCGTCTGATTGCTTCCATCGGCGTTCATCCGCCAGATCTGCATGTGCCCGGTCCGCACGGAGTTGAAATAGATGTACTTCCCGTCCGGCGAATATTCCGGCCCGTCGTCCAGTCCCGGCGCCGTCGTCAATCGCGTCTCTTCGCCGCCCGCCGCCGGAATCGCGTAAATATCGAAATCCCCGTTTCGTTCTCCAACGAACGCCAGCGTCTTTCCGTCCGGCGACCATCCATGCCAGTAGGACGGTGCGCGTTCCGTGATTCTCCGCGGCGTTCCTCCCGCGAACGGCACGAGGTACACGCGCGACTCGTGATCCCCCTGCGAATTGTCGCTGATCGCCAGCTCCGTTCCGTCCGGCGAAATTCCGTGGTCGTTGTTGCACTGCGTCGCGAATCCTGTGTCCATCGTTTCCGGCGTGCCGCCTTCCGCGGGAATTTTCTCGATCCGCCCGGCGCGGTTGAAGAGCAGCTTCTTTCCGTCATGTGTCCAGTTTGGTGCTTCGATCCGTCCTTCCGTGGCATAAATCACCCGCCGGTCCGTCGAGGCAACCGTCACATTTTCCAGCGAGCTATAGAGCGTCATTCCCGCTTCGCTGTTTTCTGCTGCCATCGGCGCGGCCTTCAGCGGCTCGATCAGCACATTGGAAAAGACCGCGGTTTCCACGCGGTCCTTGTCGTGCGAGCAGACTCCGATCCCCACGTAGAAATCTCCGCCGATCTGCACGCGCACGGAACCGCCGGCGAATTTCGGCTCGCCCTCGGCATCTCCCAGCCACATCGAAAAGTAGTCGCCGTGCTTTTCGATGCGCAGCCGCTCCGGCGCGGAAATATTCGCCTGCACTTCATGCGCGTCCCCGCCCTTTGCATCGCGGTATTGCAGCGAAGTCAGTCCCACTCCGTGCAGCGCCACATCCGCGTACAGAGAGTCCGCATCCAGATTCTGCCGGACCATCAGCACCGCTTTGCGGTGCGGATTTCCGCCGGTGCCAAGAAAATGAATGTCCGCGGTGATGGCCACGTCGCCGGAAGCTTTCTTCCACGCAAACTGGAATTCATCTTTCCCAAACCACATGTTTTCGCCGCTGCCGCTGACCGAATACGTTTTGTTCGCGCCGTCGTAAACGGCAGAGCCGGCGTGCAGGACCGCTCCCACGTCGCCGTGCCCCTCAAAGATCCCCATGGACTCGGCTGGCTGCCGCGTAGCAGCGCGGTCGGCCCGCGGAAATGCGGCGCACAGAATGCAGATCGCGAAAGACAGCAGCGGCAAGCGCATTATTTTCACGGGGATTCCTCCAACGGCCGGCTACGCCGGGAAATTAGGCCGCGGACGGTGCGTTGTCAACGTGTTTCGGCGCGCGCTTTCTCCGGAACCCGCGAGCACTTTTCTCGTCTGCGCTGCGCGGGCATGCAAGCAGCTTGCGGATCGGCGATGGGATTTACGCGTTTTCCGGAAACGCCAGGGGAGAAAAATTGGCTGTCTCGGCGCCCGCGGCGATCAGATCGCAATACGTGCGGTAGTTTTCGTACCACACGCGAGTAAAGCGCGTGATCAGTTCTTCCGGAGAGTTTCCGGCGAGATTGCCGGCGCTGTGCAGCAGATCGCCCCACGTATGCACCCGGGTGCCCCCGGAGGAGTCATCCTCGAACATCACCCACTGCGCCAGTACCGCCCCCATGGTGGTGTCAATCCAGCCGACGCGCCTCGCGGGCGCGCAACTGGTAATGATGTGGTCAATCACCGCGTGGATGGGCTGCAGGATTTCCAGTTCCATGCGCGAGCTGGGATGCCAGGGAAGCCCCTGACGCCAGCTGATTTTGCCGTAAATTTTGGCGAAGGAATTCCATTTGGTGAAATCGGTAAAAATCTCCCACGCCGGGCCCCGCTGGGCCCGGGTAACAATCGAGTATTGGAATCGAAACATAAGTCCGGTTCAAGCTCCTTGCAAATAAATCGGCCGAAAAATGACAAAAAGCAGTAGAATGTGCGGCATAAATTATACGGCGTTACTTATACGCTGTAAAGATTATTATTCCCCTCTGCCTGGGAGGTCGGATGCCCCGCAAGCCCGATGCGAACGTAGAGTCTCGTATCCTGGATGCCGCTTTCCGCCTGTGGAGCGAGCGCGGCGAACGTGCCTTGACCATGCGCGCCGTGGCGCGCGCCGCCCGCACCACCACGCCAACGCTTTATCAGCGCTTCCACGACAAAAACGATTTGCGCAATTTCCTCGTGGAACGGGCGCGTCAGAACCTGTTCAACGCGGTCCAGCCCGCGGATTCCTCTCTCGAGCTTCTGCGCCGCGCGCTCGAATTCATCTCCGGGCACGGCAACGAATACCGCCTGTTGACTTACGGATGGGCACAGCGGCTGGCCAGCGGCGCGCCGATGCTTTCGCTGGAGTTTCTGCAGAAACTGCTCGCGGAGGAATTGGGCGGCTCTGCCGCGAGCCACAAGCAGCTCGCGTTGCAGCTCGTCGCGCTCGTGCACGGGACGGCGCTGCTGCTTCCTCCCTCCGACGAGAAGAGCAAAATCGTCGAGGGGTTTCACAAGTTGTGCCTCGAAGCCTGTTCCCAATTAATCGCAAACGCGCGTTCGCGACCCAATTCGCGGCCGGCAAAAAGCGCTTGATAACAACCCGCCCGCGATCCCATGCCGCATCAGCGCCGGGGTGCGGAAAGAGCCGCCCCGTGCAGATTGGAACCCGGTTTTTGCATTCGGTTCGACACTTGAATCAGTTCCGCCTTGCAATGCGCCAAAACCTCCGCCGTGTTCCGCGTGGAAATCTGCGGGCCGCCGGGAACGCCGGCGTCGAGAGGAAGCAGATCAATGACGTGTCCCAGTTCGTGCAGCAATGTGAGTTCTCGCGCGCGCAACGTCCCTCCTGTGTACCCTCCCACTTCCAGCAGCTCCGAGGATCTGAGCTGCGACGGACCCCCTTCTGCCCGTGTCTCCAGAATCATTGCGCTGTTCGCGAAAAAGGCCCCGTGCGCATTCAAAGTAATCGTGGAGCCCGGCGCCACGTTCTGCCGCGACCACGCAACATATGGCTGCACAATCCGCCAGTCGTCGAGAAATACGGTCTTCCGAACGTAGACCGGGCCCCCTAAGTCCACCTTAAACTCGAGGGAACGGAAAATTTCCTCCGCATCCTGCTGCTTCGCGCGGTACCAAGCCGAGCATGAATTAGTTCTCTCGAGAATATCCAACACCGCATCGCGCGCTTCCGCAATCGCCGCTCCCGCAGCCCCGGAAGCGAAAAGCTCCTGCTCAACCGGATCCTTTGGCGTTTCGGGCGGCACAGGAAAAAGCGGTGGAGCAGAATCGTGATGATCGTCGACCGCGGATTCGCTACAGGAGCGAGGCGGCTCGGAAAGTTCCCATCTGGGAGAGTGGTCTCCGGCGAATCGAGGTTCATCGGGCACGCTTTCCGCGCACTCGCCCGGCGGTTTATTGCCACGAGGCGTCGCGAGATTGAAGTTTTGCGAGCGGGCTCCCGGGGAGGACAAACTCAAACAAATGGAAGCGGACAAAAAACAAGCTGCAGAGCGAACGGCGCAGCGCATGGTAGCCTCCCCGCGCGGACTGCTTCGCCACCACAGTCCGTTTGCGCGGCGGCTATCCGCCCAGACCGCCCACTCGATGCGGTCGCGCCAACGGCCGATTCATCATCCGGCATTTTTCAAGACGGAAGTGCTCAGGGAGATGTTTAGCGGGCGAACGGGAATTGACTATGATTTGACAGCGGCGTGAGAGCAGAGTTCTAAGCGCTCATCTAACGCTTACGTTTTTACGATTTTAGCACCACGTTTGTGTTGCCTCCGCTTCTATCACCACGCGCGCATCGTGTATGATCCGGGCGCGAGCCGCGGCATCCTCCCCACAGGACCCGCGAAGGGAAGATGTGAACTTCAAGGCCAGCTTTTTTCTGATTGTTCCGATCGTTGTACTCATCGGAGTGATCTATGCATTCGCGCGGCCCCCGTGGTCGGCGGTCAGGGTGGCGGGCCTGGTGATTGGGATCGTTTCCTTTGGTCTGCTGACGGTGGCGCGGATTCAACTTGGAAACGCATTCAGCATCACGCCGCAGGCCACAAAGCTCGTGACCGCAGGGATTTACTCGCGCATTCGAAATCCGATTTACGTATTTTCCGCGCTCGGCATTGCGGGCCTGCTTCTCTTCATCGAACGGCCTTATTATCTTCTGCTTTTTATCATTGTGATTCCGCTGCAGATATTCCGCGCGGGGCGGGAGGCGCGAGTCCTCGAAGAGCGCTTCGGAGAGGACTACCGGAAGTACAGAGCGGCAACGTGGTTTAGAGCCCCAGGGGACGCGGCCTGCGGCTGGACATTCATGTGGCTATCCGAAAATAGCCGGCCATCAATTCCTTCGCCCAGGAAGGCTCGCGTACCTCGCCTTTTGGCGCAAATCCGGACAGGTAGGGTTTCACATCCAAAACGGGAGTGCCGTCGATGGCATCGAGTTCACGGACTCTAATATGAAGACCCTCCACACTCTCCAGCCTGCAAATTGTAATACCCATGCGATTCGGTCTGTTTTTGGCGCGCTGGGCGAAGATTCCCACCAGCGGCCAATCGGCGCGCTCGCGGGGATGCTTTGCGCCGGTAAGGATTTTCTCGAGAGGAATCTTATCCAGGAGAAAAATGACTTCGACGTGGGAAAACTCGGCGAGGCCGGCCGTGCATTCCGGCGAGAATAAGGAGGAATCCAGCTCGATCGTGGCGGAGACCCCACCCCAACAGTCATCGGCTATTTTTCTTACGGGCGAGCGCACCACGCCCACGGGCTGGAGCAAAAAAACGTTCTTCTGATCGAGCGGATCTTCGTCAGTGACCATATCGAACCCCTATCGCAGTTTATGCCGCGCTCATTCTAGCTGCTCCTATGGGCGTCTGAACAGAATCTGCAGCGGTGCGGGTGGCAGGCTCGCGGAGCTAAGATGAAAGAAGAGGGACGAGATGAAGGCTTGCGTTTTGCGAACTCCCGGTGCCGTAGAAACGAATCCGCTAACAATCTGCGATATGCCGAAGCCGGAACCTGCGGCGAACCAGGTGCTAGTGCGCGTGCGGGCGTGCGGTGTTTGCCGGACGGATCTGCACGTGGTGGAAGGCGAGCTTCCACCACGAAAATCGCCGATCATTCCCGGGCACCAAATTGTGGGCATCGTGGAAAAAACTGGGGATGCTGCGCAGCGTTTCCGCCAGGGAGACCGAGTCGGAATTGCGTGGCTGCAAAGCACGTGCGGAAAGTGCGAGTTCTGCCGTTCGGGCCGGGAGAATCTTTGCGAATTCGCGGGGTTCACGGGCTACACGGCGGATGGCGGCTATGCGGAATATGCGGCTGCGCCGGAGCAATTCGTTTACCCACTGCCGGAGGGATTTGCGGATGAACAAGCGGCGCCGCTGCTATGCGCGGGGATCATCGGATTCCGCTGCTTGCGGATCGCGGGAGTGCAACGCGGGCAACGGATTGCGTTTTATGGATTTGGCGCGGCGGCACATGTGGCGATTCAAGTAGCGCGGCATTGGGGGGCGGAAGTCTATGCGTGCACGCGCGAAGAAAAACACCGGCGACTGGCGCGCGAGCTGGGAGCGGTGTGGGCTGGAGGAGCGGCGGAACAGCCGCCGGAATTATTGGACAGCGCGATCCTGTTCGCGCCCGCTGGAGAGCTGGTTCCACCGGCGCTGAAGGCGCTGAAAAAGGGCGGCGTGCTGGTGCTGGGGGGAATTCATATGAGCGCGATTCCGGCGCTCGATTACAACCTGCTTTACCACGAAAGGGTGATCCGAAGCGTGGCGAATAATACGCGGGAAGATGGAGAGCAGTTCCTGAAGATTGCGGCGGAAATTCCGATCCGAACACAGGTGCAAGTTTTTCCGCTAGCCGAGGCGAACCGGGCGCTGAACGCGCTGAAGCACGATGGAGTGCGCGGGGCGGCGGTGTTGCGGTGCGCGGAGTGAGGCGGGCAAGAAGACAAGGGGAATAGCTAGCGCGGAAGCATGAACTTCGCTGAGGCCCGTGGAGAAAGGCGCACGAAGCGCTCAGTGAAGCAGGCGGGGGAGGATGACGCTGATGAAGTCCACAAAGAAGTGGGCGAACATGTTGCCAAGGAGATCGCGGCGCCAAAGATAGAAGGCAGCGAGGACGGCTCCGATGACGAAGGCAATGACGACGTTGGCCCAGCCGTTGGTCCAGTGGGCTGTCGCAAAAATCATAAGCGGAACGAAAGCAGCCCAAAACTTCGGCAGGCCGGCCTGCTGAAGACGTTCGATCGAATAGCCGCGATAGCAAAGCTCCTCGACGATTCCGGCGCGCACCACGATCATCACGACCAGCCACAGCGGAAGCTTCGAAAGGACCTTACCCGTTTGGCCGCCGTTGAAATGGGTCAGAAATCCGGCCATGCCGCCCGCCAGCAGGCACAGTAACCCAAGGAGAAGACCACGAAGGAGAGTTTTCGCTACGGTGGACGTGCCGATGCCGATGGAAGTGAGCGGGCGGCCTTCGACGAACCGCACGAAAAGAAGGATGGCAGCCGCGAACAAATAAAATACGATTTCACGAACGAATACGGAGTGAGGGGCGACGGGATCGGGCGCGAGGCGATCATAGAGGCTGCGAATGATAAGCATTCCGAAAAGAGCGAGGAAAAGGCCGATCCAGCCGGAGAGCGGCAGACGCTTGGAGCTCTGGTGCGGAGATTCGTTTATCATTGCTTTTCCTTCTTCCGACCCGGACGAAGGCGGCGCAATTCGAGAGCGCACACGAGGCGCTTTGCAGCGAATTCTATAGAAGTGAACGATGAGATTCCAAAAAAAGTTCCGATGTCAGCTTGACGGACGGAGAGGCGAGGACCTACGATGCGCGGTTCCAAAGAAGGGAAGAGACCGATCATGAAGATTTCCATCGTTCGCAGGCATGCACTGCTGATTGCTGCAATTGGAGGTGCAGCGCTGATTGCGGCGGCACCGAGCCGCACACGGGCGCAGGCTCCCGCTGCCACGACGGCCCAGAAATACGATGTGACCGTCGAGCGGGATGTCGCCGCAAAGATGCGCGACGGAGTGACATTGCGAGCGGACATCTACCGACCGAAAGCCGATGGGAAATTTCCGGTGCTGCTGGAACGAACACCATATAACAAGAATGGCGATTACTCGTTCGGAATGAGGGCGGCTGCGCGAGGATACGTGGTGGTCATCCAGGACACGCGGGGGCGCTACCACAGCGACGGGGAATGGTACACATTCAAGAACGAACCGAACGACGGGTACGACACGGTGGAATGGGCGGCGGCGCTGCCGTACTCGGATGGAAAAGTGGGGATGTTCGGCGGATCGTACGTGGGCGCGACGCAATTTCTGGCAGCAATCGCGCACCCGCCGCATCTGGCGGGAATTGCGCCGTACGTGACGGCTTCGAATTATCACGATGGATGGACGTACCAAGGCGGAGCGTTCGAACAATGGTTCAACCAGTCGTGGACTACAGTTCTTGCGCAGAACACTTTGCTGCGGAAGGCCACGGGCGAAAGCAATGCACTTGAATTGGCAAACGTGGTGCCTCTGACGGAATACCCCATCTTCAAGGCGATCGATTTCAAGTCATTGGCGCCTTACTACCGGGACTGGCTGGCGCACCCGAATTATGACGACTACTGGAAACAAATTTCGATCGAGGAGCACTACTCGGAGATCAAGGTTCCGGTGTTCAATATTGGCGCGTGGTACGACATTTTTCAGGGAGGCACGCTGCACAACTATGAGTCGCTGAAGACTCAGGCGGGGACCGAAGAGGCGCGAAAAGGCCAGAGGCTGTTCATAGGGCTCGGAGGGCATTCCGGCGGGTGGGAACAGGAAAAGATCGGCGACGTGGATTTTGGAAAAAATGCGCCGTTCGATGGCGATGAAATCACGCTCGAATGGTACGACCATTTGCTGAAAGGCGAGGATAACGCGCTTTCGAGGAGCAAGCCGGTACGGATTTTCGTGATGGGAAGAAATGAATGGCGCGACGAGGATGATTGGCCACCGGCGCGCGCGAAGTACACGAAGTATTTCCTGGGATCCGGCGGCGGGGCCAATTCGGCAGAAGGAAACGGAACACTCGGAACGAAAGAAGAAGGAAGCGCGGCGAAGGATTCGTTTGTGTACGATCCGGCGGACCCGGTGCCGACGGTGGGAGGGCCGCTGTGTTGCGACTCGACACACCTGGAGCCGGGGCCGCGCGACCAGAAGAAGGTGGAGGACCGCAAGGACGTTCTGGTGTACTCGACCGCGCCGATGGGGAAGGACACGGAAGTGACCGGGCCGGTGATGCTGGATCTCTACGTGAGCACGTCCGCGGTGGACACGGATTTTACGGGGAAGCTGGTGGATGTGTGGCCGAACGGCTTCGCGCAGAATCTGACCGAGGGAATTTTGCGTCTGCGCTACCGGGAGTCGCAGGAGAAGCCGGAACTGGCAAAGCCGGGAGAGATTTACCACGTCCGAGCCAATCTTTGGTCTACGAGCGACGTCTTTTTGAAGGGCCACCGCATCCGGCTGGAGATATCGAGCAGCAACTTTCCGAGGTTCGACCGCAATCTAAATACGGGCGAGGTGCAGGCCACGGCGACGCGGATGGTGAAAGCGGCGAACGTGATTTATCACGACAAGGAGCATCCATCCGCGCTGATTTTACCGGTCATGCCGGAGTGAAAAGTTGCCGCGAAAGCGCGCGGGGCGATTGCTGTTCCCCTGCTCGACTTGACACTCCTGGAAAGCCAGCCTACACTACGTAGTTTTTAGATGCCCTCTCAGACGTGACAGGAGGGCGGGACTCCCATGGACAAGAAACGGCTCGAATACTACAAGAAGAAATTGCAAACCAGGCGCGAAGAACTACTGAGGACGATTGCACGGACGGCGGAGGAGGGACGCGCGGCGGACGACGATCCGACGGTGGACCTCGCGGACAAAGCGGCAAACTCCTACACCAAGGAGTTTCTGTTCGGCATGACCAATACGGACCGCACGATCCTGAACATGATTGACGGGGCTCTGAAACGCATTCAGGACGAGGAGTACGGGGTCTGCGCGAACTGCCAGGAAGAGATGCAGCAGAAGAGGCTGGAAGCGGTACCCTGGGCGAAGCATTGCGTGAATTGCCAGGAAAAGGCCGAAAAAGGGCTGCTCTAAATCTGCCCGCCCGATCGTTACTCTAGCGTACATTCTCTCTTTGTTTATGTTCGCGGGCGTAGTAGTCTAGCGCCGGCGTGGCTGAACGCTTCACTATTCGGAACGGCGGTTTGCGGTGGCTGTCTGCCGCAGGCGATGCACTGACGAGCGTTTTGCTTGGGGGGGAATGCCGCATCTGCAAGCGCGTGTTGCTGCACTCCTCGAGAGTGCCTTTGTGCGAGGGGTGCTTGCAATCGTTCGCACTCATGCCGAGAGACGTCTGCACAACATGCGGGCTGCCAAGAGAAACCTGGACAGCAGAAAGTGCAGGACAGACCGAAGAAGAGGCACGCTGCCCCGCCTGCCGCGCGGAAATGTTTGCGTTTAACCGGGCGAGAAGTTTTGCGATTTACGAGAACGCCGTGGTGCGTGCCATTCTGCTGCTGAAGTTCGAGCGGATCGAGCCATTGGGCTGGTGGTTTGCGAGGCGCCTTGCGGAGATTGTAGCCGAGCAGGGCGAATCATTTGCGGCGGATGTGGTGGTGCCTGTGCCCCTGCACCGTGAACGGGAACGCGAACGTGGGTACAACCAGGCAGAGATGCTCTCAAAGCCCCTGGCAAAGCTCCTGGGACTGCCGCACCGGGGCGTTTTGCTGATGCGGACTAAACCCCGGCCGAACAAGGACATCCTGACGCTCGAGGAGCGCTGGGAGGCGGTGCGTGGCGCTTTTGCCACCTGTCCGGGCAGCCAAGTTGACAACCAACGCGTCTTACTGGTAGATGATGTAATGACAACTGGAGCGACGCTGGATGCCTGTGCGAAGGCGTTGCGCGAGGCGGGAGCCAAAGCAGTGATGGGGCTGACCGCGGCGCGGGCGGTGCGAACTCCGCTGCCGGTTGCAAAAGAAAGATAACCCAAGGGACGCGCGATGAGCGCAACGCGGCATGAAGCGGCCACGAGTTTTGGTGACCGCAGGGCGGCCAACACCAGGGGAAGCTTTTCCCCCGAGGAGGCGGGCGCGCCTATGCCTGCTTCCGAGGGTCCTGCCGGCAGTAGAATCCACAGCATGCTTGCTCCACGGCGCGGGTCGCTGATGCAGGAACCCGTGCTAGTGCTGAACGCGACTTACGAGCCCATAAACGTAACGGCGGTAAGGCGCGCGATGGTGCTGATGCTGAAAGGCGTGGCACAAGCGGAAGAGCTACACACCGCCGAAGTGCATTCGGCGGCGCACGCGCACAGGGTTCCGTCGGTCATCCGGTTGCTAGCGTACCGGCATATTCCGCAGCAGAGCCGCGCGCTTTCGCGGAAGAACATATTGTTGCGGGACCGGAATACCTGCCAATTCTGCGGGAGAATCTTTCCGAGTTCGGAATTGACGCTGGATCACGTGGTGCCGAGGTCGCGGGGCGG
>Ga0335077_10009613_pt1 | contig 12009 bp, 12 predicted proteins | sample Lox_Sample_31_FD_207151 | JGI IMG/M metagenome (GOLD analysis project Ga0335077, IMG submission 207151) | Soil microbial communities from Loxahatchee National Wildlife Refuge, Florida, United States - Lox_Sample_3.1 | ecosystem: Environmental > Terrestrial > Soil > Wetlands | place: USA...
CCTGCGGCTCGCTGCGCGCCTCTTCGAGGCGCGCCCTCGCGGGGTCGAGCGGATGGCTCGAGAAGAGAGAGATGGGCTCGCTCGCCTGCGGCTCGCTGCGCGCCTCTTCGAGGCGCGCCCTCGCGGTGTGGGGCGCATTGCTCGAGAAGAGCTCTGGATCCGTGGGCGGTAGACTCTGCCGCCGTGGCGGCGAAGAAGAAGGTGGCGAAGGGGCAGGCGAAGTCGGGGAGCTCGCGCAAACGGTTGTCGCCGGCTCGCGAGAAGCGTGGACCCGAGGCGCCGGACAGCGGGCTGCCGCTGGACGCTGCCGAGCTTGCCGAACTCGTCTCGGACGTGCGGGCCGCGGGGGGCGCGCCGCTCGGGGCGTATCGCGAGCCGCTGTCGGGGGCGCCGCTCTTGTTGGCGATGCTGCCGCTCGGTGCGCTCGAGCCGACGCCGTTCCAGCGCGATCTGTCGCCCACGCACGTGAAGAGGCTGGCGCAGAAGATCGACGAGTCGGGCGCCTTCCTCGATCCCGTGATCTGCGTGCGCGGCTCGGCCGGAGGCTTCTGGACGCCGAACGGGCGGCACCGCCTGGCGGCGGCGAAGCTGCTCGGCATGCGCGCGATCACCGCGCTCGTGTCGCCCGCCGAGGCGCTCGCCTACAAGATCCTCGCCCTCAACACGGAGAAGGCACACAACACCAAAGACCGAAGCCTCGAGGTGATCCGCATGGCGCAGGCGCTCGCGAAGGCGCAGCCGCGCGCGCCCGAGGCGCAGTTCGCGGCCGAGTTCGAGCTCGCGGCGTTCCTGACGCTCGGCCTCTGCTACCAGAGGTCGCCGCGCTTCGCGGGCGGTGCGTACCTGCCGTTCCTGCGCCGCGTGGACCGGCTCGCCGACAAGCCGCTGCCGGTCGCGCTGCGCGAGCGCACGGGCTTCGCCGCGAAGCTGCTCGAGATCGACGCGCGCGTGAAGGAGATCGTCGCGGGCCTCGCCGAGCGCGGCTTCAAGTCGCCCTATCTGCGCACGCTCGTCGTCGCGCGCATCAACCCGGTGCGCTTCGTGAAGCAGAAGCGCGGCGAGACGGCGCCCGCCATGCCGATCGGCGCGGCGCTCGTGCGCATGGCCGCGAGCGCGAAGAAGTTCGATCCCGCCGGCGTGCGCGAGCGCGACCTGGCGCTCGTGGCCGCGGTGGCGTCCGACGACGCCGAGGCCGAATGAGACGCCTACACTGTTGGGTGTCAGGCCGCGTGCAGGGCGTGTGGTTCCGCGGCGCCACGCAGCAGCGCATGCGCGAGCTCGGCCTGCGCGGCTGGGTGCGCAACCTGGCCGACGGGCGCGTCGAGGCGCTCCTCGAGGGCGACGACGCGGCCGTCGAGCGCGGGCTCGAGTTCCTGCGCAGCGGCCCGCCCGGCGCCTGCGTGGCCGGCGTCGAAGTGCGCGAAGCCGATGCCGGCGAGCCGCTCGCCGCGTTCGAGATCCGGCGCGGATGAAGGTCGCGCTGTCCGGTGCGTCCGGTGCGCTCGGCCGTCCGCTCGCCGCGGCGCTCGCAGCCGCGGGACACGACGTGCTGCGGTGGGTGCGCGGCACCCCCGCGCGCGCGGACGAGCTCGCCTGGGACCCGGCCGCGGGCGGCGTCGACGCCGCGGCGCTGGAAGGCCTCGGCGCGTGGATCCATCTGTCGGGCGAGCCCATCGCGGGCGCGCGCTGGACGGCCGCGAGAAAGCGCGCGATCGCGGACAGCCGCGTGCGCTCGACGCGCACCGCCGCCGAGGCGCTCGCGCGCTCGGCCTCGCGGCCCGCGTTCCTGTGCGCTTCGGCCGTGGGCTTCTACGGCGACCGCGGCGGCGAGTGGCTCGACGAGTCGAGCCCGAAGGGCGCGGGCTTCCTCGCCGGCGTGTGCGCCGAGTGGGAGCGCGCCTGCGAGCCCGCGCGCGCGGCGGGCCTGCGCGTGGCGAACCTGCGCTTCGGCGTGGCGCTCGACCCCGCGGCCGGCGCGCTGGCCTCACTGCTCGCGCTCTTCCGGCTCGGCCTCGGCGGCCCGCTCGGCTCCGGTGCGCAGTACCAGTCGTGGATCACCCATGCGGATCTCGTCGCGGCCATTTTACACATTTTGGTGTCAGATGAGCTGAGCGGCCCCGTGAACGTCGTGGCGCCCGCGCCCGTGACCAACGCGGAGCTCTCGCGCGCGCTCGGCCGCGTGCTCCGGCGACCCGCGTTCCTGCGCACGCCCGCGTTCGTGCTGCGCCTCGCGCTCGGCGAGGCCGCGGACGAGCTCTTGCTGGCGAGCCAGCGCGTGCGCCCGGCGAAGCTGCTGGCCTCCGGCTTCCGCTTCGCGGATCCCGAGCTCGAGCCCGCGCTGCGCCGCCTGCTCGCCTAGTGCACGCCGGCGCCGGGCACGAGCGAGGCCGGCTCGATGCCGAGCGAGTGCAGCGCCTCATCCCACATGCGCTCGGCCGGCGTGTCGAACACGAGCGCGGGCGTCAAGCCGGCCGTGAGCCACGCGCCTTGCGCGAGCTCGCTCTCGAGCTGGTGCGCGCCCCAGCCCGCGTAGCCGGCGAAGAGCCGCACGCGCCGTGGCGGATGCTCGACGAGCGCGCGGAAGTGCTGTGGCGAGGTGGACAGCGAGATCTCGTGGGTGACCTCGAGCGTGCCTTCCCCCGCGGCCACCGTGTCCGTGGGCTCGTGCAGGAGCCAGCCCGACTCGGGGCTCACCGGCCCGCCGACCCAGATCACCGCCGACGGATCGCCGCGCCAGCGCATGCCCATGGGCGCGGTCACGTCGATCACCGGTGTCTCGCTCGGCCGGTTCAGCACCAGCCCGAACGAGCCCTGCTCCGTGTGCTGCACCATGAGCACGACCGCGCGCTGGAAGTTCGGGTCGTCGAGCTGGGGCATGGCGAGCAGGAGGCCGGGCGCGATGCGTGCGCTGTCCATGTCTGCAGTCTAGTCCGCGGCCGCGCGCGTCGCCGCGTCGATCGATTCGTGCACCGCGTCCGCGAGCGCCGTCACGCCGGCGAGGCCGGCGCGCGGCTCGGCCAGGCCGTTCGACAGGATCGCCACGGCGAGGTCGCGGCCGGGGTCCGCGAACGCGGTGTTCACGACGAAGTGACCGGCGTGGCCGAACGTGCCCGCCGTCGCGCGCGTGCCGCAGTCGTCGAGCGAGGGCAGCACGTGCTTCAAATGGAAGCCGAGCCCCCAAGGGATGTCGCGCAGGAACGTGCGGTCGCGAGAGCCGACGACGTGTGGAAACGTGGCGGTGCGCACCATCGCCGCCGACAGGAGCGGTCCGTTCGCGCCGCGCCCGCCGTCGAGCAGGGCGCGGTAGAACACGGTGAGCGTGCGCGCGCGCGCGATCCCGCCGCCGCCGGGCAGCACCGCGGCGTGCGTGCGCGGCTCGTTCCAGAACGCGGCCTCGGACTCGGGCGGCGCGCCTTTCGCGCTGCGGGTTGCCACGCGCAGCGGCGGTGCCGCCAGGTCGCTCGGCCGGCCGAGCGAGAAGCCGTCGCGCGGAACGCCGAGCGGCTCGAGCACGCGCGCGCGGAGCGCGTCGGGCAGCGGCCGGCCGTCGAGCCGCTGCACCAGCTCGCCGACGACGAACCAGGCCGACCCCGGGTGATAGCCGCGCTCGGCGCCCGGCTCCCACGCGAGCGGCATGGCGCACACGAAGCGCAGCGCCTCGTCCCAGTCGCGCGACACGCGCGCGAGCCCGCGCGACAGCTCCGGTGTGTTGTCGGGGAACCCGCCGCGGTGCGTCAGCAGGTGCGCGATCGTGACGCGCTCCTTGCCGTGCTTGCCGAACTCGGGGAAGTGCTGCGCGACGCGCGTGTCGAGTGTGAGCGTGCCCGACTCGACGAGCTGCAGCAGCGCGACCGCGACGAGCGGCTTCGTCGAGCTCCACAGCACGTACGTCGAGTCGACCGTCGCGCCCGGTCCGAGCGCGCGCTCGAACACGCGGCGCCCGCGCCAGTCGACCGCGAGCTGCAGCGTGGGCCGCAGCCCCGTCGCGAGCTGGCGTGCCATCTCGCGCTCGAGCGGGGCGAAGTCCGGTTCCACGTCGGGGCGCATGATACGCTCTTGGCACGGAGGATCCGCCGTGCAGGTTCCCTTCTACTTCGACTACGCGTGTCCGTGGGCGTACCTGGGCTCCAGCCGCGCGGAGGCGTACTTCCGCGATCTGGGCGTCGAGATCGATTTCCGGCCCGTGCACCTGCGCCGGCTCGTGGAGCCCGGCGTCGGCAAGCCGCTCGAGCTCGGTCCGCGCAAGCAGAAGAACGCGCTCGGCGACTTCCGCCACTGGGCCGAGGCGCTCGGCGCCGAGGTCTCGCCGAACGCGCGCGCGCTGTACAAGACCGACACGTCGCTCGCGCTGCGCTGCGCGCTCGTCGCGAAGGACGAGCGCCGGCTGCGCGAGTTCCACTACCCCGCGTATCGCGCGCGCTGGGCCGACGCGCGCGACCTCGGCGACGAGGCGCTGCTGGGCGAGCTGCTCGGCCCCGCGGGGCTCGACGCGGCGCGCGTGCTCGCGCGCGCGAAGTCGCCCGAGCTCGAGGAGCGGCTGACGAAGGAAACCGAAGCGGCGCTCGCGCGCGGCGTGTTCGGCGTGCCCACGTTGTTCGTCGGCGACGAGATGTTCTGGGGGAACGACCGCTTCGAGCTGGTGCGTTTCTACGTGTCGAAGGCCGCGGGGCGCGGCTGAGAGGAGCTCCATGTACAAGGTCGTCGCCGCCTGGTCGCACCCGAAGCCGAAGGACGTGGACGCGTTCGAGAAGGCGTACCTGGGCACGCACGTTCCGCTGGCGCGCGCCGTGCCGGAGCTGCGCCGCATCGTGCTGACACGCACGAGTGTAGGCCTGGAGGGCGGCGCGCCCGTGTTCCACCGCATCGCCGAAATGGCCTTCGACACGGCCGAGGCGCTCGAGCGCAGCAGTCACTCGCCGCAGTGGAAGGCCCTGCGCGAGGACGCCGGCCAGATGATCGCCAAGTTCGACGTGAAGCTCGACGTGGGCATCGGCTGGGAAGCTGGCACGAGCTTCGGCGGCGGCTTCGATCTCGACGGCGTGGACCGGCTGCTCGCCACCACGCGCGCGGTGCGGAAGCGCCTCGACCTGGCGCGGCCCGTGCCGCGCGAGGTGGTGCTCGAGTGCGTGCGGCTGTCGCAGCAGGCGCCCACCGGCTCGAACCGGCAGGGCTGGCGCTGGCTCGTCGTGACCGATGCGAAGAAGCGCAAGGCGCTCGCCGAGATCTACAAGCGCGGCGGCGGCGAGTACCTCGAGCAGGCGCGCAAGGCGACACCGCCCGGTGACAAGCAGACCGCGCGCGTGTACGACTCCGCGCTCTGGCTCGTCGACCACCTGCACGAAGTTCCCGTGCACGTGATCCCGTGCGCGCTCGGCCGCGTGAACGATTCGCTGCCGCTCGGCATGCGCGCCGGCTTCTACGGCTCGATCTATCCGGCGGTGTGGAGCTTCCAGCTCGCGCTGCGCTCGCGCGGCCTCGGCAGCGTGCTCACGACCCTGCACATGAATCGCGAGGAAGAGGCCGCCGAGCTGCTCGGCATTCCCAAGGACGTGACCCAGGTCGGCCTGTTGCCCGTCGCGTACACGAAGGGGCTCGACTTCAAGCCGGCCGACCGGCCCGGTCCCGAGACCATCACGTACTTCGAGCGCTGGGGTTAGCTGCCGTCTACCTTCGCGCTCGAAGCGGGGAGGGGTTCATGCAAGTCCGCGTCAACGGAAGCGCGCACGAGGTCGACGTCGAGCCCGAGATGCCGCTGTTGTGGCTCTTGCGCGACGTGCTCGATCTCACGGGAACCAAGTACGGCTGCGGCGTCGCGTACTGCGGCGCCTGCACGGTGCTGCTCGACGGCGCGCCCGTGCGGAGCTGCAGCCTGCCGGCGTCGGCGGCCGCGGGGAAGGAAATCCGGACGATCGAAGGACTCGCGCGTGGCGGCACGCTGCACCGGGTCCAGGCGGCGTGGATCGAGTACCAGGTGCCGCAGTGCGGCTACTGCCAGTCGGGCCAGATCATGGCCGCGGTGGCGCTGCTCGAGGCGAACCCGAAGCCGAGCGACGCCGACATCGACGCCGCCATGACGAACGTGTGCCGCTGCGGCACCTACGGGCGCATTCGCGCGGCGATCCACGCCGCGGCGCAGGCGTAGCGCGATGGCGATCACGCGGCGCGGCTTCATCGTCGGCGGGGCGCTCGCGGGCGGCGGGCTCCTCGTCGGCTACGCGCTCTCGCCGTTCTCGAACCTGAAGCGGGCGCGCGCGCTCGGCGCGGCGGGCGACGAGGTCCTGCTGCTGACCTGGGTGAAGCTCGCCCCCGACGACACGGTGACCGTGATCGTGCCCCACTCCGAGATGGGCCAGGGCGTGCACACGTCGCTGCCGATGATGCTCGCGGAAGAGCTCGACGCCGACTGGTCGCACGTGCGCATGGAGCAGGCGCCCGCCGATCCCGCGTTCGCGAATGGCGGGCTCGCACGCGGCTACCTCGCGGGCGATTTCCAGATCCCGTCGGCGCTCTCGGGCACGACCGACTTCGCGATGCGCAAGATCGCCGAGCTCATGCACCTGCAGATCACGGGTGGAAGCCTGTCGGTGCGCGCGACCGGTGTCGCCGGCATGCGCCGCACCGGCGCGGCCGCGCGCTGGATGCTCGTGCACGCGGCCGCCGAGGCGTGGCGCGTGCCGGCGGGCGAGATCACCACCGAGAAGAGCGTGCTCTTCCACGCGGGGTCGAGCCGGCAGGCGCGCTACGGCGAACTCGCGAGCGCTGCGGCGCGCTTCGATCCGCCCGCCGACGTGCCGCTCAAGCCGCGCGAGCGCTACACGATCGTCGGCCGCTCGCAGCCGCGCTTCGACGTGCCCGCGAAAGTGGACGGCAGCGCGAAGTACGGCGTCGACACGCGGCTGCCCGGGATGCTGTATGCGGCGGTGCGCGCCTCGCCGGTGTTCGGCGGCAAGGTCGCGGGCTTCGATCCCGCGCCGCTCGCCGGCCGCCGCGGCGTGGTTCGCGCCGTCGAGATCCCCGGCGCGGTCGCGGTCGTCGCCGACTCGTACTGGCGCGCGCGCCAGGCGGTCGACGCGCTCGAGATCCGCTGGGACGCCGGTGCCGCCGCGAGTCACTCGTCGGATTCCATCTTCAAGGGCATGGCAGAGGCTTTGAAGCGGGGCGGCTTGAAGAAGGACTACGCCTTCGGCGACGCCGAGGCGGCGCTGCGCACCGCCGCTCGGGTCGTCGACGCGACGTACCGCGTGCCGTACCTGGCGCACGCGACCATGGAGCCCATGAACTGCACCGCGCAGTTCTCGGGCGGGAAGCTCGAAGTGTGGGGCGGTTTCCAGGACGGCCTCGGTGCGCGTGCGCACGCGGCGAAGAGCGCAGGGCTGTCTCTCGACGCAGTCACTCTGCACCACACGGCGATGGGCGGCGGCTTCGGGCGCCGCGGCCCGACGCTCAACTACCTGGAGCAGGCGATCGCGATCGCCAAGCAGCTCGACAAGCCCGTGAACCTGATCTGGTCGCGCGAAGAGGATCTGACGCAGGACAACTACCGGAATGCGTCCGTGGCGCGCGTGCGCGCGGGGCTCGACGCCTCGGGACGGCCCAGCGCGTGGCTGTACGAGTTCACCGAGAAGCACGATCCGAAGGAGGCGACCTGGATCCCGTACGGGATCGCGAACCGGGAGGCGCGCTATACCTCCGGCACCGATCCGATCCCGTTCGGCCCGTGGCGCAGCGTCGACAACAGCCACCACGGCTTCTTCATCGAGTCGTTCGTCGACGAGCTCGCGGCCGAGGCGAAGCGCGACCCGTTCGAGTACCGCCGCGAGCTGCTCGCCGACGCGCCCCGACACCGCGCGGTGTTGGAGGCCGTGGCCGAGATGGCGGACTGGAAGAGCCCGCCGCCGAAGGGCCGGGCGCGCGGCATCTCGCTGAAGGAGTCGTTCGAGACCATCGTCGCGCAGGTCGCCGAGGTCTCCGTCGGCGACGACGGGCGCGCGCGCGTTCACAAGGTCTGGTGCGCTGCCGACCCGGGCGAGGTCGTTCACCCGTCCGGCATCGCCGCGCAGCTCGAGGGCGGGATCATCTACGGGCTCACGGCGGCGCTCTACGGCGAGATCACGATCGCCGAGGGGAGGGTCGTCGAGAAGAACTTCCCCGACTACCCGATGGTGAAGCTGGCGGACGCGCCTGCGATCGAGGTGAAGCTGGTGCCGTCGGGAGCGCACACCGGCGGCGCGGGCGAGCCCGGCACGCCGCCGATCGCCGCGGCGACCGCGAACGCGGTGTTTGCGCTGACGGGACACCGCGTGCGCGCGCTGCCGCTGCGCAAGCAGGACCTGCGGGCGCCGCCCGAGCGGTGGAGCCCGGAGCACGGTACGAGCGACACGTAGCTGCGAGCGGGTCCTAGAGGCGCATGATCCCGGGGCGCGGGGCGCCGGTGTCGTACGTCTCCCTCGAGATCGGCGCTCCCAGCTCGGCCAACGCTTTTCTGTGTTGATTGGGCGGCGTGCGCATCACCAGGTCCTCGAACCTGCGCAGCTCCGCGAACTCGGGCAGCGCGAAGCAGCGCGCCACGAATGCGGCGGTCTTGGGCCAGCGCGCCGAGTCCAGCTGCCAGCGCGCGACTTCCAGGTTGCGGAAGAACGACGCGAGCGACGCGTCGGCGAGCGAGAAGTCGCCGAACAGGAAGCCCGACGCCGGGAGCTCGCGCTCCAGGTAGCCGAGCACTTCGGGGATCTCCGTCTCCGCGACCTTCGCGAGCTTGGCGGCGTCCGGCGCCACGCCGAACACGAAGCGGTTCACGATCAGCGGGAAGTAGTACTGCCAGATGAACACGTCGCCCATGCGCGAGTCCGCGTACTCTTCGAACCAGCGCGCGCGGGCACGGTCCGCGATGTCGCGCGGGTAGAACGCGGGCTCCGGCGTGCGGTCTTCCAGGTACTGGCAGATCACCGACGAGTCCGCGAGCACGAGGTCGCCCTCGACCAGCACGGGAATGCGCCGCAGCGGGGACAGCTGCGAGAAGCGGTCGTCGCCGAGGAACGGCGTGATCGGATCGATCTCGTACGCGATGCCCTTGCGCCGCAGGGTCACGAGCACCTTGCGCACGTAGGGCGACAGGTAGCTGCCCACGACGAGCACCGGCTTCACGTCGCGCCCTCCAGCTTTTCGATTTGGTGGAACTGACTGTAGTCGACGCGGTAGCCGGTCGGCCCCCGGCCGGGCACGAGCACGTCGCGGAAACGCGCGTTCCAGACGATGTCGCCGTACTGGTACGTGCCTCGCGCGTGCACCGTCTGGTGGAACGCGAGCTCGATGCCGACCACGCTCACGAGGATCTGCGCGTCGTCCCGCTCGAGTGACTCGGGCGTCGCCCCGAAGAGTGGGCTCGATTCGTCGATCTGGTGCACGACCGTCCACGTCAACGCGAAGAGCGGCGTCCAGCTGCGCGTGAGGCGCAGCTCGTAGAAGCGGCGGATCTCCTCCCCTTCCGCCGTGACCTCGTCGCGCGCGAGCGCCATGCGCACCTGCCCCTCGGCGATGGCGCTCTGCCGCGCGTTCGCCATGCGCACGAGCAGCGAGCGCACGCCGTCGCGCGGGCCGACGACCGCGTGCCTGCCGAACAGCACGCGCGCGGTCGGCCGCGAGAACTTCGCGAACGCGAGGCCCGCGACGAGCGCCACGGCGAGCAGACCGAGGAACGACTCCAGCGTGACCAGCGTGTGTGCGCCGAGCGAGCGCGGCGACAGCACGCCGTAGCCGATGGTCGAGAGCGTCTGCACGCTGAAGAAGAACGCGTCCTCGAACGAACCCGGCCGCGCGCCTGCGACCGCGCCGTCGTCGACGAAGTACGCCAGCGCGAACAATCCGGCGAGCGCGACCCAGATCGTGAACAAGAGTGGCACGAGCCGCGGCCACGACAGCTCGAGCAGCCTCGCGTAGACGTCGAGCGGGTGGCGCTCCAACTAGACGATCCGGCTCTCGCGCCCCGCCCAGTACTTCTCGCGCAGGCGGCGCTTCGCCATCTTGCCGGTCTCGGTGCGCGGCACCTCGGTCGCGAAGTCGATCGTGCGCGGACACTTGTAGTGCGCCAGGTGAGCGCGGCAATACTCGACGAGCTCGCGCTCGAGCTGGGGCCCCGGCACCGCGCCGGCCGCGGGCACGACGACGGCCTTCACCTCTTCGCCGAGGTCCTCGTTCGGCACGCCGATCACGGCGACGTCCTGCACCTTCGGGTGCATGACCAGGTGATTCTCGGTCTCCTGTGGGTAGATGTTCACGCCGCCCGAGATGATCATGTTCGACTGGCGATCAGTCAGATACAGGTAGCCATCGGCGTCCTTGTAGCCGATGTCGCCGATCGTGAAGAGGCTGCCGCGGTAGCTCGACGCCGTCTTCTCCGGGTCCTTGTGATAGGAGAAGCGCGCGGTCGGGTCGGACGGCGCGTCGAAGTACACCGCGCCTTCGCGGCCGGGCTCGTCGAACTCGCGGCCCGCCTCGTCGAGCAGGTGGACCACGCCGCCGGCCCAGTGGCGGCCGACGGAGCCCTTGTGCGCCAGCCACTCCTTCGCGCGGATCAACGTGCCACCGCCCTCGGTGCCGCCGTAGTACTCCATGATCGCGTCGCCCCACCACGCGATCATCTGTTCCTTCAGCGGGATGGGGCAGGGCGCCGCCGCGTGGATCGCCGCGCGCAGGCTCGACAGGTCGTACTTTGCGCGCACCTCTTCGGGCAGCGACAGCAAGCGGCGGAAGTGGGTCGGCACGAACTGCGCCGAAGTGACTCGCTGCTCCTGCATCGTGCGCAGCACTTCCTCGGCGTCGAAACGTCGCAGCACGACTGCGGTCGCGCCGATGCGGTGCATCGACGCGGTGAAGCCGATCGGCGCCGCGTGGTAGAGCGGCGCGGGCGTGAGGTAGACGTCGGACTCGCCGATGCCGAAGAGCGCGGTCAGGCCGACCACGCCGGCCAACACCGAAGGGTGTCCCGCGGGCACGCGCGGCAGCGCGCGCCGCACGCCCTTCGGCTTGCCCGTGGTGCCCGACGAGTACAGCATGACCGAGCCCTCGAGCTCGTCCGGGAGCGGCGCGTCTTCGGGCACGCCGGCGAGCGCGTCCTCCAGCGGCTGGAAGCCCGGGATCTCGCCGCCGACCGAGAGCTTCGCCACGAGCTTCGGCGCGCGTGCGGCCACGCGCGCGGCGAGCTCCGCGAAGCGCGCATGTGCGAACAGCACCTTCGCGTCGCAGTTGTCGACGATGTACTGGATCTCGTCTTCCTGCAGATGCCAGTTCACCGGGGTGAAGTAGAGGCCCGTGCGGTGCGCGGCCCAGTACACATCGAAGAACTCGTCGTCGTTCGCGAGATACGCGGCGACGCCGTCGGCGTGCGCGAGTCCCGTCTTGCGCAGCCAGTGGCCGATTCGCCGCGAGCGCGCTTCCAGCTCGCCGTACGTCTCGACGAACTCGCCGTTGCCGTAGATCAGTGCGGGCTTGTTCGGACTCTTGCGCGCAAACGCAGCCACCGTCGTCATGACGCTTCCGCCTCCCTCGCCCGCGCGGAGCGAACGCGCTGCATTCTACCCGACGGGCCGCTACCCTCGCGCGCATGCCGGACGCCGCGCGCGACCTGCTCGCGTTCATCGACGCCTCGCCGACGCCGTACCACGCGATCGCGGAAGCGTCGCGCCGGCTGGGCGCCGCGGGCTACCGCGAGACGAGCGAGGACGAGCTGTGGGCGCTGTCGCCCGGCGACCGCCGCTTCGTGGTGCGCAACGGCGGCAGCATGGTGGCGTTCCAGGTCGGCAGCGACTCGCCGGTCGAGGGCGGCTTCCGCCTGGTCGGGGCGCACACCGATTCGCCGAACCTGCGCGCGAAGCCGCTCGCCGACGTGCGCGCGCACGGCTACCGCCAGCTCGCGGTCGAGCCGTACGGCGGAATTCTCCTGCATACCTGGCTCGACCGCGACCTGTCGGTGGCGGGCCGCGTCACCGTTCGCGAGCGCGGCGGCGCGCGCAC
>Ga0335077_10009614_pt1 | contig 12009 bp, 11 predicted proteins | sample Lox_Sample_31_FD_207151 | JGI IMG/M metagenome (GOLD analysis project Ga0335077, IMG submission 207151) | Soil microbial communities from Loxahatchee National Wildlife Refuge, Florida, United States - Lox_Sample_3.1 | ecosystem: Environmental > Terrestrial > Soil > Wetlands | place: USA...
TCGAGATGTCGGCGACGGCGCCCGGCGCGAGCGTGCCGAGCTGACCGTCCAGGCCGAGCATGGTCGCGGGATTCGTCGTGACCATGCTCACGATCGTCGCCAGATCGAGGCCGAGGGCCAGCAGCTCGTTCATGACCTGGACCAGGCTGTGCACGCCGCTGCCACCGATCGGCGTGCCGCTGTTCCACTGGACCGAGCGCAGCTCGTCGTCCGTGCTCATGCGTCGAATCGTGTATCCGTGGATGTCGGCGCCGACCGTGAAGGGCACGACGCCGGCATCGAGCGCGATTCGCGCCGCGCGGAAGCTCAGGTGTCCTCCGCGTCCGATGTCGATGCGGACGCCGAGCTTCACGGCCTCGAAGATGAGGGGATGCACCTGACCATCGGGCGAGACGAAGGCGCCGGGATGCTTGGTGAAGGGATGCGCCAGGATGTCGCCCGGATCGAGCAGCGGCATCACGTCGCGCAGCAGGGCGTCCGGATCGACCCGGGCGCCGGCCTCGTCGGCCCAGAGCTGTCCCAGGTGCACGTATACGGGCACCCCGGCCTCGCGCGACGCGAGCTTGCCCAGCCGCAGCGTCTCGATCCCCCAGCGCGAATACCCGCCGATCTCCGCGTGACACTTGATGCCCTTGACGATGTCCCGATGCGCGTCGATCGTGCGCACCGTTTCTCGCACGTTGATGCCCCCCGGCCCGTAGAGATCGACGTAACGGTGGCCCGACAAGCCGCCGACCAGGTAGTTGGAGATGAACGCGAACACGCGGGTCCGGGCGGGTTCGACGATGAACTTGCGAAAGCCCTGGAAGGTCAGCGCGCCCGCCCCGCCCTGGTCCACGAGCGTGGTCACACCCGAGGTAACGCCCACCTCGTCGGGATTCATCCCGAAGTCGCCGGTCACGTGCTGGTACACGTGGGCATGGGTGTCGATCATGCCCGGCAGGACCAGCCGGCCGCGCGCATCCAGGCGGCGTCGAGGCCGACCGGCGATCCTGGGCGACACCTCGGCCACCCGACCGTCGCGGATACCGACGTCGTACGTTCCGTCGATGCCGCGAGCGGGATCGACGACCCTGCCACCCCGCACCACGAGATCGAGGGGCGTCACGGCGTCACCAGGTCGTGGTGTCAGAGACGCCTCCCGCACGTCGCGTTCACCCTCGTGCGCCACGTCGCAAGCGCAGCACGGCGAGGCCCGATGGTCGTGGCGAAGGACGCCCCATTGTTGCCGTCGAGGTCGGTACTGCCGATGAACCCGTCCGCGAACGCCGCGAAGAGGTGGCTGTTGCCGACGGCCACGCCGCATGGGGAAAACGGTTGGGTATCGCCCGGGAGCAGGCTGGTCATCACCAGAACGAACTGTACGAGCATCGCCGGCCGGGTCCGCAGCCGAGAGGCCGTGACTTCTCGACGCCGCTTTTCGGTGTCGCCATGAGTCCTCCTCGTGAAAACGGCAGTCACGTCCTTGGCACCCCGACCGCACCATCCCGAGTCCAGCGGCATCCTATGCCAGGCTCAGCGCCGCCGTCAATCCGCGCCGACCTTTCGCCGGGTCTGCGACACTCTGCGCGTCAACCGGAACCCGGAGTGAAAGTTCGTGCGTGAGGGGCCGACATGGCGGGGCCGCCGGGTCGCGACCTGGAGCGAGCTGTTCGCTCCTGGATGCTCGATGTGTCTTCCGTGCTGATCGTCATGCGGCGGGGACTGGCTCAGCATCGTAGAGATAGCACGCCACCATTTGTTCGGGGCTCACCGGCACCGACTGCGGCGGCGTCTCCGCGCAGCGGGCCATGGCGAACGAGCATCGGGTGCGGAACCAGCAGCCAGATGGTGGATCGATGGCATTGGGTGGGTCACCGGCGATCGGCAGCCGTTCCATTCGGCGCTCGGGATCCATGCTGGGCGCGGAGGCAAACAGCGCCTGCGTATAGGGATGCTTCGGCGACTCGGCGAGGGCCTCGGCTGTTCCCGTCTCCACGACCTCTCCCAGATACATCACGAGGACGCGGTCACTCACGTACTCGATGACGTTCAGGTCGTGTGAGATGAACACGTACGTCAGCGCGCGCTCCGCCTTGAGGTCCTGCAGGAGATTGAGCACCTGCGCTTGCACCGACTTGTCGAGGGCGGACACCGGCTCGTCGAGGACGAGGAGCCGCGGGTCGAGCACGAGGGCGCGTGCGATGTTCACGCGCTGACGTTGTCCGCCGCTCAGCTCGTGCGCGTAGCGGCGCCCGTGCAGCCGCGCATCGAGGCCCACGCGACCGAGGAGTGCGCGCGCCCGCTCCGCCGCTTCCGCGCGGGGCGTGCCATGCACGAGCAGGCTGAAGGTCACAATGTCCTCGATGGTGAGCCGTGGATTCAGCGAGGCGTACGGATCCTGGAAGACGAGCTGCATGTCCCGTCGCAGGCGCTTCATGCGCGCGGGTGAGGCCGCCAGCACGTCCTCGCCATTGAACCTCACGGCGCCCGCGTCCGCCTCGATCAGCCTCAAGAGGAGTCGCGCGAGCGTCGACTTGCCGCAGCCGGACTCGCCCACGATGCCGAGCGTCTCGCCCGGCGTCACGTCGAACGAGACGCCGTCCACCGCTCGTACCCACGCCCGGGTGCGCTGCAGCACCCCACCCCGCAGGGGGAAGTGCTTGCGCAGGTCCCGCACCTCCAGCAGCGCCGGCGTCATCCGCGGATGTCCATGGCGTCCCGTAGCCCATCGGAGAGCAGGTTGAAGGCCATCGACGTGACGAAGATGGCCAGCCCGGGCAGGGCGGGAACCAGTGCGTTGACGTAGATGGACTGGCGGAGCGTGTTCAGCATCAGCCCCCACTCCGCCGCAGGCGGTGTCACGCCGAGCCCGAGGAAGGACAAACCTGCGGCCAGGATGATCGACAGCGATACCTGCGTGCTCGAGAAGACGAGGATGGGCCCGAGTACATTGGCCAGGAGATGATGGCGGACGATGGCACCCACGCCGGCGCCGCTCGCACGGGCCGCCGCGATGTACTCGAGGCCCTGCACCTGGACGGTGGCGGACTCCGCGACGCGCACCACCCGAGGCACGAAGACGATGGACAGCGCGATGACCGTGTTGGCGAGCCCGGGGCCGAGGGCGCCTGAGATGGCGATGGCGAGGAGCACCGCGGGGAACGCATAGAAGATGTCCATGGTGCGCATGATGAGCGTGTTGGTGAGGCCGCCGATGTATCCAGCCAGCACGCCGAGGGTGGAGCCGACCACGAAGGCCACCAGGACCGGGGTGAGTCCGGCGATCAGCGTCATGCGACCGCCCCAGAGCAGGCGGCTCAGCATGTCGCGACCCTGCTCGTCCGTGCCGAGGAGGTGCCCGGGCGAGCCGACGGGTGCCAGGCGCAGCCGGATCGAGCCCGCGGCCGGATCGTACGGGGCGAGCCAGGGCGCCAGCAGGGCCGAGAGTACGATGACCGCGAGCACGCCGCCCGCGACCAGGGTTGTCGGATCGCGGCCGAGGCGCCACCCCACGGTCCGCCAGTACGACATCGGAGTGACGGCGGCCATCTCGGCCTCGAGCACGGCGGTCGAGATGGCCATCAGTGGCGCACGATGCGCGGGTCGACCAGCGTCTGCAGCAGGTCGACGGCGAGATTCAGGAGCACGAAGAAGGTGGCGAGCACGAGGATCACGCCCTGCAGGACCGGAATGTCCCGCTGGAAGATGGCGAGGTTCAGCAGGTATCCGGTGCCCGGCCACGAGAAGACGGACTCCACGAGAACGGAGCCGCCCAGCTGAAAGCCGAACTGCAGACCGAGCACGGTGAGGATCTGCGGGGCGGAGTTCTTGACCACGTGCGTGAACACCCGCCGGGCTGCGAGGCCCTTCGCGCGCAGCGCCACCACGAACTCCTGGTTCAGGATGTCGAGCGCCGCCGACCGCACGACACGGGTGATGACGCCGAGGGGAATGAGCGCCAGGGCTACCGTGGGCAGCGCGATGTGCCGCAGATATGGCACGAGCCCGGGATCGTTTGCGGCGCCCATGGCCGGAAGCCAGTTGAGCTGCACGGAGAAGACGATGATCAGGATGATCCCGGCCCAGTAGTGCGGCACCGAGACGCCAATCACCGCCAGCCCGCTCGCCACCTTGTCGAGCACTCGCCCCTGCCGGAACGCCGCGAGCAGCCCCAACGCCACCCCAGGCACGAATGCGAGGAATGAGGACGACAGGGCCAGCACGAGGCTGTTCGCGAGGGCATCGCGCACATCCAGGATGACGGGCCGCCGGGTGGCGATCGATTTGCCGAGATCACCCGTGGCCACGCGCCCGAGCCAGACGAGATACTGCACAGGCAGCGGCTTGTCGAATCCGTAGGCGCGCTTGGTGGCCTCGATCTCAGCCTTGCTGGACTCGGCCGGCATCACCGCCGCGATCGGGTCCCCCGGAGCCAGATGCACCATCGCGAAGACGATGATGCTCGCCCCGAGAAGGGTAGGGATCGCGAGCAGGAGACGCCGGCCGACGTAGACCCACACGAGGCAGCGCTACCTCACGGTCACCGAAGTCAGATCCACGAACCAGCTCTGTGGCTGGACGAAGCCTTTTACCTTGGAAGACAAGGCGCGTGGATTCTGATCGTGCACGACGAAGAGCCACGGGGCATCGTCCACGATGATCTCGTGCAGCCGCGCGAGCAGCTCGTTCTGCTTGTTGGTGTCGAAGGTCGGCTCCGCCTCGTCGATGAGCTTGTCCGCCTCGGGGTTGATGTAGGGCATGGTGTTGACGGCGACGGGCACGACCGACTTGCTGTGGAAGAACCGGCCGAAGCCGCTCCACGGCTCGAGGAAGTTCCAGGAGATGTTCCAGGCGTTCAGACCCTCGTTCTCCGGCGTCCTGAAGCCGGCGCGCCACCGGGTGAGGAGGGTGTTCCACTCGACCGGCTGCAGGTCGACGTCGATGCCGACGTCCTTCAGATTCTTCTGGATGAGCTCGTTCATGGCCAGGGGCAGCATCTGGCCGGAGCCGGAGGTCGAGATCAGGTGCACGGCCTTCGCCGGATGCTTACTGGCGTCGAATCCCGCCTGCCGCAGCAGCTCCCTGGCCTTGGCTGGGTTGTAGTCGTAGATCTCCTTGGGCTTCCCGAACCACGGATGGCCCTTGTACACGACGCCGGTGGCCGGGATGCAGGTGTCGTTCAGCAGGCTCTTGCAGATGCCGACCCGGTCGATGGCGTAGTTCGCGGCCTTGCGCACGAGCTTACTGTTCCAGGGCTCCTTGTCGAGGCGCAGGGTGTGCGTCCAGTTGTGCGGGTAGCTATTCAGCGCGATGGTGAAGCCGGCTCCCTTGAGTTGTGGAATCGAATCCGGCGGCGGCACCTCGATCCAGTCGACTTGGCCGCTACGCAGCGCGGCCAACCGCGTGGTCGGCTCCGGCATCGGCAGGAGGACGAGCTTGTCGATCTTGGGCCGGCGCTTGGCGTCCCAGTAGGTCTTGTTGGCCTCCAGCTCGAGCCGCTCGCGCGGTACGAACTTGGTCACGCGGAAGGGGCCGGTGCCGGACGGCTGCTCGGCGAACTGGCGCCAGTCCTTGAACTTCTGCCACTGGGTCGGCGACACGATCAGCATGTAGCAGAGCTGATACGGCACGAAGCTCGTGGGCTTGTTCGTCTCGAACTCCACCGTGTGGTCATCGATCTTGCTGACTCCGATGACGGAGGCGATCCGGAAGCTGACCTGGCCGGATCCGTAGGTGTCGAAGTGCGGCGCGTCCTTCTTCTTGATGGACTCGAACGTGAAGACAACGGCTATTCGCCGTGGACCACGAAGCGCCGTCTGAGCGTCACGAGCGTCTGGCCGACGGGATCGACGACGACGGCCACGCCTACCCATCTCGTGCGCGTAGTCCGGCGGGACGACATCTCCGGCGTACGGTTGAGCGCGCTCTCGCGCAGCGACGGCCTGTCTGCCCTGCTCCATCAGACGGTCATACCCAACGAACGCCTCGCCGCTCGCGAGATCCTCGCGACCGTGGTCCACACCGCGAAGCAGGTCGAGGCCGTCAGGGTGGAGGTCGGGCCCGATGCCTATCGCCATCCGGACGCGCTGGCGTCGCTCGAGACTGCGATTCGGTGATCTGACCATCATGAACGGCGGATCCGTGGCGACCGGGTCACCTCCGCGAGATCGCTCGGCACCTCTACGCCTCCTGACGGCGTGGGACGTCGCCAGAGCGCTGGCGACCGTGCTCCTCACAGACCGCCCGTCGACGGAGCATGCGGCTCGGTCCATTACGGACCAGGGCGCATGGGGCCCGGCGCTCGATCTGGCGATCGTATGGAGCGTCCTTCCCCAGTTGCGGCGGCGCATTCTGTCGGTCGATATCGGGGCGGACACCCACCGGCAGCTCCACGAGGCGTGTGTCATTGCGGCGGCCCAATCGACCGCAATCGCGCATCGGGCGTCCGTCGTCCTCGAGCGGCTGCGTTCGGCCGGCATCTCCGGGATGGCGTTCAAAGGCGTCGGCCTGATGGCGAACCTGTATTCCGGGCCCGGACAGCGAATGGTCAACGACGTGGATCTGCTGGTCGATCGCCACGATCTCGAACGGACCTGGGCGGTCCTCGCCGACCTTCGGTTCGCACCTGTCGCGGAGGATCCCCAGTCCTATGTGCGCGGCCTCGACGACTATCGGCCTCTCGAGGGCGCGTCCCTGGGCAATCAGTGCCTGGTCTTCATCGACGAGGATCGGGTGCAGGTCGATCTGCACTGGCGCTTGACGGTCCGGCCGCTCGCCCCGATGACGACCGACGAGATCCTGCGTCGCGCCGAGCGCGTGACTCTGTATGGGCGCCCGGTTCTGGTGGCCGCTCCGGTCGATGCCATCACCATCACCGCGCACCACGCGCTACGCCAGAGCTTCGCCCCGGCGAGCACGCTCAAGGATCTGGTGGACCTCCACACGTGGTGCAGCGTGCAGCAGGCCCGATGGAGCGTGCGGGACATGAGCGCCCACGCCCACCAGAGTGGCATGGGTGTTCCCCTGCTGGCGTTGTGGAAGATCCTCGTCACCTTCGACGCCACTTCCGTGGCGCGATCGGCGGCGGACTCCCTCGCGCACCGGCTGACCAGACGACAGAATCGGGATGCCGCGCTCCTGGCGGATCTGTTCCATCTGCAACTACGGCAGGGACCGGTGAATCACGACCTGCTATGCCTACTCAGTGCCCAGACGATCAAACGTTTTCTCCTCAAGCGATATCGGGCGCCCGCGGCATCCATGCGACCAGTCAGCGACGTGCCGGCCGAACTCGCGCTCGGAGCGACCCTTCCTCTCCGCGAGCGGGTCGCGCCTCTGCTGCGCGCCCTCGCGCGGTCCACACCTCGAACGCTGGCCGCTTGCCGCGCCCTGCTCCGGGCGCATCACTTCGGGCCAGACACGACGTGAGACGGGAGGAGTCATACGTCGTCGGGCAGTAGAGTCCAGCGTATCCTGGCACGCTTGCGCCAGTCGGTCCGGAAGCCGCGCGAGGAGAACGTGTCGTTACGTGTTCTCCACCACGACGCCCGGACGTGCGTGTTCTACACCTCGGCGCGCCTGGACGCTTTCCACGCGAAAGCGGCCGCCGGTTGGCGGCGGGTGATGGACCACATGCATCCCGATGACCGCATCATCTGGACCACCTTCTGGCACGTCGATGAGGCGTATTTCAGGGACGCGCGGGACTTTTACGCGGGCCTGCCGGTCCCCTTGGAGAATATCTGGGTCCTTGGCAATACGATCGAAGAGATGCAGGCGGCGGCTGCGGCCGGCTTCCGCAGCGCGTGGGTGCACAACAACTGCTGGCTGGCCGAGGGACTCTTCCGCCCCATGTCGCTGCCGAAGGCCTACCGCGCGATCATGATCGCTCAGGCAGCGGGTTACAAGCGTCCCTGGCTGGCCGCCAAAGTGGATGGCCTCGCCTATGTCGAAACCCCGAGATTCCGCCGGGCACGCCCGGTGGACACCAGCTCACTGATCCACGCCCGGCGATTCGCGAACCTTCCGCCCGAGGCGGTCTGCCGCGTGATCAATCAAGCCCGCGTCGGGCTCATCCTGTCCGAGGTCGAAGGCGGCTCGTATGTCACCGCTGAGTACTTGGCGTGCGGCATTCCGGTCGTCTCCACGCCGTCGCTCGGGGGACGCGATGTGTACTTCGACGCATCGAACTCGTTGATCGTCGAGCCCACCGAGGATGCCGTCGCCGCGGGCGTGGAGCGGATGATTCGCACCTCCACGGACTCGATGCTGATCAGCACGCGACACGCTCGTCTGTCCGACGAGTTCCGCCGTCGATTCACGCGCGACGTCGTGGGCACGATTTTTCGCGAGACCGGGAACCGGACAGCGCCCGAGCGGGTGATCGAGACCTCGCTCCGCCACAAGATGGTGGAGTTCGTCGCGGAGAAGCAGGCGGTCGCGATCATCCGCGGACAGGCGTGAGCTGCCGCTCGGGCACGCCAGCGACGGTGCATCGCCCCGTCACGCGCGCGCCGGACGAGCCGGCATCGGTCAAATGCGCGCGGGAGGCTCCGTCACCCAATGGACTCGCCGACGGGCAGGCGCGAGCGGCGGACGATGGCTTTGACGTCCCGGACCACGCCGCCCTCGAACTCGATCGTGACCTCCTGCCGCTCCACCTCGAAGGAGCGCACCGTGGACAGCCAGCCGAACAGCTGCCGGGTCTGCGGCCGGACGCGTCGCCCGTGGTACACGAGCGTGCGCCGATCATCGGAGGGGAAGTGCTCGGCCACTTCCGCGTCGGGTCCGCACAGCTTGAGAACGTCGTCATAGGTCGACGTGCCGGGCCGGATACGCGCGAGCACGTCCGGCGCGAGCACCACGCCGATTCGGCGTTCCCGCGGCTCGCCGTTCCATCCCGAGACGTGAAATCGCCTGGCCAGCCGCTGGACCACGTGCAGCGTGGCGCGCCCGACCAGAGGTCCCACCGAATAGCCGAGCAGGAGGAGCACCACCGGGATCGCCACCACCGCCACCGCTTGCGTGCGTGAGAAGTAGCCGTATTGCATGGCCAGGCGCTGCGGTACAGCATTCTCGCTGGTGTCGAGGTAGAGCGACACCGTCTCGGTGTTCTCCGACGACTCGCCGCTGAACCCCCGCACTGCCGCCGCCGGGACGATGTTGTCGAGCTTGAGATGGCTAGCCTCGCTGAAGCTCACCGACATCTCCGCGGGAGCATCGCCCAGCTTCACCACGCGGTCGCGATGGGCCAGATACATGCGGAAGAGGGGACGCCCGCGCACTTCGTGAAACGTCATGGCGAAGAACCACTGATCGCCGAGGAACCAGCGCTCGACCACGGTGGCGGGCTTGGGCCTGACGGCGGAGAGACTCGGGATCTCGAGCGTCCCGATCCAGTCCGTGTCGCTGAGCCGTGGCCACGCGGGAATGCGGATCCAGGTGGCGGGCCCGCTGGGGCCGAGCGCGCCGCCCGTCTGGATGAACGTCACGTAGGGAGCGCCGCCGGGAAAGAACTCGCGCCCAGCCGCGCCGCCGGGCCCTTCGAGGCGCCGCGCGCGCAGCGTCAATCGCCCCTCCTCCACCACGCTATAGCGGAGCGCGGCCACCTCTTCGGCGAGGGCCGGATCGCGCGGCCCCAGCGACGGGTCGCCCTTCACCTTGCCGGGCCAGAGGAGGAAGAGGTCTGGCATCGATGTCCCCGGCGGCGCCGCAATGCTGAAGAGAAGCCGGATGGGCACGGGGCCCGGCGTCGGAGTGACCGTCGCGCGGATGTTGAACGGCGCGATCCGAAGGTCCGGACTCGCCGTGGCCGCGAAAAAGAGCTGCGCATTTGCGGACGCCGGTGCCGCGAGGGCGGCAACGAGGACCAGACCGATGGTGCGTAGCGTCACGCGCTCGCCGATGGAACGAGGACGGCCTTCGGGCGCGGGTTCAAACCGAAGAATACGAGCGGCGTGGACCCCACGCTGTCCACATGACGGGAGCCGGCGAGACGGGCCGCCCAGATCACGTAGCCGGACTCGGGTCGACAGCACCCCGGTGTGGGTGGGCGCCATCATGACCTCCATCATCTACCACTTCACGCGCGAGATCGAGGATAGTACCTGAAGGCAGATGAAAGCGCTCAGATGGTTCGCCGTGGTCGTGGGCGTCCTGGTGACGCTCGTGGTCGCAGTCGTCGCCTACCTCGCGGCGACCTTCGATCCCGAAGCCTCCAAGCCGACCATCGTCGACCTGGTGAAGCGACGGACCGGCCGCACGCTCGTCATCGACGGGAAGATCGGATTCACCCTCTTCCCCAGGATCGGAGCCAGCCTGGGCAAGGTCACCCTCTCGGAGCCGGACGGCGCCGCGATCTTCGCGCGCGTCGACGAGGTCCACGTCGCGGTGGCCCTCGTCCCGCTCCTGCTCAGGCGGGAGGACGTCGACCGGGTCACGCTCAAGGGGCTCACCGTCGATCTGGTGCGCTACGAGGATGGGCGGACCAATTTCGATGATCTCATCGGTCAGGAAGCTACGCCACCGAGTTCTCCAAGCTCTCCGCAAGCTTCGTCATCAAGAACGGAGTGGCTCAGACCGAGGACTTCCGGATGACGTCGCCGTCGATGCGGGTGACCGGCCGCGGCGACATCGACGTCGTCCAGGGCACGCTGGACTACACGATGAAGGCGGTGGTCACCGCGGCCGCGCCCACGCTCGCCGGCAAGCGCCTGGCTCGTCTCGGGGTACCGGTGCCGCTGCACGTCACCGGACTGCTGAGCAGCCCGAAATACGCGGTGAGCCTCTCAGGCGGGGACTCCGGCGCGGCCAAGTAGCAGTCTGGTGCGCCGCTCCCGAACCGGTGAGGGCTTTGGCCTCCCGACGAGAGCGGCAGGGCGCGCCGCTAGAACCCGCCGCCGCGATCCACCTGATTGTCCAGAAACTCCAGGAGACGCTCGGTGACCCGCGCGGCCTGCTCCTGCTGCACCCAATGTCCGGCACCGTCGAGCAGGTGGCAGCCGACCATACGAGTGCACGCCCTCTCCTGCATGCGCTCGACCGCCCCAGGCCGTTGATAGACGCCCCAGTCACTCTTGCCCGAGATGAAGATCGAGGGCACGTCGATGGTTCGCCCTGAGAACAGCTGCAATTCGGCGTCGAACTCGCCGGTGCTCCGCACGCGATACCAGTTGAGGCCTCCCTGAAACCCCTCCCGCTGGTACTCGCCGGCATAGACCGCGAGCTCGTGGTCCGGCAGCCAGTGGCAGGCCGCGATCTCTTGCGGCGATGGCATCTCCTTTGCCACGGCCGTCGGCATGTCGTCGGCGAGGTTCATGATGTAGTAGGTCGGCATCTTCGCCAGCTCCTCCGCCGACCATGCGGCCAGCGGATGCGGCCGGTTCTGCTTCCAGTCCGCGCTCTTGTGATGAAAGTAGGCGCGCAGGAAGTCGTGCACACCCTGCTGGCAGTGCCACATCTGGGCGTTCGCTGCCCGCGTCGAGTACCACCACTGGTAATGCTTGCGCGGCCGGGGCAGTGCGGCGAGCGCCTCGTGGATGGTCGGGCTGACCGGCACCGCCGGCGCGCGGCCGTCGGTGTCGAATGGCAGCTCGGGTGGCCCGGCAAAGGGCGCGCTCATCAGCGCGACCGACCGAAATACGTCGGGCCGCACGAGCGCGCACCACGCTGCGATCGACGCGCCGAAATCGTGTCCGACGACGCACGCGACCGAACGGTACCCCAAGGCCGCGACCAGTCCCAGGGCGTCGCGCACCACGTTCAGCGGCCGGAACGGCCGGAGATCGTCGTCGTAGTTCGCGCTCCACCCAGTGGTGCGGCCGAAGCCGCGCTGGTCAGGGGCGATGACGTGGAAGCCTGCCGCGGCGAGGGCCGGCATGATCTTTCGCCATGAATACGCCAGCTCGGGGAAACCGTGCAGCAGCAGGATGCCGGGCCGGCCCGGCGCCGCCGCGCCGGCCTCGAGGATGTGCATGCGCAAGCCGTTGATGCCCGCGACGAAGCGCGAGCGGATGCCGGTGGGCAGGA
>Ga0335077_10009615_pt1 | contig 12008 bp, 10 predicted proteins | sample Lox_Sample_31_FD_207151 | JGI IMG/M metagenome (GOLD analysis project Ga0335077, IMG submission 207151) | Soil microbial communities from Loxahatchee National Wildlife Refuge, Florida, United States - Lox_Sample_3.1 | ecosystem: Environmental > Terrestrial > Soil > Wetlands | place: USA...
CACAGTCTGCTGCAGAACGCGAGGCTCAACCGTGGGCCGGTTAAGAGCGTCGGTGATCTGGCTCAGGGACTGTTCCAGCGTGGAACTCATGAAATTGTCGCTGTTGTCCACGATCAGGGCGATGCGGGGCTGGTCCTGCTCATACACCCGGCGGGAATATTGCGGGGGAATGATCACCGCACCCTGGATCTTGCCATCGCGCACATCTTCCATGGCCTGCTTGTCGTTGCTGTAATAAACCGGCTCGAAGGTGCGCATATTGGCGCGGACGGAGTCGAAAGCCTCGCGGATCTTGAGCGCCTGGGTGCCACCGTCCTGATCCACCAGGCCGAGTCGGGCATCGCGAATCTTGCCGCCGAAGGCGTTGCCCAGGACAATCAGCTGGACGAGAGGAAAAATCATGGACGCCATCATCAGCGCGGGCGAACGAAAGAACTTGCGCATCTCGCGCTCGACGATGGCCAGCATGCGGTTCATGGCTGCATCCCCGGCCTGGGCGGCATGACAAAGCCATAGGCTTTCTGCAGCTCGTCACGGAGCTGCCTGCCGGTGTAATGGACAAAAACATCGTCCAGGGAGGTGTTCTGCACGGAGAGCGATTTCACCGCGATCCCAGCCTGAACAGATGCTTCGACCAACGCGGTGGTCGTGCGGGAACCATTGCCGGTCAGGATGCGAAACATGCCTGCACCCTCGTGCTGGACGGAGGTTACGCTTTCCAGGGAGTGCAGGCGCTGCTCCCACTCCACTGGGGTTCTGTCGAACTGGACTTCAATCACGTTCGAGCCGGGCACACTGGCCTTCAGGGCCGCAGGCGTATCCAGCGCAACGAGTTTGCCGTGGTCCACAATGGCGATGCGGTCGCAAAGCCGGTCGGCCTCGTCCATGTAGTGAGTCGTGATCAGAATTGTGAGCTGGCGATGGCTCTTGATGTTGGTCAGCATCTCCCACACGGCGACACGGGATACCGGATCCAAACCCGTCGTGGGTTCGTCAAGGAAGAAGATGCGCGGGCTGTGAACCAAGCCGCGAGCGATTTCCAGCCGTCGCCGCATTCCGCCCGAGAGGGTCTTGGTCTGGGCGTCACGCCATTTCGTGAGATCCACCAACTCCAGCAATTCGTCGATGGCTGCTTTCCGCTGCCTGGCGGGAACATCGTAAAGCTTGGCGTAGATATTCAGGTTTTCTTCGATAGTCAGGTCGAGATCGCTGGTCAGAGCCTGTGGAATCACACCGATCAGGCGGCGAGCAGCGTCCGGGTCCTTCTGCACATCGTGACCGGCGATGAAGGCGCTCCCCGCCGTAATCGGGATGAGAGTCGTCAGCATCCGGATTAGTGTGGATTTCCCGGCGCCGTTCGGACCCAGCAGACCGAAGATTTCTTCTTCCTTTACGGCGAAGGACACATCGTCGACGGCGGTGAAATCCCCGTACTTCTTGACGATGTGGCTTACCTCGATCGCGTTCGGACTCAACACCGCAGCCCGAGAAGGGACGGCGGCCACATTCTTTTCGCTGCGGACAAGGTCTGGAGTCATGGCTGCTGCTCCGAGGACGCGCTTTCCTTTGCATTGGTCCCATTGATCTGTTGCGGAGAAACCAGCACGTCAGCGGTCATGCCGGGGACATACGCACCCTTAGGATTGTCCAGGCGAACTTTGAGAACGATAGTCTTGATGTCGCGCTTGCGGCGGCTGACGTCGCGCTGGGTGGCGAAATCCGCCTCGGCGGCCTTAAAAAATACTTTGCCGGAGGTGACAGTGCCGCCAGGAAGGCGCACGCGCAACGTATCACCCATGCCGAGATGATCGGCGTAGGTCTCAGGAATGGCGGCGCGTACCCAGGTGTCGGAGAAATCCACGACCGTCACGATGGGCTGGCCTGGGTTGAGCACCTCGCCTTCGCGGGCCGCGCGGACCGAGACAGTTCCCGTGACCGGAGCGTAGATCTTCGTGTACCCGAGACGGACCTCTGCCTGCTTGAGTTGGGCTTCGGCGTTGGCCAACTGGCCGCGAGTCGATTCGACGGTGCTCTGCGCGGCGTGTGCCTGGTGGGTGTTGGCGACAGCCGTATTCAAATCCGCCTGCGCAGCATCGACCATCTGTTTCAATGACTCTACGGTTGCCTGCTGGGCCTTGAGATTGCTTTCCGCCTGCACTCGATCCTGATCGGATGCGACCCCCTGCTTTGCCAACTCGATGAGGCGGCGGCTGTCACTTTCCGTACGCTGCAATGTGGCTTCGGCCTGGAGCAACTGCGCGCGCGCCGATTGCAGCCGCGCCTGCGCGTTGACGACATTGCTGGTAGTAGAGCCCTGAGTCGCCTCGCGAGTAGCCTCGCTGGCGTTCACCTGCGACCGCAGGCTGTCGATCATGGCCGCAGCGGCGTGCGCCTGTGTCTCCAGTTCCGATGGATCGAGCACCGCAATCAAGTCTCCCTGCTTGACCGGCGTGCCTTCGTCTACCAACAACTTGGCCAATCGTCCCTCGATCTGCGGACTAACGATCACCTGGTTCGAATCAACCGTGCCGATCAAAATCAAGTCCTTCTGGCCGGGTGTCGATAGCAGATAGTCGATCAGCGCGATGCTGAAAACGATGCCCAAGAGGATCAGGAATTTATTGCGGGTACTCACGAGCGAACTCCTTCTTGTGGTTCTGCGTTCCCAGGAGGCAGAAACAACGCTGCCGAAATGAACTCAAGCACGGCCGCGCGCCGCTCCGCGACCCGCTGGGGCAACATTGGATCCGCCCCGGTCATCATGCGCATGACCGGCGCATTGGTAAAGTAAAAGACGATGACAGCGATCATCGAGGGGACAAAATGATGGGGGTTTACCTTGCGGAACTCACCTGAAGCTATGCCTTGATCGAGAACCTCGACCAATTGACCAAAGAGCGGACGGAAATACTGCTTGACTACCCGCTCCAGCTGCGAGCCTCGACCGTGTCCAGCGCGCATCATCTCGCTCTGGACGATACGGGGATATAAGGGGTTGGCCGCAATGTAGTCGAAGTGCGTCCCGGCGTAGGCGAGAATCTTCTGCCTCGGACCGAGATCCCGAGAGAGCGCCTCCACCACGACCTTTGTCAGCCCACCAAACACCTGATCGAGCGCTGCGTCGTACAGAGCTTCCTTGTCTTTGAAGTAGTAGTAGAGAAGAGCCTTATTAACTCGCGCAGCGCGAGCAATAGCGTCCGTACGCGCGCCTGCCACGCCTTCGCGGGAAAACTCCCGCACGGCAGCCTGCAGAATGGCGGCGCGGCTTTCTTCCGGATGGCGCCGGGACCCGGAACGGGACTTGGCAAGTCCGAGTGGCATAAGGACTCCTTGTTAATTAACCAGTTAGTTAGATAATACTCCTGATCCGAGGCAAATGGCAACTGCCACAGCCGTCTCAAGAGCTAGCGATTGTATTGGTTCTTGGCCTTGTCGGCATGGCGTTCCAGGCCGAACACAATAAGGCGATCAATCAACTCGGCGTAAGACACTCCGGAAGCCGCCCAGAGTTTGGGGTACATGCTGATTGTGGTAAAGCCAGGCATAGTATTGATTTCATTGAGATAGATTTTGCGGGTGCTCGGGTCCATCAGGAAATCTACCCGTGCTAGACCTGAGCAATCGACGGCACGGAATGCAGCGACGGCGAGGTCCTGCACTTTCCTTGTTTCTGCCTTCCTGAGTTTTGCCGGAATAATCAGCTCCGAGCCCTCATCCAGGTACTTCGCCGTGTAGTCGTAGAACTCTTTGCCGGGAATGATCTCCCCGGGAACAGAGGCGGCTGGACGGTCGTTGCCCAGAACGGAGCACTCGATTTCGCGTGCCTTTTTCTTCTTTCCGCCCACGCCCTGTTCGATGACAATCTTGCGGTCGAAACGCGCGGCCTCCGACATGGCCGGGCCGAACTCCGAACTGTCGTGGACCTTGGAAATGCCCACTGACGAACCGAGATTGGCAGGTTTCACAAACACCGGATAGCGTAAGCGTTGTTCCACCTGCTTCTGGACCTTCCGCGGCGCGGCCTCCCAGTCGGCGCGCAGCACCGTGACATGTTTTACAATCGGAAGGCCGGCGGCGCGAAACAGGGATTTCATGATGTCTTTATCCATGCCCGCTGCCGAACCGAGTACGCCCGCGCCAACATAGGGAATGTCCGCCAGTTCCAGAAGCCCCTGGATGGTGCCGTCTTCGCCAAAGGTGCCGTGCAACACCGGAAAGATCACATCCACATCAATCGCGCGATCCGTGACTCGCCGGGTCAGCGCGGCTTCCGTTTCAAAAGGAACCAGCGTTCCAGAATGGCGGTGGGGTTCGGGTGGAACCACGACTGCTTCGCCTTTGGCCAGGACCGCCGCGCTGGGGGTAGCATCCGGGTCGCCTGCACGGAGATGTCGCGCCTCTTGATCAACAGGTTTTCCCTGCAGTAGGCGCTCGGCATGTTCCGCGGTGACCCAGCGGCCCTCTTTGGTAATACCGATCGGGACTACCTCGTATTTGTTCTTATCGATCGCGTTGAATACCGATGCAGCCGAAAGTAATGAGATCTCATGCTCGCCGCTGCGACCGCCGAATAGGATGCCGACGCGAATTTTTTTCATGACCTTTCAGTTTGGACGGGATGCAGAGGCGGCGTCAAATTGTGGCGCTGAGCGCTTGGGTCCGCGCCCATGCAAGCAAAACCACGGCTGGTTGTAATGCGAGACTGCTTGCCGCATTCAGGGGTTGACAAGGACGGTCTCAGAGCGTTAGCCTCGGCAGTCATTGCTAGGGGTGGTGCAGCTTTGCTTCAGCAGCCATACGGTGATCCGCGCTGGCGCGAGATGGCCGATGCCAGATACCCCCAAGAAGCATGCTACAAGTTCCTCGATGGGCACGGGCCTAGAATCTTGTCTAACCCCAGAGGTAGTCCTCTGCCCAGGCGCTCGACTGGTTATGCGAAGGCACGCGGAAGGTTCCACATAGTTTCAGGAGGCGCGATGAATCCGAAGAAGAGCAGTAAGAACGTCCTGCCCAAATGGATGGTCCTAGTAGTTCTGCTGGTAGCTCCGACATTTGCTCTGGCTCAGAAACCCAAATCCCCACCTCCTCAGCAGCATAGCGCGCCCAAGCCAGCGCCACAGCAGCAGAGTCACCCTGCCCCTCAAAGTGCTCCGCATCAGAACGCGTCGCCGCATCAAAATCAGCAGCAGAACTCCTCCCATGGTCAGAGTAATGGCCCAGGGGGAAACGCCAGCCATGGGTCCAACGCCTCACACGGGTCGAACCCTGCGGGCGGAAACAACGCCAATCGCGGGTCGAACGCGCCGGGCGGAACGAATGCGAACCGCGGAACGAATGCCAACCGCGGCACGAATGCCAACGGATCAAACGCAGGGCGTGGGACAAACGGTTCTTCGGGAGCGAATGCGCATGGCGGGAACTCCGGCGGAGCTAATGCTCACGGGACGAACGCAGCAACTGGCAACAATGCCAAGGGCGGCGCTAACAACAATGCCGCCCGTGGCACCGGGAACAACGCGACCCACGGCGCTAACAACAATGCCAGGGGCGGGAATGCCAATGCGGCGAGCGCGCGCGGAGGCAACAATCACGCAGCGGTAGTGCACCGCGTGACTACGACGAGGGAAGTCAAAACCCGCTCGGGAGCGAAAGTGCAAGCCAGCTACCGAGGCGGCCATGTTCGTACCATCGAAGCCCACGGTATGAGAATCGATCGTGGCATGCATGGCGAGCGGCGGGTCGTAGTGGAGCGCAACGGGCGCCGCATCGTGGCCATGGGTCGAGGCCGGGGCTTTGCGCAGCGGGCTTATTATCGCCGCGGGGGCCGCGCCTATGTGCAGCGGACCTACTACATGGGTGGACGGCGCTACGCATATGCCTATCGCACGTACTACTACGGCGGCAGACCCTACTACGGATACGCGCCGGCTTACTACTATCATCCCGTCTATTACGGCTGGGCGTACAATCCGTGGCCAGCCCCGGTTTATTACAACTGGGGATGGCAGGCGCAGCCCTGGTATGGCTACTACGGGCCTGCCTACTTCCAACCCTATCCCGCCTATCCGACCGCAGCGTTGTGGCTGACAGATTTTTTGCTGGCGGCAAATCTGGCGGCAGCGTATGAAGCTTCCCAGAGCGGCGAACTGATAACACCTGATCTTCTGCATACTGGGCCAGGGATCGAACTGCTGGCTGGCAATCTGGACTTTGGCCAGGAAGGACGTCTCGGAGGCGGCGCTGCTTCTGGCACCCCGGAAACAGGGCTGAGCTCTGACGTGAAGAAGGCGCTGTCTGAGGAGCTCAAGAACGAGATTGCCGCGGAGAAGGCGGCGGCGGAGAATCCCAACGCTTCGGGTGGCGGAGACGAAAAGATACCGGCCTTGGACCCCAATCGTCACTTGTTCGTAGTGGCCACCGCGATAACGGTCACAGGGGATGACGGCAAGGATTGTCAACTCAGTGGCGGCGACGTGCTGGAGCGCACCGGCGACGCCGTGGACGAAGACAACAACGTTGCGGTAACCGTAAAGAGCGCTAAGAAAGACGATTGCTCTGTCGGCACCCAAACTGCCGTGGACGCGGACGATCTGGAGGAAATGTACAACCATTTGCGCGAGCAACTCGATGCGGGACTGAAGCAGCTCGCAGACAATTCCGGAAAGAACGGAATTCCTAAGGCTCCGGATACCTCCACGACGGCAGGCGAAGTTCCGGCACCGACGGCGGATGCGGACGTGGATAACGACTTGCAACAGGCGCAAAAGGATGCCGATCAGACTGAGGCCGATGTTCCGCAGCAGGACTCAGGTGGCGGCAGCCAATAATCTCTCAATCTTTCCGGGAGCTTCGGCGAGATGAATGTTGAAGCTCCCGCTTCTGTAATTTGAGTTGGGAAAGACCGAAGGTCCCCACTCCCGACTCCAGGGCTTTAAACAGCGGCTTCGCAGGAGGATTTTGTAATGCGGCAGAAAATAGAGATTTCAATTCAAGTTGCGGTTCTGATTCTGGCCGTGATTGCCCCCTCCCTGGGGGCTGCGCAAGTTTCGCTGCAAGAACAATTGGAGGCGCAATACACACTGGTGAAGATGGGAGCCGACTCCAGTGGACCTGCCGTGGTGGAGGCGGGCACCATATTGGCCATCCAGAAGGGCGGAATTCTCGGCGTCCCGTACGGAGACGTAACCCTGTACCCCACTAAGTATCAGGACGGGACCATTCACTCTCCCAATAGCGCAGTGATGAAGGGTATCGGCTCGCTCTTCAGCAAGGCGAACTTGGCGAACCACCAGCAGAATACTCGCCTGTTCCAGGTGGGCGAGAAAGTGTATCCATCAAAGATCGAAGTCAACATGGGCGCTGACAGGGTGACCCTGGGCATTATCGCCTGTGACTCCTGCAACAACGTGAGTCCGACGACATTTTACAAATCTGAAGTGGTGTTCCAGTTCGCCAAGGGATATCTGGCCAAAGCCAGCCCTTCGCAGATTGAGGATACAATCGCGCAGGTCTTCACCATTGATGACAGCGGCAATCAACAGGGCGGCGGTAACGGTCAGGGGGATCAGGGTAGTCAGGGTGGTCAGGGTGGTCAGGCTGCCCAAGGCGGCCAAGGTGGACAGGGCGATCAGGCAGGGAACCAGCCCGCGCCCGAGCCGCAGACGATCCAGCTAGGCCAAAGCACAGACGATGTGCAAGCTGCCCTGGGTAAGCCCGAAAAGATTGTTAACCTGGGCGCCAAGCAGATTTATGTCTACAAGGACCTCAAGATCACATTTGTGAAGGGCAAGGTGACTGACGTGCAGTGAGGAACGCCGCCAACGGCGGGTGTCATTAAGCCCTAAAGGATCTTCTTCCCGAAGGCTGATAGCGCCAACTCCACCGCGAGATCTGCGGTCTGATTGTGCTCGTCGATCACAGGATTTACTTCCACAATCTCAAAACTGAGCATGCGGCCGTGGTCGGCAATGATTTCCATTGCGAGGTGGGCTTCGCGGTAGGTAGCGCCGCCACGCACAGGCGTACCCACGCCTGGCGCATCCTCAGGATCAACCCAGTCCATGTCCAGTGAGACGTGGTAGCCGGCGGTACCCCGGCCCGCCATGCGCAAGGCTTCTTCCATGACCGTGCGCATGCCTCGCTCATCGATGTCGCGCATGGTAAAGACCTCAATCCCAGCCTTATGGACATTTTCCTTCTCGATGGCATCGATATCACGAACGCCAACCAACACGCAGTTCTCCGCTTTGATCTTGGGAGAAAAATTGTAGATGTTGGCCAGTTCCGCGGGTCCGAGCCCCATGATGGCCGCCAGTGGCATGCCGTGGACATTACCGCTTGGCGAACTGTCGGGCGTGTTGACGTCGGTGTGCGCATCAATCCAGATGAGGCCAATTTTCTGACCTTGACGGCGGTAGAACTCCGCAACTCCGGAAACAGTTCCGACTGCCACCGAATGATCGCCGCCCAAGGCAAACGGAATCTTGCCTGACTCGAGAGCCTTGAAAACCAACTCCGCGTGCTTGGTGCAGGTGGCGGTGATTTCTTTCAAATACTTGGCGTGCGGGTCGCCTTCTTTTTTCTGCTCCGGAATTGCAACCGGGACGTTGCCGCCATCTTCAACGATGTGGCCCAGAGCTTCCAGGCGCGCCTCGAGGCCAGCGACACGCATCGCTGACGGCCCCATATCCACTCCACGCCGCGATTGGCCCAGATCCAGCGGCACACCAATCACTCGAATCTTGCGCGGAGCGATGCTGGATGATGCAGTCGTTGCAGTCATAGTCTGGTTGAACCTACGTACCACAACTACCCCATGATGGTCTGTCAACGAGTCCTAGCCCATCACGGGTAGAGCCGGTGTAGCATGCGCGGGAACGGAATTGTCTCGCGCACATGCTCCAACCCGCAAATCCACGCCACGGCTCGCTCGATCCCCATACCAAAGCCGCTGTGCGGCACGCTGCCATATTTGCGCAGATCCAGATACCACTTAAAAGCTTCTTCGGGCAGCCCGTGTTCATGGATGCGCTGCACGAGAAGATCGTACGACGCCATACGCTGCGAGCCACCGATGATCTCTCCGTATCCTTCAGGTGCCAGCACATCAACGCATAAGGCCAGGTCGGAACGCTGGGGATCCGGCTCCATATAGAAAGCCTTTACCGAGGCAGGATAGCGATGCACCATGACCGGCTTGTCGAACTGCGATGAGATGTAGGTTTCGTCGGGCGAACCCAGATCTCCGCCCCACTCAAACCGGTTTTCCAAAGAGCCTTTCGCATGCGCATCCTGCAGCATCTTGACAGCTTCGTCGTAGGACATGCGGGGAAAGGGAGCCTGAATTTTTTCCAGTCGGGCCAAGTCGCGTCCGATGACCTGCAGGTCGCTCCGCCGCCGATCCAGGCAACGCTGCACCAGGAAACTGATGAAACCTTCCGCCAGTTCCATGATGTCGTCCAGAGTGGCGTAGGCCATCTCCGGTTCGACCATCCAGAATTCCGTCAGATGACGGCGAGTTTTGCTCTTCTCTGCGCGGAAGGTGGGTCCAAAGGAATACACCTTACCTAAAGCCATGGCCGTGGCTTCGATATAGAGTTGGCCCGACTGGGTGAGATAAGCCTGCTCGTCAAAGTAATCTACGGGAAACAATGTGGTCGTGCCTTCACACGCCGCGGGGGTCAGGATGGGCGGGTCGGTCAAAGTGAAACCGCGCTCATCGAAAAAGTCGCGGGCGGCCTTAATGATCTCGGCCCGTATCCGCAGAATTGCCGCCTGGCGCGGCGAACGCACCCAAAGATGGCGGTGCTCCATCAGAAAATCCACTCCGTGTTCTTTCGGAGTGATGGGATAGGGATCGTCTGCGCGGACTAACTGGACTACCTGCACGTGGGAGACATCGAGTTCATAGCCCCCGGGGGCGCGCTTGTCGGCTCGGACCTTTCCCTCGACGATCACGCTTGATTCCTGCGTCAGATTCTTGACGGCATCAAATACTTCGGGGGACACAGCACTCTTCGGAACCACACCCTGGATGATTCCACTGCCATCGCGAAAGATGGGAAAGAGCAGCTTTCCACTCTCGCGCAGGTTATAGAGCCAGCCGCGGATCGTCACCGACTGACCTTCGTGCCGACCGATTTCCGCAATCGTACTAACAGGGGATGGCATAAATTTCTACGCGGCTTCCAGTTTCTTGAAAGCCTCGCCAATCTTCTCCGGGATATTTACTTTCTCGTCGCCTTCGATCTCCAGCAGCAAGGGTGGAGTATGCGGCGCCGAGCGAAGCAGTTCCATTGCCTTCCTCCAGTCAATGGATCCCGCTCCTGGCCACAGGTGCGAATCGTGGTCTCCGCCATTGTCGTGCACGTGAGTGGAGCGGACGTGCGCCTTCAGCGTGTCAAACGCCTCAGGTACGTTGCTCATGATGTGAGCATGACCCAAATCAAAGCAAACTCCCACGTCCTCAAAATGCGCGGCATGGATGAACTCCACCAGACGCTCGGGCGTACACAGTTCGTTGGGAATGTTCTCCAGCAGGATGCGAACACCCAACGGCTTCGCGAAGGCACGCAAATGCTCGACAGACGTCATGGCTGCTTCGAACTTGCGCTCATCGAATGTCTCGCCGCTGACGCCCATGTGCTGCACGAGGAACTTGAATGGGATCTGTTCCGCCAGTTCGAGGGCGCGCTTGATCTCATCCATGGCATCAATGCGCTGCGCGCGGTCCGGTGACGCGACATTCACCGGGGGCGCGCCGGTGCGTCCCCATTCATAGTCGGCGTAGAGCGGAGCGTGAACGGAATTGAGAGGTATCCCGCTACTCCGAAACCAATCAGCGATTTCCCGCACGTGCTGCTTGCGGTTTGCATAATCGAGATGCTGCCGGGCCGCAAAAATCTCAATGGCCTGTGCGCCGCTGCGCACCAACGCATCAAGCAATCCCGGATGCAGCCTCTCTTTTACATAGACGTAAGTGGAAACCGCCTTCAGCATCAGTACCCCATTACCTTTCCATTGTTCAGGGAATCGCCGGCGCTTGGCCTATCCGCTTTCAGACTCGGACAACAGGTTCGAGGCAGACTTCTGAGGCTAGCCCAGCCGGTTGGCAGGAGTCAAATTACGAACCGATGCAAGATCTACTTCTTACGCCTCTTGCGCCTGGGTTTTGACCTTCGACGAGTCCCCTTTGACGCTTTGGCCAGCACCATTTCGTAGGATTGTGAAATCAATTGCATAAGTTCGGGTCGGGGCAGTACGTCACAGCCCTCCAACAAAACCCAGTGGTATCGTCCGACGTATGGAGCCCGGACGATTCCCTCGAGTTCGATGAGCTCGGCAAACCTCTCCGGCGTGCACTTGCAGCAGAGCGAAGGCGGCACCGAGTCCAGGCTTACTGTGGCGAAGATCTTGCCAAACACTTTGAAAACCAGGGTTTCGCCCCACTGCAAGCTCTCTTTGGCCTGGGGAAAGGACAGGCAATACTCCCGCACGAAATCCACATGCATCGTATTACACCCTGAATCGGAGCTGAATTCGAGAGAATCCAATACCCATTAGGAGATTGAAATGGAAATCCGTCAACTCGGCAATTCTGATTTACGCATAACTCCGGTAGGCTTCGGGGCCTGGGCGATCGGAGGCTCGGGCTGGCAATTCTCGTGGGGATCACAAAGTGACGAGGATTCGATCCGTGCAATTCTTCGTGCACTTGAAATTGGCGTCAATTGGATAGACACGGCAGCAGTCTACGGCCTGGGCCACTCGGAGAAGGTGGTCGCGCTCGCCCTCAAGCAATGGACCGGTGCAAAACCTTACATCTTCACGAAATGTTCTTTGCGCTGGGATGCCACGGGTCAAGTACAGAAGGTGCATACAAGAGAATCAATCCGGCACGAAGTAGAAGACAGTTTGCGGCGGCTGGCGGTTGACATCATCGATCTGTACCAGATGCACTGGCCACCCGACCCAGATTCCGCCCAACTGGAAGAGGCCTGGCAGACCAT
>Ga0335077_10009616_pt1 | contig 12008 bp, 11 predicted proteins | sample Lox_Sample_31_FD_207151 | JGI IMG/M metagenome (GOLD analysis project Ga0335077, IMG submission 207151) | Soil microbial communities from Loxahatchee National Wildlife Refuge, Florida, United States - Lox_Sample_3.1 | ecosystem: Environmental > Terrestrial > Soil > Wetlands | place: USA...
GGATTTTCAATCGACAGGAAGGGTGCGAGATGTCTATCGTATTCCTTGACAAGTTCCGAGAAGTCTTCGAGGGTGTATGTTCCGGCTTCGTGTCCGTAGGACTGTTTGTCTCCCATTAGGTAGTCCCACGAGTTGACGGGCATTGCTGACTTTCCGGCTATGGTGTGGAATCTCTTTCGAAGGTAGTGGCTTGTTAGCCGTATTCCGAATTTGGACAAAGCGACTTGGGTGATGTCCTTCCAAAGAGTCTCGTGGTTGGGGAACGGTCTGCCTGTGTTAGGATAGCCGGTGTCGGCTCTTCGTCTGGCGTAGCCTCTGATCCAATTTGCGAGTTCCTTTGGAATGATGCAGATGTGCGCGTTCCGTGCTTTGGTGTCCTCGGCTCGTATGTGGATGAGTGTGTAGTGGTTGCCGTAGTCTTCCCATCGGTCTAGTGGGGTCATTCGACAGATGGCTGAAACCCGTTCTCCCGCGTATGCTTGGAGGTCCATTATCGCTTTGTGTTCTGCGTCTAGTGAGTCGTAGATTGCTTTGAGGATGCCAGCGCTTATCTTGCGTGTGGGATGCGTGAAGTGGGTGTTGAATGAAGCGTTGAGAGGACATCTGCTGGCTCTGAATATACCTTTGACGTACGAGGCGTAATTCGAGTGGAGTGGCAGGGGGGCAAGGCTTGCGAATCTTAATAGAGCGTCGTCTGTCTCGAAGTCGTCTTGTCTGTGTTGTCTTTTAGCCCTGGCAATGAGCTCGCTGAGAGATGAAGAGGTAGGTTCTTTTTCGAGATAGGCGAGGAAGTTCCTTACAGCCGCTGTAGCTGCAAGTGATGTGTGGGGTGACAGGGTTCCGTTGTTTCGGCGCCTGTTGCTGACCACAGCGAAGTATAGTTGCATGGCGGGATCCCTCCGGATTATTTCGTTGATGGCGAAGACGCGCCGATTCTTGGGGCTCCCATGGTATCTCTGGCGTTGTTCTTTCGGGGTGTATTGGTTAGCCCAGTCGAGGACCTCCCTATCGGATTTAGCCGTTGGTGGGGTAGCTACTGCTGGAAATGTCGGTTTCGCTTCAGGTGAAAATTGGGGTAAAGCGGGGGCGTGAGACGCGTCGAGCCCCGCGCCTCTACGTTTTAGCTGTAGGCTGCTGTAGGACTTAGCTCGAAGACAGGTAGCTCCACATGATTACCCCGACGAGCATCATCAGTGACCCTGCGAAGCCAGTGATGAGTGCGCCGGCGACATCCGAGCTGAGCCCGAAGTTCTCGATGAACGCGATCACCGGAGCCCTCACGAGCCAGGCGAAGAAGCCCAGGGCGTAACCCAGGAGCCAGAATCCGACCAGTACGAGTTTTCTTCCCATGCTGTATCGATGGCAAATATCACCTTCAAAGTCAGTAAATGGCAGAAAGATAGTATTCCTTTACGGTTCGGTTGAAATGTTTAGACGAAGACTCCCAGGGTGGCGAGCAGGTAGGTCGTCACGACGCTGCTTGCGGCGCCGAGGATGAGGAAGATGACCCCCTCTGCCAGGGCCTTCCTGTCCTCCGTGTCGTAGCGGTCGCTTATGCACCCCGCTAGGAGCCTCCCGAAGGTCGAACCTGGGTCCTGGGACATGATTCCGCGGTCCGGAAAGGGCGCCTGAGCATAGATAACGGTTGTGGAGCGGGCGTCCGCCCGCACGGCGTGGGGTCACTGGAGCCCGCAGAGGGCCAGCATGTCGTCCACGAGCTCCCCGGGCTTCGTTATCATCGGCCAGTGGCCCGAGTCGATCACCCTGTGGGGACCGTCGAGCTTCCCCCACTTTCCCGCTATGATGTCGTCCACGGGGTCACCGCTCCTCGTGCAGAAGATGTAGGCGCTCTTCACCGAGTCGAACTTCTCGGAGAGGGTGATGGGGTCTGTCGCGTGCCTGAGGGGCCAGGGGGTCGCCTTCGACATCATCCACTTCCTGTCTTCCCCCTGCACGTCGCTGCCGATCGCTTCTACTGTCTTTTCGGTGAGGGGGAATCCCAGGGCGCCGGGAGGGAGGGGACCGTACTCCCCCGAGGGGTCGATGGCCGCCTGGGGGGTCCTGACCTTCTCCGGCCGGAACGCGTCGAGGTAGATGAGGGTGTTGACCCTGCGCGGCTCGCGGTCCGCCACCGCGGCTGCGACCTTCCCCGCGAAGCTGTGGCCGACGAGCATGATATCGTCGAGGTCGTTGAACCGAATGACGTTCAGCACGTCTTCGATGGCCGTCTCCATGCCGACTTCCTTCGAGGCGAGGTGAACCCGGTCCCCCATGCCTGTGAGGGTCACCGGGTGCGCGGCGTGCCCCTGCTGCTGCAGGAGCGGGACGACCTTCCTCCAGGCCCAGGCGCCGAGCCAGGCTCCGGGGACGAGGACGAAATCTGCCAAGGCGGCAGGCGGACGGCTAGCGTCGTAATAAGTGATTGACGGGCCGAGGAACGAAGAGGGAGGGGGTCCCTGAAAGTGTGCCGGGGTCAGGAGGAGGGGAGGGCGGATGGGTCAACAAAATAAGACACACGGGAGCGTTGATATACCTGAGAAGAATCCCGATTTCGGCAAGGCCTCAGCCTTGCCCAGCAGCTTCCTTTCGAAACTCGACGGGGCGAGAAATGTCTTCACCTTCAGGGACTTCATCCTCCTCCCCGGCCGGAGCGAAGTTGAGCCTGCGGCCATCGACCTTGCTTCGAAGCTTACGAAGAGCATCACCCTGAAGCTCCCCCTCGTCTCGTCCCCCATGGACACGGTGACGGAGTGGAGGCTGGCCCTCGAGATGGCAAGGCTCGGCGGGGTCGGGGTGATCCACAGGAACATGCCCGTGGAAGAGCAGGTCGAACAGGCGAGGAGGGTGAAGAGGGCGAGGGTCGAAGCGAAGAGCGTGGACGACCTGGGGAGGCCCCTGGTCGGGGCGTCGGTGTCTCCTCTCGACGGGAAGAGGTGCAGGGCTCTGGACGGGGTGGTGGACTTCCTGGTGGCAGATGTGGCTCACTTCCACACCACGAAGGTGCTCGGGGCTGCGGGGAAGATCCTCCCTGAGCTGAGCGCGGACTTCATCGCAGGCAACGTGGGGACCCGGGAGGCGGTCTTCGACATCCTCGACGAGCTCCCGCGGGTGGAGGGGTTCAGGGCGGGGATAGGGTCGGGTTCGATATGCATCACCTCGGAGGTTACTCGGGTGGGGGCGCCCACCCTGTACGCCGTGGCCGAGGTCGCAAGCGCCCTGCAGGAGAGGAAGGAGAGCATCCCGGTGGTGGCGGACGGCGGGATAAGGGGGCCAGGGGATGCAGCGCTCGCCTTCGCGGCGGGGGCGTCCGTCGGGATGCTCGGGTCGATGCTCGCGGGGACGGAAGAGGCGGCGAGCAGGGTGGTGATTCGAGGAGGGAGGAGGTTCAAGACCCACAGGGGGATGGCAAGCGCCGGGGCCCGGAGGGTGAGGTTTGCCATCGACAGGTACAGCGTGCCCGCGAAGGGGCTTGAGGAGGGGGTGGAAGCCTACGTCCCCTACGTGGGAAGAGCGGAGGGGGTCGTCGGGACCATGGAGAACGGACTGAAGGCTGCGTTCGGGTACGCCGGGGCCGCGAGCGTGGCGGAGATGTGGAGGAGGGCGAGCTTTGGCTCGGTGACGGCGGTGGGGGCTGGGGAGCTGGGGGCGCACTCCATCGAGGCCAGGAAGTAGGGGATGGGCCCAGACCTCAGGGGCGGGATCGCGGTCCTTGACTTCGGGGGGCAGTATGCCCACCTCATCTGCAGGCGGGTCAGGGCCCTGGGCGTGTACGCTGCCCTCCTCCCCCACGATGTCAGGCTGAGGGAGCTTCAGAGACGGGGGGTGGCGGGGGTCATCCTCTCGGGGGGACCGGCCAGCGTGTATGAGGTGGGGGCGCCGCAGGCGGACCCTGCCCTGTTCAGAGGGCGCGTCCCGATCCTGGGGATCTGCTACGGGTATCAGCTGATGGTGAGGGCCCACGGCGGGGAGGTCGGAAGGGGGGAGGGGCGGGAGTACGGGAGGGCCAAGGTCAGGGTGCTGGAGGCGGGAGGGCTGTTCGAAGGGGTGGGGAAGGGGAGGCGGGTCGTTTGCTGGATGAGCCACTCGGATTCTGCGCTCATGGTTCCATCGACCATGGAGGTGCTGGCGTCCAGCGAGGGGTCGCCGTACGCGGCTGTGCGGGTGAAGGGCGCGCCGCAGTTCGGGGTCCAGTTCCACCCCGAGGTGACTCATACCCAGAAGGGGAAGGAGATGCTCTCCAACTTCGTGCTGGGGGTCTGCGGGGCCGAGAGGAAGTGGAGCATGAAAGGATTCCTAAAGGAGTCGTTGGACTCCCTGTCGAAACTCGAGGGGCGCGTCCTGTGCGCGGCTTCCGGGGGGGTTGACTCTTCGGTGGTCGCGGCGCTGCTCGACAGGGCCCTGGGGGAAAGGGTCGAGGTCGTGTTCATCGAGACAGGGCTGCTTAGGGCGGGGGAGGGGGAGGCGGTGGAGAAGATGCTTGGGGAAACGGTCGGGGTGAAGGTGCGGGTCGTCGACGCCTCGGAGGGGTTCCTGGGGGCGCTGAGAGGGGTGGCGGACCCGGAGGAGAAGAGAAGGGTCGTGGGGAGGAAGTTCGCGGAGGTTTTCGAAGAGTTCGCGAGGGAGGAGGGGCCCTTCGAGTATCTGGCCCAGGGGACCCTCTATCCCGACGTGATCGAGAGCGGGAGGTCGGCGGGGCCGGCGTCGGTGATCAAGACCCATCACAACGTGGGGGGGCTCCCGTCGGGTCTTTCGATGAAGGTGGTGGAACCACTGCGCGACCTGTACAAGGACGAGGTGCGGGAGCTGGGAGCGCTGCTCGGGCTCCCGAGGGAGCTCGTGCAGAGGCACCCATTCCCCGGGCCTGGACTCGCTGTCAGGGTAATTGGGGAGGTGACGGAAGAGAAGCTGAGGGTGTGCAGGGAGGCGAGCCTCATCGTGGAGGAGGCGCTGAAGGACGATGGGCTCTACGACGAAGTCTGGCAGGCGTTCGCCTACGTAGGGGACGACAGGGTGACGGGGGTCCTCGGGGACGAGAGGAGGGTGGGGTACCAGGTGGTGGTGAAGGTGGTGGAGTCGGTCGACGCGATGACCGCGGACTGGAGCAGGCTCAGCCCACGGGTGCTGGAGCGCATATCAGGGCGGATAACCAACGAGGTGAGCGGGGTGGTGGCGGTGGCGTACTCGGTGTCGTCGAAGCCCCCGGCCACCATAGAACCTCAGTGATGAGCATGGAGAGGCTCGACCCCGAGACGAAGCTGGCGGAGCTCCACGTGCACCTGGGAGGGTCCGTCGACCCCGCGGTGATGTGGGAGATCGCCCATGCCCAGGGGATCAAACTCCCCACCAAGGACTACTGGAAGTTCGTCGACCTGGTGACGGTCGACGCCGTCGGGAAGAAGACGTTCGAAGGATACCTCGCGCTCTTCCGCTGGACTGAGCTCATCCAGTCGAGCCCCCTCGCCATCGAAAGGTCGGTGTACCAGACGATAGCAGGCGCATACCGGAAGAACAACATCACGCTCCTCGAGCTGAGGTTCAACCCTATGAAGAGGAACAGGGGAGGGGAGCAGGACCTGGACCAGATCATGATGGCAGCGGTCAGGGGGATCGACAGGGCCTCGCTGGAATACCCGGTGAAGACGGGGCTCATCGTCTGCCTGGACAGGACCTTCGACCACAAGCTGAACGAGATACTCCTCGAGAAGGCGATACTCTTCGCGCCGAGGGGGGTCGTGGGGATCGACGTGGCAGGCTCGGCGAGGAAGGGGTTCAGGTACTCCGAGTACACGGACATATTCAGGAGGGCGAAGAGAGAGGGGCTCGGCCTGACCGTGCACGCCGGGGAGGACGAGGGGCACGAGTCCGTGAGGGACGTGCTGGAGAAGCTGGAGCCGGACAGGATCGGGCACGGCGTGAGGGCCACCGACGACCTCAAGACGCTCGAGATGGTCGAGCGCGCGGGGACCGTCCTCGAGGTCTGCCCGACCTCCAACCTGAACACCGGGGTGGTGAAGAGCGTCGGGGGACTGAAGCGGGTCTTCGCGGCGCTGAAGGAACACCACGTCAGGTTCACCCTCAACACTGACGGCCCCGAGATGCTGAGGACGAACCTGAGGGGGGAGATCGAATTCCTCCTTGCCAACGGGGTCATCGGGGAGTCGGACGTCATCAAGGCCAACAGGGACGCGTTCAGGGCGTCCTTCGTGAGATAGGCGCGAGGAGGAAAGGTTTGAAAGGTGATTCGCCCGGGCGTGGCTAAGTTGGAACCCGCGGAGACCCGGGTTGAGGTGGGAGAGTTCAGGGTGAACTACGCCTCGCTCGGCAGCGGCGAGCCCCTGCTGCTGCTCCATGACAGCGAGCCAGGGATGACGTGGAGGATGTGGCTCCCCCTGCTCGGGATGGGGGACTCGAGGAAGGTGATAGCCCCGGACCTGCTCGGCTACGGCGCGTCGACGAGGCCCGTGGAGACGCCGGACTTCCGTGGACAGGCGAGGATGCTCAGGGACTTCGTCGATAAACTTGCGCTGGGGAGGGTCAGCGTGGTGGGGGCGGGGTGGGGGGGCCAGGTCGGGCTGGAGTTCGCACTCGAGTGGCCAGACAGCGTGAAGGCGATTGTCCTCATCGCAAGCGCCTACGACAAGGGGCAGCTCCCGAGGCTGCAGAAGCTCAGGAGGCCGACGCTGATAGTCTTCGCCGAAGATGACATGGTCACACAGCTGAAGGCGGGGTATCTGCTGCGAGACGCCATAGGCACCTCCAGGCTGGAGGTGCTCGAGCCAGTCGCAAGGGACCCCAGGGAGGACTTTCGGATGTCCCACCGGCTGCAGAGGTTCAGGGCTCCGCAGCTCGTCCAGCTTGCGAAGCTGTTCCTTTCGAACCCCGGAGGGATGGTGGCCGAACCCCCGGAGATGGAGAACGAATTGAGGGGGATGGCTCTGAGGAAGGAAGAGGAGAAGGGACCGGCTCCTACCTAGAAGCCATGGCCACGCGTTCCTGTTCGTTCTTCTTCTTCACCGCGTAGCTGTTGGCGTCCCCGGAGGCTGCCTGGATGATCTCGTCGGCGAGGACCTCCTCGACGGTCTTGGGGGAGTTGAAGGAGGCTTCTCTGACACCCTCGGAGATGAAGCGCAGGGCGAGGTCGACCCGGCGGACGGGGGAGATGTCCACTGACTGGTGGTAGACGACGCCTCCGTAGCTGAGCCTCGTCGTGTCTTCGTTGGGGGAGGCGTTCTCTATGGCCTTCACGAGCTGCTGGGCGGGGTTCTGGCCCGTCCTCAGTTCGATTATGGCGAACGCGGTCTTCACGATGTTCAGCGACTTCTGCTTCTTCCCTCCCATGCGGCCGGTGTTCTTGGCGTACTTCTTGCCGAAGTGCTGGAGCTCGTTGACGAGCCTTTCGACGATGTTCACCCTTGTCTTTCCGAACTTCTTGTGCTCGTGCCTCCCGCCTGAGTGGGGGACCAGCATGGGCCTGAGGCCGATGACCGTCTGGAGCCCCGGGTCTGAGACCTTGACACCGGTCAGGTCCCACCGTTCCCAGAGGAGGAGGTTGGGGTACTCGAGCGACTGCCTGCTCATGGCTATCTCCTGGGCTTCTCCTTGCGGCCGTAGACGAGCTCGTTGAGGGAGACGCCGTTAACCTTGAAGACAGTCCAACGGACGCCTGGGATGTCTCCCATCGCCCGCTTCATGGAGCCGCCTATGCCCTGAAGCATCACCTCGTCGTGCTCGTCGACGAAGTTCAGGGCGCCGTCGCCGGGGAGGAAGGCGGTGACCTGCTTACCGTTCTTAACGATCTGACAGCGGACGCACTTCCGGATGGCAGAGTTGGGCTGCTTCGACTCTACCCCGACCTTCTCCAGGACGATCCCCCTCGCCTGGGGCGCGCCCTCCAGGGGGTCGGCCTTGTAATCGAGACCAAGCTTCCGCCTCTTGTACCACTTGTTGGACCAGCGGAGCCTCTGGCGCTTCAGCGAGATCTGCCTCGCTGCGAATTCTCCGCGGGGTGAGCCGGACATGCTTCAGACGCCGCCTTTTCTCATCGTATTTAGAGCTTTCACAGTTCGGACGTTATCTGCACGTTGCTGATGTCGAAGTAACGCTTCGCAAGGAGCCGGACCTTCTCGGCGTTCTTCCCTCCCAGTCCCAGGACGGCCCCCTTCTTCCTGGAGTCGACTATCACAACGACTCCCTTGGTCCCGTCGAGCCTGTCGCTCACCCTTACCTCCTGGACGAACTTCGTGCCGAGGGAGTTCCTGACGAGCCCCTCGATGTCGTCAGCCCACTCGACAACTTCGACCGGTCGCCTTACTGTCCTTTCGATCTTCTTCACAGATGCCCCCTCTTTGCCTATGGCGAGGCCCATCTGCCCCTGGGCGATGATGAAGATGACCCTGTTCCTCTTGTCGTCGATGACGCAGTCTCGGGCCGTGGCTCCGGTCATCCCCTGGAACATGGACATCAGGGAGAGCTGGTCCGAGGAGAGCTTGATTTCGGGCATTGGATTCACCGGGTCAGCTGCTTGATGTCAGCGTCGCTGACGTTGCGGACGGCCATGGCAGAGACCCTGTACGGCCTGCCGATCATCTTGGCGAGCTCGGCGGAGGACTCGGTGAGCTCCACGACTGGGACGCCGTGCTTCTTCGCCTCCTCCCTGAGCTTTGCCCCCAGCGCCGGGGGGACTGACTTTGTGCAGAGGACGGCCTTGCTCCCTTTGACTGCGCCTATGCTTTCCTTGACGCCGATGGCTGATTTGCCCCCCTTCATGGCGTCCTTGAGCACCTTGGAGAGCTGTGCATGGTCGACCATGGGTGTCAGCTCATGTAGAGGTCGATCATGCCCGTGCCTACCGGGATCGGCAGGCCGACGATGACGTTCTCGGTGACCCCCTTGAGGTCCTCCACTTCTCCCTTGACCGCGGCTTCGGCCAGGGTCGGGACGGTGATTTCGAAGGCAGCCCTCGCGAGGACGCTGCTCTTCGTCCCTGCGATGCCGTGCCTGCCAATCTGCTGGATGTAGCCCTTGGATGTCATCAGGTCGGCGACGAGGAAGATGTGGCGGATGTCAACTTCAAGCCCCTGCTCGTCGAGGGTGCTCATCAATTCCCTGACGAGGGTGGCCCGGGCCGCCTCGATGCCCAGGACCTGGGCGACTTCGTGGACGTTGTTCGTGTAGACTCGCGTCTGGTCGACTCCTTCCACCTGGACCACTTTGCCGAGGTTCGAGCCTGCTGTCTGGATGAACCACTCCTCCCCTTCCTTCACCACGGTAACACGGGTGATGCCGGGGATGCCCTTGAGCTTCATGTTGAGGATCTTGTTCCTCAGGGTGAAGAGGGCTGAGAGGTCAGCGTCGGGCATGCTGACGTGGATCACGTTGGGGTTCCTCTTGTCCTGCTGGACCTTCCTCTTCCCCGTCTCGATGACCTTGGCGATCTCGTCGGGGTTGGTGTCCCTGTCGGCCATCATCTCGGGGCCGAGGTGCAGCTTGATCCCCTCGGTGGGGTCGACCTCGCTGAAAGATACGACGTTCCCGACCTTCGTGAAGAGTATCTCTTTCGCGACCTTGACTGACTTCTCGTTGCTGACGGCGTAGTCCTTCTTGAGGTAGATGTCCATGGATGGAGTGGCGGGGATCTTGCGTGCGTCGACGAGCTCCATCAACCGCGGCAGCCCTAGGGTGACGTCCCTCTCTCTGACCCCTGCGAAGTGGAAGGTCCTGAGGGTCATCTGGGTGCCTGGCTCGCCGATGGACTGGGCTGCGACGATCCCCGAGGCTTCTCCCGGCTCGACCCTGGAGTAGTCGAGGGCCTCCAGGACCTTGTCCATGGTCTCTTTGAGGCCTTCGTCCGTGAGGTGAGAGCTTCCGAGCTTCTCCCTGAGCTCCCGGGTCAGCCTGTCGTTGAGGGATGACTGGTACTTCTTCAGGGGCTTCTCGAGCCCCTCTTCGTCGACCTTCGCCTTCCCCTTGTGGGAGAGCTCCTCGGTCTCGATGAGCCTGTCGATGTTGATGGGGCGCCCGTGGTCGCTCTTCGCTGGGTCGACCCCGTCTTCGCCGTAGAGGAATTGGATTATGTGCCCGTGGGGGTCCCTGACAGTGAGGTCGTACTCGACCTTGAGGTGCTCGAGGGCGTTCACGAGCCTCCTCTGCATGTAGCCGCTCTGCTGGGTCCTGACCGCGGTGTCGACGAGCCCTTCGCGGCCCCCCATGGCGTGGAAGAAGAACTCGGTGGGGGAGAGGCCGTCCCTGTAGTTACTCCGAACGAAGCCTTTGGCTTCTGGGGAGGGGTCGTTCCAGGGGAAGTGGCTGAGAGCCCTCCCCTTCATGCCATGGTCTATCCTCTTCCCTCTCACAGACTGTTGGCCGAGGGCGGCTGTCATCTGCCCGACGTTGAGGCTGGAGCCCCTGGCGCCGGTCCTTGCCATGATCATCCCTGAGTTCTCCGCCGGGAAGGAGCGGTCGGCGATCCTGCCTGCCTTGTCTCTGGCGCGCGAGAGCTCGTTTACGACGTAGGCCTCGAGGGAGTCCTCGGGGGAGAGGCCCCTGGTGAGCTGGAGGGTCCCTGCCTTGTACTTCTTGAGGAGCTCGCCGACGTTGGCGTAGGCTTCGTCCAGGGCGTCGGTGATTCCCTTCTTTGCTTCTGCCGGAAGCTCGAGCTCGTTGAAGCCGTAGGTGAAGCCTCTGCGGGTGAGGAATGTCTTCAGCACCTTGAGGATGGAGTTGAGGAAGTTGCGCGCCTCCTCGTTGCCGTAGTCCTTGGCGATGCGGTGGAGGAGGGAGTCGGGTTCCTCGGCGCCGATGACCGCCTTGTCGACGACCCCCGATATGAGCTCGCCGTCGCGTATGACAACGTCGTTGGTCGTCCCCGTCCGCTGTGCCTTCGCCCACTTCGAAGTGAGGACATAGTACATCCCCTTGGGGAGGAACAGGGAGAAGAGCTGCTTGCCTGTGTACATTGGGTGGGCCCCCTTCACCGAGGGCTCGGGGAGGTCGCCGTCGAAGTCCCCGACGAGGGCGAGGTTGGAGAACTCTGCGGGGGTGAGCAGTGTCTCGTCTCTGGTGAGCATGAAAGCGCCGGTGATGAAGTCCCTGATCCCTCCGATGATGGGGCCTCCGTATCTGGGAGAGAGTATCTGGTCCTGGACGCGCATGAGCATGAGCGCTTCGGACCTCGACTCCTCGCTCTGCGGGACGTGGAGGTTCATCTCGTCCCCGTCGAAGTCAGCGTTGTAGGGGGGACAGACCGAGGGATGGAGCCTGAAGGTCCTGAATGGGAGCACCCTGACGAAGTGCGCCATGACTGACATCCTGTGGAGTGAGGGCTGCCTGTTGAACAGCACGACGTCCCCGTCCATCAGGTGTCTCTCGACGATGTAGCCCGGGGCGAGGGAGTCGGCCAGCGCCTTCCTGTCGCTGGCGAAGTCGAGCCTGATCTTCACGCCGTCGGGGCGGATGACGTAGTTGGCGCCGGGGTGCTCGAAGGGGCCCTTGTTGACCAGGTCCTTCAGGTGTTCGATGTTGAATGGGGAGACCTTCTCTGGGATGGTCAGCTTCTTGGCGACTTCGAAGGGGACGCCGACCTCGCCGATGTCGAGGCTTGGGTCGGGGCTGATGACAGTTCTGCTCGAGAAGTCGACTCTCTTGCCCGAGAGGGAGCCTCTGAACCTCCCCTCCTTCCCCTTCAGCCTCTGGCTGAGGGTCTTGAGCGGCCGGCCCGAGCGGTGGTGGGCCTGGGGGATGCCCGAGACCTCGTTGTCGAAGTAAGTGGTCACGTGGTAGTGGAGGAGGTCGACGAGGTCCTGCACGATGAGGTGAGGGGTACCTGACTCCTTGGATTCGCGCACCCTCTGGTTCACCCTGAGGATGTCGACCACCTTGTGGGTGAGGTCGTCTTCGGAGCGGATTCCAGATTCGAGGGTGATGGAGGGCCTCACTGTCAGAGGCGGGACGGGGAGGACCTGGAGGACGAACCATTCGGGCCTCGCGGCCTTTGAGTTGAAGCCGAGGAG
>Ga0335077_10009617_pt1 | contig 12007 bp, 10 predicted proteins | sample Lox_Sample_31_FD_207151 | JGI IMG/M metagenome (GOLD analysis project Ga0335077, IMG submission 207151) | Soil microbial communities from Loxahatchee National Wildlife Refuge, Florida, United States - Lox_Sample_3.1 | ecosystem: Environmental > Terrestrial > Soil > Wetlands | place: USA...
GATTGTTAGAAATGGGCAGATCGTGGGTTCGCGGTTGATCGGCCAGAGCTTTTCGTCGGGCAAATATTTTCACTCGCGGCCATCGGCTGCCGGAAACGGCTACGATGCCACGGCGTCCACGGGATCGAACCTGGGGCCGACCAATCAGGCGTTGATCTCACGTGTGCATGACGACGTGGCTAAGCTGCAGCAGGAGAGGCCGGGAGCGATGATTCCGGCGGATCTGGTCACTACTTCGGGCTCAGGCCTGGACCCGGATATCTCGCCGGCAAGCGCGGAGTTTCAGGTTCCGCGCGTGGCGAATGCACGCGGCATCAGCGCCGCGGATCTCCGCCAAATGGTGGCGCGGCATACCCAGGGCCGGCAGTACGGGATATTCGGGGAGCCTCGCGTCAACGTATTGGAATTGAATCTGGATCTGGATGGAATGGCTGGCGCGAAACCCTGAACGGAGACGAGCGTGGTCAGCGGTGAGAACGCGCTGAGGCCTTCGGCGCCGGAGCCTTCGGCGGCTGGAAGCGGTAACCGACCCACGGTTCGGTCAGAATGTATTTCGGCTGCGAGGAATCCTTTTCAATTTTCTTGCGCAACTGATTGATGACCACGCGCAGGTTCTCGGTCTCTTCCCCGTATTCGGGTCCCCAGACAATTTGCAGCAAACGCCGATGCGAGACCGGCTTGCCCTGATTGGCAATGAGATGCCTCAGCACCTCGAACTCTTTGGGGGCGAGATGTACTTCCTCGGCGCCGACGCTTACTCTCCGCTGCTCAAAATCGACCGTGAGGTCTTTCGAGACGAAAGCGGACAAGGCTTCGGCGGACGGGTGGCGGCGGAGTGAAGCGCGAATGCGCGCCAGAAGCTCTTCGATGCTGAACGGCTTGGTGACGTAATCGTCGGCTCCGGCATCGAGTGCGACGACCTTGTCGCGTTCCGCATTGCGAACGGTAAGCATGATAATCGGAGCATCGCTGGTGCGGCGGATTTCGCGGCAGGTGTCCACGCCGCTCATTCCGGGCAAGTTCATATCCAGAAGAATCAGGTCGGGTTTCAGTTTTGGAACAAGCTGCAGTGCCTCTTCCCCGGAAGTAGCTTCACTAATCGTGTAGCCCCGAAAGGAAAGGGTGGAGCGCAGCACCCGGCGAATTTGCGGTTCGTCGTCCACCACCAGGATGTTAACGGCGCTCATAGTGTTTCCACACGGACCGGCGCGACGGGGAGCGTAAACGAAAACACAGAGCCATGGCCAAGTTGGCTGGTGACGGAGATGGTGCCGCCATGCGCGGTGACAATGGCTTTGGCAATAGGCAGGCCCATGCCTGTACCGCGGACCTGGTAACGCTGGTCGCGGCCGCGATAGAACTTGTCGAAAATTAGGCCCTGTTCAAACGGGTCGATGCCCGGGCCGCGGTCCGCCACACTGAAGTTGATACAGTCGCCGCTCTGCTCCGCGGATATCGTGATGGGCTGGTCTTTCGGCGAATATAAATCGGCATTGTCGATCAGCTGCACGAGGATATCGCGGGCGCGGTTGGCGTCGGCCACTACCGGAGGGAGCTGGCCACTCACGTGAAGTTGGATGGGCCGTTCGCCAAGGGAGCCCTTTAGATGCTCAACCGCACTGTCGACCAACTCTGAGGCCTCGACCAGGCGCCGATCCAGCTGAATCTCTCCGGCTTCCAGGCGGGCCATTTCCGCGGCTTCTTCGACGAGGTGATTCAAGCGGTCGCATTCTTCATTGATGATGGTCAAAAGTTCGCGTTGCTGTGCGTTGTCTGCGGAAGTGGAACTGAGCAAGTCGGTGACGGCGGCCTTCATGCTGGTCAGAGGAGTGCGGAAATCGTGGGCAATGGAGTCCAGCAAAGCAGATTTCAGGCGCTCGCCCTGCCGTTCCGCTTCCGTTTCGCCGATCTGCTCCACGGCGCGGGCGCGCTCGATCGCAATGGCTACAAGAGAGCTGATGGCGTCGAGAGTCTGGCGCGAGAGGCGAGCCCCGGAAATGCCCAGGCTCCCGATGGGCTTGACGCCCAGGCGGACAGGCAGGAAGTAGAGGGCCTTGACGTTGTCGGAATTAATGTCGTCGCGCACAAATGCATTCTTCATCTGCTCTTCATCGATTTGCGAGGCGCCGTAGCCGGAGCGGTAGAATTTGTCCTTCTGCGGAACAAACAGTTCGGCGGCTCCCGCGGCAAAACAATCCACGAGAAAATTCGGGATGGCGTTCATCAGCTGAATGACGTTGCCTTCGCCGAGCAGCTTCTGACTGAAGGTGTAAAGGCGCTCGACTTCGCGCCGCCGGCTATTGCTGGCGTCGGCTTCTTTGCGGATACGCGCGGAAAGCTGGCTGCCCACGATGGAAGTGAACAGAAACGCAAATAGCGCTATCCAGTTTTGTGGATCGGCGATCGTCAGGGTGCCTATGGGGGGAAGAAAAAAATAGTTGAACAACAACATGGCACTGACGGACATGATACTGGACACGATCATGCCCCAGACCGCGGAAACTGCTAGAATCGCGAGCAGAAACAAAAGGGCCACCGTGGTCTGATTCACGTGGACGAACTGGCTGCACGAAATGGTGATAATAGCCAGCAGGAGTGCGGCAACAGCCAGTCCGATCCCGCGGCCAACGACCAGGCGCAACATAGGCGTATTGTAACCCAGTAGAAATTGTAGCGCGGAGAGAATCAGCACTTGCCGAAACGACCAGAGGAATGGCTGGAAGCAGTTTCCCCGACACCGAAATCACGAGGGATTTTCAAGCTGTTTTTGGGATACGCGCCGGGTGTCGGCAAGACTTATAGCATGTTGAGCGAGGCCATTCGCCGAAAGAGCCGCGGCGAGGACGTGGTCATCGGGATCGTGGAAACTCATGGCCGCAAGGGGATTCAGGAGCTTACCGACCAACTGGAAGCGGTGCCGCGGCAGAAGCTGGATTACAAGGGGACACCCTTCGAAGAAATGGACGTAGCGGCGATCCTGAAACGGAATCCGGAAGTGGTGCTGGTAGACGAACTGGCGCACACCAACATACCGGGGAGCAAGCACCGCAAGCGCTACGAAGACGTGCAGGAATTGCTGGCCGCCAACATCGACGTCAATTCCACGCTGAACATTCAACACATCGAGAGCATTGCGCCCACGGTACGCGCGATCACCGGCATTACCGTTCGCGAGACCGTCCCGGACTGGGTGCCGCTTTCCGCTTCGGAAACGGTGATGGTCGATCTGACCCCGGAAGCGCTGCAGAACCGCATGAAGCGCGGCGACGTGTACAGCCAGGAGAAAGTTGAACAGTCGCTGAAGAATTTTTTCCGCCGCGGAAACCTCATTGCCCTGCGCGAATTGGCGTTACGCCAAGTAGCCGAACAGGTGGACCGCAGCCTGGAATCATACATGGATGCCAAAGACATCCAGCAGAACTGGGGCGTGCGGGAACGGATCGCGGTCTGTATTTCGGGCAGCCCGAGCGGGCAGTATCTGGTGGCGCGCGCCGCGCGCATGGCTCGGCGAATGGATGCGGAGTTGTACGTGGTCTACGTGCACCGCGAGATCGGACCGCGCGAGGAGAATGCGCAGGTATTGGAAACCAACTTGCGCTTTGCGGAAAATCTGGGCGCGCAGGTGGTGAAGTTAAAAGGGCGCAGCGTCGCGGATACCATCGCGGAATTTGTGCGAAGCAAATACATCACCCAGGTGATTTTCGGTCGCGCGCCGGTGCGAGATTGGAGAAAGTATCTCTACCTATCCGTTGTACACCGCTTTCTGAGGGACTCGCCGCCGGTAGATGTGCACATCGTGACCCAGGAAACGGAAGGCGATTGACCGACAGTATAGTCGGAAAGAAAAAGCCCGCTGGCGAGCGATCCTGCGTAACGTGGCGCACTCCGCCCAAGTGCTAACCAAACGTTTCGACTCCGCTGAGATCAAACTTGTATTCGGTCAACGAAGAACGAAACTCGCCACGCAGGATTGCTCGAAAGCGGGCAACTACCCCGGCAGAGTAACTGGATACGAGGGGTCCGTAAACTGTCAATAATGACAGTTTTGCAGGAATCAAATCCGTCAATTGGAGTAAACAACTCCACTTCGCCGCTACGCTGACCCGGTTGCGAGAGTTAGAGGGCTGCGGCTACGCGATGGAGTTGTAGCCATGGGGGGCGCCTTGCAACGCGAGTTTGTTGGCGAGGGCGCGCATGAAGTCCGGCGTCGAGCCGCAGCAACCACCCAGAAACGTGGCGCCGGCATCGCGTAGTTCCCACGCCGAAGCGGCAAACTCCTCGGGCGACGTTCTGTACGTGGGTACACCGCCCACGAGTTCCGGCAATCCAGCGTTGGGCTTGATCCAGATGGGCAGGCTGGAGGCCGCCGCGAGCCGCTGGCAAACGGAAATCGATTCGCGAACACCGACACCGCAATTCGCTCCGATCGCGTGAACGCCCTCGCTGACAAGCGCGGCCGACACTTGTTCCGGCGTGCTGCCCATCATGGTGCGGTCTTTATTCTTGCCGGAATCAAACACGAACGAGACCACCACAGGGAGGCCGGTTTCGAGCGCGGCGGCAGCGGCGATGCGCGCCTCTTCGATATCGGTCATGGTTTCGAGCAGGAGGGCATCGGGATTTTCAGCGGCGAGCGCGGAGGCTTGCTGCGCGAAGGCGTCGCGCAATTGTTCGCGTGCGACGTCCTTGGTCAGAAGCATCTTTCCGCTAGGCCCGATCGACGCGAACACCATGGCGGACCGGCCGGCCGCGAGCCGCGACGCCTGTACTCCCGCGCGGTTGATGGCGGCGCACTGGTCCTGGAGTCCGTAGGGAGCCAGGCTGATGGGATTGGCACGAAAGGTGTTGGTCAGAATGACGCGGCTGCCGGCGCGAACGTAGCTTTCGGCCACCTGGCGGACCAGCGCCGGCTTGGTGAGGTTCCACTCGTCGGTACACTCTCCCAGTTGGGCGCCGAGCCGCTGGAATTCGGTGCCCCAGGCTCCGTCGGTCACACTCAACGTACCGCGCACACAATCCGCAAATCGCATGATGGATGCTCGCAAAGAATACGAAGGCTCAGTATACCCGCAGTCCGAGGCCGAACAGAACGTCTGCGGGAATCGTGAGCTGAGATGAGGGGATGGTCCCGTCCCCGAATTTCCACCCGCGCGAAATGGGACACGGCGGTGTGACAGGTGAACATGGCCCCCCCACCCCCCTGTGCAGTACGGTACGAATGCGGAAGTGATTGAAGGGAGGAGGGTTGTGAGAAGTGGCGTACCGTAGCGTGCAGAACGGTACGGCAAATTGAAGGTCGTTGCCTGCCGGGTGTAGGAAGCCGTGCGGTGTTTGCAGGTAAGCCGGGCCCAAATTCAGTTTTCAAAGAGCGGTGGGCGGAGTGGTAACCCTGGTGGCGCGTCCAGCGGCCACATGATGACACGATATATTACCATTAGATAATAGTTATGTAAAGGAAATTCCGCAGGAAGGCGACCTGCTATCCGCGACCGGACCGCCAGCGGCGCAAAGAGCGCGTCGCTGATAGCTCACCTTGCTTCTGTAAGCCTGCCCCACCTGCCCAGGAAGGACGCCAGGATCCAGGTTCCAAAACCGAACCCTGAGTTCGACTATGCGGCACAGCTCACGGACAGGCGCTGGGCCATCGTTCCCTTCAATCCGTGAAGGTGTATGCGCGCCTCAATGACGGAGCCGTACGGGAAGCTCGCGAGACGGCGCAAACGAAGATGCTCGAATTGATGAGCGCGGCGAAGAAGCGCGCCAAGATCCAAGCCAACAAGACGAAGCAACTCCCCTCTCCGAAGCGCTAGAGCTTCTGGAGAGCTACCAGAAGCTCGCCGTTTAGAACTAGAGGCTTGCGGTAATCTGGTTTAATGCTGGTTTAAAGAATCTTAAAGCGCACGGTGAACCGGCAAGACGCCGCTCGATGCCAAGAAGCTGCGCGAGGTGCTGGCGGCGAAGATCGCGATCGCCGAGGCGGGGCTGAGGGAATTGCGCGAGCGGCTGGCGGTGTTGGACCAGCAGAGTTAGACGGCTTAACTCACGGTTGCTTCAGAGGGGGTTTATTCATATCTCCAAGCTTCGCATTCAGAGCGTCTCTTCTCGCCTTAGCTCGGGTAGGTTGAACGTAGTAATGGTCGAAGAGACCCTCGAGCACCTCGAGGTTCCATTCGGCCTCGTGAGGCTCGACCTCCATCACCTCGCCCGTCGACTTGCTCTTGTTCGGATGCGCGGCGAAATTTCCAATGTGTCGGACAGCGTCGATGTTCTGCGCGAGCCCGTCAGGTAATTTTCCACTATCGAGTACTTCTTGGATCTCGTTGCTCAGGTCGCCGGGCTTCACTTTCGCCGCCTGGCGCAGCACGCTCTGCAAGCATCGACGGCTGAGTGCGGCTGACGCCTTCGGGCTGTCGTCGAGCACGAGACAGGCTTCGCTGTAATCGCTCACGATCCCCGGCGGTACTTCCTTCGGTATCGGGGCGCGTGAAACGCCTCGGGGAGAGTATCCCAGCAGCAGGAAATTCTGCTCGACAACGTTCTGACCGAGCATCTGTTGCTTCAGCGCCTTGATGCGTACCTTGCCACGATGCCCAGCCTCGTGAACTTGCGGCGGCGCGCGATCTATCGCGTCGTGAAAGAAAGACAGGCGCTCGCCGATGACCTCGTCCGGCATCTCGCGCTGTTGGGGATGAAGCGCCAGGCAATGCCGAATGCTTCCCTAGAAGAACATCTTGCCGAGCAAGGTTTGACGCTGGCCAAAGCCGGAGGAAATGATGAAGCGAACGACGACGATTCTGGAAACGTTGACTGATGCGAAGTTGCTCGGCCGACACTTCGCGAAGAGCCGCCTTTTGGGCGATACGTGGCAGCCGTGGAAAGTTTACGCTGCTTGCCTGTTCGGATTGCCGCTCGACGCCAAAGGGCTCGCACTCTACCGCGACTGCACAGGCAGGACCTCGCCTCCAAGTGGAGCGTTCAGCGAAAGTTTTGTGGCATCCGGAAGGCGCGGCGGAAAAACAAAATTCATGTCCGCTGTAGGCGTCCATCTGGCGACACTTGTTGATTGGAGCGGCGTGTTGAGCAGTGGCGAAACGGGTATTGGACTTCTGCTCGCCGCCGACCGCGACCAGGCGCAATCACTGTTCCGGTACATCGCCGCATTTCTCGCGGAAAGTCCGATTCTGTCGCGCCTTGTCAAAAGCCAGTTGCGCGAGAGCATCGTCCTGAGCAACGGAATCACCATTGAGGTAGGCACATGCGACCACCGCGCCATCCGTGGCCGGAGTTTGATTTTTTGTCTCGCGGACGAGCTGGCGTTCTGGAACGCCCAGGGAGAGACGAACGACGTGGAGGTGTTGCGCGCCGTGCGCCCTGCTTTGGCGATGACGGGCGGGCCACTCATTGCGATTTCCTCTCCCTACTCGAAGAAAGGCGAGCTGTTCAATTCGTTCAGGGACAATTTCGGCCGGGACGATTCACCCGTGTTGTGCTGGCGCGCCGCGACGAGAGTTATGAATCCCCGTTTCAATCCACTCACCGTGCAGGCGGCTCTCTTGCGCGACAAAGCCGCAGCGAGAACGGAATACATGGCCGAGTGGCGCGAGGACATAGCGGACTTTTTGAGCCAAGACGTAATTGACGAGTGCACTGTTGCCGGGCGAAAAGAGTTGCCGCCCCAGAGCGGATTCAGTTACGTCGCATTCACGGATCCGGCGGGCGGAAGCGGGAGCGACTCATTTACCTGCGCAGTCGCGCATCTTGAAGATGGGTTCATCGTTTTGGACGCCGTGCGGGAGGCGCCTCCACCGTTTTCTCCCGAGCAAACCGTTGAGGAGTTTTGCCGTTTCCTTCGGACCTACCGCGTGAGCGAGGTTTGGGGGGACGCCTATGGGGGCGGCTGGCCGCGCGAAGCATTCTCGAAGCACGGTGTCACCTATCGCACCAGCGACTTAGTCCGCTCGGCGATTTATCTCGAATGTCTCGCCTGGTTGAACTCGCGCCGGGCGATGCTGCTCGATCACGAAAGGCTGCGGCACCAACTTGCAGGGCTGGAGCGGCGCGTATCGCGCAGCGGGAAAGACACGGTCGATCACGGACCAAACGGACACGATGACGTTTCGAATGCGGTGTGCGGAGCGCTGCGGTTAGCGGCGGCGTATGGGAATGGCGAGCACGGTTACATCGAGTTTTTAAAAAGTTTGGCCCGCGGCGAACATCCCGAGTTGCTTCTCGATCCGATGCAGAAGTACAACGCCGTGCCGCAAGCGAAACCGGACGAGCCGGTGACGTTGCTGGCGAGCCGAGCCTGCAAGTGCGGTGCGCAGTTGCGGCAATTTTCGAGCGACCGTTCGATGTGGAGTTGCGAAGCGTGTGGCGCGCGCATTTTGCAGAATCCGGATTTCGAGATCGATCGCGGTCCGACGCGCGAGGCCAAGCTGGCTGAGTTGGCTGACAAAATTTCGCGATCGTTTGGCAGGTTTGGTGGCGGGAGGAGGTGAAGCGATGAATGCGAAACCGAGAATCTCAACGCGGAGAGGTGAGGCGATGTGGCTGAATCCCAAGACGGGCAAGGGCTGGACGTAGTGCTTATCGGCGACCGCTTTTGAGTTGCCGAGAGCAGTTGATGTGGTTTCAAGATTCGATTCCGCGCGAACCGCTGGTCCGTGGAATCGGCGGTAGGCATACCAGCCGGGCCAGACCAACTTTACGCCGCTGGCCGCTGCCGCTGCGTTCACTTCCTCAAGCCTAGGCCGGATCGTACGCTTCGCGAGGTTGTCGAGGATCATCGGCTTCCCGCTCGGCGCCGCAAGAATGTACCCGGCAATCCTAATTCGTACACTAAGAGCCCAAATAGACCAAAAGCGTTAGTGGCAAAACCGGGGAATCAACGATGACTAGAGTCGGGAGTCCCTAAGACCGTTGCACAAACCGTTGAACAAAAACTTCCCTACCCTGCCCTCTGAGCCGGGGCAAGTCAGTCGTAATCACTTTTCAGAGGGCCTGCCTTATTCCTATCTGCCGCGTGTCAGCAGTTCGTGCCGTCCTTCGGCCTGCGAATACGTCCGGTTTTTGACTTTCAACCAACTGTTTCCATTGTCCTTGTAAATGCCGAGTTTTCTCTTCGCCACAATCCCCTCAAGGTCACGGGCGCAAATTTCCGCGAAAAAGTCTTTCCCGTACTGCAGGACGTGCTGCGCATAGAGCAGCCTTGGACACTTCGCGGCCTGGACGAGTTGCGCGAGCCGCTTTTTTCGCTCGATAAGGGGCATCTGTCTCAGGTCCTCGCTGCCGAACCACAGCAGGTCGAACGCGTAAAAGACGGGCTCCCTTTTTCGGCTGAGCAACTCATTGAACTGGCTCACACCCTCGCCATCGAGGCACACAATTTCGCCATCGAGAATTGCGGTTTGCACAGGCAGTTTGGCGAGAGCTTTTTTCAAAGACTCAAATCCCAGGTTTCTTTGATTACGCGAGACAATCTTGCATTCACCATCTTGCAGGTAGACGACTACGCGGAAGCCGTCATGCTTCAGCTCAAAGAGATAGTCGGGATGATCGAACGGGTCCCTGACCTGACGGAGCCGCATGGGGTGAATGCGTGGCAGCACGATAACGAGTCTATCACTGCGGCTTTGAGCGCCTTCGCCGCCATTCCATTCTCGCCTCTGCCAACCGATTGAAGGTATCGGAAACGCCGCTGACGCGCTCAGGGACGCGTCCGAGTGCCCGCCCAAAATCAATCAATTCCTGGTCACTCATCGCTTGTAATTTGTCACGGAATTTTCTTACCTGAACTTCGTCGGATTCAAATTGAATCATGCCGGCTCCCCGGCAGAGGTGTGGGCGAGTCAATTCTACTTTCAGGAGCCTTCAGGCACAACTTGCCATTCACGAATCAGCGCAGTCTGGTCTTTCCAAAAGGAAAATCACTGCATCGTAAAAGCGGCTGTTCAGATTGATCTGGATGCGGTCTCCGACCTTCTACTCTTTTTTTTCGGCATGGCTGAGCAATCTACAACGGAATGGCCGCAACGGTCCTGGCCGCCCGCAGATTGGCCATCATCGAACACACCAGCGGCAAGAAATTGCAAGTAGACTTGGGCCACGAACAGACCGCGTTAATTCACACTTGGCAAGTCGTGAAAGAATTAGATCTGGAAGCGGGTTTCTGCAAGCACGGAAGGATGGTGCCCGAGGGTCACACGCCGGTGTGATGAATCACACGGAAGTTTGGAGAAACCGCCTGTACCGTGGATGGCGGTTGGAACGAGTGCAGCAGGAGGCTAGTATGCATTGGCTCAAAATGACAGTTTGCCTTTCTATTTGTGCGTTGCTGTTGGGAACCGTCGTCGCGGCCCAGCAGAACAAGCTTGGAGTGGCAGATAAGTACAAAGTCGCCTTCCTCAACCCGATCCAGGTGGGAAACGTCCTGCTTCCCAAGGGCGATTATCAGATTGTGCACACCATGGAAGGCGATACCCACATCATGGTATTTACCCAGGAAGGCGTGAACCATCCGGTCCAGATACGCGCGAAATGCACTTTGGTGCCTCTACAGGAGAAGGCAACGCAGGATAAAACAGTCTATACCTTTAACACGAACAACGAACGTGTCCTGCGCGAGCTGATTTTCAAAGGCGATACGGCGAAGCATGTTTTTTCTTAGCCGAAACGAATAACCGCGCTCTCGGCCCGCAGGCTCCAGCACTTCCACTTCGATGGCTGCGTTTGATTCTTGTCTGATTTTGCTACGCCGTTGAGGTGTTGAACAAACCGTTGAACAAGAACTTCCCTACCCTCCCAATGAGTCCAACGGATGCCGACAACAGCACATCCAACCATTTGATTCTGCGTAGGCCAGTTGGTGAAAGGGCAACTGTCACGGCCGACACCTCAAAACACATCACTAACTACTCGTAATCTCATTCGGTGGTACACGTAACCACACTACGGCAGACTCCCGCTTGGAAAAACAGCGCACGCCCAAGTGAACCACAACACTAAGCCTGGCACGAAATGCAGCCTCCACGTGACTGAACGACACAGCCCAAGGAGTAACGCCAAAGAGCCTGCGCTGAGGACGAAAAAGGTCGAGGTCATCAAGGCCCCGTATGGTCCGCGGGCATATTCGCTGAGATAGCGATACCCAGGGTTGAAGTCAGTCCTTAGAATGTGAAGCAATGCGATCGCGGCGGCATAATAAATTATGCTGGACAAAGTAGTGTACGAGGCCAGAACGTCCAGCCGTTTAGTAGCGTCGCGCTCCGCTGCTCTAGTCTGCACTTTTTCGATTTCCCGAAAACGAACGTCAGTCGTTGACCGATTTCGGAAATTCTATCTCAAAGTGCTTGGTTAACGCGCTACCCTTCCATTGAGGTATCAGGACTTCACTTGGCGGTTTGCTCTATAAAAGCGGAAGTCAAGGAAAAACACATCCCCGTTGGCTGGAAGATTTGTTTGCTTCGCAGCCCAATCGATTGAGTAAGGGTTGTTCTGATGTTCCGCACCATAAGCTCGGTTGCTGGGTATAACCCCCAGCGATTGGGATTTTCTCTACCAGCGGTTTTCATTGCATGTTCGCAACGAAGCCGATCAATTCCGAAACCAGCAAAGCCGAACGACGGTCAAGTTGGCGACCATGGTTCTATCGGGGACTCGTGGCCCATGACTTTTTCAGGTTATCCGAGAGGGCCTAGGGTCGACTGGGAGACTGCAGGACCGAGGGACGCTGCGCCTAGCAAACCGGTTGAGACTCGCTCTCGAACCTGGGTGTCTCGAGAATTGCTACAGCACCGTCAGGGAGTTTCCCTGGAAATGGAGCGGTTGCGATCCGAGACACTCAAACTGTTTGTGGTTTCAGATAGTGGGCGTCGAAGCTCGCTCCTCTCTTCCACACGATCCATACCGTGGTGGCAATCTTTCGCGCCAAGGTTAGCCTGGCCATCTCTGGTCGCATGCCCTTGGCCAGCAGCGCATCGTAGAACTCATGGAACGGGCCTGGCTTGGT
>Ga0335077_10009618_pt1 | contig 12007 bp, 8 predicted proteins | sample Lox_Sample_31_FD_207151 | JGI IMG/M metagenome (GOLD analysis project Ga0335077, IMG submission 207151) | Soil microbial communities from Loxahatchee National Wildlife Refuge, Florida, United States - Lox_Sample_3.1 | ecosystem: Environmental > Terrestrial > Soil > Wetlands | place: USA: Florida...
TGCGCGCCACATTCGACCGATTCGGCATTCCAGCCCGGTTCTATTTCGATGCCGAGCTGTCGCACCATCCGCTGCTGCGCTACTTGGCTGGCGCCATGGACGCCCTGCTCGGCGGCTGGGACCATGCCCAAACCCTGGCGGCCATCCGCATGGCGCCCGGTGTGCCCTCGGACGAGTTCGATTTCGCTGTGCGCCAGCAGTTGCCGGGACACGGGCTGGAGCCCCTGCAAAGAATCGCCGGGGACATGGGGGGGGGCACAGCCGCGGTGCTGAACGAGTTGCAAGAGCTCGCCGAATGGCTGCCCCTCTCGTTGCTACCAACAGAGTGGTCCGCCCGGCTGAAGTCGCTGCGTAATCTGTTCCATCCAGGCCGCCCCGAGCCTGGGGACACCGAGGCCACAAGCATTCGGCGCGGCCAGTCCACCGTTCTTGAGCTGTTCGAAGCCGCCATGGATGAAGTGGCGCGCGCCCTCGCCCCAGAACCTGTACCGCTTCCCTCCTTCTGGCACGCTGCAAAATCCGTATTGCGCCTCACTCCCCTGCGCGTCGCCGATCATCGGCGCAACGTAGTTCACGTGCTCGGCGCGCACGAGGCCCGCCAGTGGCAATTGCCGGTGGTGTTTGTGTGCGGGCTGGTGGAAAAGCAGTTCCCGAAGTTCCACGCGCCCGAACCTTTTTTCCCGGAGTCCGCACGGCTGCGGTTGAAGCAGTCAGGAATCCGGCTCCGTTCAGCCGCCGATTTCGAAGCCGAGGAGTGCTTCCTCTTCGATTGGGCGGCGACTCGCGGCACGCAATTGGTCACGGTTAGCTATCCGCGGTTCGATACGCGCGGCCAACAGAACTTGCGTTCGCTCTACCTGGAGGGCCTTGAGGCGACGCCGACGCCATGGCATGCCGTGCGTCCGCAACCTGGCCGCGCCGGCGTCCTGCCGCCCGCCTCACTGGCCATCGTCAGCCCTGACTTGACCGGCGAGTTGGCGAGGCGCCACCTGGCATTCCGCCCCACCGCACTCGAATCGTACCTGCAATGCCCATTTCAGTTCTTCGGCCGGCACACGCTGCGCCTCGACCCCGCGCCGCCAAGGCCCGAGGAGCGCCTCAGCGCGATGGTGGAAGGCACTATCATCCACGACGTGCTGGCGGAGATAGCGTGCTGCGCCGGGCCGCTCGAGCAGGTTTTCGACGGCGTCTTCCAGCGTGTCTGCCAACACGTTCGCATTCCCGGCGGCTATCGCGCCGAGGCCTGCCGCCAGCGCCTGCTGGCTGACCTGGAGGCATTCGCCGAAAGCAACCATTGGCCCGGTGGAAACCAAAGCTGCCGGCCCGAGCTGAAATTCGAATTTGAGCTGGACAGCGCTGTGCGCATCAAAGGCCGCATCGATCGCCTGGACGTGGATCTGGATGGCCGCGTGAGAGTGGTCGACTATAAGTACAGCAGCGCCGCGAACACCAGGAAGCGCGTCAAAGAGGAGGGCCACCTCCAGCCGCAACTTTACGTGCTGGCGGCGGAACGGATGTACCCCGAGCGCGTGGCCGGCATGCACTACTGCGGGTTGCGCGGCGGCGTCGAGTGGGGGGGGTGGACCGCGCCATTCCCGGACGGCTGGCTGGACCAGGCCGTCGCGGCGGCCGTGCGCAGCGCCGCGGAGATTCGTGCCGGCCGCGTGGCGCCCGCCCCCGATGATCCCGAACAGTGCCCCCGTTGCGAGTTTCGCGATGCCTGCCGCTACGAGGCCGCCGCGCCAACCGGCCTCGCCGTGGCAGGGGAGGGATGAGCGTGCCCCTGACTCCCAGCCAGGAAGAAGCCGTAACCGTCCAACAGCACACCCGCGACACCTGCGTGGTAGCCGGTCCGGGCTCCGGCAAGACCACGGTGCTGGTGGAGTACTTCGAGCGCCTGGTGGCCTCGGGCGTCGATCCCCTGCGTATTCTCGCCATTACCTTCACCGAGAAGGCCGCCAACAACATGCGCGAGCGTCTGAGCCGGGCATTTGACGGCCGCCGCGAAATCCCCGCCCGGTTGGAGCGTGCCAACGTGTCCACCGTGCACGGATTCTGCGCACGGTTCCTTAAGGAAAATGCCATTTTCGCGGGAATCGATCCCGAGTTCTACGTGATGGATGAGCGCGAAGCCGCGCGCATCCAGCGCCTGGCGGTGGACCAGACCCTCGACCAGATGTACGCTGAACAGCCCGAACGGGCGCGGGGCCTGATGCGTGGGCTCGCCGCGTACGACACCGGTGCGGCGCTCATGGATGCATACGAAGCCATTCGCGCAGCGGGGGTAGGCATCGCCGGTTTGCCGGCCCTTCCCCCCCCCCAAGCCCCGGATGTCGTCGCCTCCTTCGAAGAACTGCGCCGCCACTGGCCCCGCGGCTGGAACTTCGATCAACTGCAGCACCTGGCCGAAATCCGGGACGCAGCCGGGTGTGTCGTCGCCGCCCTTCCGCGAGGCCCCCAGGCTGTGCTGCAGGCCATCGCGAAATTCTCCTGTGATCTGCGCAAGCTCAAGCGCGGTTCGGGCGTCTATGACCTCGTGAAATCGCTCCGCGACGATTCGCTGCCGGCGCTCGAATCCCACGCCATTACCGAATCCTACGCCGGCGAACGCACCATGCTCTGCGATCTGCTGGCGCGCTTCGACGCCTGCTATCGAGAGCGCAAGCGACAGTCGGGCGCGCTCGATTTCGATGACCTCGAAGAGTACGCCGTGTGGCTGCTCGAAGGCCGCCCCGACGTGCGCCGGCGAGTGCAAAGCCAGTTCGACCACGTGCTGATGGACGAGTTCCAGGATACCAACGGCCGCCAAGCGAAACTGCTGCGCCTGCTTCGGCGCCCGGACCGCTTCTATGCTGTGGGCGACATCAACCAGTCGATTTACGGCTTCCGCCATGCCGACCCGGAGGTCTTCCGCGCATATCGCGACGCCGCGGCGCGCGATGGCGGACGCGTCGTCGAACTGGCCGAAAACTTCCGCAGCCGGCCCGAGATATTGCACGCCGTATCCGCGGCGATGCGCGGCGCCCAGGGCGTGGAACCGCGCGCACTGACCCCCGCCTGGCCCTTTCCCGGCAAAGCAGAGCCATCCGTCGAACTCCTGGCCGCGCCCACGCTCGAATGTGAAGCGCAGTGGGTGGCCGCGCGCATTCTCGAACTTGAAGGCCGGCTCATCGTACATCAGCGCCCCGCGGAATTTCGCGACTTCGCCCTGCTCGTCCGCAACTCCGAGGTGCTTCCCGAATTCATCCGCGCCTTCGACGCCTGCGGTATCCCGTACCTGGTGAACAACGCGAAAGGCTTCTACGAAACACGCGAAGCGGCCGACTTGTTCGCGTTGCTGCGCGTGCTCGTGAATCCCCGCGACGAGATCGCCATGGCAACGGTGCTGCGGTCGCCGTTCGTTGCGGTCTCTGACGAAGCCTTGTTCCGCTTGAAACAGTACGGCAACATCGGCGCGGCTGTGGAAGCGCTGCCTGCCGAGAACCTGTCTGGCTTCTCGGCAGCAGATAACACCGCTCTCGAACGGTTCAGCGCGCAACTCCGCCGTTGGCGCGCCATTCGCGACTACCTCGGAATCGATCAGTTGCTCATGCGCGCCATGGATGAGTGCGGCTACGAGCATGCCGCGGACCTGCGGAGCACGTCCAGAATCGAATCCTTCCTCGCCCAGGCCCGCGCCGCTGGAACACGCCAGACGTTGAGCGAGTTCGTCGATGAGATCGAGAGCCTGCGCGCCATGCAAGCCGCCGAACCTGGCACCGAAGGGGCTCCCGAGGATTCAGCGAACGCCGTGAAGATGATGACCGTCCACTCCGCCAAAGGGTTGGAGTTCCCCATCGTATTCCTTGCGGCGCTAAACAAAGGCGTGCAATCGGGTCCTGGCGGAATCTCCTTCTTGCCGGGAGTCGGGCTGGGCGCCTCCTGGCGGCATCCCTTAGACGGCCGGGACGTGGACGATGCATTCCAGGCTGCCATCCGGGAACGCCTCAAGGAGCGCGACAAGCATGAAGGCCACCGGCTCCTCTACGTGGCCATGACGCGTGCCGCGGAACACCTCGCTCTCTCGTTCACAATGACCGGCAAGAAACCGCAGAACTGGGCGGGGCTGTTGCAGGAAAGCTTTGCCCTGGATTTGGAGCGTCCGCGCGAAGAAATCGTTGTGCTTGCCGCACCGAACGGCCTCGCACGCACGGTCCGCGTTCCTTTGCGCGTGCGCATCGTTGACCGTCCTCCCGATCGGCCATCGCCCGCTGCGCGCGATAATCCTGCCGCAACACCCGAATTGCGTCAACGCCCCTCCCTCACTGAGCAGCACGATTCCCAAGCCAACGTGACCTCGCTTGCCCTGTTCGCCGAATGCCCGCGGCGCTACTACCTCTCGCGTCACTTAGGCTTTGAGCGCGTGCCCCGCGCCGGCGGGGATGGGCGTGATGACGGCCGGCCGGGCGTCACCGATCTCGGCATCCAGGTGCATTCTCTCCTGGCGGGTGCGCCACTCGAGTTACCCGACGCCGAAGCGGTCCGGCTGGCCGACAGGTTTCACAAAAGCCCGCTGGGACGGCGTGCAGCCGCGGCGACTGTTGCGGAGCGGGAGTTCGATTTCCTGATGGAAATAGAAAACGTGGTGCTCCGCGGCCAGATCGATCTGTGGTTTGAAGAACGCGACAGAACCGTGCTGGTGGACTACAAAACCGACCAAGTGAACGCAGCCGAAGCGCCGGCCCGCGCTGGCCGCTACACCTTGCAGTTGCGCCTCTACGCCCTGGCGCTGGCGCGGCTCAATGGATGCATGCCGAACGAAGCCTATGTCGTCTTTCTGCGGCCCAATACCGCCGTGCCGGTCGACCTGCGGCCTTCCCTGATCGAGTCTCCCGAAGCCATCGTGCGCGAGTTCCGCGAAGCTCAGGAGAACGGGAATTTTCCGCTGCGTGAAGGCTCGCATTGCCGTGCTTGCCCACATTTCGGCGCGCTGTGCCCAGGGGAAAGTTAGTCGGTGTCTCCCGTGGTACGATTCAACGCATGAAGCTGTTAACCAAGTTCAGCCTGCTGTTCATTCTGGCTGCGGGCGCGGGTCTGGGAGTGGCGGCGTACGTTTCGTACAATTTCCTGCAAGCGAACGCGCGCGAGGAAGTCATCCGCCAGGCCCGCCTCATGATGGAAACATCGCGTGCCTCGCGCAACTACACCACCCTGCAAATCAAACCGCTGCTGGAACCGGTGCAGGCCAAGGACAAGGTCTTTCTGCCGCAGACGGTGCCGGCATTCGCGGCCACCGAGAGCTTCGCCTACCTGCGCAAAACCTACCCCGATTACTCCTACAAGGAGGCCACCCTGAACCCCACCAATTTGAGGGATCGCGCGGTGGATTGGGAGGCTGACATCGTCAACAGCTTCCGGAACAACACGGCCCAGAAGGAACTCTCGGGCAACCGGGATGCCGCGACCGGTCCATCGTTGTACCTGGCCATGCCGATTGTGGCCGACAAGCCCTGCCTGGAATGCCATTGGACACCCAAGGAGGCGCCCCCGGCCATGATCAAGCGCTACGGCACGGCCAACGGCTTCGGCTGGAAGGAGGGCGAGATCATCGGCGCGCAAATCGTCTCGGTGCCCATGTCCGTACCGATCGCTATGGCGAACCACACTTTCCAGACCATTCTGCTGTACATGGCCGGCACTTTTGTAATTACGTTGCTGGTGCTGAATCTGGCCATGGCCTTCAGCGTGGCGCGCCCGGTGGCGCGGCTTTCGAACATGGCGGATGAGATCAGCAAAGGGAACCTGGAGATCTCGGAATTGCCGGCTTCGGGCAAGGATGAGATCTCCACGCTGGCAGCCTCCTTCAATCGCATGCGCCTGAGCCTGGTGAAGGCGCTGAAGATGCTCGAAGAGCAGTAAACGTTTCAACCAAGCTTGCGCGCCATAGTGATGAATGCGTCGCGGTTGCGCGGGTCGGGAATCTCATTCGCGAGCAGGTCGATCAGCGCGGCTGGCGACTTTGCTTGTTTGGCGGTTTTGTCGACCAGAATGCGGGCCAGCGGTCCGATATGCCGTGCCAGTTCCTTCTTGACCTTCTCCAGAAACTCAGGGCTCCAGGTCTGCGCGCCGGTTTGGGTGACAGGCCTCGCGGCAGCCACGCCGCCCGTTGGTACCACTGTGCGCACCGCCGCCACCCCGGTGGTCTGGCCTTCGCAACATCTCAGGAAACTGTGGCGGTCGTTTTCGGCGGGAATCTGGTCGCACAATTCGCGACACAGGTCCGGGACGGTTTGCACACGGCGCGCAGTGCGCGCCACCAGCGGACGCGCCACGGGACCCAGGACGGCCGCCAGGCACTTCTCGATAGTGGCCAGCGTCGCGGGCTCGAACACGCTGGAGGAAGGCGACGGGGTAACTGTGCCGCCCGCATAGGACGCGGCGGGTTGCGGCTGAGCAGCCGCAGTGGCCAGCGCAGCGCGAAACGCTTCCGCGGTCTGGAAGCGCTCCGCCGGATCTTTCGCCAACGACTTCAGGATGATCCGCGAGACGTCCTCCGGAAATCCGGGCACGAACTCGGTGGGTGGCTCGGGCGCCTGCCGCAAGTGCGCGTCCATGATGGCATAATCGCTGTTGCCGCGGAACGGGCGCTTACCGGTGAGAGTTTCATACAGCGTCACGCCGGCGGAGTATATATCCGAGCGCGCGTCCACGGACAAGCCTTTGATCTGCTCGGGCGACATGTACAGCAGTGATCCCACGGCCAGGCCAGAGCGCGTGATTGCGCTGCCGCCGGCCTGCCGCGCGATACCGAAGTCCATCAACTTCACTTGCCCGGCCGGAGTGAGCATGATGTTGGCAGGCTTGACGTCGCGATGGATCACTTCGCGCGAATGGGCGTAGGCCAAAGCGTCGAGCACCTGGCGCATGCAGTCGAGCCCCTCCGGGATGGTCAGGTTGCCCTGGCGAAGTCTCTCCGCCAGCGTGGCGCCATCCACCAGTTCGATGATCATCAGCAAGCTGTCCTGCACCCAGAGGGCGGTGTGCAGCCGGGCGATGTTGGGATGATCCAGGCTGGCGTGGACTTTGATCTCGCGCTCGAAACGCTCGGCGATTTGCGGATCGCTCCGGCGATCGGGCAACACCACCTTCATTGCCTCCAGGCGGTCGGAGATGCGGTGCCGCACCTTGTAGACACGCCCCATACCGCCGGTGCCGAGCACGTCTACAATCTCGTAGTCGCCGACGCTATCGCCAATTTGATACCCCACTGGACTGCATGATATCAGGCGCGGCCGCACGGCGCACGCTCACACTTGCAGGCCGACGGAGCGCATCAACTCCAATGCGTTGCTCTTTTCGACCACACCCGGCCGCAAGCGGTAATCGAAACGCATGCGGCCGTCTTCCAGGTGATCCTCGAAGTGCATGTTCACGGCTCGGGGCGCGAGAGCGGCGGCAATATCGGCCAGAGCGAGGTCGTGCGTGGTCAGCAGGCCAATCGCACCGCGCTCCGCCAGCCCGCGCACAAGAGCCTCCGCGCCAATGCGGCGGTCGTGCGAGTTCGTACCCTGCAGCAGTTCATCCAGCAGAAAAAGCACGGGCCGGGGACCGGCGGTCATCTCCATGATCTGGTGCAGGCGCTTGATCTCGGCATAGAAGCGGGATGTGCCGTCTTGCAGCGAGTCGAGCACCCGAATGGAGGCGCCGAGCGCGAGCGGCGTGAGCTGCATGCGGCGAGCGCTGACCGGCGCGCCGGCCTGGGCCAGCACAACATTGACGCCTATAGTCCGCAGGAGTGTGCTCTTGCCGGACATGTTGGAGCCGCTGACGATAATGACTTGCAAGCCGCCGCCGAGCCGTACGCTGTTGGGTACGACTTGCGATTCGGCTAGCAACGGATGCGCGAGATCTTGGGCGTCCACGCAGGCGACGCCGCCGGCGAATTCCGGGTAGCCAGCCTTGGGGTGCTCCCATGCATACGCCGCTAGCGAGCAGAGCGCTTCGATTTCCCCCACAGCATCCAGCCATCGCCGCATGGCGGGGCCGGAGTTGCGCCGCCAGGCGTCGACGGCGAAAGCCAGTTGCTCAGTCCATAGCAGGAGGGGGCCCAAAATGCGCATAAACAGGTGATCGCGCGAGTCGAGCATTTCGATCAGGAAGTTAAGGCGGGCGATGCGCGCGGATGGCGGCTGTCCTTCCACATCCAAGGCACGGCGCAGCTCAACCAGGCGCGGCGCAGTGAACCGCTCACGTTCCAGCCGGGCGAGAACCTGCGACAGCAGTGCCAAGTCGTGTGCCGGTTGCTCGACGGCCTCCACAACGCTTGCCACAACCCGGCGGAAGCGGAAGATAAAGAGCAATTCGACAATCAGTATCAGCAGGAACAGATCACGAAATCCGAGCGTGGCCCACAGCACGGCCGCGCCAACGCTCAGACATGGTAAGAGGAAGGCAGTCACGCGCCAGGGCAGGGAATCGAGCAGCGGCGGATGGCTGCCCCAGGCCGCCAAGGCCTCCGGGTGCACACCCGCGCGCACGTCCTCGCCCAACACGGCAAGATCCTCGCGCAGGTCTATCATGGGACGCAGTTCTGTGATTGCCGCGTGACGCTCCCGCAGCACCGAAGGCTCAGCCGGCGCCAGCAGCCAGCGCGCCAGTGCCTCCTCGCCCATGCGCGTCCGTGCCGTACACAGGTATTCGAAAAGGGATCCTTGGCCGAAGAGGTCGAGATCCGCGGCGTAGGGATGCGACTTGTCCAGAAATCGATCGCCAGCTTCTCCGTGGCCCGCCCAGTTCCCATCCAGGCGCGCCAGACTTCGTTCATAAAAAGCCACGGCGCGTTCGCACGCTTTGCGTCGGCGCAGCACGCGCTCGTGTATCACGACCAGGATCGCAAAGGCCAGCAGGGGCGCAGCGAGCCAAAACGGGCTGGCCGCAGCACGAGTCAAGATGAGCCAGGCAAGCGCCGCGGCGATCAGGAACACGAGAAGCCGCAGGTTGCCGATGGTGCGATGGCGCCGGTCATACCAGGCCACCTCCGCGCGGCGCTCCTCCAAACGTTGTCTGTAGACACTATGCGGATCGCTGTCCATGGCCTCGAACCATGATATAGTTGGAGCGATGCCGAGCGGTTACTTGGCGATCTTCATCTTCCTGGCGATCGCAATTGCATTCCCGGTGGTGACGATCATCCTGGCCAAGCTGGTGCGCCCGTCGTCGCCGTTTCTCACCAAACTGGAAGCCTACGAATGCGGCATCAAGGCCGCCTCGGACTCGCGCGGGCGCTACACGGTGCGCTTCTACATCATCGCGATCCTGTTCGTGATCTTCGACGTGGAGACGATTTTCCTGTTTCCCTGGGCCGTGCGATATCGCGCGCTAGGCTGGTTCGGCGTGGCCGAAGTCGTGGTATTCCTGGCGATCCTGGTGGTGGGTTACATCTGGGCTTACAAGAAGGGCGCGCTCGAGTGGGTGTGATTGGCCGCCAGCACCGTCCCGGCATCTTCACCAGCTAGAATCCGTTCCACGACACCTTCGGCGGCGCCGGCGGCGATGCGCACCTGGGACACGCCTTGCTGCATGGCACTGAGCGCGGCATTCAGTTTGGCCTGCATGCCGCCGGTCGCCGCGCCGCTTTCAATGAGCGACTGACTCTCGGCAGCGGTCAGGCGTGGCAGTAATTGCTTGTTTTGGTCGAGGACGCCTTCCACATCGGTGAGAAAGATCAACTGGTCAACTCGTGCCGCCGCGGCGCAGGCGCTGGCCATCTGGTCGGCATTGACATTGTACAGCCGGCCACTGCGGTCACCCGCAACGCACGCTATTACCGGCAGGAATCCGCTGCCCAGCAGAGTGTCGAGCAGCGCCGGGTTGGCGGCCGTGACACGCCCTACGCTCCCCAGCGCCGGATCCATTTCTACAGCTTCCACCAGGCAGGCATCGATGCCGGAGATCCCAACGGCACGCGCCCCAGCGCGGTTGAGCGCCGCCACTAGTTGCCGGCTTACGCTCCCTGCAACCACTTTGATCACGGCGTCCAGCACTTCAGGCGTGGTGACGCGCAGGCCATTTACGAAACGGCTCTCGACGCCGCGGTCTGCAAGATAGCGCGTCATCTGCTTGCCCCCCCCATGCACTACGATCAGAGGCATGCGCTGCGCCAAGGCGGCCAACTGGCTCGCCAGTCGCTCGCGCGTGGCTCCGTCATCGAGCAGCGTGCCGCCCAGCTTTACCAGCAACTTCACAGCAGCGCTTCCGTCTCGGGATATCCAAGCAGCAGGTTCATATTCTGCACGGCCTGGCCGGCAGCGCCCTTCACCAGGTTGTCGATGGCACTGACGACCACGGCACGGCCGGTGGCCGCATCGACGGTCACACCAATATCGCAATAATTGGTGCGGGCCACGGCGTGCAAGTCCGGAAAATGGCCGGCGCGGTACTGACGGATAAAGGGCTCGCCGCTGTAGCGCCGGGTGTAGATCGCAAGCAGATCGTCGGCCGTGGCGTGCCCGGCGACCCGGAAGTAGATCGTCTCGAGGATACCACGGTCCACCGGAATAAGCTGCGCCGTGAAACTGAACTCACGCTCTTCGAGGCCGCTCGTCATGAGCACCTCGGGCACATGGCGGTGGTCGAGCACGGCGTATGCGCTGAAGTTGCCGGTGACTTCGCAAAAGCTGGTCTTCAGGCTGGCCTTGCGCCCCGCGCCGCTGACGCCGGACTTCGCATCGCAGATAATGCCGGCGGTGCGGTCTATCACGCCCGCATCCAGTAGCGGCCGGATGGCGAGGTTGGCAGCTGTCGGATAGCAGCCCGGATTTGCCACCAGCCGTGCCGGCGCAATGCGCGCGCGGCAGAACTCAGGCAGGCCATACACGGCTTCGGCCAACAGCGCCGGCTGGGTGTGTTCTTCCTTGTACCAGGCAGCGTAGGCAGCCGGCGTGGGCAGCCTGAATGCGCCGCTGAGATCGATGACCTTGGCTCCGGCGGCTAACATCGCCGGCGCGAGCTCCATGGAAACGTCGGCGGGCGTCGCCAGGAAAACAACCGCCAAGCCTTCTTCGCGAACTGTCTCGGCTGTACAAGGAGCATGGCGGGGTATCGACGACAGTTGCGTGCGCGTTGGTGCGGCGCCATCTTCGCGGTGATCGAGCAGCAGCGGCTGGACGTGCGAATGGCGCTGGAGGAGGCGGACTACTTCGGCGCCGCTATAGCCGCGGTATCCAACAACGCCGGCGACGGCCTTCTTCATGATTGATTAGTCATTAATATGAATGAACATACCACACCGGGCGCAGGATCAACTGCCTCCAAGTTTCGTCACACGCGGGCCCTCGACTACCGAATTGCCGCTTTGATTGTGCTGACCCGTTCCGCCAAACTACCTGGCTCGACTGAGACCAGTTCAAAGCCGAGATTCCGGTAAGTCTCTTCGTGAGTTTTCTCAAAACGCACCGCGTCTGCGAAGCTGATTCGCCGCGCTTCGGTCGGCGTGATGAAGCCAAGATTGCGAACGAAGAAGACTCGGTTTTGATAGATTCGTTCTTCTTGGATGCGCTCCAGTTCACTGGCAAGAAAGGGAGAAAAAGGATACCCAAGGTAGACCGCCAAGGCCGCAGTACACACAACACAACGGTCGTGAAACTGAACCTGATCCGGTTGATAAGACGCTCGAATCTGACGGTCCCTTTGCAGGTGAGCGATTGCATCGATGAACGAGGGATGTCTCCAGGGTTCAACTGTTCCCTGGCCGTACGCCGCGGCGATGACATCCGTAGCCGCCTCTTCGACTACGCTGAACCCTTCGATCTCTAGCTGACGGATGATCGCTGTCTTCCCGGCGCCCGGCGCGCCGGTGATGATGAACCTTCTCATGAATGCCGTTTATGATCATGCGGTTGGCGCGGCGTCCGATGAACGTGACTCAGACCCTTGGTTGCTCCAGGGGCACAATCCGGCCCGCGGCGCGAAGGTACTCAAACAGATGTATACCCGGGCCGGACGGTACCAGGTCGTCGAGAGTGACCAG
>Ga0335077_10009619_pt1 | contig 12007 bp, 11 predicted proteins | sample Lox_Sample_31_FD_207151 | JGI IMG/M metagenome (GOLD analysis project Ga0335077, IMG submission 207151) | Soil microbial communities from Loxahatchee National Wildlife Refuge, Florida, United States - Lox_Sample_3.1 | ecosystem: Environmental > Terrestrial > Soil > Wetlands | place: USA...
GCCACTGGCTGTCGGGTACCTCTCCGGCGGCGTCCGCGAACGCGCGCAGGCTCTCGGCCACCGCCCGCTGCGTGTCCTCCGGCAGCGTCGCCAGGATGCTTTCGATCAGCCCCTTGCGCACCAGCCGGTCGCTCATCCGGCCCGCGGTCGACGGCGCCACGTCGAGCGCCGCAGCCAGGTCCACGATCCGCTGCGGGCCGCGTGAGGCCAGCACCACCAGCGCCCGGTACTGCGCGATCGTGGTCTCCTCCGCGGCCGCGCCCAGCGACCGGGTCGCGACCGCGATCAGCGACCGGCTCGCGGTCAGTACCGCGTCCACTGCGCCCGGATCAGGCCGATACGTCTGGTTCGCGCCGTCCGCATCTAGTGCACAAGTCAATGTTTGCATTCTGCAATTATACGACGATGCGCTCTTCCCGGCGATGGCCCGCAGGCGCACAGGTGTTCCTGGGCAGGAGGCAATCGACGCCGAAGGCCACGGCCTGTACCGCAATCGGGTCGGCCCGGACGATGATCCGGGGCCCTGGAGGCGGCCCGCAAGCCCGGCATCAACGTCGCGATCAACCTGATCATGGACCCCGCGCGGGACGCCGGGCGTCCCGCGCCGAACCCGGAGCGCGGCACCCGGTCTGCGGCCGGCCTGAGCCAGGCTCCCGCCCCGGGACCTCAGACGAACAAGCGGCGGATTACGACCCCGTACCCGACGATGCCGCCCAGCCATAGATCGAAATGACCGCCGATCTCTAGGTAGTCGGCAACCTCGTCGCCGACCAGTCGCAGCGTCACCAGCAGCTGGCGGCTGCCCGGCCGGAACGGGGCGCCGTCCTCGCAGCTGACCAGCGTGGCTAAAATCTGGCTGCGCCCGGATTCCTCGTGCCGGCCGCGAAGGACTATGCGGCGCGGTGCGGCTCCCAAATCTGACGACAGGATCGCCGCCGCTTTCCCGCGCATGGTCACCAGAGCCTGGAATTTGTATCGCTTCATGTCGGCGCCACCTCCAGCTCGCCAAGCAGTCGTCCAGCATTTAACATCGTACAACGATATACTTTAGTCGGCGATTGCTGCTGCTGCCGACTTGGCCGCTGGTGACGCGGACCGGTCAGCGCGTTTGCGGCTCGGCCGCACGGGCCCTGGATGAGGCGCGGTTCCGCGATAACGGCGACGTATGAATTAATATAGCTGCACGATATATATTTTGATGGATAAGGCGGTTGCCTGGTTGTCGACCTTTCCGGATCTCCTCGATGGACCGGCGGGTGGCTCTCATCCTGATCTGGGCCTGCCGGGTCGTCGGCCGCCGCGCTGGGGTGCTGATGCTGGCCGCAGCCCGCCTTCGCGCGGTCGCTGAACGCGGCCGCTGCGCTGAAGGCGGTCGTGATGTGTGCCAGCGTCCGGTGGGCGCGGCAGCAGTGCGCCGACGCGCCATCTGCCTCCGCATGATCCGTGGCCCCTCATCTGCCCGGAGGGTGGTGCTCGCGTCGTTCCGCGAATCGGCGTACGACGCGCCGGATCTGGGCGGGATCGCGGAGCACATCGAGCTCAGCCTGGGACATCAGGCGCCGGAGGGGAAGTTCGTGACCGCGATCATGGCCGAGATAGACCAGGACGGTGCCGAGATCCGCCTGCTGAACTGCGGGCATCCGGCGCCGCTGCTGGTGAGCGGGGGACTGGCCCGGCTGGCCGAGCCGGTGGAGGCGGCCCTGCCGCTCGGCCTGGCCGGGCTCGCGGCAGGGGACCGGAAGGAGTGCACTGTCCCGTTCGGCCCGGGTGACCGGATGCTGTTCTACACCGACGGCATCAGCGAGGCACGGGACAAGGCGGGCGCCTTCTATCCCCTGGACCGGTGCGGCGCGCTGCTCGGCGGCCCGGATCCGGATGCTGCGCTCGGCCGGTTCTACGACGACGTCCTGGGCCATGTCGGCGGCCGCCTGCCCGACGACTCCGCTGCGCTGTTCGTCATGCACGCACTGCCACGACCGCGGCGAGGAAACCCATCGATATCGGCTTCCCATCGATCACCCTGTCCGCCGGCTTCGTGGCCATCTTTACCGATACCCCTCGGCGGCCCGGGTATGGCGCTCGGAATCCTGGCTGTCGTAACCGGTAGGCAGCCGGCCGTGCCGTCAGACCTGGCAGCATCGACGCGCAGATCGACGTTCAGGGCAAGGCCCAGTTCACGCTGGCGTGCAACGCCCCGGCCAGGTGTAGTGACAGCGCAGGCGCCAGGCCTGGTCAGAGTGCCGGAGCGTGGTCCCGTGGTATCGCGATTGACGGCGCCGCGCACGCCAGGGACCGTTCGGACGCGAGTGACGGGCCCGCCCGACGGCTACCGGCGCCAGGATCACGGGCCGCGGCGCGTCCGGACGGGCGGCCACGCCACGGCGCGGCCTCCGGCGGATCCTGCGCGCCAGCCCCACGGTCTTGGCCACATGGTCGATGGCGATGTCCTTGCCGCATCTTCAATTTCCGGATCTGCCTGTTCAAGCTGACCGAGGCCGAGCAGAGGTGCTCGATGCAGGTGGCAAATAGTGCCGGGCGGCCCGCCGTGACCCGTTATTCACTAGACGGTGACCCATGGCTGGCGGGGGAATCCGCCGATACCGTACTCCTGGGTCCTGTGGGCGCCGACCTGGCTGCCGGGCGAGTGAAGGACATCATCGCACTGACTCCCGCGGCGACGCAGCCCAGGATCGAGATGAATATTCCGATTTGGGGCGAGAAATTGACATGAACTGTGCCGGTGAGGGTATCAGTCTCGTCGGTTCCCACGATCCCCGCGAGGACGATTCCACCGAGGGTGAGCACGGCGAGCCCGGCGATGACAAATGCCACGATTCCCGAGATCAGCCTTGCGCGATTCGATCCGGCCAGCATTATTATGCCGAGCACGGCAAGTGTGATTCCGAAGAATACTGCCGATTCTTTGGGGGCGGAGTTAACGGTATAGATATCTGGCTGCGGAGAAGATAGGAATGGAAGCAGTGAGCCGAAGAAAGCGGCACTGCCGCCCGCGATTGTCCATTTAGCTACGCGGATCTGCCAGTCCCGCGATGCGGTGTCTTCGATCCACAAGTCCCAGCCTGGCGGTGGATCAGGCCAGGAAGGGTCTGGCTGCCATCCTGGAGGAGGCGTCCAGCGTGGCGGTGCCGGGGGCCATCCGGGAGGTGGGTTAAGCCGTACTGACATCATGACCTTCCTTTCGGGCGGGCGGCCGCTTTGGGTATCGGCGTTGGTGTGCGTAAATGTTTCATTGCTAGCGGCCAGTGCCGTTGCCAGACGGTCGGCGACCGTCCTGCTGAACGTGGTTAGGCAGAGGACCCGTACTTCAGGAAAGCCGAATAGGCGTCAGATCCGCACGGGCAGGCCTGCCTGCCCGTGCACGAGGAACCGGCTCTGCGATGCAAGTGACCAGCGTGATACGGACCGTGACAGCCGCCATGGTCGCCGTGCCAGCGGGGCTTAGCCGGCCAGCTCGCCAGGGCCGTCCGCGCATTGCAGGCCCAGACGATGCGGGTCGTGGCAGCTACGCAACGCCAAGATCGGGAGGCTGCGCTGATCCCCCGTCAGCGACTCATGGGTCGAGGGCTTCTAGATCGTGGAGATTGATGGTGCCGGAGTGCACCGCCCAGGCCGCCAGCGCCGAAAGGAAGTTGACCGTACCCGGAGCCTCCTCGCTGGAGCCGCCGGGATGGACAAGGCCGGGGATTCCATACTCTGCCGACAGCATCTGCCGCAGCGCGTCGAGGGCATTCCGAACAGTCTTAGGAGAGACGCCGCACCGTTCGGCGATTCCTCTGTAAGTGGCGGGGGCGGTTCTCGCGCCAACGCAGGTCAGAATCGGCTCGCAGAGGGCGGCAAGGTACCGGCGCTGGGCTTCGGGCATATCCAGACGCCGATAACCAGAAGTCGTAGGTGCGCTGGCTTTAGCTGTGTCCGCGAGGCGGCGTTTACCTGCAGATCCGCCTTCCGCGCTGGCGCAGGTGATCTCAAGAACATACCGTGCAGCATCGCTTCCGAATACCACGACCCTGCAACGGCTGAAGGGCATTGTGCCGAGAGTCATAAGAGGCTTGATCTCGAGTTCGGGTCCCGGGATTCCCTGCAGGTAAATGGAGTTCCGTGTGGACTCGTTGCTTACCAGCAGTCCCCCGTCTATCGCCGTCAGCCGCCCCGCCCGACGAGATACCAAAAGATCTTTGGCCTGAGAGGTGATGACGATATCACAATCATCCGACCGGCCGAAAGTAACCGAGGAACCAACGTCGAGCTCCCAAACCTGTACTCCGAAGCGGACGGTGGAGTATCTGCCGGTCGTCGCGAGTCTCTGGTCCATGGCGCTCTCCTCCCCGGAATGCCGGCTGGCGTCCCCGAGTCCGCCGACTTATTCAACCTGGCAGGCAGGGTCACTCATCGCAGCTGACGGCGTGGCCGTCGATCAGCCAATTCTGCGCTGACCCGGCCGTGCCCTCAAACCGCAACGAATACGTATCCGACGTGAGCTGCAGGCTTCCTGCGACCAGTTCGGCCGAAACCTGCCACGACTCCCCAGCCGACAAGGTCCCATTAGGGGTCACTATCTGCTGGTGGAGGTTGCCCTTTTCCGTTTCTTGGCTTGGCGCGTACTCCAGACCCGTCCATCCCGAACCCAGCCTTTGTGCGTACACAACGCCCGTTGGGTTGGAGACCCCCGTAAAGACCACCGTAAGGGCGCACCTGCCGGGCTCTGCGTCAACCCAGGCGGCGGGGGTGTTGAAGGTAACCTGGCCCGCAAGAGTACCGACGACACGCTTGAGCTGGCCGAAGTAGACTCGCGCCCTGACTAGCGACGAACCTGTCACTAGGGAGGCGCTGGCGTAAGGTGCAGCCGCAGGTGCCGTGGACGGGTCCGCCGCCGTCGGCGATGAGGCTATCTGCGCAGGTGGCGAAGAGCCGTGGGTGGGAGAACTGGTAGCGGACGATGTTCTCGACGGTTTCGCCTTCACCGCAGCGGGGGATATGGACGGGCTCGCGGTCACCGTGGGCGACGCCGTTGGCAGCGGCGGGGTGCCACCGGGCGAAGCCGCGAGGATCCTGGCCAGCACCGCGATGGCGATGACTGCGGCGGCCGCACTGAAGGGCCAGCGCCATTTGCGCAAGCGGCTGACGCCGTCCGCAGACCGCTGACCGGGACCGCCCGGAATGCCTGCCGGGGTTCGACCCGCCCGGGGCGTGCTCTGGAGGAATGCCGACGCCGGAACAACAGCGGCGGCGTCGGACAGGCCAGCCTTCTCCGCGGCCGGTGATCTGGCCGCGGCGCCATCGACGATCGAGGGAGTGAGGACCGGCTCGGGTCGGCCGCCTTGCGCTTCGAACCTTCCGGGACCGAAGGTCACCTGGTCGCGAGCCGACGGTCCGGCTGCACCTGTGTCACGGCCCGCCGCGCCGGCTACGCGTGCGGGCTCCGGCGGCTCCAAGATGAGCGGTGAGGGACCTAGAGTCTCGGTCGCCGGGCTGAAGCGGCCTATGGTGTCCGCGACCGTCTTGGGCAGCCAGTCCCCGGTGAGCACACCGACATTATCGCTAAGCATTTCGATGATATCGGCCGGAGCAGGCCGGTAGGCGGGATCCTTGGCGAGGCACCCCTCGATCAGCGGACGGAGGCGAGCGGGTACCTGGGCGAGGTCCGGCTCTTCGTTCACCACCCGGTAGAGCAGCGCGGGTGTCGCGCCACAGCCGAACGGGCCGATTCCCGTTGCCGCGAATGCCAGCACCGCGCCGAGGCTGAACACGTCTGTTGGCTTCCCGACCCCTTGCTGTCCCCTGGCCTGCTCGGGTGACATGAATCCGGGCGAGCCCATCACCGCGCCGGTCGCGGTTAGCATGGACCGATCGATGGCCTGGGAGATCCCGAAGTCGATCACGCGGGGGCCGTCGGCAGCGAGCAGCACGTTTGATGGCTTGAGGTCCCGGTGCACGACCCCCGACCGGTGAATACCGGCGAGCGCCTCGGCGAGACCCGCCGCTAGGGCAAGAACCGTCTTGACCGGCAATGGGCCGTTGTCGTCCACCGCGTCGGCGAGCGACGGCCCCGGTACGTACACCGTGCCCATCCAGGGCAGCTCCGCCTCGGGATCGGAGTCGACGACAGCGGCGGTGTACATGGCGCTGACGTGCTTCGCGGCGGCGATCTCCCTGGCGAACCTGGCCCTGAAACCGCGTTCTTGAGCCAACTCGGGCCGGATCACCTTTATTGCGACGAGTCGGCCGCCCTGCGACCTCGCCAGGTAGACCTGGCCCATGCCGCCGGCGCCCAGCCGCCCGAGCAGCCGGTACGGCCCAACCGACATGGGGTCACCATGCCGCAATTCCTTGATCATTAATACCCCCCATGCCAGGCAGCCCTAGAAGGACGGTAGTGCCCGGCACACCCTCACGCTTCCACATATCGTGATATACGCCTATCAGCGTATGGTGCTGATGGATGTCCCGCTCGCGGAAGGCGACAATGGACGGGATGGTTCGCTATCTGTAAGCCGGCCGTCGTCCTTCACCAAGATCATGACCGGATCCTGGCAGCATGACGGAAATCCGACTCTATGCTCGCCAGGAAATTAGGTGAACCTAAGACTGCCGATCCACGGGAGTTCATCAAACGAACGGCCCGCTGAACTTCGAAGTCCCTCAAGGCAGCGACGGATCGCTGACTGCGCCGGGCTGAAGTCGCGGTGTGGGCGTCCTGCCTCTGCGCAGAACGTCCAGATCCGCGTTCCTCGGGGACGGCCCGGCAGTCTGGCCAGACGACCGACGCCTCCTTGTTCGGGAGGTGCTTCCGCGGCGATGTCGAGACGGCCGGGGGCGGCTCCGACTATGCATTGACGGTGCCGGACGGCGGCGCCGAGCCGACTGAGGAGGCACGATGAGCAAGCTGCGGTGTCACATCGCGATCTCGCTGGACGGTTTCGTCGCCGGCCCGGACCAAAGCCCGGAGAACCCGCTCGGCGAGGGTGGTGAGCGGCTCCACGACTGGGTGGTTCCGCTGGCCGCCTGGCGCCGGTCCCACGGCGAGCAGAGGGGCGAGGTGAACGAGAGCACGCCGGTATTCGAGGAGTCGAGGGCGAACATCGGCGCCGCGGTGATGGGCAGGAACATGTTCGGCCCCGCCGGCGGTGGCGCCTGGGGCGACGAGCAGTGGACGGGCTGGTGGGGTGACAATCCGCCTTACCACTACCCCGTGTTCGTCCTCACTCATCACTCGCGTGATCCGGTGGAGATGCAGCTGCACGTCGTCCCGGTGCTGCTCGGTGGCGGTTCCCGCCTCCTCGGCAACCTCGGTGACGCGGATGTGCGACTCGAGCAGGTCCGGGCCGTCGAGGCGCCCGGCGTCACCCACCTCAAGTACCGGATCTTGCCGGGCAGGATCTGACCTCTCAACCACATCGGAGGCTGGAGATCCTCATCGGATGGATGCGAAACACCTCACATCCCCGAATTCGCTGTGGTGACATTCGCCTCATTCACCCGGCCGGACTGAGCATGCACCAACGGCCTCTGCCGAATCACTTAACGGCCCACGCGCGCGTCTGCGTCCGGACTGATAACGGCTGATTGAGCTGGTCAGGTAGTCCGGTTGTCCCTCGTGCGCCGAGGTTTGTTCCGTGTACCCGGCTCGTCGGGGAATGGATGCCGCCAGCCGCACCGCTCACCGTCCTTGTCCTCGACGCACAGCCAGTACAGGTGCCGCTCGCCGCGGGCGCTGGACACCCGGACATGTTTAACAGGCACCCCGCATCGCGCGCATGCAGGCGGTTGCCTGAGCTGATCGGCACGCTCGTGTTTCAGGAGCCGCTCGACGAGCATGGAACTCTCGAAGAGTGCCATCACCTCGAGCCTGCCGCCCGGCACGTGAGCCAGCACGTTCATGCTTCCGATGAACGTCAAGTTGCGGTCGATGATGATGATCTTCTGATGCTCCTTCGCCAGATAGACCGTTCCCGCTATCTGCGCCGCGAGCTCTTCGTGCCGGGGCTTCAAGTGCATGTTGACCTGGTCTCGCGGCAGGACCACGGGATGCACGCGGACCCCGCGGTCCTGGGCCGCGCTCAGGTGCGGCAGCAGCTGCTCTGACCGGCGGCCGACCCATGGACTCCACAGCCAGATGCGTTCCTGGGCCGCGTCGATCCGGCGGCACAACTCGTCCGGGAGATGATCCTCGTCGAACAGGTCGATCAGCGTCGCATGGCCGCGCAGGGCATGCCAGATCTCGCTGACAACCGGGTCCTCTCCGGGTGCCTCCAGCAATCCGAGGATCTCGGCGGCCCGCACCACCCGAACCTTGTCAGCGTCGAGGAGCTGCCGCACGGCGTGCAGTGGCCCTGATCGCGCGCGGTGGATCGTCGCCACATTCGCGATGAGGTAGAGGCGTCGCCTGGCGCGGGTTATGCCGACATTGAACAGCCGAAGCCCGTCGGCCTGCCATTTCGTTCCCTTAAGATCGCCCTGCGCGATCCATCCCCTGCCGTCTTCCACCAAATCGAAGATCACCGTGTCAAATTCCCGGCCCTGGAACCGGTGAGAAGTGCCGATCTCGATCTGCGGGCTGGCGCCCGACTCGTTCAAGATGTCCTGGACAAGCTGCTGCTGATCCCGGTAGGGCACGAGGATGCCGGCCTTCATGCTGGCCGACTCGCCTTCCTCCTCAGCTTGACGCACCCGGTGCTCGGCGAGGGCCCGCGCGAGCAGGACGCCGATGGGCCACCATCCGGCGACGCCGCCACCTGGCTTCCGGCGGATCGCGGCAAGCTCGTCGCCAAGACCATCGACGTCAACGAGGACGATCTCGGTGTCCTGAGCACGACCGGGGCTGCAGCCGGCGGCGCGAAGGACCCCACGATAGGCGACGGCGTTGGCGAGTTCATTGATGACTGGTCCGAAGCGGTACTGCTCGGTGAGCGCCGCGCAACCCTGGTTGTCCTGTGCGGAAGCCGCGTCCCGTATGCCGAAGAGTCCGAAACTGTCTTGGCCGTACCAGCGAAGAACCGCATCCTCGGCCGAATCCCGGAACTCATCGGGCATGATCGGCCCGTTCTGCAGGAAGTCGCCGAGCAGCGTCACCCCTTCGAGCGCACGGCTCGCCGCGTAGACGACTTCGGGCGGGCAGGCAGCAGAAACCTCGTCAACAATCACGAAATCGTAGTCACGTTCGCGTAGCTCCGGGCTCATCCGCAGCATGGCCAGCGTGGCGGCGACGACGCGGGCGTCCCGGACGATTTCCCTGCGAACCTGAGACGTCTCCCGCCGCATCCGGGAGACGACGCGCTCGTGCTCACCCTCCTGGTGGTCAATGTCGCGCTGGATACCCGCCGCCCGCGCTTCCAGACCGGGCCGCTCCGCGAGCTTACGTGGTAGGTCGCGCGCCCTCACATCCGAGACGAATTGGCTGTCGGCGGCCGTCGGCCCGGGCTCCCGCCGCAGCTGCCCGATCTTGGCCGTCAGTTCCCGCGCGCGCTCAGCATGGAGTTCGCTCGCCGCCCTAGCGTCATGCACCCTGCCTTCTGCCACGGTGAGGAGCCGGTCGAGATCGGCCAGCGATTCGGGAGTGTACGGCAGCGCCGCGCGAAGATCGGCCTCGATCCGCCTGGCCAGCTGTGGGGCCAGATCCTTGAGGCGTTCTGCCCGCTCATTCTTGCGGGCGATCGCCTCATCCAGGTGCTGAGCATTCTCCTTGACGAGCGCCTTCAGGTGATGGTGCCCAAACCGGCGTCGTTCCCGGGCTGCGGTAAGCTCCGCATCAAGACGATCGCGTTCGTCTTCCAGCTTGGATATCGCGGTTTCGGCGTTGCCCATCGCGAGCTTGAGGTCCTCATGCGTGCGCTGGCAGCCGGTGGCGCTAGCGATGTACTGCCGCGCGGCTGCCGCCGCCATGAATTCCGCGTGCACTGTACGGAATCGGTCGTCGAGATTTGCCAGGTCCAGGGCGGTGCCACTTTCCAGGTGCCGGAGCTCCGCAAGCTCGGCTTCGCATGCGGCCAGCGTCTCCGCCCTCGCCAGTCGGGCCTCGGCCGCCCGGTAGGCGTCTATGTCGAAACCTTCTAGCTCCGCGTCCACCTGGGCGAGTCCGACGAGGGCAGGATGGGCGCTGAGCGCGCTGATCTGTTCCTCGAGTCGACGCCGTTCTTGTTCCAGTGCCTCCTGGCGCTCGTCGATCAGCTTCTGCAGGCAGATTGCAGGATTCTGGGCTATGTCCGTCAGGTGCGGAGTACCGGCGCGGATCATCACTCCGGGAGCGGGCCCGGTCGCGGCGGCTTTAGCTAGGGCGTTATCGACGGCGATGTTGGTCATCGAGACCAGGAGCACGCTCTTTCCCATGGAGATCAGGTCTTGCAGAGACTGCGCGATGACCTTGGTCTTTCCCGTTCCCGGAGGGCCCCAGACCAGGTGCAGGCCCGGCGAGCAGCAGGCCGTCCACGCGCGCTGCTGCCCGGCATTCAGCTCTGGCCTGCTGCCGCCGACCCGGTCCGCCGTTATCGCATCGGCGCGGCCCGCGGCGAACCGGCTGATCAGAGTGAACCGGTCGATCGAGGTCAAGCCCTCCAAGAGCGATTTTTCGAGCAAGCCGGGCGGGCGAACGGGCACCCACAGGAAGAGCCCCGTTGCTGGTGCATGCTTTGCGGCCCTGACTTTGAGCACATTCCCTATCTGGATAGTCTCGATTAGTTGGAACTTGTGCTTCTGCGCTCCTTCAGCCGGTGCCAGATAAGCGGCTTCGAGCTGATCATTTTCGACAGGCCGGCCGGCGAGACCTATCCAGAACCATCCCGGGCCAAGCTCCGCGTCGGGGGAAACGCGGCCTAGATTCCGTGCTTTCCGTCCTGTGCCGTCCAGTGGATCCTTTTCTGGTTCAGGGCACAGCCGCCTGACGACACCGATCAATTCATCTAGCCAGTCTGGCTGCTGCGTGTCTGCCACGACTTCCCCGGTTCGGAAGATCAGGATGACAATGACAGCAGGTTAACTCATACAGTACGGATCCTAATTTCATCGTGTATTTCGCTGGCACAATAGGCGAATTCGACACTATATTCCAAAATATGCCCATCGGCCTACGCTGATCTGGATGTTGTTTATCCTCGGAGGGGAGCAGTAACCAGGGCGGGCAGACGATGGCCGGGTGCGTGGCACCGCTGGCGCTGATCGCGGGCGCGGCACCCTGCCTCCCGGACCCGCGGGCTGACCGCCTTTCAGGCTGGGAACGGCCGGGTGAGTTCGGGAAACATGGGGTAGTGCCGAACGTTCAGTGTGGCGAGTTCCAGTCCCTGGGTGAGCGCGGTCGCGGCGATCAGGTAGTCGCCGAGGCCGATCCCGGAATGGGACCGGCGGTACTCGCGCATGAGCGTCGCCGCCCGCCAGGCCACCTGCTCGCTGACCTCGAAACGTTGCATGCTGCCGAGCAGGCGCATGACTTCGCGGCGTTCCGGCGAGCGCATCCCCCCGGCGATCTCGGTCAGGCTCACGACGCTGATGGCCAGCGGCCCGGAGGACTGCCGGGCCTGCACGAGCCAGTCCCGCGCGGCGGTGCTGCCGCGCAGGTGCTCGATCAGCACGTCGCTGTCGACCAGGATCACGCGTCGGCCAGCCGGTCCAGGTAATCCATACGTTCGTCCCGTCCCCGGGTGAACGTGTCCTCGCCGGCCAGGATTCCGAAGGAACCGTCAATGGCGGCGAGGTCGGCGGCGAGGTCCGTGCCGGGATGCCCGCCGATCGCCCGGTCGATCAGCTCGCGGATCAGCTCTGCCCGGGAAACGCCTGCCGCCTGCGCGGCCCGGTCCAGCGCGGCCGCCTGGCCTTCCGCCAGGTAGATATTGGTCCGCTTCATACATCACATCATACACCACAATTGGCGATCCCTGCCCCGGGCAGTCCCTGACCCAGGCCCGATACAGGTCCGGCCGGGGCCTTAAAGGCCCGCCTCGGCGTGCGGTCAGGAAACCAGGGCGCGGATGTCGTCGGCGCCGATGGTGGTGCCGAACGC
>Ga0335077_10009620_pt1 | contig 12006 bp, 12 predicted proteins | sample Lox_Sample_31_FD_207151 | JGI IMG/M metagenome (GOLD analysis project Ga0335077, IMG submission 207151) | Soil microbial communities from Loxahatchee National Wildlife Refuge, Florida, United States - Lox_Sample_3.1 | ecosystem: Environmental > Terrestrial > Soil > Wetlands | place: USA...
CCATCCGCAAGCCACTCCGCGTGAACTCAACGAAGCAACAGTGCAAATTGCCAAGGACGTCTGGAATACCTACTACGCGCCCCTGTTCAACAAGCGCGACGTCATTCTGCTCGGTGTCTACTCGCACATGATCGATTCGTTTCTCTACCTGCCCGATTATCCTCTCGGCCACCTGATCGCCTTCCAGATCGAAGAGCAAATGAGGAAGGCGGGAACCATCGGGTCTGAATTTGAGCGCATGGCGAAAGAAGGCGGCGTAACCCCGGACCTCTGGATGAAGAACGCGACCGGTAAACCGGTGGGGCCCGAAGCCCTGCTGGAAGCAGCCCAGCGCGCGCTGGGACAGATGAACAAGTGACGCGTGTTGTTTCCGCGTCCTCTCGATTCCGGAAAAATGGGAAGGGACAGGGTGTCTGGCAAGGTCAGTCCACCGGCCGTGGCAGACCCCATTTGCGCGCCCACCAGCGCAGGGCCAGATGAGAGGGCCAGTAGATTAGGAGCGGAACGACGAACAGGTATGCTGCCAGATAGACCAATCCCGGTACGACCTGCTGCTCGCGAAAGAAAGGCCCTCGCGCCCAGTTCACGTCAAGTTGCGGCCGCCAGAAATAGTTGATGGGGACAATGACCCAGGCGGTGAGTATCTGGTATTTCCATCCGCGCTCGTCATAGCCCAGCCGCCATAGCGCCCACAGAAGCAAAGGAGGCGTCACCAGATGAAAGAGGCTGAGCAGTCTGAGAAAGAGCGGGATCCCGGCGTTAAACATATATTCGGTGCCGCCGATCCAGTGTTCACCAGTCACGACAGCTGACGCTAGATCGATAGCGAAGATCGTTTGCATCACAAGCAAACTAACGGCTTGCCAGGAGAAGATCAGCGGGCTCTCCAGCCACAACGCCACCGCGATCAGGACATTCCCGAGATCGCAAAAGAACAGGAAATTCTGCGCTCCGTATTGCCGCCAGTAGAGCGGCGCCCAAACCAGCACCCAGATCGTCCAGCCGATCTTCAGCCACAGGGGCAGCCGCATGGGCGCCATTGTAGATAAAAAGTACCTCGGTAACTTGCTGCAGACACTATTCGTACCTACGATGGGCGCATATATGAGCTACCAGGCTCTATTCTTCTATCGGGATGAGAAGACTGCCCGTCTGCTCATGCAAGTCCTTGATGAGCTGGACTTTAGCGTCGAGCCCGAGGCCGAGCCATTCGCTGCCGTCAGAACTCTGATGCTACAGCGCTTCGACATCATCGTTGTGGACTGCGAAGACGAACAGAACGCAACACTTCTGTTCAAGAGTGCCCGCAACTCAGAGACCAACCGCGACGCGCTGGTGGCGGCCATCACGATGAGCCAGTCCAGCATCGCCAATGCATTCCGCATGGGAGCAAGCCTGATTCTCACCCGGCCGCTGAATCTTGAGCAGGCCAAAGGCACGCTTCGCATGGCGCGGAGCGAGCTGCGCAAGGCTGAAGCACAGAAAGCCACACCGCCGGTGCGCGCACACGCGCATGCCGCGGCAGCCGGTCCGGGAACCGATTCAGATGCGCTGTTGTTTCCATCCGACCGCGCCCCTCACTCTGTGATTGAACCGGAGCCCGCAGCGGATATCCCGGAAGCGGTGGCTTCTGCCGCGCTCGCGGCCGCGCCAGCGGTCGAGGAGCCGGCCGGTGTGCAGACGGGAGAAATTGGAGAGACAGTCTCGGAGCCGCGGGAAACCCCGGACTGGATCCCGGTTGGGCCAATTGGACAGATGTCAGTATCGGAACCACGTTTGAGTTCAAACGGTGTTGAAGTTGACGAAGAAGAGTCTGCTCCGCCGCTGCAAGGAGTGGCGATCGTCCCTGTGCCGGTTCCGGAAGCCACAGAGCCCGACAACCCGCTGCAAAAATCGCCGACTGAACCCGAGTCGGAAGATCCAACGCTCAAAGACAAGGATGCGGAAGAAAAGGTGGCGGCGACGGCCAAACCCGCCGCATCAACGGCAACCATTCCTGCAGCTATCCCTACCCGCTTCGCTTCTCTGGGGATCAAGGAGAAAAAGGAGAAGGAAGAAGACGACAACTTCGATCCGGGCAAGAGCACAAAGAACTTCTGGATCGCTGCGGTGCTCGTTTTGTCTCTGGCAGGTGCCGGATACTACGCATGGATCCGGCTGCACCCGTCTATCAAGGTTCCCTATTTGAGCAAGGTTCAGTCCCAAGCATTATCCGCCCGTAGCGGCTCGCCAGCGCCGCCTCCCAAGCCGGCCGCGCCGTTGGCCACCGCCGCCAGCGACCAGGCGGCCCCAACGTCGGATGCGTCGTCAACCCCAGCCAGTGCGGCGGATGCAGCATCATCGACCCTGGCGCCGCCGAAGAGTGCCGGAGACACGCCTAAGGCTGACACTTCCAAGTCCGTCATTCCACCGCAGCAGAAAGCTTCCACTTCGGATTCCGGCATGGCGGTGTTGTCTGAGGATGTGTCCCAGGCTCTGGTCACCAGGAAAGTTCAGCCTGTCTATCCCGAGGAAGCCAGGCAGGCACGGATTGAAGGCGTGGTGCGCCTGCAGGTGAACATCAATCCCGGCGGCACCGTTGCTGGCGTGGAAGTGCTCGGAGGCAATGCCATCCTGGCGAAGGCGGCGATTGCCGCGGTCCGGCAATGGAAGTATCAGTCTTACTATGTGAACGGACGGCCCGCGCCCATTCAGACACAAGTGACACTGGACTTCAGACTCCCTTAGTTCCTGCCGTTTCCCATAAGCAGACTGAGTCCGGAACGCATGCCCAGTTAGTCAACCTTTCCCAGTTGTGCCTGAATCCGCGCAGGGCCTGGTGCGCTATAGTCACCCCATGCGTGCCATTCTTGCAGGCGGAGGGACGGGCGGACATGTCATTCCCGCGCTGGCTATAGCCCAGGAATTGAAGCAGAGCTACGATGCGGAGGTTCTTTTTGTCGGCACGGCACGCGGTATTGAGACCCGCCTGGTGCCCGCCGCTGGGTTCCCACTGCGGCTCATTCAGGTCGGCGCCCTGAACCGGGTAAGTCTCAAGACCCGCCTCAGGACAGTCCTCGGTCTTCCTGCGGCTGTCTGGGAAGCGCGCCGCATCTTGGCGGAGTTTGACCCCGGCGTCGTAATCGGAGTTGGCGGATACGCCTCGGGCCCCGCCATGCTGGCTGCGTTGTGGAAGCACGTTCCTACCCTGGCCTTCGAGCCCAACGTCGTTCCCGGTTTCGCCAATCGAGTGATTGCCCGCTGGGTTTCGGCCGCTGCAGTGCACTTTGAGGAAACGGCGGAGTATTTTCGTCATGCCCGGGTCACCGGTGTCCCGGTGAGGCAGGCCTTCTTTGAAATTGCCGGCAAGCGCGCCGCAAACTTACACCCGACACTCCTGGTTTTTGGCGGCAGCCAGGGAGCGCACGCCATCAATCAGGCAATCATTCAATGCCTGCCCGAGTTGCTGAAACAGGCTCCTGGAATCCATATCATCCACCAGACTGGCGAGCATGACTATAATGACGCCCAGGCAGCCTACGCGCCGTTCGCCGGCAGAGTTGAGGCTTATCGCTTCCTCGATGATATGCCGGCTTTTTTTTCGCGTGCCGACCTGCTGCTCTGCCGCTCCGGCGCGAGCACAGTGGCGGAAATTACCGCCGCGGGCAAACCGGCGATCTTTGTACCGTTCCCGCGTGCGGCCGATGATCATCAACGCGTAAATGCGCAGGCACTCGAGCGGGCCGGCGCGGCAGTTGTGCTGGAGGAAACCAAGCTGGAGCAAGTGTGGCTGGTGGACACGGTAGCCGCCCTTCTTGGAGATCCGGCTCGGCTCGCGCGGATGGGGCAGGCAGCGGCCGGACTCTCGCATCCCAATGCCGCCCGCGAGATAGCGCAAATGGCCGCAAGTCTGGCCGGAGTAGGGGAATAGCCGCAGACCTTCGCGGACTGGTTTCCTTAGCTCTCCGAATCAGTGCTGATCCGCGCGGGAATCCGCGGCGCGGGATTTGCTTTTTATGTTCGCCAAGATTCAACGCGTCCACTTCGTCGGCATCGGCGGCATCGGCATGAGCGGGATTGCCGAAGTGCTGCTGAATCTCGGCTACAAGGTCTCCGGCTCGGATCTGAAGGCGTCCGGCCTGACCCAGCGCCTCGGGGATCTTGGCGCCGTGATCTTTGATGGCCACAATGCGCAAAACGTGATGGGCGCGGAAGTAGTCGTGACGAGCTCTGCCATCCCTGCGGATAATCCTGAGGTCGGGGAAGCCCACAAGCTGCACATTCCCGTAATTCCGCGCGCCGAGATGCTTGCCGAGTTGATGCGACTGAAATATGGCATCGCGGTTGCCGGCATGCACGGCAAAACCACCACCACCTCGATGGTCGCCGCCGTGCTGGCGGCAGCCGGACTGGATCCTACGGTCGTGGTCGGTGGCCGCGTGGACGCCATGGGCTCGAACGCGCGGCTGGGGAAGTCACAATATCTGGTCGCCGAGGCCGATGAAAGCGACCGCTCCTTTCTTCGCCTCTCTCCCATTCTCGCCGTCATCACCAACATTGACCGCGAGCACATGGACTGCTATCGCAACATGGGCGAGGTGAAGCGCGCGTTTCTCGATTTTGCCGACCGCGTGCCTTTCTACGGGACTGTCGTACTTTGTAACGACGATCCGATACTGCGAAAGCTGCTGCCGCAGATACAGCGTCGCGCGGTCACCTACGGAATCCGTCGTGGCTCCGACTTTCACATCAAGCTGGGGGATGCCGGGGTGGATCAGGAATCTGACCACCCTCTCAACCACTTCCAGATCAATTACCAGGAACGTGCTTTGGGCGAATTCCGCCTCCGGGTTCCCGGCGCCCATAACGTCCTCAACGCCACGGCCGCCATTGCTGTGGGCGTCGGCTTGGAACTCCCGGTGGAGCAGATTCGTTCCGCTCTGGAGAACTTCCGCGGCGTGGATCGCCGCTTCCAGCTTCGGGGCAAAGCCGCGGGCGTAAGTGTGATTGACGACTACGGCCACCATCCCACAGAAATTCGCGCCACGCTCGCGGCCGCCCGGCAATGCGGATTCCGCCGGATCCACGTGATTTTCCAGCCTCACCGTTATACCCGCACGCGCGACCTGCTCGAGCAGTTCGCCACTGCTTTCGGCGGCGCCGATTCCATCTTCGTACTTGACATTTATGCCGCCAGCGAAAAGCCTATTGAGGGTGTTACCGGCGAGGTTCTGGCCCGGCGCATCACCGAGAGCGGCGACCAGCCGGCGACGTATGTCCCTGGTTTCGCCGATGCCGTGAATTCCGCAACCGCCCTGGCCCGCGAGGGCGACATGATCCTCACCCTCGGTGCCGGCAGCGTTTCGCAACTCGGCCCAATGGTTCTAGCGAAGCTGCGCGAAGAAGAAAGTCGCAGCGCGTCGGCAACCCCCATACCGGCGGTTCCTGCGCCGGCAGTTTCGGGATAATCGTGTCTGCACATCCCTCAAAAGGTTTGGCGGCGGTCGGAGTCTTCCTGTGTTTCGCATCTTCGATGGCTTCCTTGGCGGGAATCACACTCTCCTTTCCCGGAACCCCGTTGGATCGAGTGTGGACCGCAAACCCGGAAGCATACGCCAAACTGCTCCCGCTGGGACGCAAGGCCGGGATCCTCTTTCTCCTGTTAGGCTCGATTCTTGCGGCTGCCGCTGTCGGATGGATTCGCCGCCGCTACTGGGGTTGGCTGCTTGCGGTCCTGGTCATCGCATCTCAGGTCTTGGGAGATGTGATCAACTTCGCGATGGGAAACTTCCCGCGGGGCGGAATCGGCATTGTCATCGCCGGGGGCCTGTTGGCGTACCTTCTCAGCCCGAGCGTGGGGATGGAGTTCCGCCCAGACAGAGACAACGAGTGTTGTTGACGATTTTCGTGCCGCTTCGTCTAATCCTGCGAGTGGATGAGGAGCGGCAACATGCTATCGGATAAGACCTTATACGTCCTGGCAGTTGGAGTTCTGGCGGCTGGCGTTGTCCATCGTTACGCAGGACAGGGGCAGGAATGCGCGCAATGTGCCCTGGACCGAGCTCAGCAGATCGCCCATCAGGTTTCCGCCCGGGCGGGCGATTACGTGATCGATAGCAGCCCGGTGGTCGCCGGCCGCGAAGCGCGGGTCAATACCCGCGTTCAGGTCGTGCTGGCACGCGCCCAGGCGCGCGTAAATCGGGCTCAGGCTGTCGTGGACCGCCGCAACGCACAGATTGATCGCGTCAATGCCGCCATAGCAAGGATGAATGCCCGAGTGGCCTGCTCCGATTCTGAAGGCGGCCGCCAGTAACTGCAGGAATCTTTGTCCCGCGCGTAATCTGCCCCCTCAGTTTTGCAAGCCGGCGGTCCTTCTGTGCAAAACTGAATCAAGATTTCTCTATCTCAATTTTTCAAAAGCAGTTATAGTTAAACCGCTCGCGATTCCCACGACAACTGACCTGAGTTGATGGCAAGGAAATCCGTACCTACCATCGAGCAGGAAGAGTTGTATCCACTGGCTGACGAGCCGGCCCGTCACGAGGCAGTCCGCAAGGAACCCCACCTCGATGACGCGCGGTTGCTTGACCTGGACGTGGATGAGGAATCGCCTTTCCTGCGCGGACAAAAGCGGGTCTCCGTTCGCCGCGGACCACTCCCCCAAAAAGCCGCTGCTCGTCTGTTGTGGGTTGGTGCTGCGGTCGTGGCGCTTGTGCTCGCCTGCCTCGCCGCAGGCTCTCTATACAGCTACGGAAAGCACTCGTGGCGCTTCCGCATTGAATCCAGCGACGACATTGAGATCGCAGGCCTGCACAATGTGCAGCGCTCGCAGGTCATGGAAGTCATGGGCGGCGATATCGGGCGCAACATTTTCTTCGTGCCGCTCGACCAGCGGAAGGCGCAGCTGGAGCAGATTCCCTGGGTGGAATCCGCCAGCGTGATGCGCTTTGTCCCCAACCGCCTGAGAGTTGAAGTGCACGAGCGCACTCCCGTTGCCTTCGCCCGCCTGGGCCCGCGCATCATGTTGGCCGATGCCGGTGGCGTCCTGATGGACCTTCCCGCAAAGGCCAAATATTCCTTCCCGGTGATTCTCGGCAGCAACCTCGGCGAGCCCCTTTCCACCCGCGCCGCCCGCCTGAAGATTTACCAGGACGTCATCGGCCAGCTGGATTCCGGCGGTGCGCACTACTCCCAGGAGATCAGCGAAGTGGACCTGTCTGATCCCGACGATGTCAAGGTTCTCGCTGAAAGTCCGCAAGGTGAAGTGCTGGTACACCTCGGTTCCTCGAATTACCTCGACCGCTACAGGATCTACGTGAGCCACGTGCAGCAGTGGCGGCAGCAGTTCGACAAGCTGGAATCGGTGGACTTGCGCTACGACCGGCAGATCATCGTCAACCCCGATCTGCATGGGGCCAGGCAGCCGCCGCTTTCAGCGTCTGCCGCCAAGCAGGCTCTATCGGCCGGGGTAAAGACTGCCGCGCTTTCCAATCGCGAACCTGTGGTCAGACCAGCATCGTCGCCGCCGAAGCAACAGGCAGGGAAACCTTCAGTGGCTTCAGGTTCCCCAACGGGGGCCCGGGCGAAACACTCTGCGGCCCACGGAAGGATACATACGGGGAAGCCGAAGGCTGCGGCGGGGGAGGCCAGGATCAATCCAACGACAGCGCCAAAGAAACACGGAATGGTCCCCGAGAAATCGGCGAATCCGGCGGCTGGCAGGAAGCCGAGTCCAGCCATCGCCAAGGGACAGAATCAGCCGTAGACGGTCAGCCATAGACATGGGAAACCAGTACGCGCACTTTTTGACAGCAATCGATGTAGGCAGCGCCAAGACTTGCGTTTTGGTGGTGGAGATCGGCGATGCCGGTTTGCGCTACCGCGCGCACGGCCTGTCTGAATCGCGAGGCACCCGCAAGGGTGCCATAGTAGACTTGGAGAAAGCGGTCGGCTCCATCCAGAAAGCAGTCGAAGAGGCCGAGGACTCGGCGGGGGTGCCGGTCGAGCATGCCATCGTGGGAGTCTCCGGCCCGCACGCGCGCGGCGTCAACAGCCATGGCGGCATCAGCTTCGGCACCCGTTCGCGCGAGATCACCCGCGACGAAATCCGCCTTGCGGTAGACAAGGCGCGTGCCATCCCGCTGCCCGCCGACCGTGAAGTTCTGCATCTGCTCCCGCAGGAGTTCATTCTTGACGATCAATCCGGCGTGCGCGATCCCCTGGGCATGATGGCGGCGCGCCTGGAAGTGCGCGTCCATATGGTCACGGCGGCTTCGAGCGCCGCGCAGAACGTAGTCACGGCTGTGAACCGCGCCGGAGTGCACGTGGATGACACTGTCTTCGAGCCGCTGGCCTGCGCCGACTCCACTCTCCGCAACGATGAGCGCGAATTGGGGGTTTGCCTTGCCGATATGGGTGCAGGCTCCACCAGCGTTATCGTGTTTCAGGAAGGTGCAGTCATTCACAGCGGTGTGATTCCCATTGGTGGCGATCACTTTACCAGCGATCTCTCGGTGGGACTTTGCACGCCCGTAGCGGAAGCGGAGAAGATCAAGAAACTCTACGGCAATGCCGTGGTTACCCTCATTCCGGATAGCCACCAGGTCGAAGTGCCGTCGGTTGGCGATCGCCCGTCGCGCATGATCTCGCAACGTATGGTGGGCGAGATCCTTGAGCCGCGCGCCCGCGAGCTGTGCGAATTGCTGCGCGACAATCTGCGCCACGCGGGTGTCTTGGAAGTTTGCGTCGCCGGAATCGTGTTGACCGGCGGGGCATCGCGCCTGCCCGGAATTCTCGACACGGCCGAGTCGGTGTTGCGCCGGCCGCTGCGTTTGTCGTGGCCCGCGCCGTTGCCCAGGATGCCCTCGACTTTGGCCGAACCCGAGTTTGCTACGGTGCTGGGAATGGCCACATACGGCCATCGCGCCCGTATCGCCCGCGGCCTGCAGGAGGATCGCTGGAGTTCGCGCTTGAAAGCCATGCTGAAGGGAGCGTAGAGACGTTGCTCTGGCCTGCGTCTCATGAGCGGGGATCAGCAGCACAAAAGTGAGCGAAGGTTTTCCCTCGCGTCACTCAGCCGGTGCTGAGCGAAGCGAAGGATGCCCTTCGTGGTTGAAAAACTCCCTTTACGGCGGCGCACATGAAAAAAGACGACATTCGCATCAGCTTTAACGAAGAAGCCCGCAACGACGCCCGGATCAAGGTTATCGGCGTGGGCGGGGGCGGCGGCAACGCCGTAAACCGCATGATCGATTCCGGCATGGATGGGATCGAATTCATCGTAGCCAACACTGACCTTCAGGCGCTGCGTACCTCGCGCGCCCCGGTGAAGATCCAGCTCGGAGTGAAGCTCACCAACGGCCTGGGCGCAGGCGCCAACCCCGAAGTCGGGCGCAAAGCCGCGCTCGAGGATTCTGACAAAATCATTGAAGCGCTGGAAGGCGCCGACATGGTTTTCGTCACCACTGGCCTGGGCGGCGGGACTGGAACCGGCGCCGCGCCGATCATCGCGTCCCTGGCCAGCGAAATGGGCGCACTCACCGTGGCGGTGGTCACCAAGCCATTCGCCTTCGAAGGCAAACGCCGCATGCAGCAGGCCGAGCGCGGCGTCTCCGAGCTGATGGAATCGGTCGACACCACGATCGTTATCCCCAACGAAAAGCTGCTGGCGGTGGCCCAGGATGCCGGCTTCTTCGAGTCCTTCCGTGTTGCTGATGACATCCTGCGGCAAGGCGTGCAGGGCATCTCCGATATCATTACCATTCCAGGGATCATCAACCGCGACTTCGCCGACGTGAAGGCCATCATGGCGGGCATGGGCTACGCGGTGATGGGTACGGCCACAGCCAACGGATCGCGCCGCGCCATCGAAGCTGCACAAAAGGCAATCGCCTCGCCGCTGCTCGAAGCAGGCGCGATCGACGGCGCCCGGGGCATCCTCATCAACATCACCGGCTCCGCGTCGCTCAAGCTGGCGGAGGTGCAGGAGGCTTGCACGATCATCCAGAGCGCAGCCCATGAAGACGCCAACATCATTTTTGGCGCCGTGTTGGATGACAAGATGAAGGATTCGGTGAAAATCACCGTGATCGCCACCGGCTTCAAGGACTCCGACGTGATGTCCCGCCGCCGCAAAGAGTCCCGCGTGGGCTTTGCCGCAGTCCACGATGAATTCTTGGACCGGGTAGAGCGTCTCGAACCTGAGCCCGACCCGGTGCGGCCGCCAATGGTAATGGAGCAGGCTGAAGCGCAGGCCGAAGGCCTGGCTGCGACGGAAGTGGTTTCGCTCGATGCCATGCGCGGAGCCATGATCGCGGCAATCGAACCGGAAGACCTGGACGTTCCGGCCTTCCTGCGCAAACGCACTGAAACCATGTAGCGGTTAGAGGTATTCCTGTGTGGGGACGGGTCTTCGACCGGTCTCCACACAATCCGCGCGGCGCCCCAACTAACGCGACCCTTCGCTTCGCCGCAACTCCACCACGTCTCCATCCCGGGCAATCAGCGCCACCGACGCCAGCCCGATAAACAACCCATGCTCCACCACTCCAGGCATGGAATCCAGTTCCCGGGCCAGGGCAGCCGGGTCCGGAATCTGTCCGAACCGGCAGTCCAAAATGTGGTGGTCTTCGTCGGTGATGTACGGCCTTCCCCGGTGATCAGTCCGCAGGCTCACCGACGCCCCCAGAGCCTCAATACGCTTCTTTACCAGCGGCTGCGCAAACCCAATCACCTCTACGGGGAGGGGAAACTTACCCAGAACCGGCACCTGTTTGCTCGAGTCGGCCACGACAACCATCTTCCGCGAGGCCGAGGCGATAATCTTCTCGCGCAGCATGGCCCCGCCGCCTCCCTTGATTAGCTCGAGTTGCGGGTCCACTTCGTCAGCGCCGTCGATGGTTACGTCGATCTCTTGAACGTCATCCAGTGTGAGCAGAGGGATGCCCAAGTCGGTGGCCAGCCGCTGCGTTTCCACTGAGGTTGGAATCCCACGGATTTTCAGCCCCGCCCGCACCCGTTCTCCCAGAAGCCGGACCGCGATGGAAGCGGTCGAACCCGTCCCCAAACCAACCACGTCACCATCCTGCACGAAGCGCACACTAGCCTCTGCCGCTGCCTGTTTTTCCTGTTCGTCTGCCATGTGGAAGTGAGAAAAACCCGCTGGCATTATTCCACAGATGCGCCGACAGACGCGAAGTGGTACACCACCGGATCTGACCCGTGCCCCCGAAAATGCTCATGTTCCGAGAATCGATTTGGCCTGTGTCAACCGGTAGCTTCCTACAGGAGCCTCCGAGGGGTAGTGGGCTGTTTTGAATTTTAAGGAATATTTCTGGTTTGGGCGGCGCGTTGAGCCTGCTGTTTGGCCTTCACTTCAGCAAGCAAATCGGCATATTGAGACTCTTCTAGTATTCCAGCGTCAAACAACATCTTCTGGATAATCTCAGAACTTAACCCGTGAGAACCCGGTTCCTGCGGAATACAAACGGGCCGACATCCTGTATGTGTGGGAATAAGGGAACAATTGTTTTTATCTTTAAAGTGCAGTTTATAGCGCTTGGAGGCAAGCAGAACCTCCTCCACCGTTAAAGGAGATTCTGGTTTAACTGTGAACATTGTATGAGGCGACCTGCTTTTTAGGCGGTCAAGGTCGCTAGAGTATCAGAGGTGAGGGGGAGTGGCAATGTAAGTTCGATAGAGTCACACTCCTTGTAACCCTTAACTGATACAAACTCTGCGGTTTCATCTTTGCGGAGGGATTCCGCTTCGTCTGCCGAAATCTCTTTCATTCGGGATTCATGCATGATGTCGTCCAGAATGCGCATATCCGCGCACGTCAGGATGAAGCGTAGCGCCGTCTTGCGTACCGCTTTTTTCAGGTCACGTTCAACAGGAGTTTGTGCGTATATCTGAAGCCGTGGGATATAGGCTACGTATGCTTGAACCTCCTCATCGAACCGACAGAAGAAGCGTAGCCGAAATGTGATGTGATCTTCCGTGGTCATGGGCACACCTCTACTACCGTAT
>Ga0335077_10009621_pt1 | contig 12004 bp, 9 predicted proteins | sample Lox_Sample_31_FD_207151 | JGI IMG/M metagenome (GOLD analysis project Ga0335077, IMG submission 207151) | Soil microbial communities from Loxahatchee National Wildlife Refuge, Florida, United States - Lox_Sample_3.1 | ecosystem: Environmental > Terrestrial > Soil > Wetlands | place: USA: Florida...
CGGTTTCTACAGGCACGCGATAATTTCGCGCTCCCGAAGTCATAGCATTCCCGTCCGGCCTCTGGAAACCTCTACGGTTCTTCTCTCCATACAGACGCTCATACAACGCGTAAATCGCAATATCACATCCGAGAATGCAAATCGCCAGAATCGCCAGCGCCATGTGCGTCCTCCTGAGGCTTATGGGCTGCCCATCGCGTCAAAGCAAAGTGTAGAAGAGAGCGTGACAGGAAGTCGTGAGCGACTTGTGAGGAATTCCTAAGGGCCTTGTTGCGCCATGTGGAAAGGTCCGTGGGGGGACCATTCCTGAAACGAGGAGAGAGTTAGGGCGACTGCCGAGAGGCCAGCGCGTTGACGGGTGCGGGAGTCAGGGGGACTTCAAACCTGAGCTTGTATGTTTGCCCGCACGTTGATGGCGAAGGGCGAGCCCGTAAGCACGCAACCGCCAATGGTCATAGCCTGCCTCATCCTAGATCTGTCGCTGCACTGGGTTGGCTTGGACAAGTCTGTTGTATGGCACGGAATTACTCTTGCTTTCCTCGGAGTCGCGTCTACGCAGCCCATTAAAGCGGCTATGACGATTTGGTCCGGTTGGCAAGCGCAAACTGCGGCTCCGCGTGGTCCCAGACATTCGGTTACGACGCCTTCGGAAACATCACAAAGACCGGCAGCATCTCGTTTCAACCGGTATACACAAATCCGCAGACCGGGCAGAACACAAATCGTTTCATCAGCATCCCGGGGACTTCCGTTTCCTATGATGCAAGCGGAAACGTTCTGAGCGATGGTTCGCACACCTATGCCTGGGATGCCTTTGGAAATTCCGTCACTTTAGATGGTGTTGGCGTGACTTACGACGCACTGGACCGCGCGGTCGAACAAAATCGGTCTGGTGCATACACGCAGATTGTTTACTCGCCGACAGGTGCTAAGCTGGCACTCATGAGCGGCCAGACGCTGCAGAAGGCGTTCGTTTCGCTGCCGGGCAATGCCACGGCCGTGTACACCAGCGCTGGGCTGGATCATTACCGGCATTCAGACTGGCTGGGCAGCGCGCGGCTGACGTCCTCGCCTTCGCGCACGGTCCTCTCCTCCGTAGGCTACGCTCCGTTTGGAGAGACGTACGCGCAGTCGGGCATTCCTGACCCCTCTTTCACGGGCCAGAATCCGGACACCTCGTCGGGCGATTACGATTTCCTCTATCGGGAGTACACGGGCACGCAAGGCCGGTGGCCCTCTCCCGACCCGGCAGGGCTGGCTGCTGTCGATCCGGCAAATCCCCAAACCTGGAACCGCTACGCGTATGTCCTCAACAGCCCACTCGCCGCTGTAGACCCGAATGGCCTGTGGTGCTCCGCTCCCCTTAACAATGGGGATTCCGGATGCAATCCTTACAATGACGGGGGGCCAGACACCAGTCAATCCTGGCTCTATAGTGACGACATCGCCTACCAGAGTTACATCACATCTCTGCCAGCGTATGCAATCATGGTAGATGGCCATGTAATGTTCTATTCGATCACCATACACTACACGTATTTTTTGGTGGAAATGGGTGTTAATGCAGTCGACCTTGGCTCGAACCTCGCGGCTTCAAAAGAAGGCGACAATAGCAGTTGGTGGGGCACATTCGGTAGCACCTTCCTTCACGGCGTTTTGCACGGGGTAAGCGAACCCGGTCAGAGTTTCAAATCTTGTTTCGTCCAAAATGCCAACCAGACTACGTTTGGCGCATTTGGGAAAATAGCTGCTGCTGGTGCTGCACTTGCGCCATTTGCCGCCGCTGCTACGGCCCAGGTAAAAAACGTCTTCGAGGGTGATCCAGAATTCCCAGGTGCCACTATGTCCGTGAACATGCGAGTTGCGATGGCAGTTGCACCTCAGGTCGGTGTGTTTGTTACAAACTTGACTGGCAGTTTTTCGACCGGCGTGACGGTTGCTAACAGTACCTTCTTGACGATGTTCAACGGCACGTTGGCCGCTGGATATGCTGGTGCTGTCGCGGGTGGGGCGGCGATAGGGACCGCCATAGGGTCTGCGATAAACTGCAGGTGAGTAAAATGAGCGAGGAACTTGAAAAAATCCGTCGGGCAGTTATGGAAAAGGCAGCAACGAAACACGCGAGCATTCCTCTGAAGAAATACCACTGGGTCCAACCACTGGTTTGGATTTTGGTTGCCTTGGTTGCCCTCTTTCTGATGATTTGGGCACGAGCCCCCAGGTAGGGCTACGTCTTCGACGCGGCAATAGCAGTTCCATCTGGGATTTCCTCAAGGTTCCATGGTCTGGGTCTGTCGTCGTTCCACTTGTGCCCTTCGGCCCTGTCGCTTCCGCCGGGGCGGGTCCTACCTTTGCTTACAACCCCGCAACGGATACCGGATGCGCCGGACTCGCTGCAGGAGCCATGGTTCCGGCTGGAGGACGCGCTGCGGCAGTAGGTCCATTGACGGTGGGCAATCTAGGCAGCGCCGACAAGATTCTAGCGGGGGGAAGTGTGTTCGCCGGTGCGCAATCACCAAATCCAGCCATGGGTGTACAAGTGGTAGGGAACAGCAGCGGACTTATGGCTGGCCCGACGTTTGGAATGCCGGGCATCGTAGCAGGTGTTTCTGTTTCCGGGTGTAAGAGTAACATCGGAAAGAAATTGCTCAATTGGTTTATAGACGCCGTCTTCTGAACTGAGGGAGCAGATGTTGATCGTCATCGGCTATCTTCTTACAGCGTTTGCTTTCTTAGCGGTTGGCCTCTGCCTGCTCATATCGCCCAGCACCTATTTCGCTTTGCTCGACCGCTTCGCTCGGGTAGACCTCTGGGCGAAGCCTAGCCCTTCTTGGGAGCCCAAGGCACTACGGTGGCGAGCATTGGGAGTGGCGTTCACATTGTTTGCATTGCTCATGGTCGTCGGGCCCCCTCTGTCTGTCTATTTGCGCTCTCCTGAAGGGTGGCATGAACATCTCCGCTCTTCCCATCCCGGTGTGAGTTGGGGGGCGCTTATTGTCTTGCTGTTCTTCTTTGCTCTCGGATTAGGCTTTCTGTTCAGGCCGCTAGCCGTGTTGGATAAGGTATCGCCTCGCAAGCTTTCAGTTGAACCCGATGTCCAGCGGCATGCATACAAGCTTCGTATCTTCGGGGGCCTACTGCTTTTGATTTCACTCCTTGGGATGTGGGTTCAGCTTTTGCGTCATCTCCGCCATTGAGGGGGCGGCGCATTCGCGCCGGGAGTGGGCCTATGACACGTCATGTATGAAAGCGCGGCGGGTGTCAAGGGGCGGATTCCGGTATCGTTCTACGAGGAGTACAACGTGGAGATCGAACACCTGCTTATCGACAACGGAAGACAATACTGTGGGCGACCGGTGGGGCATCCGTTCGAACTCTATCTGGCGATCCGGCAAATCGAACATCGGCGGACCGACATCGGCTCGCCGGAAACCAACGGCTTCTGCGAACGCTCCCACCGCACGTTTTACGCCGTGGCCTTCCGCAAAACGCTCTACGAATCACTCGAACAGTTGCAGCGCGATCTCGATGAATATCTCGCTTTCTACAACCGCGAACGCGCCCATCAGGGCTATCGCACCCAAGGCCGCACGCCATTTCAAACTTGGTCAGAAGGTGTTGAACAAATGCGCCGAGAGGAGCGCTTAGTTTACAATCTGCGCCACCGGAAACCCCCGGTGTCCGCGAGTCTCCAGCCAAATACAAATGTAGGAACACTCCTGCTCGTAGCTTGCCGTCCGCTTGCCCGCCTCGAATGATGAATCCGAGCAATAAAAGGAAACTGTGTTACCAGTGTGTTGCCAATAAGCCCGATCTTAGACTCCCAGCGGCTCCCCCGGGTTCCCGAGGGTTCCCTCAATAAGCGCTGTATTGTTAGAAAAACGACGATTCTTGTGGCTTTCCTGAAGACCAGAAAAGATATGGTGCGGTCGAGTGGATTCGAACCACCACGGTATTGCTACCGCCAGCCCCTCAAGCTGGTGCGTCTGCCAGTTCCGCCACGACCGCTGAGAACCTTCCTAGTATATCAGAAGTTCATTTTGTATCTAATTTGGTCCAAGAAGTTGCAGAAAGACTCACTTTGCAAGCAGCGGCTCCCTCAGGCCTGAAGGCGTGTGCGCTGTGACTTCACGCTTTCGTTGTAGACTTCTTCCGCACGTCCACTGGGGGAAACATGAAAAATATTGTGCGAACAATCGGATGGCTGGGCATTTTGCTCTGTACCCTGACCGCGGCGAACTCGCCGGCCCAGCAGGCTGCCAAACAGGCGCAGAACTGGGGTGTACCGAACGAAGGGGACTACGTTGTTCACGATTTCCGATTCCAGTCCGGTGAAACGCTGTCGGAAGTGCGGATGCACTACTACACGCTTGGCAAACCATCCACGGACACAAGCGGACGCACGACGAACGCAATTCTGATTCTGCATGGCACAGGAGGCAGTGGATCCAGTTTGTTGCGACCGATTTTTGCCGGAGAACTCTTTGGCCCGGGTCAATTGCTCGATGCCGCCAAATTCTTCATCATCCTGCCCGACAACGTGGGTCACGGGAAATCCAGCAAACCAAGCGACGGGCTGCACGCGCGCTTCCCGCAATATGAGTACGCCGACATGATCGCGCTGCAGCACGAACTGGTCCACAAGGGACTCGGCGTGAATCATCTCCGGCTGATCCTCGGCACTTCCATGGGCTGCATGCATTCGTGGTTGTGGGGCGAAACCTATCCGGAGTACATGGACGCGCTCATGCCCCTCGCGTGCCAGCCGGTGCAGATCGCCGGGCGCAACCGCATCTGGCGGAAAATGATCATCGACGGAATCCGCCAAGACCCCGACTGGAAGAACGGCGACTACACGACCGAACCCCGCGCTGGACTCCAAATCGCCGCGGATTTCCTGATCATCGCGGGCAGCGCGCCTTTGCACATGCAGGAGGATCTGCCCACACGCGACGCCGCGGACAAATATCTGGATAGTTCCGTGAAGCGCATCACGTCGACGCTCGACGCGAACGACATTCTCTATGCCGTAAACTCATCGCGCGACTACGACCCTTCGCCCAAACTCGAAACCATCCGGGCACCGGTGATGTACATCAACTCCGGCGACGATTTCATTAACCCGCCCGAGCTCGGTATCGCCGAACGCGAGATCAAGCTCGTGAAAAACGGCAAGTTTGTCCTGCTGCCCGCCTCCGAACAAACCCACGGCCACGGGACGCACACGTGGGCAGCGGTGTGGCAGCGGTACCTGAAGGAACTTTTGGACCGTTCAGCGAAGGGAAACTAGGATCAGGCGCGCCGCCGGCCCAGGGTATCACTTCCGGAGTGTTACCCCTTGCGCGGAGTTGCTATAATCTGGCCAAGAACCGGCCCATTCCCAGGTCAACCCTCGATCGCAGATCCGCAAAGCGGGGATTCGCTCCAACCCCTGAGAACGGCAGGGCTGGACGGGAGCCGCCATGAAACCGGCGGAACAGCGCGTCCCGACAGAGTCGATTCCCGCCGCCAGCGTGCGCTCGGAATTGCAGAAAATCCTCAATTCGGCGGGTTTCCTGCGCACTCCTCAATTGCAGCGCTTCCTGCGTTTCCTGGTAGACGAAACGCTTTCCGGCCGCGGCGACCGGCTCAAAGAGTACGTCATCGGAACGCAGGTCTTCGGGCGGCCCGCGGATTACGATCCGCAACTCGATTCCCTGGTTCGCGTCGAAGCCCACCGCCTGCGAGCGATACTCGATCAATACTACTCGAGAGAAGGCGCCGGCGACGAAATTCGCATTGGGCTGAACAAGGGCTCCTATGTCCCAGGTTTCCAAAGGAAGCCTGCGCCACAGGCGACCGTCGCACAAACCCAGGTGACTAAGAACAAGCCGCTCCGGTGGTGGGGGGCGATGGCCGTTCTCGCCATAGCCGGCGCGGCGGCGTGGATGTATTACAATTCCCATACCTCGCGCAACGCCCTTTCGAAAAACCCCACGATTGCCATTCTGCCATTCGATAACTTCTCATCGGAACCCGGTACCGAATACTTTTGCTCGGGCCTGGTAGATGAAATGACGACAGACCTTGCCAAGAACGGCAAGCTGCGCGTTGTTGCGCGGACTTCCACCTCGCGATTCAAGCCAGGAGACGATGTCTCGGCCATCGGCCGTCAACTGAAGGCCGACGTAGTGCTCGAGGGAAGCGTCCAGCGCTCCGCGGATCGCCTGCGCGTCACGGCCCAGCTCATCAACACGGCAGACAACCTCCATCTCTGGTCGGAGAGTTACGAACGGCCGAGCAGCGAACTTTTTGCCGTCCAGGACGAAGTGGCGCAGGCGGTTTCCAGTGCCGTGCAAACTCATCTCACCGGCACATCGCCGAGCGACGCCCATCGTGTCGAGTACAGCTCAAACCCGCAGGCCAATCAGTTGTATTGGAAAGGCGCCTATTTTCGCGCTCCGATGGGGAAGACGGGTTGGAGGAAGGACCTGGCCACCAGCGCGGAATTTTTGGAGCGGGCGGTCGAAAAAGATCCTCAATTTGCACAAGGCTACGCGGCGCTTGCAGATGTTTACGTCAGCCTGGCGTGGGAGCGCGGCGGAGGACCGGTCACGCAGGACTACATGACACGAGGAAGAAAAGCGGCACTCCGGGCCCTCGAACTTCAGAACAACCTGGGCGAAGCCTACGGCGCTCTCGGCACGGTTCAATTCTTCTTCGATTATGACGCGGGGCTTGCGGAACAAAGTTTTCAACGCGCGTTACAGCTGGATCCCAGCAATGGCAAAGCGCGCATGTGGTATGCCATGGCGCTGGTGATGCAGGGGCGGGCCACGGAAGCGATCGCGCAGGCGGCTGAGGGGAAGGAGTTGGACCCGCTTTCTTATGTATCTACAACGCATCTCGCGGTGGTGAACTACTTCGCGCGAAACAATGACGAGGCCATTCGGTTAATCCGCGAGACCTTATCGATTGCAGACATTGCGCCCGCGCATGGGCTGCTGGGGATGGCATACGAGGTTCAGCACAACTATGACCGGGCCATCGCCGAATACCAGGCGGGGCTACGGCTGGTGCCGAAACATTCCTATCTCAAGGGCATGCTGGGTCATGCCTACGCCATGTCCGGACGCAGGGAAGAGGCGACTCGGTTGCTCCGGGACGCCAAGCTCCCGTTCGAGGAGGGCGGGCTGTCCGATCTTAAAGTCTCTTACATCTATATTGGTCTGGGCGACTATGATCAGGCGCTTCGACAGCTGGAGCGCGATTTGGAGCAACGCGATCCGGAACTCCCCTACATCAACGCGGATCCGGTGTTTGATCCGGTGCGCAAAGATCCCCGGTTTGTAGCCATCGTGCGGGCCATGGGCCTGTCAAAATGATTTGAAATGATCCGGCCGGATGGAACATCACTCTCAACGGATCTGTAGAACGCGTGGGCTCTGTTCGCACCCAAGAAACAGTCAAAGGCCGTTTAACGGTTAAATCAAGCTGCCATCGAGCACGCATCCTACTGAATCTATGCCCGTAAGCTCCTCACTTTTTTGTAACGCTATTTAACTTGAGTGTCTCTCAGGGCAGAGCCATGCTCGGGCCGGCTCCACAAAGGTGCAGCGCGTTCCTGATCCGTGAAGTCCAGAACTTCCGGCCTCACAGGGAGGTTGCCAGGAGGCAGCAATGCGCAAGCTCAGGGTCTTAGCACCAATAGTTCTGGTTTTCCTGGTGGGCTGCGGAGAGCGAGGTGGAAACGCGCTTTCGCCGGCCGTCAGCCTGACAGTCATCCCCACCACGGTGAGTCTCCACGTAACCGGCGGCCAACAGTTCAGCGTCACGGTTCACAACAGCATGAACCAGAGAGTGGCCTGGACTCTGTCCGGGGCAGGTTGCGCCGGCAACGCTTGCGGCAAGATCAGTGCAACCGGCTTCTATCTCGCGCCAACCACGGTCCCTGAACCCGCCATTGTGAGCGTCAGCGCCACTGCCATGGCGGACAGGACAAAATCCGCCGGAGCCACGGTTTCAATTATTCCCGCCATCTTGGTTTCGGTGAGCCCTGTATCGCCGAACGTGCACGTGGGCAGAACCCAACAGTTTTCGGCCACAGTACAGAATGCCGTGAATCCTGCGGTGACGTGGAGTGTCACGGGAACAGGTTGCAGGGGTTCCGCGTGCGGGACCGTGGATGGCTCCGGACTGTACACCGCGCCCGCCAAACTCCCCTCACCGGCAACGGTGACAGTCACGGCGACCTCCGTCGAAGACACGACGAAGTCCGACGCTGCCGTGGCGGTGATTGTGCCGGCGATCATCGTCAAAGCCGATTCCGCCTATCCAGGCTTGCTTGCAGCCAATCACTCGCAAGCGACCACGCTACAGAACGTCATTCGCACCAACGAAGAGGTTGGAATTTCCAGGGCTGACCCGAGAGGAACAAGATTCTGCACAGAGGAGGGGGCATGATGCACAAGTGGATTTTGGCTCTCACATTATTTGCAACCACAACGACGATACTAGGATGTGCTGGCGGAGGTGGCAGTGGAGGAGGCGGGGGTGGTGCGAAACAGGACATTACCGTTTCCCTTGCTCCCAAAACCGTCAGCGTCGCCGGCGGGGCCATTCAAGTATTCACCGCGACCATCCTGAACCCTCACAACAATGGAGTCACCTGGACCCTCAGCGGCTCCGGTTGCACGGGGTCCGCATGCGGCGCGCTAGGCAGCTACGGCGGAAACAACAACCAAGGATGGACCGCCTCCTACACGGCGCCGCTGACCGTGCCGAATCCGGCCACCGTCACCATTTCCGCCACCTCGGTGGATGATGCCAGCAAGTCGGACACGGCAACAGTCACCGTGACCGTTGCAGTGGTCACCGTAAACGTGGCGCCGAAGACCGCCACGGTCATACTTGGCGCAACGCAACAGCTCACGGCCACCGTCAGGGGCAACACGAATACTGCGGCCACCTGGGCCACACAAGGGCCAGGCACGGTCAGCAACGCCGGACTGTATTCCGCGCCCGCGACGCTGACGACGCCGGCCACGGCCACGGTCACTGCGACGTCTCAGGCGGACAACACGAAATCAGATTCCGCCACGATTGCTATCCCCGCCGTCACCGTTAGTATTGCGCCCCAGGTGTCGACGGTCATCCTTGGTGCGACCCAACAGTTCAGCGCGACAGTTGGCAACGCCACCAACATCGGAGTCACCTGGAGTCTCGCGGGACCAGGCACTCTTAGTGCTTCAGGGCTCTACTCCGCGCCCGGAATTCTCGCCACTCCAGCGGCGGCAACGGTCAAAGCGATTTCGCAAGCGGATCCCAGCAAATCCGCAAGCATCACATTTAATATTCCGGCCGTGACAGTTGCCGTTTTACCCAAAACCACTACCGTCATTCTTGGCGCCACGCAGCAGTTCAGCGCCACGGTCACCAACGCCATGAACATTTCGGTGACATGGACCGTGACCGGGCCAGGCACTGTGGGCGCTTCTGGACTGTACACCGCGCCAGCGACTCTGACCACGCCCGCGTCGGCCACTGTTACAGCAACGTCGGTTGCGGATCCTTCGAAATCTGATTCAGCAACGGTCACGATTCCCGCCGTCAGTGTTTCGGTCAGCCCGCCCGACACCGAGCTTGATGGCGGTCAGACGCAGCAATTCACCGCAACAATCGGAAATGCCACCAATCAGGCTGTAACGTGGAGCGTTTCGGGGCTCGGCTCGATCAGCACCCAGGGCTTATACGCGGCCCCCTCGTTGGTGTCGAATCAGTGCACGGTGACAATTACCGCGACGTCCGTGGCGGATCCCACGAAGTCAGGGACGGCAACCGTGGAACTGATCCCGATTAGCGTGACGGTTTCTCCCGCGACCGCCATGGTGGCCATAACGGGAAAGAAACAGTTTACGGCGGACGTAGAGGCAACTTCGAATACCGCCGTCACCTGGAGTGTTTCCGGCACAGGCTGTTCGGGGAGCGCCTGCGGCACTATTAGCAGTGACGGCCACTTCGTTGCGCCCGCGGCCGTGCCCTCGTCATCGGTGACGGTAAAGGCTACTTCGGTAGCAGATCCTACAAAAAACGGCACGGCATCGATCCAGATTATGCCCAACGGAAATTTCAAGCTGAACGGCAACTACGCCATGCATTTCCTCGGCTTTGATCCCACAGGGAAGATGTTTGCCATGGTCGGCAGCATAGTTGCAGATGGAGCTGGAAACCTGACTGGAGGAGTGTACGACCAGAACGGTCTTTCGGTGACTCCCGGGCCGTACACGGTGAGCGGCGGAACCTATACCATCGGCGGAGACAACAGGGGCATTCTCAGCAGGTCGAACGGCGCGGTCTTCCGCTTCGCCATCAGCGACTCGGGCGATCGTGGGTATTTCATCGAGTGGGACACCTCCGGAGCGCGTGGCTCCGGCGTGTTCAAGAAGCAGACCACCACGGATTTCCTGCAATCCAGGATCACCGGCGACTATGCGTTTGGTTTCACCGGGAGCGGCTACACGGGAGAGCGGCAAGGTGTCGTAGGCCGGTTTACGATGGACGGCGCCGGAAACCTCACGCAAGGGGCATTTGACTCAATCATGGCGGTGGGCGGGCACAGTCGAGTTGACAGCTTCACGGGTTCGATGCTCATCAGCGGTTCCACTGGCGGCACGGGCTACGGGCGGGGAACGATGACCCTGACTATTCCCAATGCGGGAACGTCCCACGCCGTTTTCTACATGGTGAACAAATCGGAGCTGTTCTGCGTAAGCGCGGATCCCATCACTGTCAGTGTGCCGTTATTCAGCGGAACTTTGCTGACGCAGGCGCCTCCGCCGTACATGATCAGCTCCTTGAGCGGCCCCGCAGTTTTCCATGCGACCGGCCTCCATGCGTCCATGGGTCTCAACACCATAATGATTGGCCAGTGGGTGGCGGATCCAAGCACAGGCACGTTGACAGTGGAGTACGCCAGCAACGATGCGGGTTCCAGCATACCTCTCGGCAATTTCACAGCGACCTACAGCATTGCGGTGAACGGCCGCGGCAATTTCCTGCCATCCACCGGCGGGGAATTTGACTACTACATGATAGGACCAAATAAGGCGTTCCTCGTCTCTGACGACTTCAACGTGATGACCGGCATGTTGGAACCGCAAACGATTCCACCAGGAGGATTCACGAACGCCTCGATCGCCGGCGACTACTTCCTGGGAACCATCGATCGCGCTTCCCCCTCCGTCATCGATGCTGCCGGGGTAGATAGCTTTGATGGAGTGGGCAACTTGACCACCATGGAGGACGCCAGCGAAGTCGGCGGCAACTTCAGCGATTTGGCCAATACCGGAACCTATAACATTACTTCGTCCGCCACTGGGAGAGGCACGGTGACCATCACGGGTGGAAATAATGGCATCGTGTTCTATGCCGTGTCACCGACGAAGTTCTACAATTTTGTTCTAGATGTGCCCGACCGGATCGCGGAGAACGAACAACAATAACACAATCGTGACGCAGGGAGTCTCCTTCCCCAGTCTGCCGGGCGATTTCCTGAGGCGAAGATTCCACGGCTTCGCCTCGCTTGTTTCAGCTGATATGATTTTTGCATGACACTCCAACTTTCCGATGTTGAAGTGCGCGTGCTCGGGGCGTTAGTGGAAAAAGAAATCGCCACGTCCGAATATTATCCCTTGTCGGTGAACGCCTTACTGAGCGCGTGCAATCAGAAATCGAATCGCGAGCCGGTGATGAATTTGGATGAAGGTGCCGTCCGGAACGCGCTCCGGTCGCTGACGGATCAGGCGCTGGTGCGCTCGGCGAGTGGCGATTCGCGCGTCGCTAAATTCGAGCACCGCTTGAACGAGTTGTACAACTTTCACCGGAACGAGATCGCCGTGCTCTGCGTGCTCATGCTGCGCGGCCCGCAGACGCCGGGAGAACTCCGCACACGCACGGACCGGATGTACTCCTTCGAGGACCTTGATGCAGTGCACTCGGCATTGAACCTGCTGATGCGGCGCGAACC
>Ga0335077_10009622_pt1 | contig 12004 bp, 8 predicted proteins | sample Lox_Sample_31_FD_207151 | JGI IMG/M metagenome (GOLD analysis project Ga0335077, IMG submission 207151) | Soil microbial communities from Loxahatchee National Wildlife Refuge, Florida, United States - Lox_Sample_3.1 | ecosystem: Environmental > Terrestrial > Soil > Wetlands | place: USA: Florida...
CCGGTATAGAGCGCGTTGAAACCGGGAACGTTCGCCCCGCCTTGGGCGACGGGATAAGGATTGTTCTGCGACCAGTCATCGAGAAAGTAGTAGGCAGAGACCAGACCCCAATGTGTGTTCGTATCTACGCGGTATGCACCCTTGTCATCGCGCAAGCTCTGATTGAATGCAGAGGTTGAAAAAGTGCCGTTGGGATTGTCGGGCGAAGGAACATATTTCAGAAGATTGGTTGCGGGCGCCGACCATGCTGCCTGGGGGATCACAGCCCCGGGGAAAACGCAATTTGCACTGGTGCAACCGGGCGTGTAGTAATTTTCGCCGGCTGATACGACGTAGCCCAGCCTTTGCGAAAGCAGGTTGGCCCAATAGGGTCCGCTTACCGTGGTTGGGACGACATTTCCGTTTGCATCTTGTGTGACAAACGAATTTGCCAGATCTAAAAAATTGCCGGATCTGTCTTGCAACGAGGGAACGGGAATCTGCCCTGAATCGACTCCTTGCGAAGAACGCGTGCCCTGATAATCGCCGAAAAAGAAGATCCGGTCTTTTCGGATCGGACCACCGAAGGTTCCCCCGAATTGATTCTGATTAAATGTGCCGCGCGCTGGAGAAAAATAGTTGCGAGCGTCGAGATCGGTGTTGCGGAAGAAATCAAAAAGGTCGCCGTGAAACGAATTGGTTCCGGCCTTGGTGATCACATTGATTTGACCACCGCTGAATTCGCCGTACTCAGCGTCGAAATTATCGGTAAGAATGCGGAATTCGGCGATGGAGTCGATATTGGGAACAATCGCGGTCCCCATGTTGACGTCTTCTTCGACGTCACTTCCGTTCACGAGGAAACTATTGGCAAATTCGCGCTGGCCATTGATCGAAATCGTGCCCGGATTCAGATCTCCCGAAGGGGAAAGCACGCTGGCGCCGACGTCCTGAACGGTATCGCCGGTGATCGAAGTGACGGGAACAACGCCCGGTTGGAGTGGAAGCAAATCGGTGAAGCTGCGGCCATCGAGGGGCACAGTGGTGATTTGTTTGCCGGATATGACTTCCCCATTTTGCGTGTTCGTGGTCTCAACGTTGACTTGATTTTCACGCACCGTCACCACGTCGGATCTCTTCCCGATGACCAGGGCGGCATCGACCGTGAGTTCACTATTTACGTCCAGAGCTATTCCGACGCGGCGGTATGGCTTAAACAGTGTGCTTTCAATCTGAAGATCGTAATGACCGACCGGCAAACCCGGAAAGGAATAAAAACCTTTGTCATCGGAAAAAGTCGATCGACGGAGTCCGGTTTCAGTATTGGTGACAAGCACCTTAGCTTTGGACACCACCGCACCGGTCTGGTCCTTTACTGTGCCCGAGATGCTGCCGCCAATGCCCGCCGACGCTAGAAGCGAGAAGAAAAACATAACGAACATGAGCAGCGGCCGCGAGAAGGGTTTGCACTCCATCGAGCGCATGATCTTTCGCAGGCAGAGTGGTCGATATGAAAGAGAATTCGAGTTAATACGGCGCGAATGGGAACGGCCATGCAACACAGCTTCAACCATTTCTTTTCTCCTTAAGGTGGTTGTGGCTGATTCCCATATAATGAGTATGGTCGGCAGCCCTCTGGGTTGTTGATTTCCGGTCCTGCGGCCCTTCGCCAAAAGGATTCGTCGCGGGACCGGCGTTTTTTCGTCACTTACTAGTGTTCATGGTGTTCTTTAGTTGCGACCGTGTCGCAACTATAAGGCAAAAAAATCTGTTTCCCGATTTAAGTGGCGCGGCACTTCGGACAGAGTCCACCCACTTCGAGCCGCAACACACGAATGGCAAATCCGCTTTCCTTCGCGATCTCCTCGCGGAGATTTTCAAAAGAAGCACTGGTGTACTCCATGATTGCGCCACAACGAAAGCAAGCGATGTGGCAGTGGTCGCGGTTCGTCTTGGCCTCGTAATAATGCTTTTCGCCCTCGAGATGCATTAAGTCGAGTTCGTCGATTAATCCGAGTTGTTTTAACAGGCCGACCGTGCGATAAACCGTAGCGCGATTGATGCCGGGATCTTTCCGCCTGGCCACCTTCAAAAGCGTCGCCGCGTCGAGGTGCTTGGGAGAGTCCTGAATAATCTGGACCAGAATTTGCCGCTGTGCCGTCAGGCGCACACCACGGTTCATCAGCTCTTTGAGCAGCAGGGGACGGGTAACTGCGCGGGTATCCCGGGAACGACCTAATTGCGACTCAGTCGCAAGTAATCCGTGGGTTGACATCCTGCCTTCCTTTTTCTACAGCCCAAATTGCACGGGATCAAAACAGACGTTCTATTTTTGCCCGTCCGAGCGCAGGGTGTCAAGGTGCCAATCCAGGTCGCACGCCGAAACTTTGTGCGTTGTCACGACACGTCTCTAATCTCCATTCACTTCGATTTGCCGCGGCGGCAGTGCAGGCATCTCGGGGTGGTTTTTATCGCGCCAAAACACATGGAAACATTCTCCTTCGTTTTGAGCGCGCCACGTGCTGCCGTCGGCATATGTAACCAAGTACGGGAAAAAGACCCACCCGAGCACCGACTGCGCGCTCGAAGCGCGGGCGCCGGGCCTTTGAAGAGTCTCTTGTTCGCCGGGGGGAAGAGGCTTGCTCAATGACCACTGGAAGTTATACGGCCGCCGCAGATCCTGAGGCGCCAGGAACATCTCCGGAAGAATACCGACGTTTGTAATTGCCTTGCTGCTGGTGTTTTTGACGGTGAGCGAAAAATTCTCCGGATGCTCCCAGAATTCACCTGCAGTGAAGGCGACCGGACAGGCACGAGTGGGCGGAGAATAAATCGTATAAACCGCCGTCATGCCGCCCTCCATGTGATCTTCTACGTGGCAATGAAACATCCAGGAGCCGGGATTATCGGCGGTCATGTCGACAGTTTTCATGCTGCCGGGAAGCAGTTCGACTACGTCAGTCGTGGCCTTGCCATCGGTTACGGTTTCGCCGTGCCAGTGAGGCGTGTGCAAATCGATTTCATTACCCATGCCCAGCAGGTACCAGCGCACCTTGTCGCCCTGCTTCATCATCAGGCCGGGTAGGTTCGCGAAGATGTAGCCGTTGATGGAATAAAACAGACCATCCGGTCTACCGCCCATCTGGTCGAAAATCATGAAGCAGGTGACGAATTCGCGGTCTACATCCTTGGGCGAGCCATCAGGCTTGGCCTTGCCTTTCGCGGTGATGATGATGGGGCCGAGCAATCCGGCATTGATTTCGATTGCCGGATCCACATGCGAGTGATACCACCAGACTCTTGAGCTCAGGCCGCCGGGCTGCGGTCCACTCGCCGCGGTGGCGAACCAATGATAGGTATATCGTCCGCCCGGAGGAACAAAGGCTCCTTTCGCCAGCGGCAGGTAAAGAGATCCCTCGTTGTCCTTGTCGTAGCGCAACCCATGTGGGTGCATGCTGTGGTCGGATTTGCCGCGGTTCAAGAAATCGACCACGATCTCGTCGCCGACTTCGGCGCGAATGATTGGCCCCAGAATTCCCAGCCACTCGGGCTGCGGCTTTTTAACCGTGAAAGTGTCGTCGGTGTATTCGATGTAGCGAGTCTTGGTCCAACCGAGCTCGACCGCCCACGGCTGTGGAATAGGATTTCCGTTCAGCAAATTGTGCCCGCTTGGCGCGTAGCTCCAGAAGACATCTTCCGCCGCGATGTAATAGTGGCGAACGGCGGCAAATGAGGAAGAAGCAAAGAAGAGAAGAAAAGAAAGTACAAAGAATCGCGGGATTTTCACGCGCATGGTTGTCTCATTGTAAAACGGCTTCAACCATGAAATACGGACCGCGCGTAATGACGATCTTCGATGAGCGCGTGCTCACGGCGTTGGTGCAGCCAAACTACACACCCCGGTTGTCACCTGAGCGGGTGGGGAAGGAGGGGTAGCCCATGGTTCATTCACATAATCAAAAAATTCACTCATATCGGCTTGGGCGGCATCCCGGTTGGTGAGCGCCGGCAAGCCAAAGCGGGTCTCAATGAATTTGAGAATCGCAGTATAGTCGCGCACGGTGTGGGAGACGAAATTCTTCTTGGTGAAGGGCGAGATCACGATCAGCGGCACGCGGTATCCGGTCCAGGTGAAATCGCACAGAGGTCCGGTTGCGGAATCACATGCGTCTCCCGGTTGCAATCCCGAGGGAGGAATGCCGTCGGGGCTTGGCATCGGCTGGGGGGGAACGTGGTCGTAGAATCCGCCAAATTCGTCATAGCTAAAAATCAGAACCGAATCCTTCCAACTCGAGCTGGTCATCAGGCCATTGATAAGACCGGAAGCAAATTTCGCTCCGTGTTGAATGTTGACCCCGCCCTGGGAGTTGACGTCTGTCGGATGTTCATCCAATCCTGCCGGAGATGGGGGTTCGATCCAGGCGACCTGGGGCAGAGTTCCGTTCTGCAGGTCGGTCGTATATTGCGAAATCGGAACTACGTTCTGCGACAACGTTGGACTATTCTTGATTTGGTTTCCGTAAACGAACTGGTTGATGTAGCTGATGCTTTCGAGACACGCTCCGGTTGGATTACCCGCGCAAGTTGAATATTGAGGATCTACATAAATTTTCCAGCTGATTCCCGCGTTTTGTAATTCTTCGAAAATGGTGGTCGCGCTGAGTTGACGGTCAGACCCGGATAATGGATATACATGCCCGGCGGAAGTTGCCGCCAAAAGATACATGCGATTAATCTGCGTGCGGTCCATCACCGGAGAAAACCAGCGATCCGAAGTGGCGAAGTTCGAGGCCATGAAGTAGTAGTAATTCAGGTCCGTCCAGTCGAAATAGCCCATGGTGCGGAGACCGTTTACGTCATTCGAGGGACCAGGGTCGTTGTACTGACGGGCATCGTCGGCGCCTGAGATCACAAATCCATCAAGGGGGTCACCGCTATTTCCTTCAGGGTCTGCGTAGTTGTAATCATGGTGGCTTTCATTCCAAAACGGGCTTAACTCCTCCTGGCAAACCGACGCAGAATGATAAGAGGTGATCGGATTACTGGGGTCGGCATTGCAGTATACGTAAGTGGGAAAAGGCTTCGTGGGATCGCAGCCGGTGACTGAAGGAGCTGGGCCTTGCAATGGCGGCGCACCCGTAGTGGGATTGAATTGCGGCAAACCGTCGAAGGATTGGTCTGGAAAGCCGTTCTGAGCCCAATAAGCGCGCAACGCGCCGAAATAGCTGTCGAAGGAGCGGTTCTCCTGCAAGAAAACGACAACGTGATTAAAGCTCTGTAAGCTGCCGCCAAAAGTGGCGGTGACAGTGTTGGTAGAGCTTGCAGACGAATTTAACGTGATACTGCAAGTGCTGTCTGCCGATGTGCAGGCTCCCGACCAGCCGGCAAAGGTGAAAGTATTTCCTGGCGTTTCAGTTAAAGTGACTTGCGTGTTCTGCGGGAAGGCCGCGTTGCAGGTGGTCGGGCAATTAATTCCCTTCGGGCTGCTGGTGACCGTCCCCGTACCAGCGCCTGCGAACTGAACCGCCACTCCATAACCGGCGGTAAACATTGCACTGACATTGGTTGCGGCGGTAATTGTGACCATGCAAGCGCTTGTGCCACTGCATCCGCTGCCCTGCCAGCCGGTGAAGAAGTAACCACTCCCGGCGGCTGCCGTGAGTGTGACCTGGGTACCACCGGCGAATGCAGCACTGCAAGTGGTTGGGCAATTAATGCCAGCGGGACTGCTCGTGATTGTTCCTGCACCCGAGGCAGGCGGAGTAACGTTCAGCTGGAATTCAGTCTGCGAATTGGGCACCAGACCAGCGCAGCCGGTTAAAAACAGAATTCCCAAACTAAAAAGAGAGATTAGGAAGAGTTTTGGCCACGGCATGCGGTGCGAACCACCCCTATAAGAATTCGCGATTAAGATGAATCAGGGTTGCTGCTTGGTTGCCCCACTCGCCCGGGGTTGGGTCGAGAATTCGCCTTCGCTCTGTTCGAGCCGAGTTCCGCACATTTTCGGCACAGCCCGACGTAGGCGGTTGGATTTCAAAGCTTAAACGTTCGGGACAAAGGCTTTCGTCTGGAGTTGTTCGAACCCGCGCTATCCTGCCAAAGCGACAGGTTCTTTGGCCATGACCTTGCCACGCTCGTCTTTGCCCAGATAACTCCACGGAACACTTGGATCATGCGTAAACATGGTGAGCCAGTTTTCCGGAATAGCGCGCGAATAGTAGCGTTTGCGGCTTTCGATGGTCTCCAGCGGATAGAGATCAAATCCCATGACCCAGTTCACTTCCACATGCGCGCTGGTCGGAATCAAATCGGAGATGTAGCAGGCGGTCTTGCCTCCGCTACGGATGATGATGGCCTGCATGTCGCGCGTGTGGCCGCCGAAGACTTCGACCGAAATTCCTGGCAAAATTTCCTGGTTGCCTTTCAACAGTTGCATCTGGCCGCTCTCGACCAGCGGATCGTAATTTTCGTGCAGATAGCTGACGGTGTCGCGCTGGCCCTGGTGCGCGTGCTTCCATTCGCCTTCCTGCGCGAAATATTTCGCTTTCGGAAAAGTCGGCTTAATCTTTCCAGCTTCGCGCACGGTGTTCCATCCGCAATGATCGAAATGCAGGTGAGAGTTGATGACGATGTCAACATCGTCGGGAGAGACTCCGGCTGCGCGTAGTTGGTCGAGCAGCTTGGCCGGCTGGCCGTAAATCTGGACCATCTTTTCCGGCAGCTTATTGCCCACCCCCGTCTCGATCAGAACCGTTTTCTTTCCGCCCCGAATCAAGACCGAATTCAGCCCTGTCGGCACTCGGTTCAGTTCGTCACTCGGCATGCGCTTCGACCACAGCACTTTGGGAACAATGCCGAAGAATGCGCCGCCATCGAGGTAGTAAGTTCCGTCGGAGAGAGCGGTAAGTTCGAAGTCGCCGATCGAGGTTCGGATCGGGTTATCGGGTGATCGGGTCATCGGGTGAATTGTAAATCGGTCGTGCGTCGTGCGTTCTGTACGGACCCTTCACCCAAAAAGCTTTTAACCGCAGAGTACGCCGAGACTTGGCTGAGATCGCGGAAAATTCCTAATGGCAAAACCGGGTTGCTATTCTCGGCGCACTCTGGGGAATCTCCGCGATCTCTGCGGTTAAAGGCTTTTGGTTTAAGCAGCGTGCTAAAATTGGTCAGACACCGCCGATGTCCCCTGAGATTGAGCATTTAATCACCCTGCAGCACACCGACCGCGAAATCCAGCGGCTGAAGGCCGAAATCGCCGAACTTCCCAAGCGCGTGGCCGCAATCGAAGAAAAACTGGCAGGAACGAAAGCGGCGCTTGAAAAAGCCCGAGCGGCGGCGAAAGGCGATGAAGCGGCTCGGCGCAAGCACGAAACTGCAATCGCCGACCTGCGGGGCAAAATCTCCAAGTATCGCGACCAGTCGCTCGACGTTAAGACCAACGACCAGTACAAGGCGCTGCTGCACGAAATCCAGTTCTCCGAACAGGAAATCAGCTCGAACGAGGACAAAATTCTCGAGCTGATGCTGAACGCCGACGCGCGCGAGAAGGAAGTGAAAGCCGCCGAAGCTGAACTGAAGGCCGAGACGGCGGAGATCGAAAAGGAAAAAGAGATCGCCCGCGACCGCACCGCACAAGACCAAAAGGAACTGGTCGCGTGGACCGGAAGGCGCGACATGGCACGCGCCGCGGTCGATCCTGATCTGCTGCGGCACTACGATCGTGTTTCAAAGTTTCGCGGGACCGGCATCGCCGAAGTCCTCGACCAGAAATGCACCGGCTGCTCGGTCGTGCTGCGTCCGCAAACTTACAATGAGGTACGCGGAGGCAAGCTGATTTATTGCGACTCGTGCCAGCGGGTGCTTTATTTCGATCCTTCGAAGGAAGCGCCGGCGGAACAGAAGACGGAAAAGGCAACACGCCGCCGAGCGCACCCGAAGATCGATGCCAGCCATGCCTGGTATTACCGGCACGAATATGGCGACAGCGGCGAGGTTTTCCTGAGCTACGTGAATTCGAATGGCTTGGCTGCAAGACGAATCTATGACGCTGCTACCGGGCGCAAGATTGGCGAGACCCTCCTTCGTGAGGGCGGCTACCGGCAGGCCTTTCCCGAGGACCTCGACGAGGCCATTCGCCTGAATGGAAATTGGAGCGACGCCGAGCAGGATGAATGGGCGGACGAACTTCCCAGCAACGTGCTCGATTTGCTGCAGCGGGATTTGGATCTGGCGCGGGCGGAAGCGGCGAGTCACGCGCATAAAGAAGCGGTTTCGGCGCCATCGAGCGTCGCGAGCTAATTTGCGCCGAGCTGCTGCCGAGTTTCAGGCGTAAGCAGAATAACTTTGGCGTGCAACCCCTTCGCGACGTCCATCGCGTTTACGGCGCTTTGCCAGGGTACGTTCGGGTCGGCGTCCACATAAACGACCCAATTGGGTTGAGTTTTCAGTTCATCCTTCAAGGCTCCTGACAGTCTGCCCCACCCCACTTCCTTCCCGTTTATCGAAACACCGGCGGGCGTCCACGGGCCCAAGTCGGTCACGCGAACGACAATCGCTGTAAATCCGGAAGGTGGGAGCGTTACTGCGGGCCGTATCAGGGAGACCCGAACTCCCTTTGGGATCATCGGTATCCTGAGTATCATCATTGCGAAGACTACAAAGGCGAGAACAGTGCCGCAGTAGAACCCGAAGTGAGGCAGAGCAGATAAAGGCTTGGGAATGGGGAGAGCGAGCGGCGACGTTCCGAAGGCGCTTTCCATCACGGGGACTGGGGTTTTCGTTCGTCCGACGCCAATAGCCGCAGAACCTTGCACCCAAAAAAGCCCGAGGCCAGCGACAACCGGAATCCAGGCTATCCAAACAACCGTCTTATAGAAATTTGCGTAATCGTCAAAGTCGGCGTTGACTACTTTGAGCATCGGGTGCGCTGCATTTAGACAACTCGCGCCCGGTTGAACTTCGATATCAAGCGAATACAGGCCGGACCGTTCCGCGACAAATTCACCGTCGGGCTCACCTACCAGTACTCCACCACGAAATAGCTTCGTGTGAGTTTGGAGTACGGAGTGGTCCCCATTCATCGGGCATTCGGGATGCATATAGGTGAAGGGGTAGTCGATTGTTATCTCGATGAAGTAACGCCCCCTCAAATTGATAGGGAACTGTTGCGTTTTGATATGTCCCGGGTTCAGGCTTACTTGCGACCTGAGCGGTATCGGTATTCGAGTCTGTAGCCAGTAGCGATATGCCGTCAACGCTGCGATCGGAAGAATTATCAATGCGCCCGCCAGAACAGTAGCCCTGCGCAGCCCCATACTGCACAGTTAGACACCGCTGAATAGACCTCGGCGAGATCACCGAAGTCATCTTGAGATGGAAGGCGGCGGGGGCTCGCCGCTTTCATCTCATTCCCACTCCTCTGTAACGTTTCCCTTCCCCATGGCACTATCCGTAAGAACAGGGGATTTTCTTCTCGCGACAAAGTGAGCCGATTTTCTGGCCTTTTGCGCTTATCCAGTTAGAAAGCCCTGGAAGGAAGTACGTGAAAGAAGGAGTGGGTTATGTCTTTCGTGGTGAAAACGATCATTGGCGGGTGGAGTACGACGTTTGCCATGTTCGCGATTTTTGCACTTCGTGATTCCGGTAAGTGGTTACGACTGCGCCGGCAGCTTGCATCTTGGATTGAGCCATCGCGCATTCCGATGGCCGGTATGCCTCAAGCAGTGCTGCAATCAGAGCGGCAGGACTGAAGCATATCCGGTCGGATTTGCCTTCAGTGCGACGGCGTGGAAGTCTCGGGAGCACTGGAGACTGGGTTCGCCGAGAACACGAACCGGCGGTATGTCCGACCTGAGTTGCATTCTGCTGATCGACCGGACGATTCTTAGGCGGGGCGCTGCACCGATTCTGTCGCGGACACCTTCGCCCGTCTTTGCGAATCCCAGGAGACCAGGCGGCTAAGGTCGTAGCTATATGGCCCGTAAGCGCAGAACGCTTTCTCATCGAACAGGCGCTTGATTCCGCAGCCGAGGCAAACCTGGTAGGAGTGTTCCTGATAGCGCACCGGCCAGCTCATCTTGCGGTGCCAACAACCTCGAAAAACCAACACCGCAGCCCCTGCCACCCCAGTTGCCATTAAGCCCAGCGGGACCTTCCAACGCGACTTCTTTTCCTGCTCCATTCGGAACCTGAGACGCCCTTATTGTAGCAGCGGAGGCTGTGGAAGGGTTACCAAAGAACGACACCAAAAGAGGTACTTGTTCTCACTGAGATATTGCGATTGCCGCCGAACCGCTGTAACTTACGTAATAGATATCTCCAGCCCGTCCAGCAGCAACTGGGACCGACTCCAGCTGACGCGACCAGGAATCGTGGCGGTAACGAGGTGCGGTTTCGATTTACTCATGAGCGCAACCCCCAAGAATGCCGGGGCCGGATGGGGCCCGCCGCAGTTGCTTTCACCGCCGGTTACGCAATCTCCCGCCCAGACCTCCGCTCAAGCCCCTTCCCAAGAAGGACAAGATGCCCTACAGGTGCTGCTGGCGTTTGCCTGCATCCATGAACAGGCGGTGCAGCGACGGCGATTGAATCGGTCGGGCGTAACCCTGGAACTTGCTGCTGATGAATTCTTTGGCCTCGATGATGTGCTGCGCCTGGTGGCCGCGCGTGCCATGGCGATCACGGGGGCGGACGGGGTTGCGGTCGCACTGGCCAGGGAAAATGCCATCGTTTGCCGCGCGTCCATCGGCAAAATTGCTCCTGATCCTGGCGTTCGGTTGGATCCGAACTCCGGATTTTCCGGCGCCTGCCTGCGAAACGGGCAGACCGTCCGCTGTGACGATTCCGAGACTGATTCGCGGGTGAATGCGCAAGCTTGCCGGGCTTTGGGCACGCGCTCCATGGTTGCCGTTCCCCTTATGGCAAGAGCGCGGGTAATCGGGCTTATTGAGGCATTTTCGTCGGAAACCCACGGCTTTAACGAGAGTGACGTAAAGAGCCTGAATCTTCTCGGCGAATTGATCCTCGCGGCGATCCATCCGGAAGAAGAAGACCGGCTGGCGCAGTTGGCCGAACAGATTTTGCCCAAGCCGCCGGAAGTGCAAGTTGCGAAACCGCCGGAAGTGCGGTTGCCGCCGGTTGAAGTTCAAACGCCGATTCCAGTCGCAACCAGCACTTCGAACATTGCTGAACCGGTTCACAAAGTTCCTGCACCGAGTGCCCTCGTCATCGAAGTTCCGGTTCCGGCGGTTCCTGTTACCGATACTCCGCGCGAGACCGTGTGCGAAGTTCGCGATAACAAACTCGATTTGAAGCGGGCGCCGCTGGTCGCGGATGTTCCCGAAGTTGCGACTGAATCGCCCGCCGCGAAACCCGAAACTGCACCCGCCCCCATACCCATGCCGGTGCTCTCGTTTCCGGATGAAAGACGATCGCTCAAGCGCGTGCTGCTGGTCGCTGCTTTGGTTCTGGTTGCAGTTGGACTCGGCTGGGCCTGGCTGCGCCATGCTGAGCAACTGACGAGCGCGAACACGCGGCAGCTGACTCCGTTTACGCCGGCAAGCGAATCCACGCCGAACGCTGATTCGAGCCAGAACATCAAGGAGCCTGAACCACCCGCACAGCCTGCGCTGCAGCCAGGCGCAACCCCGGAGGTCACTGGTATACGGCATTGGTCATCGGCGGATTCGAGCACGGTGGTGGTCGATCTGCAGGATCAGGTGCAATACGAAACCCACACACTCGACAACCCTCCGCGGGTTTATTTCGATCTGATCGATACGAAAATGGCGCCGGGGCTGCTGAACCAAAGCATCGTTGTCGATGACGCATTCATTAAGCGAGTGCGCATGGCTGAGCCGACCTCGGGTGTCACGCGAGTGGTGCTCGACACGAAAGGCGTGTCCGAGATTTCGGTCAAGCTCGATCCGAGCCCGTATCGCCTGACGATCGACGTACACAAACCGCCCACCGGTCCGGTGGCAGCGCCGCTAACCAAACCGTCTCCATCGATGGCGACTTCTCCGAA